>Ga0233424_10003557_pt1 | contig 9968 bp, 11 predicted proteins | sample Watercolumn_Towu_FD_181011 | JGI IMG/M metagenome (GOLD analysis project Ga0233424, IMG submission 181011) | Freshwater microbial communities from Lake Towuti, South Sulawesi, Indonesia - Watercolumn_Towuti2014_125_MG | ecosystem: Environmental > Aquatic > Freshwater > Lake | place: Indonesia... | reverse complement strand
CTTGTAGATACCAACGTGCTCTCATTTCTGATGGTGCGCTTAAAGGTTTTCCTGCCATATATTTTAAGGGTTAAAAGTGTTACCCTTAGTTTAGCAGAGTGTTACCCTTTAAGGGTGATTGTACATGCTCTGCCTGCCTTTACCCACATTTTGTCCCCTATCTGATAACAGATATAGCAAATTTTTCTTGCCAAAAGCAGGTCTCTGGATTAAGATATACAGACTTAAATATATGCCTCCAGACATCAACCAACTAGAAAAAATTCCACCCCAAAGTATAGAAGCCGAGATGTCCCTGCTTGGTTCGGTTTTGTTGGACAAAGACGCGATGTTAAAAATCGCCGATATTGTACAGGCCGAAGATTTTTACAAAAACGCTCACGCGCAAATTTTTGAAGCTATTTTGGAACTTTACCAAAAAAATGATCCGATTGATTTACTCACTCTAAGCAATCGTCTAACCGAAAAAGGACAGATAGAACAAGCTGGCGGCTATAGCTACTTGGTATCGCTTACTAATGCCGTGCCCACTGCTTCGCATGTGGTAAATTACGCAAACATTGTTCATAAAAAAGCTACCAGACGCCGATTGCTTTCGGCAGCGCACGAAATTTCAAAAATGGGATACGAAGAAGCTGAGGAATTAGACTCTCTGCTGGATCATGCCCAAAGACAACTATTTGGCGTTTCCCAAAATTTCATGCGTCAAACTTTTACTCCAATTCGCGGCGTATTAAGCGATGCTTTTGATAGAATTGACGAGCTACATAAAAACAAAGGGCAGCTACGTGTTGTGCCGACCGGTTATCCGGATCTGGATAATTTATTTGCTGGCCTGCAAAAATCCGATTTGATAATTTTGGCGGCGCGTCCTAGTGTGGGAAAAACTTCTTTGGCGCTGGATATCGTGCGTCATATTGGTGTGAAAAGCAAAGTACCGGTGGGAATGTTTTCTTTGGAAATGAGCAAAGAACAATTGGTAGACAGATTACTGTGTTCGGAAGCAAATGTAGACTTATGGAAAATGCGTACCGGTCGACTGAGTGAACGTCCGGAAGACGATGACTTTCCGCGTATCGGTCATGCCATGGGTGTATTGTCCGAAGCCCCAATTTTTATTGACGACGCGCCGAATAACAACATCATGCAAATCCGCACCAAAGCTCGCCGCCTGCAGATGGAACATGGATTAGGACTAATAGTTATTGACTACTTGCAGCTGATGGAATCCAGGGGTAATATAGAGAGCCGTGTGCAAGAAGTCGCTGAAATTACCAGAGGTTTAAAAGGTATTGCTCGTGAATTAAACATTCCTGTGTTGGCGCTTTCCCAGTTATCCCGTACAGTAGAATTAAGCAAACCAGCCATACCAAAATTGTCCCACCTACGTGAATCCGGTTCTATTGAGCAAGACGCGGACGTAGTACTATTTATCTACCGTAAATCAGCTGATCGCAACTATCGACCAGAAGATATTACCCCAGATGAAAAAAATATTGCCGAAATTCATATTGCCAAACATCGTAACGGTCCGACTGGTATGGCACGCATGATTTTTGATGAAAAACACGCTTCGTTTCGCAGTATGACTACAAAATATATAGAGCACACGCCTACCGCTCCGGTTCTGAAACCAAAATCAGCATTCACGACAAAAACCGCTAACGATTTGCCACCAATGTAAACCAGTGTTTAAAAATTTAAAATTTATAATTAAAAATTATTTATAATATATGTCCGTATTTTCTAAACTCAAACAATTCAAAGACCTCCGCGACCAAGGAAAAAAATTACAAGGTGCTTTGGCCGGAGAATCTGTAACTAGTCATAGCAATGGCGTAGCTATAACTATGGACGGCAATTTGCAAATGACTGGTGTAGCCATTGACGAAGAGATGCTAAATCCGACAAAAAAAGAAAAGCTAGAAAATGCCATAAAATCCGCCCATAGTGATGCTACCAAAAAAATGCAAAAAATAATGGCAAGCAAGATGCAAGAAATGGGCGGTTTCCCAGGTCTTAAGTAACATGTACTCCAAATCAATTCAAAATCTAATTGATTCTTTTCGCAAACTCCCGACAGTCGGCCAACGTACCGCCGAACGATTTGTTTTTCATCTGCTTAAATCCGGCAAAAAGGAAGTTGGTGAAATAACTTTATCTTTAAAAGAACTAATAGATAACGTAAAAAGCTGTGAATCGTGTTGGGATTTTAGCGATCACAATCCTTGCGCGATTTGTAACAATAAAACCAGAGACACTTCCCTGCTCTGTATAGTAAGCGAACCGCAAGATATACCGGTGATAGAACGTACTGGAATGTATAATGGTTTGTACCACGTGCTACGCGGATTAGTGGAACCAGGTGATGAAGAAGGATTAGAAAAAATGAAAATTAAGGAACTATTTTCTAAACTGGAAAAGACAGCGCGGATAAAAGAAATTGTCTTGGCTTTAAATCCTGACTTGTCCGGAGAAACAACAATGCTTTTTTTAGAAAAAAAACTAAAACAAAATCCAAATCTCAAAATTACTCGCCTAGCCCGCGGCTTGCCTATGGGCAGTGATTTGCAATATGCAGACGAAATTACTTTGGGAAGTGCGATTAAAAATAGGACAACAAGATAACAAAAATCCCCCGCAGCACGGAGGATTTTTTGTTTTTATTTAATTTTTACTTGGCTGAATCTCTGTCTTTGACCATGTACTTTGTGGTAACGAACTTTGTTCTTAAATTTTTCTACACGTAGTGTGCGTTCTTTACCTTGTTTTTCCAAAGTAGCTTCTACAGTAACACCGTCTAGATATGGTTTGCCGATTTTTACTTCAGTTCCATCATCTTTGGCAGTAAGTAAAACTTTATCAAAAACAACTTTACCGCCTTCGGCTACAGGCAACTTCTCTACTTTTAGAACATCACCAGATTTAACCAGATATTGTTTTCCGCCAGTCGCAATAACTGAATACATAGTATGAATTTAGAGGGTAATAAATAGTGTGCTTAGTATATAGTAAACCCAGAAAAATGTCAATGGTCTAATAAAAAAGGCTACCCGCGAATGAGTCGCTGATAGCCGAGAAGTCCGACTAAGATTTTCCGTGGTACTTATCCCAGTCAAACTGACCATTATTAGGTTTGGTCGGGGGGTCGAGTTCAAAATCCTTAATTTCTACGTGTTTAACGGGTAAAGCAGATTTAGCATTGGCTTCCCAATCTTCTGTGGGCTGTAGAGAACCCTGGCGAAACTTGGAATAGATAGATCGCAGAGCTTGAACGCTCATAGCGCGAATGCTAATTTCCTGCCAAATCATCCGCTCTATTTGGGTTGGATTTTCCGAAGGAGTACCGTATACCTGCTCATGAGTTTGGACAACCAATACTGCCCCCCTATGGTTATATACACCATCAGTGCGAAAACCGCAGTCGATGCGATACTTTTCTACCGTAACCTCCTCAATAATATCTGCCAAATCATCACTAGGATCTGGCGTTGCTGGATCCAAGAAATCCAAGCCGGTGTCAATGTAGTTTTGTTCCGAAATCGGACAGGTATAGATGTCAAAACGGTTAAATCTCTCCCTGTCTTCTAGCGTTAAATCCTTTTTGAGCCAAAAACAAGTAAGCATGGATCTTCTCCTTTTCAACAGATTTTGACCGTGGTTGGACTATTCCTTCCACTAGCTATACACTAATTAATATTTACTACTTTTTAGGATAAAAGTCAATATGCTGATAAATATCGACCTTGCCGCATATTTTCTTCGCTCACTGGGAAATAAAAAAGCGGTAGCCTGTATGGGCTAGCCGCGATTGGATTTTTGCAGTCATTTTAACAGACTGCGAGACGACCGTTGTCAGGCCAGTCATGGTCATAACCATGAAGACCCATAATCCATGAATCGTCTTCGTAAGAAAGGTAAGCGATTACAACATCGTTACTCTGTCCGCGCTGAGAAGCGATTAGATCGCTATTGATGCCACAGAGCACCGTAGCCGGTAGTGGGATGTAGTAATCCCGCATCTTGGTGGGGATCTTGTACTGCTCGGCAAGCATGCGCTTGCCATCTGCCAGACCAAGATTTCCACCCATTTCCACGGCGCGTTTGCGCATCTCCTTGCCGCTAACCGACTCGACGCGACGTTTGAAGAACAAAAGCGGCCTAATACTACTGACGTCGAAATTCGACGGAGCAACGTCTTGAACGACGCCATCAAATACCGCGAGCGACCACCACCTGGGGTTTGGGTCGGAAACGCTAACCAGCAACGACGGCCTGACACTAGCCAACTTCTGCTGATCTGGCTTGTGACGTGGTGCAGCTGAATTTTTCAAATTAGAGAACCTGTCACGAAAGAATTCTGGCAACTGCTCTGACATTCTTTTTTTTGTCTCCTTGATAAAATTGAAGCTTTTACAAATATACTCGGCACTATGCCGAATATATCCATAAAAACAACGCTTAAATATAGCATAAAACAAACCATTTCGTCAAGGCTTGGCTCAAAACAGCTAAATTTAGAAGTTAGTATTTGTGAACTTCAATAAAATCCCCTATTTTCAACCCGGTACGCTCTTTAAATCCGGCTGGTAGCTCCAAAACCATAGTAGAAGCAGCCCGAGCCCTATAAATCGTCAACTGTTCTTCTGGAATACCCGGTTCAGGTGGTAAATTCGGCGCAATATCCACAACCTTGTTTCCATCTAACCAAATAATATCTAAAGGAAAATACATATCGCGCATCACCATGGCATGATCGGCCCGGTCTGGAAAAACAAACAACATTCCACCATATTTCCCCATATCTTTTCTACCACTCCAACCTTTTAGACGATGCTGATAATTATCAGCCACCAGTACTCGCACTTCCTGACCCCCGATCTTTACTGTTTCTTTTGGCCATAAAGAAGAATAAATTTTATGACCAATAGAAATAACAACTACCAAAATTAGTAGAACTAAATGCCAAGTTTTAAATGGTTTTGGTTGTTTCATACTTTTCTTCCCACATAATGACTAATAATGGCCATCAAAACTACTAAAACTATCAGTGCATATAATTTTTGAAGGCTTTGTAAAAATAGAGTGGCGATACCAAATAAAAATGCCAAAGAGTAAAGTAGCAACACAGCACGGCGATGACTAAAACCAGCGTCAAGCAATCGGAAATGAAGATGCTCTCTGTCTCCTTTAAATATTGGTTGACCACGACGTATTCTTTTATAAACCACGCGGATAATATCAAGTATCGGAATAGCCATTACTAGTAGCGCGGTAGCTAATTTGCCACCACCGATAATGGCCAGCACGCCAAGCATAAAGCCCAAAAACATGCTACCGCTTTCTCCTAAAAATATTTTTGCCGGATAAAAATTAAATAATAAAAATCCTAAGCAAGCGGCTAAAAAAATTCCAGACACCAAGCTAACATTGGGTTGATAAAATTTAGTATAAGAAGTGAGTAGTAAAATAATAAAAGCGCCGATAGCCACAACTCCTGTGGCCAGACCATCTAGACCGTCAAGTATCTTGACTGTATAGGTAGTGCCCATAAGCCAAAAAAATACCAATAAAGCTCCGATGACCTGTCCCAATTCAATATAGTCTCCAAACGGATTGGTAATTTTTGTCAGCCAAGGAAAATATATAGCGCAAATAAATACGGCCAAAGCCACAAACAGCAAACGGAGTTTTGCCGACAGTGGGCGTATATCGTCGGCTATACCGATAAAGAAAATGATCAAGGACGCAAAACCGGCGAGTATCAACTGATTTACAATTCTATCTACACCATAAACCGGATGAAAAATCAAAAAAATCGTTACTGCCCAAAATGATAAAAATATGGCCAAACCACCCAAAAGCGGTGTTGGTTTGGAGTGTAGATGTCTATCATCATCCGGATGATCAACAATATTTAATTTTAAAGCAAATTTTTTTACCAGCCAAGTGAATACTGCTGACAAAAGAAAAGCGACTATAAAATAATAAAACACAAAAAATACATTAATTTTAACCTACTCCACCATTATCTTCCCTCCAGCTCCTACCGTAGCTTTACTGCCTCTTTTTAATTTACCTTGTAAAAATAATTCCGCCAATTTATTTTCTACTTTCTCCTGCAAAGCCCGACGCATTGGTCTGGCGCCAAATTCTGGATCAAAACCAACATCAGCTAAAAATTCTAGAGCATCATCTGTGGCCTGCAACTGCACACCTTTCTCTTCGACGCTTTTGGCAATAGAACTAAACATTACACCAGCAATTTTTTTGATATCAGCGCGAGATAATGGATTAAACAGAATAATACCATCAAAACGATTTAAAAATTCGGGACGGAAATATTGTTTTAATTCACCGTGCAGAAGCTGATTAAGTAGAACTTCATGAGACACGCCATTTTTATTCTGTTCTTGCACGTAAGCAGTACCGGCATTGGAGGTGGCGATTAAAATTATATTCGTAAAATCATATACATGACCGGCGCTGTCGCTAAGCCGCCCGTCGTCCATAACTTGTAAAAATAAATTGAGAACGTCTGGATCGGCTTTTTCTATTTCGTCTAATAACAAAAGTGAAAACGGATTTCTACGCACAGCTTCGGTAAGCAAACCTGCGCCTTTTTCTCCCGGCATGCCGATTAATTGATGGATACTGCTCTTATCTTGATATTCGCTCATATCCAAGCGCAACATTTTATTTTCACCTCCAAAATACACTGCTGCAATTGTTTTGGCAAGCTCAGTTTTGCCTACTCCGGTTGGGCCAAGAAATAAAAAGTTGGCTATTGGCCGCTTTTGAGACCTCATTTCAGCTCGGGCGCGACGCAAAGCATTGGCTACTGCAGTTACGCCTTCATCTTGACCGATTACCCGTTTGTGCATTTCTTCTTCCAGAAGTAAAAGTTTACTCGATTCATCGCTAGATATGGCTGATAATGGAATTTTAGTTTTTTCGGTAACTACTGCCGCCACTTCTTCTTTGGTAACAATAGAATTTATCCCTTTTTTATTGTGAGTAAATGCGGCGGCTTCGTTAATAATTTCCAAAGCATTACCCGGTAAATAAACTTCGTGGATAAATTTTGCTGCATATTCCACCGCTTTGGCTATAGCATCGTAAGAAAAAAATACATTTTGTTTGTACTCCAAAGCTCCAATTCTTGATTCCAAAACTTGAATAGCCTGATCTTCGTTCATTTCCGGAACAACTACTTTTGTAAATACGTCTTTTATAGAAGAATTTAATATATGCCGAGAATAATCTTCCGGGGTAGTTGTGGCAATAGTGAAAAATTTATTACTACCTAAAAATTCAGCCAGCGTATCAGCAATATCTAGACTACCGCTTTCTCCGGTTGATACGCCGACTAGTTCATGAAGTTTGTCTATAAATAAAATAACATTCCGCGCCCGAGACATTTCGCGCATTATAGAACGTAATCTTTCTACAGCTCCAGCCGGGCTGGTGCCAGCTAGTAATGCCGACACACTTAACTGTACTAAACGTTTATCTTTTAATCTCTTGGGAACATCGTCTTCAATCATGCTCTGAGCAATACCTTCTACAATACTTCGTTTCCCTACACCCAACTCTCCTACAAGTATCACATTATGCTCACCGCCATCTATAACCTGATAAACACCTTCGATTTCATGGGTGCGAGTTACGCATTGATTTAATTCGCCAAAATGAGCCAGCATGGTGAGATCCGAACTAAAACTATTTAAATATGGAGTAGCTAAGGCAGTCATAGCTTTATCCATGCCATATTTGGAATGGTGTCTGGCTGCTCGTCTAAATCTAATATATTGACGATGTAATTTTTCGCGCATTCTGGACCATTCCACTACGTTTATTAGTTCACGCTCACTGATATTAAAATTAAATAAAATTTCTTGTATAGATGGCGCGGCTTGCAAAGCAGAAACTAGAAGTTCTGTAACACTGACGTAATCTTGGTGGGCATTGTAAGCCTCTTCGTACGATTGAAAAATAATTTGCTGAAAATCTTTTGACACCAGCGGCATAGAACTACCTCGCCTATCCTCTTTGGATTCCAAAGAAAAAATTGCAGACAAATCTTTTTGTAAAGAACTGGCTGGGATGCCTAGTCTGATAAAAATATTACTAACCCTATTATACGTTAGCAATGTATAAAATAAATGTTCGGGCCCAACTTCTTTGGCCCCATTTTTATCGGCAAATCGATAGGCTTTGGCTAAGGCAGATAAAGCTTCTTCGGTAAAAGCGTGGGCAATGTTGTGTTTTTTTCGTCTGGAAATTTTTCTGGCTTGATCCCAAGATTCAACCACTAAACCGTCTACTTTTTTTTCTTCATAATTAAATGGCTCTACCGCACCTACCAATTCTTTTTGTCTGATAGTTCTGTACCATAGATATAAAAGACTAACGACGCCCAACCAAAACAAAGCCATTGTTCTGCTACCTAAACTAAGAAGAACATTATGCCAATGTATTGGGTCTCTAAAAATCTGTACTAAAGCTTGTTGTTTGTAAAATATAATCCCAAACCAAATCCAACAATTTAACCAAAAAACCAAAGCTGTAACCAAACGAACGCGATTTAAAATACGACGTCCGGTTTGCAAAGCTAAATTATATCTAGTCAAAGGAAAACCAAAGTATTGCCATTTACCTCGACTCAAAACTCCCATGGCCATACCTTGACACTGCTTGCATTTACCAAAACCGGCAAAGCCGGTGGCTTGGCATCTATCGCAAGAGATAATATTTAATGGTGTAGATTTTTTAAATTCCATATACTACCAAAACTGGCAATCCTAGCCAGCATAAAAATAAAGCTAAGCACAAAACAATCCAGACAGCCAAAGCTATGGTACGAACCAAAATTTGCACCAAACGCATCAAAAAACTAATTATTCTCCCTTGCAGATCAAATTGACCATACATGGGGACAAATAAATTCGCTAACCATAGACCGGGAGCCAAGTTAGCATTTCCATTTCTAAGTAAATCAAAACACCAGCGCCAAGCATGTATGGCGCCTTTGGTGTACCACCAAACTGGAAAATATATAATATCCAAAACAAATTCCGCTAACAAGCGTTGTAAGATAATGATATTCATATTGTTTATTATATCATAAGCAGAAAAGTTGTTCTAATTAAAAAACTGCCCTGGTACAGGGCAGTGAATCGTGTTGAAAAGCACTAACGAAAACTTGCTACAGCTTTCGGAAGGCTGTTGTTGTTCTTTGACAACCTATGATAAGTAACTATTTTGGCTACAACTTGAATTAGTGTTAATACAACCAGCACTATTGCTAGGCCGGCAAGAGGGATCGTCGTTCGCCATGTCGTGAAGCCACAGAGAACACCACTAGCAAAACCATACATCAACGCAGACTGAACCAACAATGCCACAGCTATCCATCTACTTTTTACTGTTATTTTCTCATTCAAATTTTCACCTGCAATGAATATAATAGAAAGGATAGGGCCAAAAACAGCATACACAAGTGAAAGAGCGGTTTTGTCATCTGAAGCTAAGGATGTTGGCACCATTCCACAGAATAAGCAAAAAAACGATGTCATAAAAATCGCAAAAAGCTGCCTAGTAATGACGATGAACATGATTTCCTCGCTTTGTGCTTGCCAGGATTGTTTTGATAGTTATTTATAGCTTGCCATTAAACAAATGTCAATTTGTTGTACAAAAAAATCCCCTGATGGGGATATTAAATTAAATAAATTATAAATTTTATTTTTTCGCCACCGGAGTATTTTTAACTGTAAGGTATTTTATATTGCTAGCTTCTACCATGTTTAATTTGGCTAGTCTGGAAGAAATACTGCTCATGGAGCTCCTGTCGGCTATTTCCACTTGTAATTTTTGTACTTCTGTTTCCAGTGACAGTTTCTGTTTTTCCAGTTCATGCATTTGGTATCCGCTGGTAGCGGAAGAAGTTGTGTTTACTATATAGG
>Ga0233424_10003555_pt1 | contig 9970 bp, 6 predicted proteins | sample Watercolumn_Towu_FD_181011 | JGI IMG/M metagenome (GOLD analysis project Ga0233424, IMG submission 181011) | Freshwater microbial communities from Lake Towuti, South Sulawesi, Indonesia - Watercolumn_Towuti2014_125_MG | ecosystem: Environmental > Aquatic > Freshwater > Lake | place: Indonesia... | reverse complement strand
GTGGCCTGTAAGCGAATCGCCGTAATCTTCGCATGCTCCTCGGCCGCCATCCGCAGCTCGGTTGCGCGATCGTTCGGAAGACGATCGCGCAGCAGCTGCAGCATCTCTTCGGCAGTCTTCCCCGTCGCACAGACGATGAAAATGAAGCCGAACCGGTCGTAGTAGTCGTGGTTCCCCTGCACCAGCGCGGTCAGCACCTCGTCTCGAGCCGAGTCGACGCCGGCTTGTTCGTGTGACGACAGATCGTGCGTTTTCGGAAAACTGGCCTCGAGGGCGGCGCGATCGCCGATCCTGGGATGATGCGCGAAGGCTTCACGCCAGTCAGGCTCGGTGAGCGCGAACCACTCCTGGCGCGCCGCGGCCTGCAGCTCGGCCTCGCTGCCGAACGGGCGACGGGCGAGCATGCGATCGACCCAGCGGGACGAGCCGCACGCGCGCGCCAGTATTTCCCGCGCGTCCTCTGGACGCGCGTCAATCGCGCGCCATCGCTCCATACACACAGCAAGCGTATACTGCGCCGGGAGATTCACCATGCGATTCGCCAGCCCTGGGGCCCCACGACGCGGCGTCGTGGGGTGGAGACGACTGCCATCGGTCATCGGCCCGGCCATTGCGGCGGTAACTCTTGCGGTCGTGGCGGCGCAACCGGCCCGGCACGGGGAATGGCGCTACTTCGGCGGCAACAAAGGGTTCACCCGCTATTCAGCCCTCGATCAGATCGATCGCGAGAACGTGAAGAGTCTGCGCATCGCGTGGCGGCGGCCGGCAGTCAATGCGCGGTTCACGACGGCGTTCCCGGACACACGGCCGAACGCCTACCTGCGCGCCACGCCGATCATCATCGACGGCGTCCTCTACACCCAGGACGCGCACGGTCTCGTGATCGCGCTCGACGGTGAAACCGGCCGCACCATCTGGGAGCAGCCCTTCGGCTCGGCACGAGACGATGCCAGCGGAGCGTCGACCCGAGGCGTCGATTTCTGGCGTCGCGATAACGTCGGCGGCAGCGCCGCCGCAGCCGACCGGCGAATCCTGGCCATTCGCGGCGAGTATCTCTACGCCCTGGATGCGGCTACCGGTGTGCCGGTGAAGCGGTTCGGAACCGCAGGGCGCGTCGCGCTCCGCTTCGCCGATCGCCAGCCTCTCGCGGGCCGTTTCAGCGACAGTACCGGTCCATTGGTGGTCGGCAACGTCGTCGTCGTGGCAGGTACCACCGGTGGCGCCGGAGATGGCGGCAACCGTAAAGAAGCCGTGCCGGAGGACGTGCGCGGTTTCGACGCCGACACCGGCAGACTGCTGTGGACGTTTCACGTGGTGCCGCAACCCGGCGAGTTCGGCAACGAGACGTGGGGCAACGGCTCGTGGAAGGTCGCGGGCGATCTCGGCGCCTGGAACCCGATGACCGCCGATGAACAGCTCGGTCATGTGTACATCCCGCTGTCGTCGCCGACCGCCGCGTGGTACGGCGGCTGGAGGCCGGGTGACAACCTGTTCGCGAATTCGATCGTCGCCCTCGACGTCAAAACCGGCACGCGCGTCTGGCACTTTCAGACCGTGCATCACGATTTGTGGGACTGGGACACCATCGGACCGCCCATGCTCGGTGAGATCACGGTGGACGGCAAGCGCATTCGCGCGGTGATGCAGGCGAACAAGGCGGCGTTTCTCTACGTGCTGGACCGGACCAACGGCCGTCCGGTGTGGCCGATCGACGAGCGTCCAGTGCCGCAGTCAACCGTGCCAGGAGAACAGTCATCGCCGACGCAGCCGTTTCCGACCAAGCCGCCGGCCTTCGATCGGCAAGGCATCAGCGACGCCGATCTCATCGACTACACCCCGGCGCTAGAGCAGCGCGCCCGGACGATTGCCAACCAGTACGTGATGGGGCCGGTCTTCACGCCGCCTTCGGTCCCCAGCGATCAGCCGGGCGGTCCGAAGGGCACACTCGTGCAGCCCGGCGCCTGGGGATCCGCCAACTGGAATACGGGTGCGTTCGATCCGGAGACCGGCTATTACTACGCGATCTCACAGACGCTGGGGCCGGCGAACCGCGCCGCCTGGAAGCAGACCGATCCGCGGGCCACGATGGCGTACGCCGACTTCGTGCCGACGCCAGCGTCCGATCAACCCGCCTCGCAGGCGCCGCCGTCGACCGTCGACGCGATCAGTATCGATGGGTTGCCCATCATCAAGGGACCGTACGGCAGGATCACGGCGATCGATCTCAATCGCGGAGTACACGTCTGGATGACGCCGAATGGCGACGGGCCGCGGTATCACCCGCTATTGAAGGACCTCAACTTGCCGCCGCTCGGATATCCAAACCGACCGGCGCCGTTGCTGACCAAGACGTTGCTGTTTCTCGGCGAAGGCAGTGACGCCATCAGCGGCACGGCCGGCGCGGACTGGACGTGGGGCACGACCTTCCGCGCCTACGACAAGGCGACAGGCAGCGTAATCTGGGAGATGGCGTTACCCTCTGGCACGACCGCCGGACCGATGACCTACCTCCTCAACGGCAAGCAATTCATCGTCGTGTCGATCGGCGCGCGCAATCACCCGCCGGAGTACGTCGCGCTGTCGTTACCGTGACCTCGTGCCGTGCACGCGCAGGCGGCTGACGCCGCCGTCGGGAAAGATATTCAGCCTCACGTGCGAAAACGGGCCCACCTGCTGCAGCGTGCGGCCGGAGTAGTAGTGCCGTTTGTTCGCCGATAATTTGGTTTCGGCCAGGATGGTGCTCCAGGTCATGCCCGCCAGGTTTTCGGTGATCACGTTCGGCGCCAGGACGCCTTCAAGCGACGCCCGGTCAGGATAATTGCCTTTGTAGTGATTGGTGTCGACTTCGACCTTCGACACGATGCCCGGCGTAGCAAGCCTGACAATGGCCCAGTCGCGATGATTGAGGTCGCGGCTGCGTTTGGTCTCCCATCCATCGCCCATGTTCTTCGCCCGATCCGGCATCAGCAAGGCGCCGCGGGTGCCGTAGTGCGTGTCGCTGGCGGCAAGGAACAACCCGCCAAGCTTGATCGACGCCAGGTCGACGATCCGGCCCATCGGCGCCACGCGATCCCAGTCAACCGACACTTCACCGTAGACCCGCAAGCGGGCCACGCCGCCATCCGGATAGATGCTCAGACGCACATGTGTCCACGGACGGGAATCGGCGATCGCGATGAAGTTGGCGCCGTTGCCGCGCAGTGCCGTCTTCTCCAGGATGGTGGTCCACGGCGGCCCTTCAACCGCGTGCGCCGCGGCTCTCGGCGCCGACGACGAATCGACGGCTTCGATCGAGCAATGCGACGGGAAATTGCCGGTGAAGTGGCTGGTATCGACGTTGACGCCGTGCACCACGCCGCGCATGCCGAGTTGGACGATGCACCAGTCGTGGCCGGGCACGCGGCGCCGGCGCGACTCCCAACCATCCATCCACTTTCCGCGAGGCGTGTACCTGTCGGGGATGAACACCGGCGGCTCTGCCTTGACCAGGCCTGATTTGGCCGCAAAGAAATCGTCGTTGGCCGCAATCGCGCGGCCGCCCACTCGCGCCGACGCGAGATCGGCAAGGTTGGTAAACTCAGGCGCTGTTGCCATCGGAGCCTCTATATGCCCTCATCCCCTCACACCGCGGCGTTGAGCCAGACCTCGTACGGCAAGTCACGGATTCGCCTGGTGCGCGTCACGCGTCACGGGGACCGTCATGAGCTCCGCGACTTTACGGTCGCCGTCGCGTTCGAGGGCCGCTACGACACATCCTATACGGACGGCGACAATCGCGACGTGCTGCCCACCGACACGATGAAAAATACCGTGTACGCGCTGGCGGCGCGCGACGGCGTCGGCGAGCCGGAGGCGTTTGGCATGCGGCTCGGGCGGCATTTCGTCGACCGCAACCCACAGCTCGATCGCGTGATCGTCGACATCGTCGATCACGGCTGGAGCCGGATCGTGGTCGGGGATCGCGAGCACGGCCAGGCTTTCGTGCGCCAGGGGCCGGAAGTTCGCACGGCGCGGGTCGTCACCGATCGCGCGAGTACTTCAATCACCGCCGGCATTGCCGAGCTGGTGATCATGAAGTCGTCACGCTCCGCCTTCGCCGGATTTCCGCGCGACGAATTCACCACGTTGCCGGAGACACGCGATCGTCTGTTCGTCACGTCACTGACGGCATCCTGGTCCTACAGCCATACCGACGCCGACTTCGCGTCGACCTTCCGCCGCGTGCGGCGCACCCTGCTCGACGCGTTTGCCGAGCACGACAGTCTGTCCGTTCAACACACGCTTCATGCCATGGGTGAGACGGTGCTGCAATCGATAGAGGCCATCGCCCGCATCACGCTTGAAATGCCGAACCGCCATCACCTGCCGATCGATCTGACGAAGTTCGGCATGGAGAACCGCAACGAGGTGTTCGTGGCGACGGAAGAGCCGCACGGCTTGATCAAGGCAACTCTCAGCCGGCCGATACAATCGCGCGGGTAGCGATGGCATCGTGGACCATTCGCAGTGAGCGGGTCGTGCTGCCCGGCGGGATGCAGCCGGCAACGATCGCTGTCGAAGACGGCCGGATCGTCGAAGTCACCCCCGGCACGTCTGGCGCCGTACGCGCTGGCGGCACCCTCATCGATGCGGCCGGTAGCGTCGTGATCCCGGGCCTCGTCGACACCCATGTTCACATCAACGAGCCCGGCCGCACTGACTGGGAGGGATTTCTGTCGGCCACCCGCGCCGCGGCGGCGGGCGGCATCACGACGCTGGTCGACATGCCGCTCAATTGCATACCCGCGACGACCACTGTCGAGGCGCTCGAGATCAAGCGCGCCGCCGCCCGCGGGCAGTGCCACGTCGACGTCGGCTTCTGGGGCGGCGTTGTCCCCGGCAACGAAGGCGACATCGGACCACTCGCTGAGGCCGGCGTGCTGGGCTACAAGTGCTTTCTCAGCCCGTCTGGCGTTGATGAATTCCGTCACGTGAGCGGCGCCGATCTGGAACGAGCCGCGCCAATGGTGGCCGGCACCGGGCTGCCGCTGCTGGTTCACGCCGAATGGTCCGCGATGCTGCTCGAGCCACCGCCCGACGCCGACCTGCGTCTCTACTCGACGTGGTTACACAGCCGGCCGCCCGCCGCCGAACATGCCGCAGTCGATTTACTGATCGATCTGTCAGCCCGCACGCGCCTGCGGGCGCACATCGTCCACCTGGCATCGGCGGATGCCGTGCCGCATCTGATTCAGGCCCGGGGCCGGGGCGTGCCCGTGACCGTCGAAACGTGCCCGCATTACCTGGCGTTCTGCGCCGAAGATATCGGCGCCGGCACGACCGCATGGAAATGCGCGCCTCCAATTCGCGAACGGGATCATCGCGAGCGCTTGTGGACGGGGCTCCAAAACGGGCACATTGACCTTGTGGCCACGGATCACTCGCCTGCGCCGCCGGCCACGAAAGATCTGCACGGCGGCAACTTCATGGCCGCCTGGGGCGGCATAGCGTCGCTGCAGGTTTCGCTGCCGGTCATGTTGACAGCGGCACGGGCGCGAAACATTCCGATCGAGCGCCTGGCTGCGTGGATGGCCATGGCGCCGGCGCGACTGGCTGGGCTCGACGGGCGTAAGGGCGCGATAGTTGCCGGTTACGATGCCGACCTGGTGATCGTTGAGGCCGAACGTGAATTCACCGTTGACGCCTCACGTCTCTATCATCGGCATGCGGTGACGCCGTATGATGGCGCGCGGCTCTCGGGCGTCGTGGCCATGACCATGGTGCGCGGCGAAATCGTCTTTGCGAATGGGGAGATCGTCGGGCCACCGCGCGGGGAGTTGCTGACTCGAAACAGATGATCACGACACATATCCTCGATGTCTCGAAGGGCCGGCCCGCCGCCGGCGTTCAGGTCCTGCTGGAATTCCGCGAGGGGGACGACTGGCAGTCGATCAGCCGGGGTACGACCGATCTCGACGGCCGGCTCAAGACGCTGTATCCCGACAGCCGGCCGCTCGCGCCGGGCGTGTATCGGCTGACCTTCGACACCGACGGCTACTTCGAGAGGCTGGGCATCGACGCGTTCTATCCCGAAGTGGTGGTGGTCTTCGAGACCGCGCCAGGCGAGAAGCACTATCACGTACCGTTGCTGCTCTCGCCGTTTGGCTTCAGCACCTATAGGGGGGCGTGAAGGTTTTTGAGGTTTGAGGTGCTGAAAAAAGCCAATCTGGCGCTCGCGCGTCGATATCCCGGCGACGCCAGCGGCAGGCAGCCGGTTCACACGTTTGTTGGCGGCGGCGATGTCTTCCGGGCCGATGCGGCGCAGCGTGCCGGTGCGGAGGCGATCGCAACGCTCGACAAGTTCGCCTCATCGCCGAAGGCCTTCGCGACGATCATCGGGCTGCCATCTGACGTCCCCGGACTCGCGGAAACCGTCCACGCGCGCGTCGTCGCCAAACTGCTGCGCGAGCCGATCGAGGACTATCGGATCGATTTCGAAGACGGCTACGGATCGCGTCCGGACGCAGAAGAGGACGGCCACGCGCGGTCGGCGGCGATCGAAGTCGCGGCCGGCATGACAGCCGGAACACTGCCGCCGTTCATCGGCGTTCGGATCAAGCCGTGGTCGCGCGAGCTGCAGGCGCGCAGCTTGCGCACTCTGGACATCTTCGTGACCACGCTAATCAAGGCGGCGAAGCGGCTGCCGGCCAACTTCGCCGTGACCGCGACCAAGGTGATGACACCTGCTCACGTCACGGAGCTGGCGCGCACCTGCTCCACCCTCGAACGCAAGCTGCGATTGAAGCGCAACACCATTCAGCTCGAGCTGATGATCGAGACTCCACAGGCGATTCTGGCCCCTGACGGCAGCGTGGCACTGCCGGGCCTGGTCCAAGCTGGACGCGGTCGCGTGCGAGGCGCGCACTTCGGCGTCTACGACTATACGGCGTTGTGCGGGATCACCGCGGCGTGGCAGCATCCGCGTCACCTCGCGTGCGACGTCGCTCGCGAACTGATGCGCATCGCGCTGGCACAGACCGGCGTCATGCTGTCGGACGGGGGCAGCAATCTCCTGCCGATTCCTCCGCACGTGCCCGCGGCCTGGAAGCGGCATTACGACGATGTGACGCATTCGCTGGTCAACGGCTACTACCAGGGATGGGACCTGCACCCCGGGCACCTGCCGACGCGTTACGCGGCGGTCTACGCCTTCTACCTGGCGGCCCTTCCCAGCGCGACTGCGCGGCTGAGCCATTTCTTCACGAAGGCTGCGAAGGCCGGCGCGGCATTTGATGACGCGGCGACGGGACAGGCCCTGGTGAACTTCTTCAACCGCGCGTTGAGCTCGGGGGCGATCACGCTCGAAGAGGCCATGCGGACGGGGCTGACGGAGTCCGAGCTTGGCGGCCTCTCCTTCCGGAAGATTCTGGCGAATCGCCAAGTTGGGGTCAGGCCGCGCCTGACCCCAACTTAGCGAACCGGCACCCAGAAGGACATTTTCACCAGAAAGATATTGCTGCCGGGCGCAGTGAGGGACCTGAAGGCGTCGCCGACGTTGACTCGGGTGCCCAGCATCTCTGAGTCGGACTTGTCTTCCTGCCACACGACGTAGAGGGTTGAGCCGGCACGCCACTCCCACCGCAACACGACGTTGCTCCGGAACGACAGCGTATTGAAGTCGCGATTGCGCAGGGTGAAGGAACTGCCGCCGGCGGTCACGGCCTGGCTGCCATCGGGGTGAATGGTCAGCGTCGTGCCGGCGGTGCCGTATTTCAACCGCTGGCGGCTGCCAGGGGCGAGCAGCTCGCCATAGTCATAGTAGTGACCCGAGGCGGCGAACGGCTCGGCGTAGACATCGAGATTGAGATCCGGCCGCAGCGTCAGACCGAGTCGATACTCCATCGACAGGGTGCTGCGGTCGATGAACGCGAACACGTAGCGGCTGTTGTATGTTTCGGGCCGGCCGCCGCTCAACGTGCTGATGTACTGCTGCGGCTCGGTGACGCGATCGTAGAGCGGCGCGACCGACAGCCGCCACCGGGGTCCAGGCCGAATTGACAAGTCAGCTTCGACGCGCTTCACATTCAGCCCGTCGTCGCTGGTCTCGAACCGCAGATCGAGGCCGGCACGAGTACGCGAGCTCGACGGATTGTCGACGCTGATATTGGTCGCATAGCCGGGCCCGCGTCCCATCAACGGGCCGCCGCGGGTCAGCGCGACACTGGTCGCTTCGAGCATCCGGGCGACGTTGATGTTGGTCGTCCAGTAGTTCCGCCACGTGATGTTGAAGCCGCCGCGCACCCGGCCCGACTGCATGTCCCGGCGCAAGGTCGTGTCGGTCATGACGTCGAACTGGTAGGAGTACGAGCGGAAGATCCGCCCCGGCTGCGTCTGACGCCAGCGAACGTTGGCGTTGGTCATCACGCCATCGGCGCCGTTCAGTAGCGCAAAGTCGTTGACCTCGAAATCCTCGGAGTCGATCTTGGTATTCGCGCCCCATAACCAGTGGGCGCCGCTGACCTTGTCGACATTCATCTGGACCGACCAGCCGGCCATCGACGTCCTGGTCGGATCGAGCGGGTGGTAGGTACGATCGGGCCGCTGCGCGTAGTGCGAGCTCGAACGCTGCCATCGCTCGACCGCCTTGGGATTGCCGTTCAGGAACGAGCCGCCGCCTGAAGCGCGGAACTCATACTTTCCGCCGCTGAATCGCAACAAGGTGTTGCCAGCAACGGCCAGCGCATTGCGGGTGTAGAGATCGGCGAGCGCACTGCCCTCCTCGAAGTCGCGATGTAGGTAGTTGACGATGAAGCCGGCGGTCGAGGCGAGCGGACCAAACTCCTGCAGCGCCCGGCCAACGACGTGATACGCAGGCGGCGCCACCGCGATCGACCGCGGCTCGCCCTCGCCGGCACTGGCCACACGCGCGTGCTTGTCATCGGTCACCGCACTGATGAAGCCAATCGACGTCTTCGACGGCAGGCGTCCGGTGAGCTTGGCGGCGGCAAGAATCGTCCCGGCACTCGGATAGTCGACGTAGTCGCCGCTGGCGGGACCGATCGGGCGGGCGCCGATGCGGCGCGAGTAATAGAAGTTGGGGTGGCCGATGTTGAACAGCTGCGCCCCTTCGAGAAAAAACGGGCGCTTCTCAGGGAAGCGCGTTTCGAAGGCGGTCAGATTGACCTCGGCCGGATCGGCTTCGACCTGGCCGAAGTCCGGATTGATGGTGGTCTCGAGCGTCAGGTTCGGCCCCAGGCCCATCTTGATGTCGGCGCCGACACGGCCGTCGAGATTGCTGCCATCGTCGAACGGATTGGCGCGATCGCGATCGCCGTTGATCCTCGATCCGCCGGCCAGGTATGGCAGCGCCTCGATGCGCCGCGGCGGAACGACACCGCTGATGCCCGACACGTCGCCGAAGCGTGACGACCAGGCGCGGACCGTGCGCGGAATCAGAATCCAGTAATCCTCTTCGTGGAGGGTCGGCCTGGCGCGGAACAGGTTCAGGCCCCACCGCTGCTCGGTTGCGGGATTGAAACGCAGCTGCGAAAACGGGATCCACAACTCCGCCGTCCACTGATCGGCGCCGACGCTGGTCGCCGCCCGCCATACCGGATCGAAGCCGCTGTCGAACGAATCCTCGTTATCGCCGGGATGATAGCGATCGATGCGCACGCCAGACGCGGTCACGCCGAACACGACGGCCGTGCGGCGATCGAGGAAGGTGTCGAACGCGACCAGAATGTGCTCGGCCTGCCCGGTGCTGTCGCGGCGGCCGAGCGGCGCCTGGATGCGGCCATCGGTGCTGTGCATCCGCGCTCCGACATACACCGCGCCATCGTCGTACGCCAGCCGCACCTCCATCGTGTCGGTCGGCGGCGCGCCTTCGGTGGGCTCTTTCTGAATGAAGTCCGTGATCGGCGCTGCCTTCCGCCAGACCTCATCGTCAAGGCGGCCGTCGATGCGAATCGAACCGTTCGGTACACGGGTG
>Ga0233424_10003551_pt1 | contig 9974 bp, 6 predicted proteins | sample Watercolumn_Towu_FD_181011 | JGI IMG/M metagenome (GOLD analysis project Ga0233424, IMG submission 181011) | Freshwater microbial communities from Lake Towuti, South Sulawesi, Indonesia - Watercolumn_Towuti2014_125_MG | ecosystem: Environmental > Aquatic > Freshwater > Lake | place: Indonesia... | reverse complement strand
CCGTGTTGGGATGACGGGTCCCCTGCCCAACACGAAGCTCGATGAAGTCGCACGCAGAGACATCCTGCAGGGCAATGGGAACTGCCCACTCCATCGACTGCGCGGAGTTCCAATCGAACGCGACCATGCGCTGAGTGTCCGAAGTCGTTGCGCGGACCGATCCGTTATGTGGATTGCCGGTGCTCCAGGTGTACGAGCCATCTGTATCGCGCGCGAGCGCCTCGGAGATGTTTGCGACGGTGGAGGTCACGCTGCCGCCCGAGGAAGAAGTCGTCGTGGACGTCTGAGTCTGGAAGTTGTCGAGGACGACCGTTCCCGCGGACGCTGGCTTCCACAGCTCCTTGACGAGCGTCGTCGTCGCCGCCACTACCGGTGGTCGCAGATTCGAGCTAGGTCGCCATGCGAACTCTTCGAGCGCGCGCTCTCCCTCAAGATGGACCTTGAGTCCTGCAAGGATGAAGGCCTTGGCGACCGCCTGTGCGCCGGCATTGCCTATCGCGGTGCCTGTCGGCCCGACAAAGTCGTTCGTTCCGCAGCAGTTGAAGTCATTGTGGTCGGCGCCGTGCACATACACGGTGTTGTGCGTGCCGATGCTTCGCTCGGACAAGTCGAAGCTCCATGCCACGGTGTTGGTCGGCACGCCGCTGACATCTCCGTCGGCAGCGCCCCACAAAACCATGTAGTTGGCGGAGTGCGGGTGAGAGCTCGAGACTCCGAGGAAGTCTGTCGGAGCAATCGAACAGATGAACTTGATGGATCCGAGCGAGTAGCCAGTCGGCGTGTAGGTGGCATCGAAAATCCGGTCGTATCCGCGCGCGACCCCCTCGCCTCCGCGGCTGTGGCCGATCCATCCGATCGTCGTCGCGTCGATGTGCCCGTTGATCGCCCCCGACGCGACCGTCCCCTGTTGGGCGATGATCGCGCTCGTGTGCTGGAGCGTGGTCGTCGATGCCGTCTCAACACCCGGCACCGTGTTGTTCTGGTGGCTGATGACGATGTAGCCCCAACTCGCCAGATGCGTCCCGAGGTAGTCGTACCACGAGTACTGGTGGCCATTACCGTGGCTGATCACAACGAGCGGTCGAGTGCCCATACTGCCGATCGTCGTCGGGTACCAGAGCCGCGAGGTTGTAAACCCAGCCGTCGCGCCGCTGGCTGTGTAACTCGAGAGCGTTGTGACGGCGAGCGGGCCAGTCGCGCCAGGATCGCGGCACCACCAGACGGCACTCTCGTCCCCCCATCCATCGATGAGGTCTCCCGCAGATAGTTCGCCGTCTCGATCGATGTCGATGACGAGGTCGTATCCGCGACCCACTGCGATCCCAGAGTCGAAGGAGAGCGAGTTTGTGCCGGTGAGCGTGAATCGGTTCGCCGCGATGCCGCCGGCTGCGAAGGTGACCGACTGCGAAGCTCCGCGCGCGTCGATGAGGATTGGGTTACTCGCCCACTGCGATGCGCTGCGACCTTGCACTATGTAGGTATCGGCCACCGCCCCAGCCACGACTGGTGTCAGTGCGGGATCGACCGCCACAGTAAGTGGTGTCCCCGAGATGAACACCCGCACGAAGGAGGCGTAGGGCGCTTCCGTCAACGGTACGCACGCTAGGCGCACGGGGGTTGGGTCTCCCCCGCATCTCTCCAGCCAACTCGAAAGGAGGAGCGTCAAGTCACCGGCGCTCACGATCCCGTCGCCGTCGATGTCGCCTGAGCCAGACTGCCCCCAGTTCGCGAGTATGGCACCCAAGTCCACGGAGTCGACGATGCCATTGCCGTCGATGTCCGCGCCGCAGTCAGCGGGGGCCACCGCCCCTAGGGCGAGTGCAATGATCGACCCAACGCAGAGATGGTGGACGCGTGCGGCAGGCATCGACTGACTCTAACCCATGAGCGGGTGATCGCAAGCCTCTCCCGCTACCATTCGGGCATGTCGTTGATCGCCACAGCGCGCCCAAGCCGAATCGCTTGGCTTGTCGGATACATCTTTTTGTGCGGGGGACTTGGGGTTTGGGGGGGATACGACTACTGGGTCAGAATCCCGAATGAGGAGCGAGAGTTCGCCGAGTTCAATGAGATCAAGAACGCCAAGGAGGCGCTTGAGGCAAAGGCTCAGTCTGGAAGCACTCCGCTATCGCCAAACGAGATCGCGGAGTATGAGCGCAGGAAAGCGCAGTTCCTCGCGTACGCCGATGGAGCGCCAGCTCCCGTTCCCGCGTACGACCGCCCGCTGCAGCTCTGGGTCTACTTCGTCGGATGCGGCCTCATCGGCGCACCGTGGACAGCCTGGCTTCTCTTGAGATTGCGGAAGCGGCGCGCCGAACTGAACGATGCTGGCGATCTCACCGTCGACGGAACGACGCTCGAGAGACGATCCATTGTTGGCATCGACATGTCGCGCTGGATGAACAAGTCGATCGCCACCATTGAGGGAGCGAGCGGCGAACGACTGGCGGTCGACGACTACCTCTTGAAGGACGCACACCTCATCATCGGGCGGATCGCGCATGAGTTCCACCCGGAACAGTGGAATGAAGATGCGACCAAGGTCCGCCCGCCGGAAGAAGCCGCGCCAGCCGGGGAGGAGCCTTCTAGTGAGACGAAGGTTTCTTCCTGATGGCCCGGAGCCTCACCGAACCGACGACATCCATTGAGAAGCGGGATCGATGCGGGGATCTATCGCACCGACCGCGCGTGCTCCTCGGAAAGATGGGGCTCGATGGCCATGATCGCGGGGTAAAGCTGATTGCGCGCGTGCTGCGCGACAGTGGCGTGCATGTGATCTATTCGGGACTCTGGCAGACGCCGCGCGGTCTCGCCATCGGCGCCCGCGATGAGGATGTCGATTGCGTCGCTGCGTCGATGATGAGCAATTCGCACCTCGTCCTTGTGCCCAGACTGCTCGCAGAGTTGCGCGGGCTGGGCCGCGGCGACATTCCGGTGAATGTCGGAGGCATCATCCCGCAAGAAGATGTGGCGACGCTCATTCGCGAAGGGGTCGCGCGCGTCTATCACACCGGCACCGGGATGGAGGAGATTGTCGAAAGCGTGCGCGCGAGCGTGCGTCCTTACGGCGCGCTTGCGGCAGAGGCGCCGCCGACGGCGCGATTGGCGCGGCTCATGTCACTCGCGCAAGCGTCCGCGCTTCCGATGGGCACGCCGTTGCGCGCCCCTGAACGCGTGATCGGAATCACAGGGGCACCAGGCGCGGGAAAGAGCACGCTGGTCGCGGCGTTGGCCGCGGAGGGTGTGCGTCGCGGACGGCGCATGGCCGTCATCGCGTTTGACCCGATGAGCCCGATCACTGGCGGCGCGCTGCTGGGCGATCGGCTGCGCGTCGACTTCAACGCGGTGGATGACGCGGTCTTCTACCGGAGCCTTGCGATCGTCGGCGAGGACTACCGACACCTCGATCAACTCATTGGACTCGTCGGGTCAGCTGGCTACGACACGCTGCTCATTGAAACGGTCGGCGCGGGGCAGAACGATGTCGCGATTCGCGAACACGTGCACCGCACCGCGGTCGTCACCGTTCCTGGCATGGGCGATAGCGTGCAAATGGACAAGGCGGGCATCCTTGAAATCGCCGACCTCTTCGTAGCGAACAAGGCAGACCACGCCGAAGAGGCGAGGCATTACCGCGAGCTTCTGGACATTGCCTCGGGTCGTGCGATATTCGAGACCGTTGCGACGCAGGGCAAGGGGATTCTCGAGTTGTATGAGGCGCTCTTGGATAAGTGAAACTGGGTAGATTGCGGCGCTCTATGAGCGCCACGACACTTCCGCGCAACACGAATCAAGCGTTGGGCATCGGGCAGTTTGCGATCGACTTCATGCATTCAGGCGACCCCTCGCCGAGCGTGCGCGAACGAACCACGCTCTTTCACACCGACGCTGTGCTCTGCGGCGTCTCTGCTCTCGCCCTCGGCACGAATGCACCCCGAATCTTGCGCGAGGAAGCGCTCGGCTACCGAAGGAAGCAAGGCGGCGCGACGGTCTTCGGTTCGAAGCGCCGCGTCGCTCCCGAAAAGGCGATCGTCGCAAACTGTGCAGCGGTGCGCGAGTGGGACTCAAACGGCACCAACTTTGGCTTCAATCCCAGTTTGGGTCACACGGCGGGAGAGTTTGGTCACAACGACTTCTATGCAGTGCCAGTCGCCGCTGCCCAGATTGCAGGCCTTGACGGTGCGACGACCCTGCGCGGAATGATCCTCCTTGACGAGATCCGGGGACGCCTCGCCGAAGTGTTCAGCCTGAAGACCTACAAGATCGATCATGTCGTGCACGGAGCGATCGCCAGCGCGGCCACCTACGGAGCGATGCTCGGCGCGTCCGCCGAAGAGATCGAGTCGGCGATCGGCATGGTGGTCGCGCACTACATCCCCTGGCGGGCGATCCGCGCAGGCAAGCAACTATCCGACAGCAAGGGGGCATCGGCGGCGATCAGTACGGAAGTCGCAGTGCTCTCGATGGAGCGTTCGATGCGCGGATTCCTCGGCCCGCGCGACATCTTCCGGAATCCAGAGTGCGTCTTCAGACAGTTCGTAAAGACGAAGGGCGACAGCCCCTTCGACCTCGTGCTCAGTGCCGCAGGCGACGACTTCGCGGTCATGGGGATGCACTTCAAGCTCGGCCTCTACGAACATCAGTCCGCGGGCGCGCTGCAAGGACTCATCGACCTCATCGTCGCCCAACCGAAGCTCATCGAAGACGCGGGGGCAATCGAGTCGATTCGCATCAGCGCGTATGAGCCTGCGTTCGGCATCATTGGCGATCCTGCGAAGCGCGACCCAAGGACGCGGCAGTCCGCTGATCACTCGATGCTCTACATCGTTTCGACGCTTCTGCGCAAGGCGATTGAGTTACGCGAGACGCTCGGCACCGAAGGTTGCCCGACGAATAGCGATGGGTGGTGGAAGGCGATCATGCTTGCGCCGGAGGATTACTCGGCCGCGGCGATCGACCATCCCCGCACGCGCGAGATCATGTCCAAAGTCTCCTTCGAGCATGGTGGCCCCGAGTATGACCGCCGCTACCCCGATGGAATCCCGACATCCCTCGTGGTTTCGCTCCGCGCCGGAAAGCCGATCGAGAGTGGACTCGTCATGTATCCGTCAGGGCACGCGCGCAACACGACCGCCGACCTCGCGGGCATCCTCGACGCCAAGTTTCGCATGCTCGGGAGTATCGCCTGCAAGAAACCGAAGAAGTTCGTTCGCCGCCTCAGTGGTCTCGAGGGGCTCTCGGCGAAGGCGATGCGGTCCATCTACGAGGTCGACATCATCGACCGTGGCCGATTCGAGTAACGCTCACCGAACCATCGCGAGCCGACAGCCGCCATGCTCCATCGAGATCTCGATGAAGGTGAAGCGAATGCCCGGAATCTCGCGCTTGTCGAGCGAGTAGCGCAGTTTCATCTTGGAGACTTGCTGCGGGATTACCTCGGCACCGGCCCAACTGTTGCCCATGCGGTTGAGGAATGCAAGCAGCGCTTCGCGATTGGTCTCTGCCCACTCTTCAAACACCTTTTCGCCGCCCGCACTCTCGTATGAAGCTCGCGCCTCGTCGGAGAGCATCTGCTCGAAGAATGGTTTGTACTCGCGCTGACGCAGACACTCGATCAAGTTAGAAAGCACATGCTCGGGCATCAGGGCTCGGTACTGGATGCGGTTCCCGCCAAGTTCCTTGCGCGGCTCGAAGAGTTCTGGCTCGGGCGCCTTCGGCGCCCCAGGGTGCGCGACATGCACGGCTGATGCGCTCATCGGACCGCCGGTCCACGCCGGCGCGGGGTCCTTCGCTTCGATGAACTTGATTCCGCCTGAGTGAGCAGAACTAGTGTCCGACGGAAGCTCGCCTACGGTCACAACGCGCGTGCCATCGGGAAGCGTGCGCTCTTCACCGACATTTCCTTCGAGCCCGAGCATCCCAGCTCCGCGCTTCACATAGACAGTGCGTTCCGACCCGCAGGCGGTCAGCGCTGCACTCAGTGCTGCGAAAAGCACTGCGGTCAACCCACACATTCCACCCACGGCGACGCGCGCGCGCGGCGCGCTCATGCGAGCGCCCCCTTCGATGCGACGGGAGTCCACACGCACGCTGCGTCCCCGACGGTCCACTCCGCGTGCATCGGACCGACTGGACTCTCGTCGGGATAGTCCATCCGTAGGTGCGATCCGCGCGATTCGCGGCGTTCGAGCGCGGCCCGAGTCATCAGGTGCCCGACAGTCAGCAGATTTTGTGCCTCCCATCCCTCCGGGGTCTCGAACACAGATCCGAGCGCGTAGCGACCCCAGAACTCGAACATCTCGACGCAGTCGACGAGCTTCGCGCCGTGGCGCACTATCCCGACATTTCGCCACATTGCGCTGCGCAGGCTCGATCGCACATCGCCAAGGTCGAGTTCGCCCGCCACGACTGTCTGCACGCGGCTCTCGAGTTGCATCGGAACCGGATCGGGCAGCGCGTCGCGCAGGGCCGCCGCGACTGACCGCCGGCCAAACACAAGGCCCTCTAGCAGGCTGTTGCTCGCGAGGCGATTCGCACCATGCACGCCAGTGGAGGCAACTTCGCCGCACGCGTAGAGCCCCTGCAGACTCGTGCGGCCATCGATGTCCGCGCGCACACCGCCGATCGTGTAGTGCGCGGCCGGATGCACTGGGATCAGGTCGCGCCCAGCGTCGATGCCATATCCGGCGAGCATGTTCGCGAGCGAGGGAAAGCGCGACGCAAAGCCTGCGCTTCCCAAGTGCCGCGCGTCGAGGTGCACGCACGGCTCGCCTGAGCCTGCAAGGTGCTCGACGATCCCGCGCGTCACGACATCGCGCGGGGCGAGGTCTGCCTGAGGATGACGACCTGCCATCACGCGCACGCCGTGCCGGTCGACGAGTACGGCGCCCTCGCCGCGCACCGCCTCGCTGATGAGATGGCGCGGCGCGCCAGCGATGTAGAGCGAGGTCGGGTGGAACTGCATGAATTCAACATCGCGCACGCACGCACCAGCACGCCAGGCCATCGCGAGCGCATCGCCGGTCGCGACTCGAGGATTGCTTGTCTCTCGATAGACCTGCCCCGCCCCGCCGCCCGCGAGGATCGTCGCGCGCGCCCAGATGATCTGGAGACCGTAGCGCGCGCTCCATGTGACCGCACCTGTGACGCGCCCCGCACTCGTGCTCAACAGATCGACCGCGAAGCAGCGATCGAAGAGACGGATACCAGTGCGTGCGCGTGCCGCGGTGATGAGCGTGCGCATGAGCTCGCGACCTGTCGCGTCGCCGTCCGAGTGCACAATGCGCGCATGACGGTGGCCCCCTTCGAGTCCGAGCGCTGGCTTGCCACGGGAGTCTCGGTCGACGCGCATTCCCCACGAAAGGAGCCGCTCGATCTCCGCGGGCCCCTCTTCTACGAGCGCGCCCACGGCCATCGGTTCGCAGAGCCCGGCGCCAGCGCGAATCGTGTCGTCGTAATGAGCGTGTGGAGCGTCGGACTCGTCGATTGCCGCCGCGATACCTCCCTGCGCCCAACTTGAGTTCGAGTGGTCGATCGCCTCCTTTGCGAGGACAACCACATCGCCATGTTGCACCGCTTCGAGAGCTGCGCGGAGGCCCGCGACGCCGCTACCGATGACGAGCGTGTCTGTGAAAATGTGGGGCAGCAGCTGGCTGCGAAAAGGGATCAGATAGCGGCGCTGGTCAAACGCGGTCATGGCGCGCCGGATGCTGACGGTGGATGCGGCGTGACAAGATCCGCGATCCACAACTGGCTGGACTTGCCCGGGCCGCGCTGACTCGTCCACATCATGCGGCGACCAGATGGATCGAAGACGGGCAAGACATCCGCGCCGGGAGCGTGCGTGATGCGCGCACGCACGGGCGTCGCGTCGCTCGCGGCGGTCGAAACCTCGAAGATCTCGTAGTTGTCGTGACCGACTTCGCTCGATGCGTAGATGAGCACTTCGTCGTCAGGGCTCCAGTACGGCGCCCAGTTGACATGCTCGTTGGCCGTCAGTTGCCGCTCGTTGCGCGTGCCAGTTATCGCGCCGCTTGTATCGCGCACGACATCGCAGACATGCACTTGCAGGAGGCTGTCCCCATGGCGATCGGAGCGGTAACAGAGACGATTCTCCCCATTGGAGAAGAATGGTCCACCGTCGTATCCGGGGGCGGTGACAAGCGGCTGCGCGCGGCCCGAGATGAGATCTTTCACGACGATGTCCCCCTGCCCGCTCGCGAGCGTGCAGTGAAGGAGCCAGCGACCATCGCGAGTTGTGGTGCACTCCGCGGCGTATGCGTTGCCGTCGCCGGCGAGGGTGATCGGCTTCTCTGTCGAGCCTTCGCTCCCAGCGGCGGCATCGAGGTCCACTGCGACGATTCGCATCTCAGGCGGAAACTGCCACTTGTACCGCCCAGTGCCGCGCTGGTAGCCGGGAACTTCTTTGTTCGCGGGCGGCGTGATCGTCGATCCGAAGATGACCCGGCGCGGGTGCGATGCATCGAACCATCCACAGGTGTTCGCGGAACCCGCCGGGCTAATGCGCCTGATGTTCGCGAGTCGCGCCGGGTCTTGCAGTAGGTCTGCGACGAACATCGCGTAGAAGTCGTCAGCGGTCGCGCCAGGGGCTGGCTGCTCGATCGCCTGAAAGACGACCATCGATGCGTCGGGAGAGAAGTACGCCTCCCCTGCCTTCACGAATCGATCGGGAGATGTGAGTTGCACCGGATCGCGCAGGTTCCCCGCCTCGGCCAGCCGCCATGCCTGATCCGGCTCGGCGTTGAGCGTTGTAGCGGCGGAGTCAGCGGCGGCGCTGCGTGCGTGGGGCGCGCTTCCTGCAGTCGTCGCAGTTGGGCTACACGATGCAAGGCAGCCTGTGACAACGAAGACGATTCCGGCGAGAATGCGGGAGCGATGCATGGCGAACCGACAAGTGTAGAGCGAGGCTTCCGCGCAGTGCACGAAGACGCGTGGATCGTCGTTCTCGACAAGGACGCGGGACTTCTCGCGGTTCCGGGCATTGGTCCGGACAAGGCCGACTGCCTCGCATCGCGCGCCGCCATAGCGTTTCCCGGCGCACGCATCGTGCACAGACTCGACCGCGACACGAGCGGGCTCATCGTCTTGGCGCGAGATGCGGAGAGCCACCGACATCTCTCCCGCCAGTTTGAAGTGCGCGCCGTCACTAAGCGATATGCCGCGATTGTGTCGGGGATTCCCGCAACGACGCAAGGGACGATCGACCTCCCGATCGCCAAGGACTTGATGCGACCGCCACGACAGCGCATCGATCGAGAGTTTGGCCGGCCGAGCATCACGGAGTGGACGCTCGTCGAAGCGCTCGAGAATCCACCGCGCGCGCGCCTCGCGCTCCATCCGGTCACCGGCAGGTCGCACCAACTCCGCCTCCACCTCCTTGAGATTGGCCACCCGATTCTTGGTGACGACTTGTATGCACCTGAGTCAGTTCGCGCGATGGCACCGCGGCTCTGCCTACACGCCGAGCATCTTGCGTTCACACACCCATCGACGCGCGAGCGCGTGGCGTTCGATTGCGCTGCGCCGTTCTGAGGTCGAGGGCCGATGGAATCGCAGACCTGGTTCGGGCCGATCCGACCGCCAACAACGGTGCCGGAACGGTAGACGTCGTGGACGGTGCCAGCGGGGTCAGAATCGTCCAATTCGTCGGCGACACCGGGGCTAGTTCGGTGCCGCAGTTTGCGCTGTATCGGATGTCAATGCCCAGCACGAGACTTCGATTGTTACTTTCGCCACCGATGTGGCGGGTGTACACGATGTCGACGGCGACCTGATTCCAGATGTTCGCGTCGCAGTGTCGCTCTCCGGTTGCATATGGTCGAACATTCCGCCTCCAGAACTACCGCCGCCGTTCAGCGCGCGGCAACCCACTCCTGACTGGTCGGACCCCGCTCGACAGGCCAGAGTGGCGGTGACCAAGATTGAGTGCTTGGGGGCAACTCTGATCAGTCCTG
>Ga0233424_10003550_pt1 | contig 9977 bp, 8 predicted proteins | sample Watercolumn_Towu_FD_181011 | JGI IMG/M metagenome (GOLD analysis project Ga0233424, IMG submission 181011) | Freshwater microbial communities from Lake Towuti, South Sulawesi, Indonesia - Watercolumn_Towuti2014_125_MG | ecosystem: Environmental > Aquatic > Freshwater > Lake | place: Indonesia... | reverse complement strand
CTTTATACCAAACTTAGAGGATCGCACCTTGTACCCTGTTCGTCGGGTCACTTGGTGTTAAAACAATAGACGATATCTAAGCATGTAGTATTCTCGAGCGTAGTGCTGGCGGACGCGGGTTCAACTCCCGCCATCTCCACCAAGATTCGTGAAAAGCCCTGAAACGAAAGTTTCGGGGTTTTTTATTAATAACTGTTTACTAATAAATGATGTGATTTGAATATAAGAATTACTCTTCAAAAATTATTTAATTTAATATTTCTTAAAACCCCAAAATAATAACTATTGATATATAAAAACTTTTTAGTATGAAAAATCTTTGAATTTTATTATTCTTATTTTAATTATTAAATAAAATGGTTCATTGGCATGGATAAAAAGAAATTATCTGAGCGAGATATATGCAGTAAATTTATTAATCCAGCTTTAGAACAAGCAGGTTGGACAGCGCATCAAATTCGTGAAGAAGTTACTTTTACCAATGGCCAAATTATGGTGCGGGGAAAATTGCATACTCGTGGTGAGCGTAAACGTGCTGACTATGTTCTTTATTATAAAAAAAATATCCCTTTAGCAGTTATTGAAGCTAAAGATAACAATCATAGTGTTGGAGCTGGTATGCAACAGGCTTTAGCCTATGCAGATTGCTTACAAGTGCCTTTTATTTTTTCGAGTAATGGAGATGGATTCTTATTCCACGATCAAACAGGATTATTTGGAAAAGTTGAACAAGAATTAGGATTAGATGAGTTTCCTTCACCAGAACATCTATGGAAACTTTATGAGCAACATAAGGGATTAACAACGCCAGAGTCAAAGCAAATTGTTGAATACCCATATTATGATGATGGTTCAGGGCGTATACCACGTTATTATCAAGTAAATGCGATTAATAAAACTATTGAGGCAATTGCACGTGGTCAAAATCGTATTTTACTTGTGATGGCAACAGGTACAGGTAAAACCTATACAGCTTTTCAAATTATATGGAGGCTATGGAAGGCTGGCGCTAAAAAAAGGATTTTATTTTTAGCAGATCGAAATATTTTAGTAGACCAAACTAAGAATAAAGATTTCAAACCTTTCGGTCAGAAAATGACAAAAATATCAAAGAGAATGATTGATAAGAGTTATGAAATCTATCTTTCACTTTATCAAGCAGTGACTGGTTCAGAAGAAGAAAAAAATATCTATAAACAGTTTACTCCTGAATTCTTTGACTTAATTATCATTGATGAATGTCATCGTGGTAGTGCTAATGAGGATTCCGCTTGGCGCGAAATTTTAGAATATTTTAGTTCTGCTACTCATGTTGGTTTAACCGCTACTCCAAAAGAGACAAAAGATACATCAAATATTACATATTTTGGCGATCCAGTTTATACCTATACATTAAAACAGGGGATTCAAGATGGTTTTCTTGCACCTTATAAAGTTATCCGTATCGATATAGATAAAGATTTACAAGGGTGGCGTCCAGAAAAAGGCAAGAAAGATCTGCATGGATATGAAATTACAGATCGTATTTACAATTTAAAAGATATGGACAAGGGACTTGTTTTAAAAAAGCGAACAGAACTTGTTGCTAAAAAAATTACAGAGTTTTTAGTTAATACGGATCCTTATGCAAAGACAATTGTGTTTTGTGATGATATTAACCATGCAGAACGTATGCGAGAAGCTCTAGTTAATTTGAATCCTGAACGAATCAAAGAAAACTATAAATTTGTCATGAAAATTACAGGTGATGATAAAGAGGGTAAAGCTGAATTAGATAATTTTATTAATCCTGAAGAACGATATCCTGTCATAGCAACAACATCTAAATTAATGACTACAGGTGTAGATTCTGAGACCTGTAAATTGATCGTACTTGATCAGCATATTAAGTCGATGACTGAATTTAAACAGATGATTGGTCGAGGTACACGTATTAATGAAGAGTTTGGAAAAACGTGGTTCACGATTATGGATTTTAAAAAAGCGACAGAACTTTTTAGTGATCCAGCTTTTGATGGGGAACCGGTTGTTATTTATGAACCAAAACCTGATGAACCTATCGTACCACCTGATGATACAGATATAGGTGACGAAGAGGATACAGATAAGGAAGATGATATAGATGATTCTGATGACGATTCAACAATAGGCGGTACTTCTGGTGGTGATGATACTGGCGGGGGCGGTGGAGAATTACCAAGAAAATTTTATGTAAATGATGTCTCAGTTAACGTGATTGGGGAACGAGTTCAGTTCTATGATAATGATGGGAAATTAGTTACTGAGTCTTTGAAAGATTATACACGCCAACATATTTTAAAGGATTATGAATCACTAGATGCATTTTTAAGAAAATGGAAAGGTGCCGATAAAAAATCACTAATTATTGATGAGTTCAAAAAGCAAGGCGTAATTTTTGAAGCATTAGAGGATGAGGTTGGTAAAGATTTTGATCCTTTCGATATGATTTGCCACATTGCTTTTGACCAACCTGCATTAACTAAAAAAGAACGTGCTAACAATGTTCGCAAACGTAACTATTTCACGAAATATAATGAGCAAGCTCGCCAAGTTTTAGATGCATTATTAGATAAATATGCTGATCAGGGTATTGAGCCAATTGAGGATGTAAAGATTTTACAAATTCCTCCATTTAATCAAATGGGATCAATCATTGAAATTATTCAGTCATTTGGATCGGTTGAAGCATATACAAATGCTTTAAAAGAATTAGGAGATTATTTATATAATGATGCATCTTAATGGTCTGATTGGTACAATTGCCACCAAATTTTTAAAATCTAATGCAGTTGTAATATGAGCATTTCAGGAACAATTAAATCCATTCAAGATACCATGCGTGAAGACGTAGGCGTTGATGGTGATGTACAACGCCTTGGGCAGTTGGTGTGGATGTTGTTCCTTAAAGTTGTTGATGACCGAGAAAATGAATTGGCAACTTTAGCTTTATTGGAAGGACAAACTTTTAAATCTCCGATTCCTGAAAAATTTCGTTGGCGTAATTGGGCTGCTAATGATGAGGGGATGACAGGAGATGAGCTTAAAAATTTTATTGATAATGAATTATTTCCAGCATTACAAAATTTAGCTGTTGAAAATGATGATCCACGCGCTCGTGTAGTACAAAATGTATTTTCTGATGCATATAACTATATGAAATCTGGTGGTTTGATTCGTAAAGTCATTAATCAAATACAGAAAGGATTCGATTTTAATAAATCTAAAGAGCGTCATGCCTTTGGAGATATTTACGAACAATTATTGCGTGATTTGCAAGCAGCTAAGAACTCAGGGGAGTTCTATACTCCGCGTGCAGTCACCACTTTTATGGCACAGATTGTTGATCCTCAGTTAAGTGAATCTGTACTTGATCCAGCGTGCGGTACAGGTGGATTCCTTACTTCTGCAATTGAGCACAAACGTGAAAACTATGTTCAAACTGTTGAAGACGAAAAAGTTTTACAAAGTAGTATTTACGGAATTGAAAAAAAACCTTTACCGCATTTGTTATGTACAACAAATATGATTTTGCATGGTATTGATGTACCTGTACAAATCCGTAGAGATAATACGCTCTCTTACTCTCTAAACTACTGGGATAAAAATAAACGTGTAGATGTAATTCTGACTAATCCACCCTTTGGGGGGACGGAAGAACAAGGCATTGAAAAGAATTTCCCTTCAAAATTCCAGACTCGCGAAACAGCTGATTTATTTATGGTGTTGATCATTCAGCTCTTAAAAGCGCATGGTCGTGCAGCAGTAGTATTGCCTGATGGTTTTATGTTTGGTGAGGGCATTAAAACAGCCATTAAAGAAAAATTAATGGAAGATTGTAATCTACATACGATTGTCCGTTTACCTAAGTCTGTATTCGCACCTTATACCCCCATTAGTACCAATATTTTATTCTTTACTAAGGGTAAGAAAACAGAACATGTATGGTTCTATGAGCATCAATTACCACCGGGTGTTAAAGCCTATAACAAAACCAAACCTTTACAACTAAAAGAGTTTGATACTTTAAAAGCATGGTGGGGGAAAGAAAGTGAGGGTTTTGCTAGTCGTGTAGCAAATGAACAAGCATGGAAAGTATCACTTCAAGATATTATTGATCGCGGTTATAACCTTGATATAAAAAATCCTCATCAGGTTGAAGAAGATGTAAAAGACCCTAAAGAGCTTTTAGCTAAGTATGAGAGTCTTAACGTTGAGGTTGCTAAAATTCGCCAGCAATTAAAAGCAGTTTTAGATGAAGCTTTAGGTCAATAGTTCGGGATGAGTAAGATGATAGTCATTAAAAAACTCATTACTGAGCATTTAGATATTTGGTTAACAGCAGAAACTGAGAAGAAGTCAGGGCGTGGACGTAGTTCAGATTCTAGTAATTCAATTTATGGTGTGCAAAAACTTCGAGAGTTGATTTTAGACTTGGCAATTCGTGGAAAACTATTGCCCCAAAATATACAAGATCAACCAGTTAATATACTTATAGAAAATATTACTGAAGAGAAAAATAAGTTGGTAAAAGATGGGCTGATTAAGAAATCTAAGCTTTTACCTGAGTTTATGGAACCATTTCAAATTCCTAACAATTGGAAGTGGGTATATTTACAAGACTTAAGTGCATATATTCAAAGGGGGAAGAGCCCTAAATATACAGAAAAATCTAATAAAATTGTAATTTCACAAAAGTGTGTGCGTTGGAATGGTCTAGATATTAGCCCAGCAAGATTTATTGATCCTAAAAGCTTAGAAAATTATGAGAAAGTCCGTTTTCTAAAAGATGGCGATATTTTATGGAATTCTACAGGAACTGGCACTATTGGTCGTGCCAGCTTATTTTTTCAGGTTAATGAGTATCAAGATATTGTTGCTGATAGTCATGTTACAGTAGTGAGAACATTAGGTAATATCTCTGATTACATCTATTTGGTTATTCGTAGCCCTTATATTCAAAAAGATTTAGAAAGTTCAGCAACGGGCACTACAAATCAAATTGAATTAAATACTTCAACAGTATTACAGACCAAAATACCTCTGCCTCCTATTGAAGAACAAAAGCGTATCGTTGAAAAAGTCGATGAGCTGATGCAACTTTGTGATCAACTTGAACAACAGCAAAATTTAGGCTCTGACGCACATGATCAATTAGTTGATACGTTACTGAATTTTTTGACTAATTCATCTGATATTGATGAGTTCCAACAGAATTGGCAACGTATTTCAGAAAACTTTGATCTGCTATTTACTACTGAATACAGTATTGAACAGTTAAAACAAACGATTTTGCAGTTGGCTGTGATGGGTAAGTTGGTAAAACAAGATCCAAATGATGAGCCAGCAAGTGAGTTGCTAAAACAAATTACTGAAGAGAAAAATAAGTTGGTAAAAGATGGGCTGATTAAGAAATCTAAGCTTTTACCTGAGTTTATGGAACCATTTCAAATTCCTAACAATTGGAAGTGGGTATATTTACAAGACTTAAGTGCATATATTCAAAGGGGGAAGAGCCCTAAATATACAGAAAAATCTAATAAAATTGTAATTTCACAAAAGTGTGTGCGTTGGAATGGTCTAGATATTAGCCCAGCAAGATTTATTGATCCTAAAAGCTTAGAAAATTATGAGAAAGTCCGTTTTCTAAAAGATGGCGATATTTTATGGAATTCTACAGGAACTGGCACTATTGGTCGTGCCAGCTTATTTTTTCAGGTTAATGAGTATCAAGATATTGTTGCTGATAGTCATGTTACAGTAGTGAGAACATTAGGTAATATCTCTGATTACATCTATTTGGTTATTCGTAGCCCTTATATTCAAAAAGATTTAGAAAGTTCAGCAACGGGCACTACAAATCAAATTGAATTAAATACTTCAACAGTATTACAGACCAAAATACCTCTGCCTCCTATTGAAGAACAAAAGCGTATCGTTGAAAAAGTAAAGCAACTCTTTTCCATGATTGAGCAACTACAAATACTTCAAGGTAAATTACAAAGAACAAAAATTTATTTAGCGGATAGTTTGGTCGCTAATGCCATGATTGATTCAAACGATAAAAGTAAGTTTGAAGTTGCAGATAACATTGCCCAGTTTAAAAAGCCAATTGAGGTTATTAAACAATCGAGACAAAAAAGTGCGGATCAGATTGATTTGTTTGCAGATGATAGTGGTGAAGATGATATAAAACTTTTGTCTTTAGCGGCTGAAATCACGTTTCAATTGCATACAGAGCCAACCTTTGGTCATTTAAAATTGCAAAAGTTGGTCTACTTATGCCAACAGTTAAAGCATATGGATTTGGCTGCTGATTTTAAACAACATGCCGCTGGTCCATATGATCCAGCTATGGCACGTTATTTAGATAAAGAGTTCAAAAATCGTGAATGGTTTAGTTATGATCCTAAGCGAGACTTAAAGTACAAACCTCTCAGTAGATGTAATGATCATAGATCAGCATTTAATAGGTATTTTGCTGAAGATGTATCTGAGATTTATGACTTAATAGGACTTTTTAGAGCAAGTAAGTCTGATCATATAGAAATCGTAGCAACCCTTTTTGCTTGTTGGTTACGTTTATTAGAGAAAAAGTTATCTGTTACTGAGGAGCAGCTTCTAAAGGACTTTTATACTTGGTCTGAAGAGAAGAAACGATTTAGTAAAGCTGAAGTACTAACTGGTTATAAGTGGATGCATCAATATTCAGTTATACCGCAGCTTTAAATAAGATATAAATCGAGTAAGACGAAAATGTTGTGGACTTCATTTAGAGATAAATATGGAAGAGTTCAATCTTTTGAAGTAGATAAATATCAAGAAGATATTCTACGGTTTATCGAGTCTTCTTTAGTTGCTATTCCTTTAGTTGCTAACACTCCAGAGAATGGACGGGTAACGGTTTGTTATCGCTTTAAAAACGGGAATGAAATTGGAATTTTATTAAATGACACTGCTCCTACTTTTTATATAAATGAGAAGGTAGTTGAAAACAATCTTTGTAAAGATGGTGAGCTTAATTCATTAGTTGAGAATATAAAGGACAGTGAAAAGGGAGGGCACATATATCCACACCCTATACATAAATTACCTAATACAACTGTCTTGAGGGCTCCAGTAAAGACGCTCAGTCCCACTTTTGATAATAGAATTTATGTAATTAGTCAGGTCAGTTATGGACTAGTTATAAAGTTACTTCATTTAGTAGCACTGTAGTTAACTCACTAATTCATATTATTTTATCTCTAGGGAATTGGTACTCAAAAAATTCTCAATAAAAAAGCCATTTATGATAAATGGCTTTTTTAATTTACTCATTATTTACGGCAATCGTCAGGTCCTAATTCATCTTTAGTATAGGAAGAATTTATTTTCTTAACCCAAGCTTGTTCTTTGTTATTTAACCAAGCATAAATATCTTTATAGTGATCTTGTTCTTTGGGTGAGATTACATCTTTAGTTTTACGTACAAATTTCGCCATCCAGCAGATTTCATTCAACTTACGAGTATTCAAACTTTCTTCAATAATATAACCATTTCCAGCTTCTTCTTCAAAAGCCTTTAATATATTTGCATTTGTTAATGTTGCATAAACTAATGATTTTGTGACATCACTATTTTTTTCTTGAAGGGCATATCTGTACACTCGGTAATTTGTAATTATTACATTGACGGCGCCACGCCCTGCATTAACTAAAGCTTCTCTATCGCTATTTATCTGGGAATTTGCACAACCATTCATGAAAAGCATAAACAGAAGGGCACAGATAAATTTAACATAAGTTCTGTTTACTAACATTGTGCAGATCTCCGAAGGTTCTCTGAGTTGTTTTTATTATTTGAATCAGTTGGGGTAATTTACGTTAAATCACTTTAGAAAAAGCCCTGAACAATCAGGGCTTTCTCTAGCTTACTTTAATTTTTTACATTCAATATCATTTAATGGTGAATCGGTTTTCATTATGATTTTTTCAATTTTCGGTTGAAGGGCCAAAGCCTCTTTAGATAGTTCTTTAGCTTCAGCAGAAACTTTGCTCCCGTTTTTTTCTTTCAGTTTTATATATTTTTCGATGTATTTATTACTTACACATAATGAATCTAAAGCATCAATTGACATCTTACTTTTTTTGCCTGAAGCCATTAAATCTAGGTCATCATTAAGCTTTAAATTTAAAGAATCGTATGTTGTATTTACTGCATGCATTAAAAAAGTGGCATAACTTAGCAATTGATCATTAGTTTCAGTTACCTTGTCAGCTTCATTGTATGCTGCTTTATACAAGAACTTTGTGTAATAAAGCTGATTAAACTGAGCATACAGAGATGCTTCGCTTGCTTGGGTTACATCAGCTTCAGTAATTACATCCTTCTTGGGCGTGTTTGCTTGGCTACACGCTACTGTCAAAAGAGACATTAAAATAATACAAAGTTTAGACTTCACAATTAATCACCCATTTTTCTCATTTCAGACAACGGTCGCACATAACCATATTCAGCAACAGCAAGATTATAAGCCTGCCTATTCCATTTTTTTCGATTACCGAAGACTACTTCATACATTACTTGATCTATGTAAAAAGGACCTCTATTGAGTTTGACTGCTTCAGCAAGTCCTACATATCTGGCCTTATCAAATAAACCCATACCAGTAGGAGCAAGTTTTACAATTTCTGGTATATCTTTATAGTTAGCAGCAGCTCTGATTTCAAACACATCTTTAGCAAGTTCAAATAGGGCTTTACCTGCTCGACTTGTTGCGACATCTGTTATGTAAGATGCAAAGCGTAGGTACATCAGTGTATGAAAATATTCTGTATAAATTAAACCAGGTGTAGCTTTTTCAATTTCACGCAAATCGAACTGCAAACCAAAATGCAAAGCCATGTCATATTCAAAGGGTTGTCTTTCTTTAACATGGTCCCAATGGGCTTGTTTCATTCCAAACGTGTAAGGAACTATTTTTTTTACAGGTACTAAGTTTTGCCAACCTTCACACGCTGTTAGATAACCTTCATCTTTTGAGACGCACATGTTGGTTGTGCTTTTAAGATCAATTTCAACATTTGCGGGTTTAGTATCATAGTTTGAATGAAAAATTATTCGACCTAAATTTGTGTTTATTTCTCTTTGAGAGCCAGCCATAAAAACTTCCAATAATTCTAAATAGGTTCAATTGGCTTCGATAAGTCCACTAAAATTACTTCTACAGATTCGGCTGTATAGTTGCTTTCATAAAGCGCCGTTAATCCGCTTTTATCAGTGTAGCCTTGTACAAGCAGTTGCCCTTTATCTTTACTATAAATTTCATACATAAGTTCAGTGAGTGGCTTTTTAGTCTCATCATCAACAAGCTTAAATTGAATTTTATGAATGTCTTTTAACTTGTCTTCTACAAAGCTATCTTGAGTTTGAGCTTTACTCGCTGGCGAACTTTGAGCCGAACCACCACCATTGTCTTGAACTACTAGGTTTTGTTGAGGTAGTAATTTACAGCCACAGGAAAGAGAGTCGTTAACACGCGCAGCAGCTTTACCAAAGATTTGCATATACGGGTCGCCTGACACAATAGTTGCAACAACTTTATGAGTTGGGCAAGTAGCTTTGTCACCGACGCAAGCAACGGGAATCCCGTCAATTAGGAATATGCTGTTCCCTGAAATTACTTGACCACCGCCACTAGTGGGGCAGCCTATTGTTATATATGGTGTTGCCAAACTTATTCCTTCTTATCTTTATGAAGTGGCCAAAGCATACCAAATAGAGGGTAGACAATACTGTATAGTTTTATTGTTCAGTAGAGTTAACTTATTTTCCAAGGCCCCCGTGCCGCAACAGAACTTTAATTTTTTGCGCTGATTTAAAGTCATCCACCATTGCGACACAGAGATAAGGGAGCTAAGCCAAACGCTTAGCCCATGTCTTCTTTATCGCACCGCCGCATCACACTGAAAAAAGT
>Ga0233424_10003549_pt1 | contig 9978 bp, 13 predicted proteins | sample Watercolumn_Towu_FD_181011 | JGI IMG/M metagenome (GOLD analysis project Ga0233424, IMG submission 181011) | Freshwater microbial communities from Lake Towuti, South Sulawesi, Indonesia - Watercolumn_Towuti2014_125_MG | ecosystem: Environmental > Aquatic > Freshwater > Lake | place: Indonesia... | reverse complement strand
TGACTTCGAAAGTGCGTGGAAGGATCCATCTGAGCACAGCTAACGGTGCGATTCCTCGAAGTAAGGTGCCGGTCACCTCGTCGGCGGCGGGCGCCTTCACAGAAAGGCCTCGTAAGAGGTAGTGGCAGCGGTCCGGGTCGAACGAGGCCTGCACCCGCAGCTCGAATCCCTGTTGTTGAGCTAGTCCTCCAGGGGCTGACTTGAGCGGTCCCTGCGCGTCAACCATTACGGGGATTGTCACCCCTGGCTGGGCGTGGACCGCCCCGGTCGTCTCCACCGTCCATCCGCGTTGCTCGATATCGGACTCTGGTGTGATCGGCATGAGACCTCCTGGCATAGCTTTGACATTACTCTGCCATGTATGTAATGTAATGGATACAACAGAAGAACGAACCGGCGGAGCCATCATCTAACTTCCATCGTGGCCGGAACACTCAGTCCCGTCGCGGCGGCCTCTTCGGGACACATACTGACAAGGAGTGTTCCGTGGGATCCACCGATTCAACGACACCAACGCACGAAACTCTACTGAGCGCCTTCACCGTAGCTCAGGCGGAGGACATCACTGGCCGATCAGGCTTCGTCCTCCGGGCGGACATTCGCCTAGGCAAGCTCACCGCATACAAGTTCGCCGGGCTCTGGCGAATCTTGCCCGAGGACCTAGCGGCATACCGCTCGAAGCTTGTTACCCCGTCGCGGAGCGCACGTTGAGCGCGGGCGTGATGGAGCGCGTCCAAGAAAAGACGATCGCGCACAACACCGAGAGCATCCGCGTTTGGGCTCGGGACCGAGCAGCAGCAGCTCCCCCGCTGTCGCAACAACAATCGCTGCGTCTTCGGGGCCTGTTCTCTGGAGGTCGCAGCAAGTGACCACCGACGAGATCCGCCCCAGCGCGGAAAACACTGAGGCGGAAGAGACACTTGGCGGCGTCGCTTTCGATTCTATCGAGGAACCGGAGCAGGATTCGAGCGGCGACTCAGGTCGTTCCGGACCTAAGCCCGCACGCGCATCGGTTGAGACTCTCACCGAACGGGCAGTCACGACCTACCTGGAATCGATTCAGCACCGTAGGTATGTCTCTCCGCAGGAACTGCGCGACAGTGCGCTGACCCGAATTAACGCAGAGATCGCGCTCGAGAACATGGGGCGGAAGCACTCATCTGCTCCGGCGCTTGCGCCCGTGCATCGGCTCGACGAGTTCTCGGTGATCCAGATCCTTCTCTCCCGGCATCGCCTTGTGACGGTCGACCTCACTGGCGGACACGGTGGTGAGAACAACGGAGTGCTGGCGATCTATGAGCACGATGGACCGCTCCGCGGCCTATACAACACGAGCGTGCCGAGACTGAAGAAGCTGGTCAGCGAACTCCGTCCGTCCTTCACCGACGCCGGAGTCGAATCGACCCTCCGGAAGTTGCGCACGCACGCGCCTATCGTGATGCGCACGCAGGAGCCTCGTCTGATTCCGGTAGCTAACGGCGTGTTCGATCACGCGACGCAGGAACTTCGAGAGTTCTCACCTGAGTGGGTCTTTCTGTCCAAGATCCAGCGTGACTACGACCCCACCGCGCAAAGTCCCCGTATCAAGCAGAGCGACGGAACGGAGTGGGAAGTCGAGGAGTGGTTCAACAGCCTGTCCGACGACGAGGGCATACCCGAGCTGCTGTGGCAGGTGGTGAGCTCGACTCTGCGCCCACACCATCCCTGGAATAAGTCCGTATTCCTCGTGGGCACTGACGGTAACGGCGGCAAGGGCACGCTGGTGAGCCTCCTCCGCAATCTTGTGGGCGAAGCCGCTTGCGCTTCCATCTCGTTGGCTCGATTCGGCGACAGGTTCGGACTGGGCGACCTGATCACTCGGAGTGTCAACCTCGTCGATGAGAATCCGGTGGGCGCCTTCGCGTCGAGGACCGACGACTGGAAGGCCTGCGTAACTGGCGACGTCTTCCAGGTCGAGTTCAAAGGTAAAGACGTGATTCACATGCGCTGGAACGGCATCGAGGTGCATTGCCTCAATGAAACAAGCCCGCGTATCAAGGACAAATCAAAATCCGTGAAGCGCCGCATGCTTCTCGTGCCGATGACCAAGGACTTCAGCGGCTCGGAGAACGTCGACATCAAGTTGAAGTACCTGCGAGATCCCGAGGTGCTTGGTTACGTCCTGAAGCGCGCTCTCCAGATGACTCACACCGCCTTCGACGAGCCGATTGTGTCGAAGCAGGCACTCGACCGCTGGTTCACAACCAACAACAAGGTCGTCGGCTGGTGGGAGGAACACGAGGATCAGTTCGTATGGGACCTCCTGCCATGGAGCTTCCTCTACGACGCCTACAAGGGCTGGTATAGCCGCGTCGAACCGAGTGGCACTGTCGAAGGACTCAATCAGTTCACGGAGACGCTCCGCGAGCATCTGAAGTCGTCAACTGCTTGGTCCCCCACTAACACCTCGGTCCGACCCGGCACACGGATGTCGTCGCCCGAGCCCCTGATCGATGATCTCGGGCTTACCGACTGGATGAACACGAACTACTCGGGCAGCGACCCCAAGCGTCGTTGCTTGCCAACGCTCAAGACGAACTACAAGGGCCTCCTGCGTACCCAGAGTGCGGGCACGACCCCAGACGAAGACGACGACTGAAGAGACCACCTCAGCATCTGAAGGTTCGGGTAGCGGCGCGGCCGATGCCACACCGCTACCCGAACCAGGAAAGGAAGACATGCAATCTGAACTCGCGCCAGCACCGCTCGAGACCGCACCCGGTGACTGGGCGGCATGTTCTACTCGAAGACATCGCTCGCGACGTGAGCCGCGCAGTACGGAGCCGACCTTCGTGGACCGCACCTGCTCGGGCAGAACAAATCATGGAGCCTCAGACGGCTCAGCCCCGGGGCGGAGCTCACTCGCACCCCGCCCCCTCGTGTGCTTGTCGGTGCGCGTGCGGCGCAATCTCATCTCAAGAAAAGGTGTAGCCCCATACACTTTGGCGCGCGTTCTGCTCCTCCGAAGCACCAGGGTCCCTGCGGGGCTTCGTCTCGGCCATCCAGACAGGAGTGAAGCATGAGCTACACAATGACCTATGACGTCTCCCACAAAGTGGGGCGCGGAGGGCACGCCAAGGCCTTCTTCCGACACATCGCGAGAGACGTCGATCAAGCAGCCGGCTTCGACTTCCCCCAGGCGAACCCCAACATCGTGGCCGACCGCACCAAGCTGAACAGCACCTTTGTAAACGACGGAAACGGTGGCTACAGGCGTCCCCAGTCGGTTGATGGCCGACCGCCGAGCGACGAATTCGATGACTATCTTCAGCAGCGTCTCAGCACGGTCCAGCGCGCGCTGCGGAGGGATGCCGTGCTCATCCGAGGTGTGGTGCTCCAGCTTGATCCGAAGTGGTTCGAGCAGTACAACCCCGACTGGCGCGAGGAGGGGTTGAATCGTCGAGCAGCCGAGTACACGCATGCTGCGATCCGCTGGGCGCGTGGCGAGTTCGGAGAGGAGAACATCATTGGCATGTCGATGCACCTAGATGAGGTGAATCCCGGGCTGCAGCTCATGATCACCCCCATCACGCCTGACGGAAGGCTTGCCCAGAAGGAATTCTTCAAGGGGCCGGCGGACCTCAAACGGCAACACCGGGAAGTTCGGGACGCCGTGGCCGCTGCAGGCTACGACGTCGAGTATCGAGTTACCGAACGATCACGAGAGCACCTCAGCAGCAGCGAGTTCCAGGCCAAGGCGGACCGGCTACGTGATGCAGCGAGTGCCCTCGAGTTTGAGCTCGACGTGAGCCTGCAGAGAAACAAGCGCCTCGCGAAGCGCTCCACCGTGCTGGATGAGCGAGAGAAGGAGCTCGCCGAACGCGAGACGCAGGTCGCCGAGCGCCATCGGGAAGCTGCTGCCGCGCGAGCAAGAGCGGACGATGAAGCTGCGGCGGCGAGAACCTCATCATTGCGCGCACGCGAGGCGCACCTGAAGGCAGAACGCGCTCGCGAAGAAGCTGCGGCCGAGCGCGATCGTTTGGCATTGAACAATCAGCGTCTCGACAGCCTCCCGCCGTTCTTCGAGCGCTGGCTTGACAGGACAACCGTTGCAGGGAAGCCGATTCGCACGCGGTTCGAAGCAGATCGGATCAAGATGCGTAGCGAAATCAGAGCGAAGCTCGGGCCAGCTTCGACTCACGTCGAAAAGCCTCGAGACGCGCTCGAACTCTAGAGCTCGCACGGAGGAGGAGCAGCCGAGTGCGACTGCTCCTCCTCCGTCCGCGGCTACTTCTACGCTGGTCGTATGACCGCTGATGAACCTCAATCGAAGGCTACCGTTCGCCTGCAACCTCGACCCTCTGAGGACGCGATGCGCGCACTTGGGGATGCGATCGCCCGTCTCAATGCAGACGGCGATTACGTCGCCCGGGCGTGAACCGAGTCGCTCCTTGCCGAACGTCCGATGACGGATGAGCCGTCGCTAGCCCCGTAAGAGATCGACTTCCTCATCTCGTCCGGGGAGTTCACTCCCGAGGAGTTCGACGACATCGCCACGCGGGTTCGACGCGGCGCATTGCCCGCTGGTGCCGCGAACGCCCTGGTCGCGGAGCTCAATCGGAGTATGTCTGAGGATGACGTGCGAGGCTTCCTCGACCTCAGCGACGACGAACTAGAGCAGCTCGTGAGCACCGGGCGAATCTACGCAGTCGATATCGCCGGCAAGCGTCGCTTCCCGGCCTGGCAATTCAGCTTGTCATCTCCTGGGAAACTTCTCCCGCACCTAGCCGAGATCATCGCGCTCGTTGCTGCAAACCGCTGGCTCTCGGTGGCCGGGCTGATGTCAACGCCGCAATCCGAGATGGTCGCTGAGGGCAAGCAGACTCCAGTTCAATGGTTCCGAGATGGTGGAGGGATCGACGCCCTAGCGGAGATTCTGGAGGCTGAGCGATGGACCTAGCGCGAGGGATGGTTGCAGGCCAGCGGCGTCATATCAACGGTCGTCGCCTCTGTTTCGCGAGAGCCGGCAAGTCGATTCGCTTGGCCACCAATGGCCTTCGAGTGGCCTCCGGTTAGCCACATAGTGGGCTCCTCGCGCCCACTCACTTCGATGGCCGTTTTTTGGCCGTGAGTTGGCCTCCTCCGGGCCATATGAGGGCCGGTTTGAGGCCATTCTGTTCCTCAGTCCCTCGGTAGTGACCATATAGTGGCCAGTTGAGGGCCACCGGGAGGCTTCCAGATCCAAGCATGAACGAACCGCGCGATCGGCCGTGAACGGAACTGCCGTCTAGACGCCAGAGATGTCTGCGGTCGCCCTTAAGGTCCCAGGATGAACACAACCACCAAGCTCCACGTTCAAGCCCGCTACCGGCACGATGACGCAGTGACAGGAGTCACGGCATGAGTGTCCGCCGTATTGCTGGCCCCGATTCGCTTTGGAGACTCGGGAAAAGCAGTCTCGAACCGCTCGATCCAGTTGAGTTCAGATACGAGATGGATCTCGAAGAGATGATCGAGGCCACACCAGAGCTAACCGGCGAGAGAACCATGATCATCGGCCGACAGGTAAGAACGCCGGACGGTCACGTGTTGGATCTGCTCAAGCTCAGAGCTACGGGCTCAACGATCACATCAGAGTGCAAAAGAGGCCGTGCGAAGGCTGATGCAGTCGGACAGCTCGTCGCGTATGGGGCATGGGTCGACACACTCGACCGCGCAGCCTTGGAGAGTATCTTTGACGAGTACATGCGGAACCGTATGGGACCGTTGGCGTCAAGGCGGCCCTCGCTCGGCGAGGCATTCGAAGAGTACTTCGGCATGCCGATGCCTCCAACCTTGAATCAGACCCAGTCGATGGAGCTGATTGCCGGGAGCGTCGATGTAGCTACCTTGAAGGCAGTACGGCGCCTTCGCGAGAATGACATCCCGATCAGCGTGCACGTGGTTAGTAGCTACAAGAGTGGCAGCGAGACGCTAATGACAGTCGCCGAGTGGATGGACGTCGAGTCTCCCGCAGAGCGTCCAATCAGCGTGCGAGCGCAGCTGGAGGAGCTGCACATCGCAACGATGGCAGCAGTTGAGAACAGCACGAGTCGGCTGCTCACCCACATCGATCGTCAGAGGCCCCGGCACTCTGGTCACAGTGGCCCCTTCTTCACGAAGGGTGCGCACGCCGACATACTGTGCTTCGTGCTGCTGTTCATGCCTCGCTTCACCGCATCGTATGTTCCGTACTCACTACTTGAGGCTCTGTACGATCGGTGGGTCAATGAAGAAGAGGCATATTACGGCACCCAGCGCGTGAAGCCCGCGCACGGCTTTGCTCAGCAGCTAAAGCACGCCATCAGAATGGTCGGCGGCTGGCGTTGGGGCAGGAAATACTGGGACGACGATCCTTCCTTGGAGAACGAACGTCTTCGCCTGCTCGCAGGTCGTTGGCCAATGCCCAAGCGTGGCAAGCACCTCAGCGGGTACGCACGAAAGTGAAGGAGGCGAGGTAGCTGACGCGTAGCGGGCGGTAGCGCAAGGTCGCTGGCGAGCTACCGCTCTGCTACACATTGTTTGCCGTGCAAACAGGATTTTTCATGGAGTGTAGCTTTGTAGCTCTGAGATACGTCTCTCCTGTAAACCGCAGCAACGATCAGCAGCTGGCCACCTCTCCCCCGATGACGACAACTCCCCTCAGCGAGCTACACAGCTACCGCCGTCGAAAATCCCTGTTCAAAGGATAGTTCGCACTCCAACTTTGGCGCTACATCGCCGCTACCGCATGGCTACGACTATCGCGACGGTGTTGTTCGACCGCAACCTCGAGACCAGACTGTGCTAAACAGCTCGTGCAACCGGGATTCGGCTTAGACGTCACTCCGACAAGACAACCAAAGGAGGAGGATGGATCAGCAGCCTCTAAGTTCATCAGAGGTCGACCGTGCTCTCGCTCTTGTGGAGAAAGGGCAGCAGCTCGAAGGACAGCAGCCCACCGCAGCGGATCTCGACCGTGCTCGGCGGATCCTTACCCGCGAGCTATCGCCCGAGGATGCTCGAACCGAGATGCATGCTACACTTCGGGCCCTGGTTGAGGACGAACGCGCGAACTGATCATCCCGAGAAGGATCCATCCACCAGCGCCTGAGCGGCGCCGACAACCTCGTTGGACCGTCCCTCGCGGATCGCCGTTATCACGGTGTCATCGCCGCCGAGGAACGGGTTGCCGCCAATGAACCACAGTCGCGCTACCTGGTCACCTTCAGCGTCGCTGACGGTACGCCATACCGCGTCCGCGCACTCGAGGCGACGGACCGCGTCCGCGTCTGGACGCGCGCCGTCGTCTTCGCTCCAATCCAGCGCTACTCTGGTATCGCGCGATCCAGCGAGCGTCGAGACGAGCGTCGGGCCGAGAACTGCGATGAGACGGCGGGCGAGATCGACTGGGTCCGGTGAGGTCACGAGCGCGATCCTACTTGTGCTCGACGACGTGGAGGTTTACGAAGAGCGCTCGGAACCGCCTCCGAACGGGGCGAGTGCAGTGCTTGGCGATTAACGCTGCACTCGGCGACACTTAGCGGTCCTCGCCACCTCGGGCGTAGGGTCGCTCACATGTGCGGCCGATTCGCGAACGACGCCAAGACCGACGAGCTGATCCGGGAGTACGTCGCCGATGGCGGCAAGCCCGAGGACTGGTGGAAGTCGTGGGCCGGTGCCTACTCGGTCGCTCGCACGCAGGATGCGCCGATCGTGCGCGATCGCGGCGAGGGGCGGATCCTGGAGCTCGTGCGCTGGGACTGGCAGAAGCCGGCGAACCGTCCCAAGGGCGGACCGATCGTCAACGCGCGGATGGAAAAGGTGTGTATATCGAACTAAGCCTCTCTCCTATCGGTTCTCAATGCGATGCTCGACTAGATGAGCGAGAGAACCCGTGTCGGCGCCGTACTGGCCCTCGATGACCCTCCCTTCTGGGCTGTCATCGATGGTGATGGCGCGGTTATCGCCGCAGTCTCGGACTTCATGCTCGACTTCTGGGCACGTGGGAACGCTGAATCGAGCTGCCGGTCGTACGCGTACGGCCTGCTGAGGTGGTTTCGTCACCTCGCGCTCGGGCCGACTTTCGTCAGAAGGTCCCGAAGACAGCACCTCGATTGATCGTTGAGTCGCGCGTCGCCGAGATCCTTCAGACCATCCGCAATACGCGGGATCGAGCCCTCGTCGAGTTCTACCTCTCCAGCGCGGCTCGCCCCTCAGAGCTGCTCGGCATGAATCTCGAAGACGTTGACCCAGGATCCCAGCGCATCACGGTAGAGCGGAAGGGCACTCGCGCGAAGCAGGCTCTGCCAGCCTCGTCCAACGCGTTCCTGTGGCTGCGGCTGTACCAAGAGTCGCTGCCGCCCGATTTACTCGCGAAGGGCAACCCGGTGTGATGGACGAATCGACGCCCGTATCGGCCGTTCGGGTATGACGCTGCCAGAGCGATGTTCAACAGGGTCGGCCTCGAGATAGATGCGAAGGTGCGCCTTCACGGCCTTCGGCACACTGCAGCCGTGCGGATGTCCAACGACCCCGCTCTGACACTTAGCGACATCCAACGCATTCTCGGCCACCTGCATCTGTCCACGACCCAGGAGTACCTCCAACAGCATGACGACGACATCATCGAGCGCGTCGCTCAGCACCTTCGGGCGCGGTCAGAGCCTAGGCCCGCGCCGGAGGCTCCGGCGTTGACGTACGACAGCTCCGATCTTGACGAACTTGTGGGGGACGCATCATGGTGAAAGACCTCATCGATACGGAAGACCCGATCGAAGCAGCGCCTACAGCGCCGCAACTCCGTCGACATCGCCGGCCGTCCCGAGGACGAGCGCGCCCCGGCGTGTTCCTCAACGCCGCGATTCCTCACACGCCGTACGACGATGGCATCCGAAACGACTATCGCCCGATCGTTCAGATCTTCATCGATACGCTGATGACCTTCCCCGGCGAGACCTGGCAACGGCGCTGGGACGCAAGCGGGGTCGAGAACATGCCGAGCCTGACCTGGCACGACGCCTTCCCTGGCCTCAACGAAGTCGCTCGCGAACTTGCCACGAGCCCCGGCATAGCCGTGTCGATCTTCATTCGCCTCGACGCTCTTCGGCCGAGTGCAGAGTTCCTCAACCGAGTGGGTCGCATCCGTCTCGACGGCTTCTCGCCGTGGTCGCTCGAAGGCTTCCCCACCGATGCCGCACGAGACACACTGCGAGCCATGCTGATCCTCCAGGTGGCGACCGGCAAACACCTCAGAGAGATCACGGCCGACGACGTCGTGGCCTCCGCTGCCGTCGCCCGCAAGCCCATCCGCCGCGGGCTCGCAGACGCGCTCGAGATCCTTAAACGGCTCGGCATCGTTCCGCCCGACCTCCCGCCTCTTCGCCAGCTCGCGAAGTCGCCGAGGCCGGATGCAGCCGCGATGGTCGCGAGGAACAAGATCGAACCGCCCGCCGTCGCAGAGATGTTCACGCGCTACCTCAGGTCGCGAGCACCGGGCGTGGACTACCCAACTCTGCAGGCGATGTCGACTGAACTGCTCCGGAACTTCTGGATGGAGATTCGCTCGCGCAATCCCGAGCAAGCCGACCTACGTGTCGCGCCGGAGGTGGCTGACTGGTGGAAGACGGAATCGGTCGGACGCCTGAAGAACCGCTATCGCACCCTCTTCGCGGTGCGCGCCATGTACCTCGACATCGCCGTGTGGGCCACGCACGACGCCTACTGGGCGTCGTGGTCGACTGCGAGCATCGTCTCCCAGAATCGACACCGCCGGCCACCAGAAACACAGACGACGGGTGATCGCCGCCCACTATCAACGAGTCCGCAAGATCGCGCCTAGAGTCCCGAAGCTCCTCGCCGCCATCGACACAGACCTCGAGCATCAGGAGTCACTTCTGCGCGCGGCGACCACGACTCCTCTCGGAGAGCGATTCGAGTGGGCTGGGCGAGCGTACCTTCGTGAGACGGGTGCGGGCCCCG
>Ga0233424_10003547_pt1 | contig 9981 bp, 10 predicted proteins | sample Watercolumn_Towu_FD_181011 | JGI IMG/M metagenome (GOLD analysis project Ga0233424, IMG submission 181011) | Freshwater microbial communities from Lake Towuti, South Sulawesi, Indonesia - Watercolumn_Towuti2014_125_MG | ecosystem: Environmental > Aquatic > Freshwater > Lake | place: Indonesia... | reverse complement strand
TTGGTAATCCTGCGCTGCAGTAATGGCACACGCGGCGCAGCTTGGGCAGGCGTGGTGTGGCTGCTGGCAGAGCGCACTGAACATTCAGGGCTGCCGATGCTGGCCTGTCCAAATCGGGCCATTTCCGACTGTTGCGCTGAGCGTACCTCTCGGAATATCAAACAAGTGTGATCGTTTACCTCTAAGCAATGGCGCGGTGCAGGTTAGCGCACAGTGGTGCTTGACGGGTGCAGGCCCAGCGCTTACCATTTGCCGGTGGTTGTGGGTTTGAATTTCCTATCCGTCCGATCAAAAGATAGAGCTGTGAATCGGGTGTACTTCTTCTGCAAACTCCACCCGCTCAACTGGCCGCTGGCATGGCTACTTAGCTATCGGGGTCGCGTTATCTACTACCATCGTCAAAACGCGCTCTCGGATAGTCGTCTCGAGCGCTGTGAGGTCATTGACCCGGCGGAGTTTGATTCGGCCGATGACTGGCACCAAGGCTTAGAGGAGTCTCTAGCCGCCTGGCGACGGTGGGTCGACCGCGACCGATCTCGCTGGGGGCTCAAGATTCGGATCCTCGCTAGCCCAATCGACTTTGAGCGCACTTGGCTGCAGTGGTTGGCCCGCAGCTTCGAAAATCACTTCATGGCGTTCTGGATGGTACAAAGATGGTTAGCCCGCCATCCCGAGATTCCGTCGACGACCTTGGCCGAAAGCCACGTTGTCAACAAATCGTACCGATCCTTTTATCCGGGTACCGAGCGTTGTCCTACGGTTCGAATCGCTGGGCTCTTAGACAGAATCTGGCTTTGGATCGCCGCGGGAAACCAGGTTCGCTTTCAGCTTCGATCCCTGTGGACATCGACGGCCGATGGCCCTCACCCCGCTCGCCACACATTCAAATACTTCTGGGCGGGAGTCCCGCCGTCCGAAGTCGCCTCCACGCCACGGCATTTGGATTTTGCTTTCTTAGTTCAAGGGGGGCTACTCGCTCGGCAGGAAACCTTGTTTGTTCTTCCCTCTTTACCTCGTCCCGACGCTCGAAATTGGATCAATCAGCAACAGCTCGAGTGGGGCACCGGCTTAGCTTTAGGAACGTTACTTTCCGCCGGCGAGCGGCCGCGGATCAGCGTCGCCCTTCTCGGTCTCGCCCTTCGCGTGGTTCTCGACCCGCGTGATCGCTTTCCAAAACCGGCCCTCCTTTTGCACGCCCTACAGGGAGCCGCTTGGGTGCTTGTAGCTCGCCGATACCAGCCGCAAGTCTACCTCAGTTCGATTGCCACGGCTTGGCCCGAACAACCGGCGACCGCAGTAATGCGCTCTCTGGGCATCCGCACCGTCCTTTGGCACTACAGCGCCAATCTCTTTCGATACTCGACCCGCAGCCCCGAGTTCTTAGACCGCTCCGTCGTGCTCAGCACTACGGTTTCGCAAGAGATGTGGGCCTGGAACAAATCGGTCAGCAAGTTATTCAGTTCGCGGTCGGTCCTACCCGCGGCAGAAGGATTTACCTCGAAAAATTTCGGGCCGGTGATGTGCGGAGACCCGCGTTGGCTGGCCAAGACTCCCGAGGCCGCCCGCCGCGAGTGGGGTGTATCCGCAGCGGACGCTTCCTTGAAGCACCTGGCCATCTTCGATGTGCCTCCGGTCTCACAAGCGATTCGGATCAAATACAGCGTGGGGGTCAACCCCTACACCGTCGAGCTCCTCGATCAGTTCTTTACGGATGTTCGAGCAGCCCTCGATCTATTCCCCCAGCTACGTGTCGTCCTAAAGCCCAAAAAGGATTTTCACGACAAGACTCGGCATTTTGCAGATGCGATGTGGCAGCTCCTGGACCCGCATGGCCCTTACCGAAGCCGGGTGCTCCTCGTAGACCACTCCGTCGATCCTTACATTCCGGTGGCCCTGGCAGACATCTGTTTGGGCCTTCCCTTTACCTCACCGATTTTAGTGGGGTTGAAAGGGCAGCGCCGCGGCATTTTTTTTCAATCCTGGAGCACCCTGCCGGGGATTTCGTACCCGCGAGCTCGCACCCTTCTTGGTGCACGGTCAGGCTGCGCTTCTGGCGCGGCTCGAACGGATTGGGGCAGGTCAAGGGATTCGGTATGCATCGGCCGAGGATCGCGAAAGATGCCTAGGCCCGGAGGGCGATCCCGCCGAGAATTTTGCCCGCCTATTGCAGCAGGTCTGAGCCGGAATCCCATAGACAATCGACGCAACAGTCGCGTAGCTAGTGGGAAGCCTTCGTTGGAGTTATGTCTATGACATCAAAGAAAGAACTGCGCATTGGGGTCAACGGTTTTGGCCGCATCGGTCGAGCGGTCACCCGCATCCTGCTGGCTCGAAATCGCGGCAAAGTCGTCCACGTCAATGACGTCAATCCGGACAACGCCAACCTGGCTTACCTCCTCAAATACGACACGACCTACGGCCGTTTGGCGGAAGAGGTCACCGCCGACGAGTCCTCAATGCGGATCGGAGCCGACCGCGTTCAGCTCACCCACCAGAGTGACATTGCACAAGTCGATTGGGAGAAGAGTGAGGTCGATGTCGTCATCGAAGCGACTGGCGTCAGCTTGAACGAAAAAAATTCAAGGACTGTCGCCGCACGCGACATTCCAGTGATCGTCACACATGCCTGCCCTAGCGCAGACTTTACCCTGATTTTTGGAGTCACCGATTCGCAGTTTGATCCCGCCCGCCACAAAGTCGTTTCGACCAGCATCTGCGATGCCAATGCGGCGGCTCCCGTGCTCAAGGCCCTCAACGACGCCTTTGGGATCGAAAGCGGATTCGTCACCTCCCTCCATCCTTGGCTGTCGTATCAGAACCTGATGGACGGGCCTTCTCGGTCGCAGGCTTACCCAGGTGCTACCTACTCGCACTACGCGCTGGGCCGCTCGTCGGTGGGGAGTTTGATCCCCAAGCCGACGACTCTAGTCACTGCGTGCGAGCGGGCGCTACCAGAACTCAAGGGCGTGCTTAAATGCATGTCTTATCGTGTACCCACTGCATGTGTCTCGAGCGCGGATATGACGCTCAATCTCAAGAAGAGCACCTCGGAAAAGGATATTCTCGAACTCTTCAAAGCGGTCCAAGCTCGGCAAGAAAACCGAAGCGTGATCCGTATCACCGACGAGCCGCTCATCTCGGTAGATTACCTCAAGGACGATCATTCCTGCATTATCGACACCCGCTGGTTGATGCTGAACCAGGAAAGCCACCTCAAGGTCGTGCTTTGGTACGACAACGAATGGGGCTACTCGAGCCGCGTCGCCGATACCGTCGGCCTGATGGCCCGAAGAAACGGCTAGGCTGAGTCGAGGAGCCGTGCCAAACTACTACGTTTTCGATTTTGATGGAGTACTGTTCGATACGGCACGGGAATGCTTAGACATCGCTTACCAGGCGGTGCGGAGCCATCCTCGAACCCAGAGTTTTGCTCAAGCTTGGAAAGACCATCAAGATCCACCAGCAAAGGTAGCTCAAGCGTTTCTTAGCCACCGCCACTGGGTGGGACCGCCTTGGCAGTATGCGCTCCTGCTCCTATGCATCGCCGAAGGACAGATCCCGGACTCGACGGAGACCTTCCTCGACCTCTGCGCGCGCGAGCGCGCGGCCTTCGAATGGTTTACGGATGCTTACTTCGAGCAGCGCTGGATTCTGGCCAAGGATCCGGAGCGCTGGTTTGGCTTTACGCAGCCAGTCCAAGAAGCAACCCAGATCTTTGCGCAACTCTACGCCCAGGGGTCTGCCTGGCTGCTCTCGACACGTGACAACCAGTCGATCCAACGGATCTTTGCCCATTGGACCGGGACGGCGATCGATGAAGGTCGAATCCTTCCGCGCTCGGGGCGACTAGAGAAGTGGGAGATCTTGTTATCCTTTGCCCAAGCGCAAAAGGTGACGCCGGCCCGGATCTTTTTTCTCGACGACTACCTTCAGCATGCGCTTCCAGCCCTTGAGCACGTAATCGCGGCGCACCTGGCCACCTGGGGTTATTTAGGGCCACACGACGAGCAAAGAGCCCGGTCGAAGGGCTTGCCTTGTCTAAGGACAAAAGACTTAAATCAAACCGTCCGGCTGCATGACCAAAAAGGAGAACCCGTATGATACCCGCGTTGATAATCGGAAGAAAAGGTAGCCGCGTAAAAGACAAGAACGTGCGCCCTCTCCTGGGGCGGCCCTTGGCGCTTTACCCCATTATGGCGGCTAAGCAGGCACGCAACGTAACGGATGTCTTCGTCTCGACCGACTGCGAGAAGATCCGCGAGATCGCGCTTCGACAGGAGTGCCGCTACATCGAGCGGCCAGCCTTCCTGGCTACCAACGAGGCCTTGGCCGAGGACGCGTTCAAGCACGGCTTCGATGAAATTCGCAAGCAAGCCAAGAAGGAAATCGAGTTCGTCGTACTCTTGTTTGCCAACGGCGCCACGATCACTCCAGGAATCATCGACCAAGGCATTCAGTTCCTCAGAGCCAACCCGACCTACGACTCTGCGGTGACGGTCAGCAGATACAATACCTTTAGTGCGCTCCGCGCCCGCAAGATCGAGAACAACCTCGTCCAGCCTTTTATCGACCCCAAGGTCTTCGGTAACGCCACCTGCGACCGCGATAGCCAAGGCGATACCTACTTTGTCGATTGCTCGGTGTTCGTCCTGCGTCCGCACTGCTTTGACTACAGCCGCGGCGAGATCCCGTTCCGTTGGATCGGCAAGAAGGTCCATCCGCTGCATCAAGAAGGCGGCTGCGATATCGACTTTGAGTGGCAGTTCCCGATGGTCGAACACTTCTTGCGCAACATCGGCTTTACCGAAACTAAGACGCCCTACTGATGCCCTCGAACGCAGAAACCCGTTACCTTCGGTTTTGTACCTCAACCGAGGCTACTCCCCGCTGGGGAGTCCGCCGGAGTGCGGACTCCGTCGAAGTCCTCTCGGGTGCACCCTGGTTGGAGGTAACCCGTGCTACTGGACGCCGCGAGCCCTTTGCGGATCTCACTCTTTTGGCTCCGGCGGAGCCCACTAAAATCTTGGCGCTGGCCTATAACTACAAGAGTCTGTTTGCAGACCCCACGGCTAAGGCCAATGCACGAGAGCCCCACTTTAGCGACGAGGGGTTCGAACCCCTCGTGTTCCTTAAGGGGCCCAACTGTATCAGCGGCCCAGGGCAACCGATCGCGTTTCCAGCTTTTGCGAGTGAGGTCTGGGTCGAAGTCGAAGTCACCGCCGTTTTAGGAAAGCGTGCTCGAAATCTGCGCTCGGCCGCCGAGGCCAGAGAAGCCGTGTTCGGGGTCACGGTAGGAAACGACATGACGGCGCTCAACCTCTTAGGTCGGGATTGGCATCTAGCGCGCTCAAAAAGTTTGGACGGATTTTGCCCTCTCGGGCCCGAACTCGTCACCGGCTTTGATGACTCGAATCGTCGACTCACGAACTCGATTAATGGTCGGCAAACGCAAGGATCGACCACTCGCGATCGGGTCCTCGATACCTACGAGGCGGTGGCATTATTATCCCGCCTGATGACGCTCGAGGCAGGGGACGTGATACTGACCGGCACCCCGGCCGGAGCGCGTCAATCTCTAGTCCAACCGGGTGACCGAGTCGAGATGGAGATCGAAGGCTTAGGCAAACTCTGGAACCCGATCGTGGCGGAGGCAAGGTAAGTATGGCGGACACGTGGAGCATCATTATTCCCGACCGACTGACCGGGCCCGCTGAGCTCGAGCAAAGCGTGTTCGGTACGCGCGGCCGTGTAACCGCTTTGGGTGCTAAAACCCAGGCAGAGATTCAAGGCCGCATCGAGAGCGCCGACGCCATCCTGGCCTGGCATGACCTCAAGTGGGATGCCACGCAGCTCGAAGCCCTCAAGCGTTGCAAGGCCATCGTGCGTGTAGGGGCCGGATTCGATAACGTCGATCTAGCGGCCGCGCGCCGTTTTGGCATCACGGTCTGCAATGTCCCGGATTACGGAACGAACGACGTCGCCGACCACGCCTTGGCTCTTTTGCTGGCGCTAGCTCGGGGGCTGAACGGTCATAACCGAGGTTCTAAAGAGAGCCCCGTCGGCTGGACCTGGGGCAAGGTCCCTACCTTTCGGCTTACGGACAAGAAGTTCGGGGTCATTGGCTTAGGCCGGATTGGAACCGCCGCCGCTTTGCGAGCCAAGGCGTTCGGGATGCAAGTCGGATTCTACGACCCGTATAAGGAAGCCGGATGGGAAAAATCTCTCGGGCTCAAACGCTACTGGAAGCTCGAAGAGGTGGCGCGAGAGTGCGACATCATATCGCTCCACACGCCGCTTACGCCAGAGACTCGAGGCCTGATCGGTAAGGCCTACTTTCAAGCGGTCAAGCCTGGGCAAGTCCTGATCAATACGGCGCGCGGGCCAGTGCTGGATTGGAAGGCGTTTACTGAGGCGTTTGTCGCTGGAAAGATCTCGTCGGCCGGGTTCGATGTCTTGCCAGATGAGCCTCTCAACCGCGAAGACTCTCTGCTCAAGCGTTGGCTGGCTGAGGACGCGGAGATCAGGGACCGCCTGGTGATCACCCCGCATTGCGCTTTCTACTCCGACGAAGCCGTCGTCGAAATGCGGCGTAAGGCAGCCGAGGAAGCCTTTCGAATCTTGAGCGGCGAAAAGCCCTTGAACGCTTTGAATTGAGGAAACGACCGTGGGCAAGAAACTGCTAGTCACAGGAGGAGCGGGGTTCGTCGGCTCGGTGTTGAGCGATCGGCTCCTCAAGCTAGGATACTCTGTAACGATTGTTGATGACCTCTCCAACGGACAGGAATCAAACCTCCCGCGGGGAGCGCAGTTTATTCGGGGCGACCTTGCCGAAGCAGCACCCTACGAAAAACTAGGACAAGAAAAGTTCGACATCATCTTCCACATCGCGGCGCAGGCCTCGAACGCGCTCTCGTTTCGTCAACCCGTACGAGATCTACTCTCGAATCAGACCTCCACGCTGCGCCTACTCGAGTTCGCCCGCAGTAGCGGATGCAAGCGCCTGATCTTTACGAGTTCGATGAGCGCTTATGGGATTCCGAAGCAGTTTCCAACCCCCGAAGAAGAACCGCTTGTCCCGGTCTCGCCGTACGCCGTCCACAAAGCGGCCTCCGAGGAGTACTTGCGTATTTACGGACAGGAGTACGGGATCGACTGGACGACGTTCAGGCTCTACACGACCTACGGGAGCGGTCAGAATCTGGACAATCTCGACCAAGGTCTTTTGAGCATCTATTTGGCCTACTTGGTGAAAAAAGTTCCGATCGTGGTCAAAGGCGATCTCAGCCGCAAACGCGACATCGTCCATGTCAACGACGTGGTCGACGCGATCGTGGCCTCCATGGATCGGCCGCAGAGCCACCGCCAGACCTATAATCTTTGCACCGGCACCTCGCTTTCCATCCGCGAAATCCTCGACGAACTGATTCGACGAATGGGTGAGAACCGCGATTACCCCGTGGAAGTTCAAGGAGCCACGCAGGGTGATCCTCCGGTCACCTATGGCTCCTATGAGAAGGCCAAACGAGATCTGGGCTTTCAACCTAAGATTCAGCCCCTCGACGGGATTCGGCTCACGATCGAAGGCCTGAGGAGATGAGTGAGAAGGTCCTGATCGTGACCGACTCTACGGACCCGACATGGGTCCCGTGGGCCAGCGACGACTCGGCCTTTCTGATCTTGACCTTAGGTCTCTCGCCAGAAGCGGTCCGGCTGACTCACTAGGCTGCCCTTGCTCAAAAAAAGAGCATCCAGTTTCTCAACACGCGAGAGATCTCGCAGGCAGCCGAGGCCGAGGTCCGCTTGGCGGTTCCGCGCCTCATGAACGAGATCCGCCAGGCCTTTGCCCAGGAACTCAAGTCTTGGTTTTTCAACTAAGAATGTGACAGATGCAATTGAGTGGCATAGCGCCTATTACTGGGACCATATTTTTGGTGAAGATGTGCGAAGAAATCTTCTGCCATTGCAGCAACTTTTGGATGATCACATAGGCCTACCTATCCTGCCAGAAGTAACAACTGGGTGGACGAGGCCTTTCCAAACTACCACCACCTCCAATCGGTAATATTATGAGCAGCCCTGCTGGGGTGCCGGGGCCAAGCTTAGGCAGTAACTGCAAGCGGAAGCGGGCTGCGGTGTATGTACGCCGGCGGCCGGAACGGAGTGCGGCGTATCAAGTGGTGCGTGAGAATTTGGAGACGTGGCTGGCGGAGCGGCGCGCGGGAAGGCTGGTTGCAGGCGCAAATTGGGTGATAGATCCGGTGCCGGGATACGTGGAGCGCGACCTGCGCAAGATTTTAGAGTGCGGCATTCTGGCGCATGGCTTTGCGCAGGCGTGGTGTGGCTGCTGGCAGAGCGCACTGAACATTCAGGGCTGCCGATGCTGGCCTGTCCAAATCGGGCCATTTCCGCCTGTTGCGCTGAGCGTACCTCTCGGAATATCCAACAAGTGTGATCGTTTACCTCTAAGCAATGGCGCGGTGCAGGTTAGCGCACAGTGGTGCTTGACGGGTGCGGGCCCAGCGCTTACCATTTGCAGGTGGTTGTGGGTTTGAATTTCCTATCCGTCTGAGTTTTATTAAATGTAGGCTGGCGACCCATCTTATTCTAAAATAACAAAGAACGGGCCCTAATAAAAAGCCTCGCCCTAAAGTGCAAAAAAGGGCAATACTTCTACTAGCAATCCAAATTAAGCCAATAGTGCTAGTTTAGACAGAGGAGTACAATGCCTAAACAAGCCGAGTTAATTGTATTGAGTTTATTGCTAGCACTATTGCTTTTTGGGTGCACGAGCTCCGCGCCGATACCAAGCGCCAGTTCGACGCCGACTCCAACAATTACTCCGACATTAATCCCAACTGCTTCAACCCCGGCGCCCTCGACTGCAACTATTCCAAGTGCAACTCCAACTGCACAACCAACGGCGCCATCGGAGACTGTGCAGCCGCAGCTTCTCAAGTCGTTGCCGCTTGACCTCGCAAGCATCGACTGGAAGAAGGTCAATGCGCATCGAAACCTGTATGAAAGCGGTTTGCCCATCTCGGACTACGGGCATCTGGACGCAGCTGGCACCGCAAACGAGCGCCGAAATCCACAACCCACGTTCTTCGCCCCACTCGGCACGCCAGTGCTCGCACCGGTCGACGGGGTTGTGGCAGAGGTCAAGGTGCTCTACAGCGGCGACTGGACAATCATGTACGGGACACAGACCGGACACAACGATGCCACTTGGGAAACGGAGCACGTGATCGACGTGCTGGTGAAACCCGGGGACGTAGTCAAAGCTGGGCAGCAAGTCGCGTCCGTGAGCGACTACGTCTGCACCTACAGCAAGAAGCAGTACGGCAACGATGAGTATTGCGGCACCGGTATCGGGTTGACCGAGCTCGGATATCTCGTCGGCGGCAACCCGCCGCAGCATTTCTGCCCATTCGGCGAATTGACCGATCCAGTTGCATTGCCTGGGATCGAGGCCGCCTTAGCCGGCGCGCGCCAGGAGATCAACCAACTTGCCGGCAAGGACTTGTTCAACACCAGCAAATGGTCTGCGCCAAACTGCATCGTCACCGACCCAGTCAGCGGCTAGCCAAGCTGCCTACCACGGCAGAACTTCGCGGTCTTCCCATAACGCGCCGGTGACATCGCCTGGCGCGAACGATCGAGTGGCCAACCAGACTGCAGTCTCAGCTCCTTCTTCCACGCTGCGCGGGGCGTCTGGACCACCCATGTCGGTGCGAGTGTGAATTGGGCACACCGCGTCAACGAGAAAACTCGCGCGCCGTGACCGGTCTCATAGTCGAGGTTCTTTACCAGAGCATTCACGCCGGCTTTCGATATGCGGTAAGGAGCCAGTCCCCCAGCGGGTGCTGGGGCTGTTTGAGCGGCGCGGGTTGCTGAGCAGGGAGACGGTAGGGGTAATGCAGGGGTGGGGGCACCGGGGCGGATTATCAGTGCATGCGGGTGAGCGGGTGGCAGCGCAGGATA
>Ga0233424_10003546_pt1 | contig 9982 bp, 9 predicted proteins | sample Watercolumn_Towu_FD_181011 | JGI IMG/M metagenome (GOLD analysis project Ga0233424, IMG submission 181011) | Freshwater microbial communities from Lake Towuti, South Sulawesi, Indonesia - Watercolumn_Towuti2014_125_MG | ecosystem: Environmental > Aquatic > Freshwater > Lake | place: Indonesia... | reverse complement strand
ACATTTCCTCGCGGGTGATGTTGCCGGCCGCCGCAATCCAGTCGAACACCGGAGGTCGTCGCCAGGCATCCGGGCGAATCACCGCGCACGAACCCTTCGGCAGTACCCGCGGAACGTTGTCGACGAGCCCGCCACCGGTAATGTGGGCCAAGGCGTGCACGTGCACCTGTCGGATCAGTGCAAGCACCGACTTGACGTAGATGCGAGTCGGCTCCAGCAGCGTCTCACCCAGCGATCGGCCATGGAAATCCTGGGCCAAGGGCGTGCCGGTCACATCCAGAACCTTGCGGACGAGGGAGTAGCCGTTGGAATGCACGCCGCTGGAGGCGAGCCCGATCAGCACGTCACCGTGCCTCACGTCGCGGCCGTCGATGATGGCATCTTCCTCGACCACGCCGACGCAGAATCCGGCGAGGTCATATTCACCTGCGGCGTACATCGACGGCATCTCGGCGGTTTCACCACCGACCAGCGCACAGCCGGCGGATTCGCAGCCACGCGCGATGCCGCGGATCACGGCCTCGGCGACGTCCACTTCGAGTTTCCCGGTGGCAAAATAGTCCAGGAAAAACAGCGGCTCGGCCCCCTGCACGACCAGGTCATTCGCGCTCATGGCGACCAGATCGATGCCGATGGTGTCGTGGCGGTTCAGGGCGAAGGCAAGTTTCAACTTGGTGCCGACGCCATCGGTGGACGATACCAGCACGGGCTTGCGGTAATTGAGGGCGCCCAGATTGAACAGTGCCCCGAAGCCGCCGATCCCGCCCATGACCCCGGGCCGCGAGGTGGCGCGAGCGGCGGGCTTGATGCGCTCGACGAGGTCGTCGCCGCGATCGATATCGACTCCGGCGTCGCGGTAGCTCAATGGCATGGTGGTTCCGGCGTTCACGCGCGCATGGTAGCGGCGGCCCCGCCGGCTCGCAAACCTTGACTTCCGCAGCAGCCATCGCATAGCGTCGAACCGTGCCGGAGAATCTACGATCGATCTCAGACCGCTGCCGCCGGTGGTTCGCGGACATTGCGTTCGCTTTTACGTTGCTGGTTCCGGCGGCGTTGCCGGCCGCTCCGGTGCAGGGGTTGTACGAGACGGTCGTGCCCGTTGCCGACAAAACCGACAAGGCGCGTATCGAGGCGATGCGTCTGGCCTTGCGGCAGGTCGCCATCAAGCTGACCGGCGACCGCCAGTCCCCCGCGCGGATCGGTGACCTGTTGCAGGCCCCGCAGAGTTTCATCACCCAGTACCGGTATCGGGATCTGCCCCAAGCAGGCGGCACCGAGGTCGGTGGCTTGTGGGTGCATTTCGATCCAGACACCCTGGAGCAGGCCCTGGTCGACGCGGGCCTGCCGCTCTGGGGTCGCGAACGCCCCGCCGTACTGATCTGGCTGGCGGTCCAGGTAGGCACGGAGCCAGTGCTGGTCGGCGGTGAAGACGAGAAAGGGTTCGCCCCGGCGCTGAAGATGCACGCCGAACGCCGTGGACTGGCGTTGATCCTGCCACTGTTGGATTTGGACGATTCCGGCCGGATATCGGCGGTCGATGTACAGCAGGGCAATGCGGGGCGGATTGCGGATGCCTCGGTGCGCTATAACCCGGAAACGACGGTTACCGCCCTGCTGTCACAGGTCGATGAAACGCGCTGGCAGGGCCGTTTCGTACTCGACATGGGTGGTGAGTCCACAACCTACGAGGCCGCCGATCCGAATCCCGACGCGGTGCTCGGTTCGGGCATGGACAGTGTCGCCGATGCCATCGCCGGGCGGTATGCCAGCGCCAGCTCCGCCTACGGCGAGTCGAGCGAGGTCGAGATCCGGGTGGACGGGATTGGTACCGCGGACCAGTACGCAGAAGTTCAGCAGCACCTACGCAACCTGAACACCGTGACGTCCCTCTCGGTGCGGCTGGTGGAACCGGACCGGGTGACATTCGTGCTGCAGGCGCGCGGCGGTATGCAGGCGGTTGCCGAGAGTATTGCCCTGCGTCGGTTGCTGCAGCCTTTGGGCCCAGCCGCCGACGGTAATTACCGGCTGTTGCAATGACGCCGCCGCCCGGATCCGAGCGAACGCTGTCGCTGCTTGCCGTCCTTGCGGGGTTGCTGGCTGGCGGCTGGCTGCTGTACCGGCTGGCGCCAGTGCTGACCCCGTTCATGATTGCGGCATTGCTTGCCTATCTGGGCGATCCGCTGGTCGACCGGCTGCAGGCGCGCAATCTGCCGCGGACCGCCGCCGTCGCGGTGGTCTTTCTCGGAATGATCGTCGCCGGGCTGTCGTTCCTGCTCCTGTTAATCCCGGTATTGCAGCGCCAGATCGTGATCCTGGCCGAGAAGGTGCCGCCGGCGCTGCTCTGGTTGCAGGACGCGGCGCTGCCATACCTGCAGCGGCTGCCGGGATTTGACTCGGCGGCATGGAGCGGCGATGCGCTGCGCCAAGCGATCGGCGCCCATTGGCAGCAGCTTGGCGGTGCGGTGACCGATTTGCTTGCCAGTGCGACCCAGTCCGGGCAGGCAATTTTCTCCTGGCTCGCGTACCTGCTGCTGATCCCGGTCGTCACCTTCTATCTGATGCGGGACTTCGACCGGCTGCTGCAACACCTCCGCATGCTGATCCCGCGCCGGATCGAACCCGCAGTTGCGGCGCTGGTCGGTGAATGCGATTCCGTGCTGGCGGAATTCCTGCGCGGGCAGTTGCTGGTGATGCTGTGCCTGGCCGCCATCTATGCCCTTGGCCTGTGGGTCGTCGGGCTCGATCTGGCCTTTCTCATCGGCATGCTCGCCGGGCTGGTGAGCTTCGTCCCGTACCTCGGCCTGATCGTCGGGGCGCTGGTCGCGGGATTCGCGGCCCTGGTGCAGTTCGGCGATGTCGCGCACGTCCTGCAGGTCATCGCCGTTTTCGGCGTCGGCCAGATCGTGGACGGCCTCATCCTGTCGCCGTGGCTGGTAGGCGAACGCATCGGCCTGCACCCGGTGGCGGTGATCTTCGCGGTGATGGCGGGCGGTCAGCTGTTCGGATTCTTCGGGGTACTGCTGGCACTGCCGGCGGCGGCGGTCCTGGTGGTGCTGCTGCGGCATTCGCAAGACCGCTATCTCAAGAGCGATTTCTACACGCCGTGATGCCGGCGGCAAAGCAACTGGGCCTGCCCCTCCATCGCGACGATGCCGCGACCTTCTCCACCTATGTCGCCGGCGCCAATGCCGAGGCTTTGGCGGCGGTGCGCCAGGTGGCGATCCACGGCGGCGCCTTCATATATCTCTGGGGAGGTCTGGGAACAGGCCGGAGCCACTTGCTGGCGGCGGCCTGCGCCGCGGCCCTGGAGGCGGGACGGTCCGCTTCCAGCCTGCCGTTGACGGAGATCGCGAGTTTCGGGCCGGCGGTCTGCGAGGATCTCGATCGGCTCGACTTGGTGTGCCTCGACGACCTCGATGCCATTGCCGGCAACGCCGGTTGGGAACAGTCGATCTGCCATCTCTACAACAGTCTTCGGGAGCGTCGCGGCGACCTGATTTTGACCGCCACCACCAACCCGGCAGACAGCCCGATAGTTCTCGCGGACTTGAAGTCGCGGCTGACTTGGGGACTCGTTTTCCAGTTGCGGCCGCTCGACGAAACAGGGCGACGCGAGGTGCTCGCCCGGCGGGTGCGTGCCCGCGGCATCGAACTCACCGACGAAGTCATCGACTATTTGCTGCACCGGCATCGCCGCGATCTTGCCAGCCTGTGCCGGGCGGTTGATCGGCTCGATGCGGCGTCGATGGCCGCCCAGCGTCGGCTGACATTACCCTTCGCCCGTTCGGTGCTGGATGGCGGTGAATGATGGGCTCATACTTCCCCGGGAGGCTGATACCGAGCGGAGGTAAATGTACATGAACATCCAGGCTGTGGAGGCAGGTGCGGGGGTGCGCTGGATCACGGAAGGGTGGCGGTTGTTCACGCTCAATCCGGGGATGTGGGTGGTGCTGATATTGCTGTATGCGATCGTCCTGGTAGTGCTGAGCTTGGTGCCGCTGGTGGGCGGACTGGCCGCGTCGCTGATCACTCCGGCGCTCGGTGCCGGATTGTTCCATGGCGCCCGGCAACTCGACCAAGGGAGTGACCTCGCCATCGATCACCTCTTCGTCGGCCTGCTGGACCCCAGGAAGCGCGGGCCGCTGTTGATTCTGGGCGCTCTCTACCTGGGCGTGGTGGTGGTCGCGGTGTTGATCGCCATGGTATTTGGCGGTGGTACCGCCCTGATGACCGCGCTTGGGGGTGACCTCTTCGCTGCCGGGGGCATGATGGTGACGGTGCTGGCTTTGTCGCTGATCGTGCTGGCGGCGGCGATGGCCTTCCTCTACGCCGGGCCGCTGGTGCTGTTTGCGGATCAACCGCCGGTGGAGGCAGTGAAAATGAGCGCCATCGCCTGCCTGAAGAACATGATGCCGATGCTGGTGTTCGGCCTGTTGTGGCTGGTGCTTGCGGTCGTCGCCTCGATACCGCTCGGCCTCGGCTGGTTCGTCCTCGGGCCGCTGACTGTAGCGGCCCTCTATATCAGCTACAAGGACCTTTTCGCGGCCGACACTACTGCTGTGCGGACTGCTGCTGGTTGAGGGCGAGACTGCGGGCGGTCAGGGCGAGCCGCCGGCCGAGGGCCATGCACAGGCGCTTTTCCTCGTCGGTGATGGGCAGCGTTGCCTCGGCCCCGGCGACGTGCGTGGCGCCGTAGGGCGTGCCGCCGGAACGCGTCGTCAACAGGTCCGCTTCGGTGTAGGGCAGCCCCATGACCAGCATACCGTGGTGGAGCAGGGGCAACATCATGGACAGCAGCGTGGTTTCCTGTCCTCCGTGCAGACTGCCGGTGGCCGCGAATACCGCTGCGGGTTTGCCGGCCATGGCCCCGGACGCCCAGAGGTCGCCGGTGCCGTCGAGAAAATACTTGAGCGGGGCCGCCATGTTGCCGAAGCGGGTCGGTGAGCCCAGCGCCAACCCGGCGCAGCGTCGCAGATCATCGTGGCTCGCATAGGGCGGGCCGCTCTCGGGGACGCTGCCGGCCGACGCTTCGCAGACCGTCGACACCGCCGGCACGGTCCGCAGCCGCGCCATGCACAAAGGGGCCTGCTCCACGCCGCGGGCGACATACTGCGCCATCTGCGCGACGTTGCCCGTGCGGCTGTAGTAAAGGACCAGGATCTCGTTCACAGCAGTTCGAGCACCGTTTCCGGGGGGCGGCCGATCACAGCCCGCTCGCCAACAACGACGATGGGCCGCTCGATGAGGACCGGATGGGCCGTCATTGCCGCGATGATGGCATTGTCGTCCAGCGAATCATTGTCGAGCCCCGCCGTCCGGTAGGCATCTTCCTTGCTGCGCAGAAGCTGCCGCGGCTTCAAGCGCAACATCCGGAGCAGGGTCTTGAGTTCGGAGCGACTGGGGGGTGCCTGCAGGTATTCGATGACCTTCGGTTCGATGCCACGCCCCTTCAGCAGGGCCAGGGTCTCGCGCGATTTACTGCAACGGGGGTTGTGATAGATGGTGACCTTGGCCATATGCCCATTATAGCAACGGGTCGCCGGGTGAAACTCGTTCAGCGCTGGTAGGTGAAGCAGTCGAAGGCGGTCGTCGATTCGAACAGGTGGCCGGCATGCAAGCGCCAGCGTTCGCGACCAATCTCGATCTCAAAGGCTCGATCAGGCCGGTACAGGCCCTTGCCAGTGACGATGGCTGAAGAAACGCCTTCCGCCGCCGGTTGAACCAGGAAGGCCCGTTGCGGTGCGATGTTGTCATCCATGGGCTTGATGGTGGCGGCCTGCACCGACGTGGCGAGCACTTGGATGCCGACGCGGTAGCACTGATCCGCCGACATGATAAGCCAGCGAATCACACCCAACGCCCACGGTGCCGACAGCTCGCTCGCGGACCGCATGCCAGTCAGGTCGCCGACGCGCACCTTGAGACGCGATCGGGACAGGGTATAGATGCTGTACCCGCCGGCGCTTTCGTTGTGGAAATTCCAGTTCTCGATGTCATGGCGCGGCGCCGGGGCATCGGCATCGTAGCCAACGCCATGCACTTCCATGCCGGCTGGCCCGATGGTCTGGCCCGAATGGTCGAATTCCTGATCGCCGTTGACGAAGAAGTAGGCGGCGCGAATGCCGCAGGTGATGGATACCGCGCCGTGCCTGAGGTGGCGGGGCAGGTGTCGCTGCGGCGGCAGACCCCACGCCTTGTTGAGGTGTTCGAGCAGGAAGCGGGCGTGCAGGGGCGCGAAGCGGACCAGCTCGCGCGCCGGCTTGCCGCGATCCAGGGCGTCCAGCCGCTGGCGTGCGGTGCGATGCAGGGCGCGGAAGTCCAGGATGCGGTAGTTGTCCGGCGGTGACGGCGACTGGAACTTGGCATAGCACAGCGGGATTTCGCCGCCGTTCAGGTCGATCACGAAATAACCGGCCGCCACCGGCACGGGGTTGTACTTGTAGATATGGGTGTCGCCGATCCAGTCGCGCAGTTGGTCGTGGATCTCCCAGACGGCACCGAAGGGGAGGCGGTACGGGTCGGCGAGCGCGATAGCCAGAATCTGGCGGTAGCAGGCACTGGGGCTGATAGGGGCCGATGAATCCGCGGGATCAGCAATCGGTTTCTGGGCGTCGCCCAGCCGCTCGGCCAGCGCGTAGATCGAGTGCAGGTCCTTCCACGACGATTTCGGGATGGGCGTGTAGCGGTGAAAATCGAGCAGGATCAGGTTTCCATGGGCCTTCATGGCCAGGAGCACGGCTTCAGCGGGCGGACGGGCCGCCTGAAAGATGGATTTGCTGGCCAGCGCGTCACGGATCGCCAGTCGATATCCGGCCGCGAGCTCGTGCGCCAGCCGCCGAATCGATTCGACATGCTGCTGTTTCGTATCTACGGAATGCAGTCCGCCGCCACGGCTTGTTAAGTAAGTGTCGATGAGGTTCTGACAGCTCCGCGAGTAGCGCTGGAGCAGGTCGAAACGTACCGCGGGCTTGATCGCCTGGGTGTTGGTTTGGCGCAGAGCTGCTTCGATGATCTGGGCGGACTTGTTGACGTCCGCGAACGGCAGGGTTTCCATCCACCGCTGTAGATCTGCGGGATGGAGCAGCGTTGCGATGTCGATGGCCCCGGATGATTTTTCCATTGTTATGTCCCGATTCGCAGTTGGGAGGCGATAACGCGCCGTTGTTGACCGAGTTGCCGTTCGGTAATCGCTAAATTTTGCAAGAATCAAACCATGGCGAAAATCCAGTTAATAACGCTGAACAATCATTCGGATAGCGTTTCGTCTGGGACGAACCGAGGGATATGGCTGTCGTTCGTGTGAGACAGAAGCTGCGGCGAGCGCTACCCGCAGCCCTGCGCGCTAGCAACTCCTACTGAGGCGATCGGCGAGGAAGGCGGCCGCCGCAGCGAGCGGGATGTCGGTGCTCGCCGCGTCGCGGCGTCCACGGTACTCGACGGTGCCGGCATCCAGCCCGCGATCACTCAGCACCAGGCGGTGCGGGATGCCGATCAGCTCCAGATCGGTAAACATGACTCCGGCCCGCTCCTGCTTGTCATAGAGCAACACCTCGACGCCCGCATCCCGCAAATTCCCGTAAAGGTCCTCGACCGCCAGCCGCAGGCGCTCGGACTTGTGCATGTTGATCGGCGCCAGCGCCACCGTGTAAGGCGCGATCGCGTCCGGCCAGATGATGCCGCGTTCGTCATGGTTCTGCTCAATCGCCGCTGCCACCAGACGTGACACGCCGATGCCGTAGCATCCCATGATCAAATCGATCGCCTTGCCGTGCTCATCGAGGCAGGTGGCCTTCATCGCCTGGCTGTACTTGCGACCGAGCTGGAAGATGTGACCCACCTCGATGCCGCGTGCGATGGCGAGCGTGCCCTTGCCGTCGGGGCTCGGGTCGCCTTCCGTCACGTTGCGAATGTCGGCGACGACCGGTGCGGGACAGTCGCGGTCCCAGTTGACGGCGGTCAGATGGCGGCCGTCCTCGTTGGCCCCGCAGACGAAGTCGGCAAGCACGGCTGCGTCGCGATCGGCGATGACCGTGCAGGCGAGTTTGACCGGGCCAATAGAACCGGGGTCGCAGCCGACGGTCGCGCGCACGGCGGCCGCAGTCGCAAAGCGCAGCGGTGCGGCGACCTGTGGCAGTCTGCCCGCCTTGATGGCGTTCAGTTCGTGATCCCCGCGCAATACCAGTGCCACGACCCCGCCCCCGGCGCCTTCGACTATCAGTGTCTTGGCGCACTGCGCCGGGGAGACGCCGAGATAGGCGCTCACCGCCTCGATGCTGTGCTGTCCGGGCGTGTTGACGATGCCGAGCGGCGCGGTAGCCGCCGGGCGCGCGATCCGCGGCGGCGCAGTTTCCGCGAGTTCGATGTTGGCGGCGTAGTCACCACCCTCGGCAAAGGCGATGCGGTCCTCGCCGGTGTCGGCAAGGACGTGGAATTCGTGCGAGGCGTAGCCGCCGATGTTGCCGGTGTCGGCCTGCACGGCACGGAACCGCAATCCGAGGCGGGTGAAGATGCGGCTGTAGGTCTCGTACATCAGCTGATACGTTTCCCGCAAAGAGTCCTCGGTCATGTGGAACGAGTAGGCGTCCTTCATCAGGAACTCGCGCGCCCGCATGATGCCGAAGCGCGGCCGCACCTCGTCACGGAACTTGGTCTGGATCTGGTAGAAGTTGGCCGGCAACTGCTTGTAGGAGCGGACCTCGCGCCGAATCAGGTCGGTTATGACCTCCTCGTGGGTCGGCCCGATGCAGAATTCGCGGTCGTGCCGGTCCTTGAAGCGCAGCAGCTCCGGACCGTAGGCATCCCAGCGCGTCGATTCCTGCCACAGTTCGGCCGGCTGCACGCCGGGCATCAGCAACTCCTGGGCGCCGGCGCGGTCCATCTCGGCGCGGACGATAGCCTCGATCTTGCGCAGCACCCGGAGACCGAGCGGCAGCCAGTTGTAAACACCCGCTGCAATCTGCCGGACCATGCCGGCGCGCAGCATCAGTTGATGGCTGACGACCTCGGCATCGGCCGGCGTTTCACGAAGGGTGGGCACGAGCAGCTTGGAAAAGCGCATGATGGTTGTCCGCGACTGGGGAAAAAAAGAAGGCCGGTATTCTACGCACCGGTCTGGCGTAGGGCGAATCCGGAGGCAACCCTAAGATGCAATTCTTCTTGATGGACTCCTCGGCCTTCTTGATCGACTGCTGGCGTTCTTCCTCGCTGACCCGGCTGCGGTTGCCGGCGGCGTCCTTCTTGAAGATGCGCTGCGCGTTCTGCAGGCGTTCGAGGTTTTTGCGCGCCGATTCGCAGGCCTGCTTTTTCTGCGCGGCCTCCGCCGCTGTCTTTTCAGCCTCCTCGGCCTCCTTGCCAGCGGCTTCCTGACGGCCCTTGAACTGTGCCTCTTGCTCGCTCAGGGCTTGCGTGGCGCCTTCGGTATCGACCTTGGGCGGCGGTTTCACCACCTCGGCCGCCTTGCTGCCGGGCGGTGGGTTCTGTGAATACTGGACATTGCCTTCGTCGTCCACCCACTTGTACATCTCGCCATGGGCGGCGGTCGGCAAAGTCACGGACAGCGCCAGCAGCAGGGTGATGCGAAACGGCATGCTCATCGGGGGTTGCTCCTTCGCGTTTCGTCGTGCCCATGGTAACCGAATTGGTCCGTTTGTACGCCGGACGGCACGGGCGCGACCGGCCTTGCGGTTGGACCACGCGATCGGCCAGGAAATCCCGCCGGAGACTCAGCCGGGGTTCACGGTGCGGTGCAAAATCCGGCGTTGACGGCCATGTGCGGATGTCATTACAATCGCGCGCCTTAGGAAAAACGATAACGAAGCAAGACGCTTGATGGACATCCCGGGGGAGGTTGTAGGGATGGAGCGAGCGGGTTTTGGGGCGATCGTCGGCAAAACGGTCGGACTACAGTTCTCTGTGGTTGCAGTCATGGCTGCCGCCGCCGGTTTGTTGGGTGGCACGCACAGCGCCCTGTCCCTGCTGACCG
>Ga0233424_10003545_pt1 | contig 9986 bp, 7 predicted proteins | sample Watercolumn_Towu_FD_181011 | JGI IMG/M metagenome (GOLD analysis project Ga0233424, IMG submission 181011) | Freshwater microbial communities from Lake Towuti, South Sulawesi, Indonesia - Watercolumn_Towuti2014_125_MG | ecosystem: Environmental > Aquatic > Freshwater > Lake | place: Indonesia... | reverse complement strand
GTTCGCCAACCACCAGGGGCAGGTCGAGGAAGTTGCCGGACCGCGCCTCCGGAATGACCTTGCCCGTATCGTCGATGACATAGGTCTTGTTCTGGTACTGCCACACCGCCAGACGCGGACGTTCCACGACGCTGATGATCAGTTGATCCGGTAACTGACGACGCACCACCGCAGACTTCACCCAGCCCACGGATTCCACATCGGCCTTCACCTTGTTGAGGTCCATCAGGGCCAGCGGCTGACCGCGCTGAAAACGCATCGCCTTGCGAATGTCGTCTCGCGCCACGTCAGAGACGCCTTGCAGGCGGACATTCTGAAGATTGATACCGATGGAGGCGATACGCGCATCGGTAAAATTGACCAGACCCGTGCGAAGGGCTTCGGCGCGCCCGCCGGTCAGCAGAACCACGGCCATCAGGCCCGCCGCCCCCAGAAACCCCAGCCACGCCGTCAGTTCACTGGGCATGGCGACGCCGCCGATCAGAGCGAACTTCCCGGCCTCAGTCTTGCGCCCGCCGCGCGCACGCGGGGCCGCCTGACGGGGGGACGCTTTCGATACCGGGGCCGCTTGACGGCGCCCGCCTCTGACGACGGCTGGCATATTCTGTCCTCGTGATCGTCCGCCCAGTCAGGGCCGGTGGCGCTTCAGCCGCCCGGAACACGGACGCGCCCTGCGGTTCTTTGAACCGGTACGGCAGTGCCCTAAAGACAGGAGGCTGAGAGGATCAATAGACCCCAACAACCTTAACGATCCGCTAACGAATACCTCTTCGGGCAGGTTTTCGTTAGGCATATTTTGGGGATAGTCTCAAAAGCGGCGGCGCTTACCAGTGATTGCCTGAATCTGGCTCGCCGGGTATAGATAACACGATGAATATGTTTGCTTTCCCCTTGGTCCGCGACCTGGCCTGATCCGCGTCCCGGCGCGCCACTTCAGGGTGATATTCGGCCCGTCTGAGCGTTTGTGCCTGCGTGCACCCCCCTCCCGAAGGCTTAACATGTCTGCACCTTCTTACCGCACCTTCAACGACGCGCAGATCACGCAATTCATCCGCAAAGGCTTCCTCTGTCTTGAAGGCGCTTTTCCGTCCTCACTGGCGGAAGAGGCGCGACGCATCCTGTGGGCCGCGACGGGGTGTGACCCGCATCGGCCTGAGCATTGGACGCGCCCCTTCGTCCGGCTGCGGCACTTCACAGATGCGCCCTTTACCGCTGCCGCCAATACGTTGCGCCTGCACACCGCCTTCGATCAACTGGTTGGTCCCGGTCGCTGGCAACCTCCGGTGGGACTCGGCACCTTCCCCGTGCGGTTCCCTTCGCCGGAGGAGCCACAAGATGTCGGCTGGCACATAGACGTCAGCTTTGGCACCGAACATCCGGATTTTCTGCAATGGCGCGCCAATGTTCAGTCCCGTGGCCGGGCTCTGCTGATGCTTTTCCTGTTTTCGGACGTGGATGAGGCCGACGCACCGACCCGTATTCGCGCCGGTTCACACCGCGGTATTGCGAGGCGGCTGGCCCCTACGGGCGAGGCAGGCCTGACCCTGGGGGAACTGGCATCGACGGGCTTTGCAGAGTCCGCCGACTGCGAGGAGGTTCTGGCCACAGGGGCAGCCGGGACGGTCTATCTGTGCCATCCCTTTCTTGTGCATTCCGCGCAACCCCACCGAGGCCGCCAGCCCCGGTTTATGGCGCAGCCTCCACTGCTGCCCGCGGTGCCTCTGCGCCCCGACGGGCCGTCGCCGGTTGAACAGGCGATCGCTCTGGCCCTCAAGTAAAAAGGCACGTGCGGTGTGCACGGGCCTTATACATTGAGAGGCCGGAGCATCTGTTATGATGCTCCGGCCTCTTGTCATTTGGGTGGTAGCTACACCCGAACGGCGGTGCGTGAAGGGGTTGAGCCCAATGCGGGCCTGAACTTTCGTTCGAAAAAAAGCAGAACCCTTCCCGCACCTGGAGGCTTTTTTAAGGACGGCTGATTGGGTCAGGCCCCTTCCTTGACCTCCGGCACTACGGTCTCCGGCAGAGGCTCCGGATCATCCGTCGTCGGCACCGCCAGACTGGTGGTGTTTTCGATCAGGATGCCCGTGTCTTCGTCACGGACGATCTCTTCGCCACGCAGGACCTTTTCGATCTCTTCACCGCTCAGGGTTTCGACCTCCAGCAGGGTCTTGGCCAGACGATGCAGATTGTCGAGATTTTCGGTCAGGATGCGTTTGGCCTCGTCATAGCCGCTCTGCACCAGACGCTTGACCTCGCCATCAATGGTCTGAGCCGTCGATTCCGACACGTCGCGGCCAAAGGCCCCATGCTCGTCCTCAGCGTCCTTGTAGTTGACCAGGCCCAGCGCGTCCGAATAGCCCCAGCGCGTGACCATAGCCTTGGCCAGACGGGTCGCCTGCTGGATATCCGATGAGGCACCCGACGTGATCTGATCCTTGCCGAAGATCAGTTCTTCGGCGACACGGCCGGCCATCAGGATGGCCAGACGCGAGGTCATCTGCACATAGTTCTGCGAATAGCGGTCGCCTTCCGGCAATTGCATGACCATACCCAGCGCACGGCCGCGCGGAATGATGGTCGCCTTGTGCACCGGATCGGCTTCGGGAGCCTTCAGCGCCACAATGGCGTGACCGCCTTCGTGATAGGCCGTCAGCTTCTTTTCGGCTTCGGACATGGCCATCGAGCGGCGTTCAGCCCCCATCAGCACCTTGTCCTTGGCGTCTTCAAAATCCTTCATGGTGACCAGCTTGCGGTCCTTGCGCGCCGCCATCAGAGCCGCTTCGTTGACCAGATTGGCCAGATCGGCCCCGGAGAAGCCCGGCGTACCGCGCGCCACCACCTTGACATCGACATCGACGGCCAGCGGCACATTTCGCATGTGCACGCGCAGGATGGCTTCTCGACCGGTCAGGTCGGGGTTCGGCACGGTCACCTGACGATCGAAGCGGCCCGGACGCAGCAGGGCCGAGTCGAGCACGTCCGGACGGTTGGTCGCGGCGATGATGATAATGCCTTCCTGAGCCTCAAAGCCGTCCATCTCGACCAGCAACTGGTTGAGGGTCTGTTCGCGCTCATCATTGCCACCGCCGTGACCGGCACCGCGATGGCGACCCACCGCGTCGATTTCATCGATAAAGATGATGCACGGCGCGTTCTTCTTGGCCTGTTCGAACATGTCACGCACGCGCGAGGCCCCAACGCCGACGAACATTTCCACGAAGTCCGAACCCGAAATCGAGAAGAAGGGCACGCCCGCTTCCCCGGCCACAGCACGGGCCAGCATGGTCTTACCGGTCCCCGGCGGACCAACCAGCAGCGCGCCTTTCGGGATCTTGCCGCCCAGCTTCTGGAACTTGGTCGGGTCTTTCAGGAAATCGACGACCTCCTGCAATTCTTCTTTGGCCTCATCGACGCCCGCCACATCGGCAAAGGTGACGCGGTTCTTGTGCTCGGTCAGAAGGCGCGCCTTCGACTTACCGAAGCCCATGGCCCCACGACCGCCGCCCTGCATCTGGCGCATGAAAAACAGCCACAGGCCGACAATCAGCAGGATCGGCAGCAGGCCCGACAGCAGCGACACCAGAAACGGCGTCGTAACGGTCTTCATATTGACTTTGACATTCTTGGAATCGAGCCAGTCCGCCGTATCGCTGTTCGGATAAGGGATGACGACCTTATGCTTCTGCTTGTTGGTGTCGGTGACCGTGGCCTGATCGCGGTCGATCTCGACCGCCACGATCTGACCCGCATTGACCTGTTCCTTAAGCACCGAATAGCTCATTTCCTTCGGCGCGTTCTGGTACGGGGCCTTGCCGACGACGGCATAGCCGACCAGCAGAACCGCCAGAAGAATCCCGACAATCGTCAGAGCACGAAAATTCATACGTTTCCTCACATGCGGTCTGGGCGACCGCGGGTCCTCACATGCGGTCAGGACGACCGCGGGTCTCATATGCGACCAGGACGGCCGCAGGTCTCAAATGCGGCCAAAAACGACCGCAGGTCTCAACAGCAGCGCGAAGCCGCCCGTGTCTGGAACCTATATAGTAGGCTCTTTAACGCTACGCTACCGGCTGCCTGCAGGAAAACACGGGATGAACCGCTTCGGATTCGCAGCGGATCAGCCCCAATGCCGCCCGCAACCGGTTGTAAGTCACGTCCTGCAAGTCTCCTGCCGCCAGAAGGCGTACCGTTTGCCCCGTCTTCACCGCGGGCATGGCCGCGCGCACGGCGGGCGGCAGGACCTTAAGACGCAGGCGATCTTCAGGGAGCAGAACATTGAGATAGCCTCCTGCCGGCACGATTTCGGCCTCAAGCGCATAAGGGGGCAATCGGTATCGCCCGTCCCAGATATCGCCGATGCGCTGAGGCTTTGCCCCATTGCGGGTCAGGTCGCCGGGCTCGCGACAGATCAGCCAACCACCCTCATGGGCGGCGATGCGCGCCCCGCACAGGGTGAAGCGCTTGCGGCCAGCGGCAGCTCCGGCAAGGATGCGGTCAATTTCGGCCTGACGCGGCAGTTTGTCCCCGCCCCCGGCGCAGACGATCAGCGCGGAGAGAAGGGCAGCCGACGGCAGGTCGGGCTGTTGAAAATAGGCTCCCTCGGTGCGTCCGGTCACCGCTATTGGCTCCGGCGCAACGGGGTTGGCGTCGCGCTGATGCTCCGCAAGGACAGGTTTCACCCCCTGTTGGCGGACCCGCGCCCGCAGATAGGCCGGATGGGTATTGGCCGGGTCATCGACATAGGCCACCCCCAGCGCGCTCAGCCACTCACGCAGCCGCGCCCGACCGATGCCCAGCAGCGGGCGCAGGTAAAACACGCCCTCCCCCTTCGGCCAGAAGGGGGCAGGAGACCACGGTTTCGGCGAGCCGACCGTCGAGCCTTCGGTACGCATGGCCGCGGCTTCGGCCACGTCATCGGCATTATGCCCCAGACACAGGACGCGGATGTCTTTCGCCCGAGCCGCATCAAGGATCAGATGATGCCGCGCCCGGCGCGCCGCCGCCTGAAGCCCGGTCTGCGGCTTTTCGCCTTCCCAACGCAGGACGCTAACCGGCACGCCCAGTTCGCGCCCCAGCGCTTCGACGCCCTGCGCCCAGTGGGCACCGAGCGGGTTGATACCATGATCGACCGTAAAGACCTCCAGCGGTCGTTGCCCCCACAGCCACAGCAACAGGAGCAGGGCCACGGAATCACCGCCCCCGGAAACGGCCGCACCGACAGGCCGGTGCGCCGGACCATCAAGGTAGGTCGCAAAACGCGAAAGGCTTGCGGCAAGGTCCGGAAAAGCCTCCAGACTGACCACAAGCCTCGCTCTTAAATCCGGACTGATTAGCTGCACTTGCCCTTGGTCGCCAGCGCCTTGGCCTGCGACTTGATGGCCGCCGACGCGCCCGCTGCATAGCGCTTGTTAAACTCGGCCAGCGCGACGCAGGACTTGGCCGAGTCGGTTTGCGACAGGGCGTTCGCGAGTTTCACCGTGGCTTCGGGGGCCCAGCTCGTCTTGGGCCAGCCCTTGAGCGAGGTGGCATAGGCGGCGACCGAACCGGACACATCGCCCTTGACCGTGCGGATTTGCCCCAGACGGAACCACGCCTCAGCCGCCTGTGGAGCGCTGGTCCACTTGGTCGTAAACTCGGTGAAGGCGCGCTCGGCGTCGTCCATATTCCCGTTGGTCAGCAGGTCATAGGCCTGATTAAAATCGCCTTCGGCCGTGCCCGTGGTGGGCGGGGGCGGCGGCGGGCCAGCCAGCGCCGCATCGACATCCTTCAGATGCGCTTCGACCAGATCGAGACGTTGCACCAGCGTGCCGATACGCGCCTCAAGGCCGGTGATCTTCTCATTGGCCTTGCGCGCCGCGAAACCGGCTTCCTCGATCTGCGACGTCAACTGGGTGATCTGCTGCGCCTGATCATCCACCTTGCGCGACAGGATTTCCACCGTCGCCTGAAGCGCCACGACCTCGGGGTCGGGCTCGATCAAAGCGGGCGGTCCGGCATTCTTGCCCGTCTTGCCCTCATAATTGGTGATGGCGCGTTCCAGCTTGCGGACATTGCGGTCCAGGCGCTCCAGACGCTTCTTGTCCCACTCGACCGGCGGCGACTTGTCGTCCGCTTCGCTCTGGTCGATGGAAAAAAGCTGGGCGTGCGCGGGCGTCGGCGCGGCCACATCGAATGCAGCCGCCGTGGCAAGGGCGATCGTCAGGGCGGAAAGAGTGGCCTTTAAACTCTGGCGGGTCATGCGTGTCCTGAAACCTGTGGGGCGCGTCCTCGAATACCTGACGAGCGCGCCTCAGATGTCAACCATTTTTGTGACGGTTTCCATCGTGACGGCGCAGTCCGGCAAAATTAAGACGCCGGATGTGACCAGAGAGCGGCATCTCATGACACCCCCTACATAGACGCAAGCGGAAAAGGCCATAAAAAAACCCCGTCAAAGTGACAGGGTTTTTCGCCTTATTTCGCAGCGGTCAGCTTGTCATTCTGAACCCAGCCGACATTGTCGTTGTCGTCCATGACTTCCCACCACATGCCGTCCTTGTTCCCGGTCGGATAAAGGAGCAGATCCTTCGGCAAGGCGCGGATCATCTTGCCAGTCGTCGCCGGCGTAGCGCGCAGGCTGGTCGGCGTCATCACGACAAACGAGCGCTGCGGTGCGGCCGCCTTCCCCCCAATGTCGAGTCCACCCATCTCCTTGACCATGTTGGTGTAGGTGACGATGAAGGCCTGGGTGACAATGCGACCTATTTCGGTGTCTTCGTAGCCGCCGCCGACCGCACCGGCAAAACCGACGCCCCCGCCCACGCCCCAGGTCAGGTCATTCTTGGCAGCGCTGCCTTCGAACGAGTTGGATTCCGAGGTGCGGACATCCGTAAGGGACAAAACCGTATTGGCCTCAAGCTTTTTGGTACGGAAACCGCCGATGACGGCTCCAGCCCGACCACCGACCATGCCGCCGATAATACCGGCCGCCCCACCGCCACCGGTGTTGGAGTCCGCCGCCGCAACCTCTGCCACCAGCACGAAATCGGCGGCCTTGATCTGGTTTTGGCCGACATTGGAGCCGGCCTGAAGCCCGATCCCGGCGGCCAGATCACGCTCGCGCTGAGCCGCGTTCATACCGGCCCCGCGATCAACCAGCGAGAAACAACCCGACTTCTGCACGATCACCCGCAATAACTTTTGCGGCGGCGCCAGATTGTTTTGCGCCCAACCGCGCTCATCGTCACCGTTGACGATGGAGATTGTGCCCAGTTTCTTGGTGCATTTCGGGATTGAGTCCATCATGCTGTTCTGGGTTTGCTGGACCTTGGATGGCTTGGCCGTCTGAGCCATGCCTGCAACCGGCACGACCAGAGCCGCCAGCGCGACGGCGCTTAAACATCTGTGCATATCTTACCCCCTGGAATGAATTGTCGGGATGGTGTTCTGATGACGGTCATCTGCCCCAAGCGAATACGCGACTCTGGGCGAGGCGACACGAACTCTACGCCCTTGCGATAGCAGGCGACACGGATCGCGGCAAGCCTGAGAGCGGCCCCTCCCCTGTTCGGGGTATGAAAAAGGGCCCGGCGAACCGGACCCTTTTCTGTCATTCGGCGCTTGCCGTCGGAACGCTTATTGCGCGCCCTCGGTGATAGCCGTGTGGGCGTTACGGTTTTGCGACCAGGCTTGTTCGTCGTCACCAGTCGCAATCGGGTTTTCCTTACCGTAGGAGATGGTCGAGATGCGCGCCGGTACCACACCCTTGGCGGTCAGGTACTGCGACACGGTCTCGGCGCGACGCGCCCCAAGAGCGAAGTTGTATTCACGGGTGCCGCGCTCGTCGGCATTGCCTTCGATGCGGATCTTCACGGCCGGATAGCGAACCAGCCAGGCCGCTTGCTTGTCCAGCAGGGCCTTGGCGTCTTCGCGCAGCGACGACTGGTCGAGATCGAAGAAGACGCGGTCGCCGACATTGACTACGAAGTCCTGCTGCGAACCCGGAACCGGGCCGGTCGGCGGCAGCGGAGTGGTGTCAGCGGCGGGCGGCGGCGTATAGGCCGGGGCCGGGGTCGGCTGTTCGGCGACGGCCGGCGGGGGCGTCACGACTTCTGGCTTCTTACCGGCGCAGGCCGCCACCGAAAGCGTGGCACAGGCCAGCAGAGCGAGTTTGAATACAGACTTGGTCATCGAAAAACCCCTTGTTGGAACAATTGTAAAGTTGACGGAAACAGCAAGCCATTTCCTGAGAAAATGAATGGTCCTACTTTTCCGCCTCAAAACGGATTTGTCAAACCCTTAACCCACATTTAGTTACGCTGTGTAACAGTCTTGTGGCAGAGATGTTGCGACGGCGCGATCACAGTCTTCAAAAAGCAGTGTTGTGGCAAAAATTACGCGCGCAAAATGGGAATATAGGCGGGCAAAAATCAGTTTTCGGTAGGTAAAGGGCCTGCCGATGCGGCAGGCCCTGCGGTTTTCCGTCTATTTCAGTCGCGGTGACCAGGCCGGGTCGGACGCGCCGCCCGCATAGGGTACCGGACGCTCGATACGCCCCGAAGCCTCAACCATCCACAGCGATGGCAGCGATCCCGGCGGCTCACGGAAGAACATGATGTAGCGACCATTGGGGGCCCAGGTCGGCCCTTCTTCGAGGAAGGAGGAGGTCAGCAGTTTCTCATTGCCGCCACCGGCATCCATCACGCCGATCGAGAAGCGGCCCCCGGACTGCTTGGTAAAGGCGATCTTGTCGCCCTTTGGGCTGAATACCGGCGTCGAATAAACACCGCCGCCAAACGAGATACGGCGCACGCCCGTACCGTCGGCATTCATGGCGTAGATTTGCGGCGAACCGCCCCGGTCAGAGTTAAACACAATGGTCGATCCATCCGGTGAGAAGGACGGCGAGGTGTCGATACCCGGATCGGTGGTGACACGGCGCGTGGCCCGCGTGCGCAGGTCCATTACATAGATGTCGGTATTGCCGCCCTGCGCCACCGAATAGGCCAGCTTGGTCCCATCGGGCGAGAAGCGCGGCGCGAAGACCATGCCCTTGATCTGTCCGACGGCCTCCTGACGGCCCGTTTCGATGTTGAAGACATAGATGCGCGCGGAATCCTCGCGCAGCACCATATAGGCCACTTCCTGCGAGTCAGCGGAAAAACGCGGTGTCATTACCTTATAGGAGCCATCCGTCAAATAGGAGGGATTGGCCCCGTCCTGATCCATGATGGCCAGACGCTTGACGCGCTTACCCTTGCCACCGCTTTCCGCGACAAAAACGATGCGGGTGTCGAAATAGCCCTCTTCGCCGGTCAGCTTTTCATAGATGGCGTCGGCAATCTTGTGCGCGATGCGGCGCCAGTTTTCCGGCGTTGCCGTGACCGACTGCCCCAGAAGCTGCTTCTCCGAAAAAATATCCCACAGGCGGAAATCGACCTGAAGACGCCCCTCGGCATCGACGCGCGCGACACCATTGGCCAGCGCCTGCGCATTGATGGTCTTCCAACTGGCAAAGGTCGGCGTGGCGTCGATGCCGACGCTCTGCTCGATGAAGGCGTTGGGGTCGATCGGCTTGAAGAAGCCCGACCGTTCCAGGTCCGACATGACCACCTTGGTGATCTTGTCCCCAAGATCGGAGCCGCTCGACTCGATGTCGATGCCGATAGGCAGGGGGGCGATCACGCCCTCATTGACCTCAGCACGGATCGGCGCCTGCGCGAAAGCGGCCAGAGGGGCCGCCGCTATGGCAAGCCACGTCCCCAAGGCGACGGCGGCGATTTTTAAGGGTTTCATATGGGGCCTCCCGTTATGCGCCTGCGCAGGCCTTCTGCGCGTTGAAGGTGATTTCCAGAGGTTGATTGTAAAGTCCGTCGGGCAGATTGTCGTACAACTCACCCTTTTTGACCGCGGCCTGTGCACGACCGGCGGCCGCTTGCCACACCGGATCGTTGCGGGGATTTTCCCACTCCGGCCCCTTGATCACACGGCCATTCGGCGAA
>Ga0233424_10003543_pt1 | contig 9990 bp, 10 predicted proteins | sample Watercolumn_Towu_FD_181011 | JGI IMG/M metagenome (GOLD analysis project Ga0233424, IMG submission 181011) | Freshwater microbial communities from Lake Towuti, South Sulawesi, Indonesia - Watercolumn_Towuti2014_125_MG | ecosystem: Environmental > Aquatic > Freshwater > Lake | place: Indonesia... | reverse complement strand
CCCCGCCGAGATCGCCGGCCAACGTGTCTGGGGGCATGCCCCCAGACACGTTGCCATCCCATCAAACAACCATCATGAAGGAGCCAGACTCTACCTCTGACTGGTAACAATCAGGGGAGCACGTCACGGCCCTTGATCTTCTTGCCTGCGTCATAGCCGCAAGGCCCGCCGCTTTCCGTGGTTTTCACGCTTTGGCTGTCGATGACCCCAGCGCTCGGAGAAGCCTCGCGCCCGAGGGCTTCCCGCCCGATCAGCAGCAGGGCGTGATTGAGCGAGAGCCACAGACCATTGTCGCGCCACAGATAGAACCAGCGCCGCACCGTCGAGACCGGAGGAAAGCAGGGCGGCAACATCCGCCAGGGCAGCCCACCGCGCAGCAGATACAGGATCGCCTCGATGATCCGCCGCAGCGGCCATTTGCGCGGTCGCCCTACACAGCAAGGGCCCGGAAGTAACGGCTCCAGCACGGCCCATTCCGCATCGGTCAAATCGCTTGGCAAAGCCAGGTCGGCACGGGCATACTGCGCCCGGGTGGTGTCGGTCCACATCGTTGAACTCCCGAAGTTTGTTGCAAAACCCCGTGAATCAGCGACTTGGGCTCGCGTCAAGCTAACCCGCTGGCACCACTCAACTTAATTTCGGATCAGGCTCTAACGAAGCGAACGAGGTGAGATCATGGACATAGACAAAGCATTGGCGCGATTGGCGGACGCGCCCCTGAATGATATTGATCTGTCGCTAGTTGAGACGGGCGTAATGAGCGGTCTCGCCCAAATCACGTCAGTTGTCAGATTGCAAACACCGATAAGGTTTGGCGCTATCGCGGCCGCAATGATTGTTGGTATCAGCCTCGGCGGAGTAGCGGTGGCAAACAGTCAAAGCAGCGCGCCACTGGTCTCTGGGGCACATCTGGCACCTTCAGCTTTGTTGGTATCTGCTCAATGAATCCCGCCCGCCGAGCAATTATCGCAACTCTAATTCTCGCGTTTCTGGCCGGCATTGGCGGTGCTTTTGTAGGCACCAAATTGCTTACCCCCGACGCGCGACAGGATAATGCGTTGCACGAGTTGCTCCATAGCAAATTGAACCTGTCAGCAGACCAGGACAATGATATTGCAAAGGAAGAGAAGCGTTTTGCACTCGTGCGCGCACAACTTGAGGCCGAGGCACATGCCGCCAATGTAGAACTGGCTAAAGCAATTCAAACGAGCAAGCGAGACGGACCTGATGTGCAAGCGGCGATTGAGCATGTCCACATCGCTCTTGGCCGCTACCAAAAGGAAACCGTCAGTCATATTTTCAGGATGCGCGCGGTTTTAACGGAAGAGCAGGCAAAGATTTTTGACCGCTCTGTCTCGCAAGCGCTGATGCAAGAGCAACAGTGATATCGGATTCTGAGCTCTCTGACGGGGCGTTATGTGAACGATCTGTCGCTGGCGACGCTACGGCCTTTGCTTCCATCATGCATCGCTACAAGTTGCCGGTATTTTCTTTTATCCGGCGATATGTTGGAGGCAACGAAGATGCGCATGATTTGCTACAGCAGGTTTTCATCGCTGCTTGGCAATCGCTCGCTAGCTACGATGTCGACCGCCCACTCGGGCGTTGGCTAACAGCCATCGCGTTAAACAAATGCCGTGACCACAGCCGCAAGGCCAAGGTTCGCCGGTTTTTTCAGCTTTCGTGGCCAATAGACGCAGCTGACATTCCAGATGCCGCGCCGACTGCCGATCAAAAGATGAATGCGGACCAAGATCTGGTGTTGCTCGACAGGGCGATTGCGCAACTGCCGCCCGCGCTCAAAGAACCGCTGTTACTGACCGTCTTTGAAGGTCTCAGCCATAGTGAAGCAGGCGCAGAGCTTGGAATCAGCGCAAAAGCTGTCGAAGGCAAAACGCGTCGCGCGCGCCAAGCTCTGGAACTTCAAATCAATAAGTGGGCAAACAATTTTTGAGAGAGGATTGAACATGAGACATTATTTCGTCATTTTTTTGGCGTCGGCCATGCTGGCAGGTTGTGGGTCGAGTCCCCAAGACACAAAAGCATCGAATGTAGAAGAGGCAAGCAGCGGTTCGCTGACCAACGCTGCTGAAGAGGTGGTTGATGCTTTTCACACAGCACTCAAAGCTGGCAATACTGAGGGAGCAATGGAGCTGCTGGCCGACGATGTGCTGATATACGAAGGGGGAGGTGCTGAAAAGAGCAAGGCTGAATATGCGTCGCACCATTTGGAGGCCGACATCGCGTTCTTGAAAGGGATCAAGCAAAGCTTATCAGCGCGTTCCGCAAAAGCGACGGGCGATATGGTGTTGGTAACGAGCCAAGGCGTGACGAAAGGCACGTATAAGGACAAAGCAATCAACAGCACCTCGGCCGAAACGATGGTGCTGCGCCTGATCGACGGCCAATGGAAGATCATCCACATCCACTGGTCGTCAGCGGACATCAAGCCAATCGTGCCGACATCGTAAAAAAGATCACGCTTTGGGGGCTACTCCCACTCCGCGCGTATAACAGTTATGGCAAGAGTGATTATCCGATGAACCTGATGCTGATCCGGCTGCCATTTGGTGTCGGCGTGATGTTGCTCGGCGCGGCGGTTATGGCGTTGTCACCGGCCTTGGCGCAGGACGATGCCCCCGTTGCGTCGTTGCATGATGCGTTTGAGCGTGCCGCCGCGCGATTACCCGAGGCTGCTGCCAGCCCCGCGTTGAAAGCACAGGTTGACGCACAGCGCCGCGCAGCAAGCGGACCGTTTGTAGGACCGCCAGTTGTAAGTGGCGATGTTTTGACCCGTTCGGGCGGTATAATCGAACAAGAGGCCCGCGTTTCGGCGGCAATCAGATGGCCTGGCGAAGGGCGCTCTGGTATCAGCGCAGCGGCGCTAGCTGGCGATGCTGTAAATGCGAAGCTGGTGGCGGCCCAGCTTACATTAGCGGGCGATATCCGAACCGCATATTGGCAATTGGCCGGTGCGCGTAGCGCAGTTGAGATTGAACAACAGCATGTTGCGATTGCACGCGTTGAAACCGAGCAAGTTGCACGATTAGTGCAAGCCGGTGTGCAGGCGAGGCGGGAGTTATTGGTTTCACAGGCGGACCTTGCTGCTGCCATGGGAAGACTTTCCGCTTCCGAAAGCGATCTGGCCGAAGCGCGGGCATCGGTTGAGGGATTGATCGGTGATGTGCCGGACATATTTGGGGATGAAGACCTATCGCCAAGCACAGATATCGAAACCCACCCGGCGTTGCGCGCAGCAGAAGCGAACGCCAAGGCATTGGAAGCCAACGCCGCATATGCGCGGTTTGGCACGCGCCCTAGAGTTGAGGGAACTATTGGTGTCCGTCGTGAGCGTAACGATCCGCGTGGCAATTACGAAGATGCATTGCTCGTGGGCATTGCGGTGCCGCTCGGTCGCGATCAGCGTGCGATCGCCGATGCGGGCGGTGCGCGTGCCGAAGCCTTGGCCGCTGTTGCCGAGGCGGCGCGGTTGCGGTTGCGGTTGATCGCAGACCAGAGAGCTGCATCGGTGCGCCTGTCAATTGCAGAACGCGCGCTTGTCGATGCCGAGATGCGGCAATCTGCGCTGCGTGAGGCGCTCATGCTGACCGAAAGAGGCCGAACGGAGGGCGAGATTGGCTATATCGAATATCTACGTGCGCGGCAGGCACTGTTCGATGCAGACCGCGATTTAGGAGCCGCCCGCATTGCGAAATCGGCGGCGATTTCTAACCTCAATCAAGCAATGGGTGTTTTGCCATGATTTTCAGATATTTCATGGCATCCATTGCCGCTGCATTTTTGTTATCCGCACCATATTCCTCACACGCGCACGGCGATGAAGATCACGGAACTGCGGCAGCTGTCAGCGCGCCGGCTGGAACAACGCCCCGAATTGAGGCGCGAACAGCTACATTGGAGCTCGTTGCAGCGGTTGATGCCGACGACATGACGGTCTGGATTGATGGATGGGCTGACAATGCGCCGATAACCAACGCAAATCTAAACGTCACAATCGACGGCCAAAGCAAAACAGCAAAATTAGCGAACGGTGTATACACCGTGTCAGACCCCAAATTTGAGGCCGCAGGAACGCATCAGGTGGCTTTCCTTGTGACGCGCGCCGGAGCGGTCGAGTCGTTATCGGCTGAATTGAAAATTCCAGAAGCAGAAGCATCGCTATCAAGCGGTGGATGGACCTATTGGATCGTAGCGGCGGGCGTTGCAGTGCTGGTTATCGTTGCCTTCATCTTTTGGCGCTCGCGTAAGGCGGGCGCAGCTTTGATTATGCTCGGGTTGGGGTTCTTTTTCATGCAGCCCCGCGCCATTCAAGCGCACGGCGATGAAGATCATGGCGCGCCAGCAGCGCCCGACACCTCCGCTGGTGGCGTGATTGGCGGCGGAGATGCCGCAGCGCGGCTGCCAAACGGCGGCGTCTTTGCACCCAAGACCGTTCAGCGGATCATCGGCCTGCGAACAATTATTACGACGGACGGTTTTGCTACACCGTCTGCCAATCTCACCGGCCAAATCATCGCTGATCCGCGTCGCGGCGGTCTGGTGCAAAGCGCGACCGGGGGACGCGTCAGTGCAGGCGCATCTGGAATTGCGGTCATCGGACAATCGGTGCGTGCTGGACAGATATTGGCAATCATCGAACCGCCGCTTCAGGCGATAGATCGTGCATCTTTATCACGCGAGTTGGGCGATCTCGATCAACAAATCGCGCTTGCCGCCAATCGGGCGACCCGGCTTCGTCGGCTTGAGGGCGTGGTGCCGCGCCGTGAAATTGAAGAGGCATCAATCACCCTGCGCGGCCTGCAATCGCGTCGCGCAGGATTGAGTCAAGCGACATCGGCGCGTGAAGTGCTGCGTGCCCCCATCAGCGGTGTCATCTCGGTAAGCGGTGTCCGCGTCGGTCAGGTCGTTGCTGCACAAACTACGCTATTTGAAATTGTCGATCCGTCGCGTCTCTATGTCGAAGCCAATCTGTTCGACCGCCGCCCTATATCGGCTGGAGCAAGCGCGGTTGGCAAGACTAGCGACGGCGCGACATTCAATCTGGTGTTTGAAGGCGCTGGCCTTGCCGACCGGGGGCGCGCGGCACAAGGCCTTTTCCGTATTGTCGGTGCGCCGCCACGTTTGCGCATTGGCGAAAGCGTAACGATTGCGGCACCACTGGGCGAGCAGGTCGCAGGTGTCATTGTGCCGCGTGCTGCGCTAATCAGCGGTTCAAATGGGTTGACATCTGTGTTCGTCAAAACGCGCGCCGAAGGCTTTGCCTTGCGCAACGTGACCACCGCGCCTGTTGACGCTAGCAGTGTCGCGATACTCTCAGGGGTTAAAGCAGACGAGCGTGTGGTGACAATCGGGGCAACTCTGCTCGGCCAGGTTCGCTAAGCATGTTCGACGCCATCGTCGCCTTTTCGTTGCGCAACCGGATACTGGTCCTGTTTGCAGCGATTGCGCTGGTTGCGATGGGGCTGGTGTCGGCAAGCCGGCTGCCGGTTGACGTCCTGCCCAATCTCAATCGTCCAGTCGTAACAATACTGACTGAGTCGCCGGGCCTCGCACCACCCGAAGTCGAAACTTTAGTAACCCGCCCAATTGAAACGTCGATGAGCGGTGTTCCCGGGGTTGAACGGGTTCGGTCGGTTTCCGGCATCGGACTTTCAGTGGTCTACGTCGAGTTTGACTGGAGCGAAGACGTCTTTCGCGCACGCCAACAAGTGGCAGAGCGGTTGACGCTCGTGCGCGAGCAAATACCGCCGGGAACAGTTCCCCAGATGGGTCCGGTGACGTCGATCATGGGCGAGATCATGCTTGTCGCCATCCCTTATGGCAAAGCCAGCCCGATGGAAGCGCGCGAGATTGCTGATTTTCAGATCCGACCCCGCCTGCTCACTATACCTGGCGTTGCACAGGTTATCCCGATTGGCGGCGAAGTGAGGCAATACCGCGTGTCGCCCGATCCGGCCGCAATGGCGGCGCAGGGTATAACGCTCGACCAGATTGATCGGCAGTTGCGCGAGTTCGGCACCAACAGCGGCGGCGGTTTCGTCGATCAGTTTCAAAAGGAGTATCTGATCCGGGGCGTAGCGCAGACAACACGGATCGACGATCTACGCGCGCTGGTCGTTGGCGAAAGTGCGAACGGCCCTGTGCGACTTTCGCAGGTAGCCTCGGCCGACTTTGCGGCCGGTTTCCGGCGCGGCGAGGCCGGTTATGACGGCGCGCCAGCGGTGGTGATTGCCGTGCAGAAGCAGCCAACCGCAGATACAATAGCGGTAACAACGCAGGTGGAGGCTGCCCTAAAGGAAATAACCGCGACTCTGCCGGACGGCATTAGCGCCGACAAGGTCCAGTTCCGCCAAGCCAATTTCATCGAAACGTCGATTGGCACGCTTCAGAAAGTTTTGATCGAAGCTGCAATCGTCGTGGCAATCGTCCTTTTCCTGTTTCTCCTCAACACCCGCACCACAGCAATTTCGCTTATATCGCTACCGATATCGATTTTAATCACGGCCATTGTGTTTTCCATTTTTGGCCTGTCGATCAATACAATGACGCTGGGTGGACTGGCGATTGCGATCGGCGAATTGGTAGATGATGCCGTCGTTGACGTGGAAAATGTGTTTCGGCGTTTACGCGAGAATGCGGCATTGCCCGAACCGAAATCATCGCTTGTCGTCATCGCCCATGCGTCGGGTGAGGTGCGTTCGGGCATTGTCTATGCCACCGCAATCATCATCCTAGTCTTTCTGCCGTTGTTCTTCTTGGGCGGCGTGGAAGGACGCCTGTTCGCCCCGTTAGGGCAAGCCTATATCGTGTCGATCCTCGCTAGCTTTGTCACCGCCGTTACACTGACACCTGTTCTGTGCTATTATTGGCTGCCCAAGATTGCGCAGATTCATGCCGAGCGCGAGTCCGGTTTGGTGACACGCCTTAAACAGGCGAATGCGTGGATACTCGATTGGGGCTTTGCCCGCGTGCGCGGTATTTCAATCGCGGCTGGCATTGTCAGTGTCCTCGCTATCGGCGGTGCCTTATTGCTGCCCCGTGCATTTCTGCCGACGTTTAACGAAGGTAGCTTTGTTGTCGGCTTTCAGCTCGAACCCGGAATTTCGCTCGAAGCCTCAAGCCAATTGGCGGCGACCGCAGAAAAGCTCCTGCTCCAAATACCGCAGGTTGAAAGCGTCAGTCGCCGGACAGGGCGGGCCGAACTCGATGAACATGCGGAGGGTGTGCATTCAAGCGAACTCGACGTGGCCCTGAAACCCGATACCGAAGATCGAGACGCGGTTGCTGAAACCATCCGCAAGCAATTAGCCATATTGCCCGGTTCTATCTCGGTTGGTGCGCCCATCGGTCACCGGCTCGATCATTTGCTCTCCGGCGTGCAAGCGCAAATTGTCATAAAGATATTCGCAGAAGATTTGGACGCCGCGCGGGCCAGTGCCGAGCAGTTGCGTGCCGCTGCTGTCGAGATTCCCGGCGTCGTCGATTTGCGGGTCGAAAAGCAGGTGCGCGTGCCGCAACTCGACCTGCGGATCGATTATGAGAGGGCAAGCAGTTACGGCATTACGCCCGCAGCAGTGTCCGACGCGATTGCAACATTATCCAACGGCAAGATTGTCAGCCGCGTCGTTGATGGCCTCAAACGTTACGATGTTGTTCTGCGGCTCCCCGATGAAACACGCACGACTGCGGCCCTTGCCGATCTGCTGATCGAAACGCCCAGAGGGCCGGTTCCTTTGCGCAACTTGGCGGAAATCGTAGAAACGGATGGCCCTAACCAAATATTGCGCGAAGGCGGAAAACGCCGGATCGTGGTTTCCGCAAACGCAGAACCGGGTGCAAATCTGGGCAGCATCGTGACCGCGATTGAGGCGGAAGCTGCCAAACTCAAACTGCCTGTTGGCGGTTTTGTCCGCGTCGAGGGCCAATTCGAGGCACAGCGCGAAGCGGCGTTTACAATTGGCGGCCTGTCGCTTGTTTCATTCGGTTTGATCTTCGTTCTTCTGTTCACACGGTATCGTTCGGCCAGGATCGCGCTGATCATCATGGCTGGTGTCCCAATGGCACTGGTCGGGTCGGTGCTAGCACTTGCGCTTGCAGGATTACCGCTTTCGGTCGCCAGCATGGTCGGGTTCGTTACGCTCACCGGCATTGCTTCACGCAACGGTATTTTGAAAGTCAGCCACTATATCAATCTAGTGCTTCATGAAGGCGAGACATGGGGCGATGCAATGATCATTCGTGGCACGCTCGAACGGTTGACGCCTGTGCTCATGACCGCTCTTGCCGCAGGCCTTGCGCTTACCCCCCTGCTCATCGGAGCGGATGAACCTGGAAAAGAGATCCTTCATCCGGTTGCGGTGACGATCTTTGGCGGCCTGTTGTCAGCAACATTACTCGACGCGCTCATTACGCCAATCCTGTTCCGTCTATTTGGTCAGGCACCGCTTGAACGCATTGTCGATGAAGCCCGCCAATCTGGTAACTTACGGGCTTATTAGCCCTCAACCCAAGGATATTCCCTATGAGAAAAGCATTATTACTCCTTGCCGCGTCAGCTTTTGCGCTTAGCGCCTGCGGCGAAAAGAAGCATGATGATGGCCATACTGATGCAGATCATGCCGCAATTGCTGCCAAGGAAGCTACAGGCGGTGAACATGCCGGAATGGATATGGGCGAAGCTAGTCATCATCACGGGGCTGCGACTCTCAAAGTTGCAATGGCTCCCGCCGGTGCTTTTACACCGGGCAAGCCGCAATCGGTGACACTTACTTTGACCGACGTAAAGACCGGCGCGCCGATTGGCCCCGATCAACTGGCGCTTGCGCACACAAAGAAGCTGCATTTGCTCATCATTGATGAAAGTCTGACCGATTATCAGCATATTCATCCTATCGCAGGTGCGAAGCGGGGCGACTGGACGTTCAGTTTCACGCCTAAATTTGGCCGGAAATACCGTGTGTGGGCCGACTCAACGCGCAAAGATGGCGATCAGGAATATGTGTTTGCTGACATGATTGCCGGGTCAGAGAAAGCGCCTGCGCCTGACGCAAAGCCAGTTGTCACCGCAGAAATGGGCGGTCTCAAGTTCGCACTCTCGTTTGCCGGCCCCGTAAAAGCTGGCGAAGGCGTCATGGGTAGTGTCGCAATTGTCGATGCGAAATCCGGCCAGCCCTTCACCCAGTTGCAACCTATCATGGGCGCATTTGGTCATGTTGTGGCCTTTTCACGCGACTGGAGTTCAATCGAACACGTCCACCCGCAAGGCACCGAGCCTAAATCTGACAGTGAACGTAGCGGACCGGTTGTTGGCTTCCATATGGAACCCAAGAACGGCGGTATCATGAAGATATTCGTCCAGATCATGGCCAATGGCCGCGAAGTGATCGTGCCGTTTACCGTGAATGTAAGCGCATAAGGGAGCAAAAACGAAGAGAGCAATTTTGATCGTTCAATCGCCCCGATTGCACGAAATTGCTTGGCCGAAGTTAATACAAACAGGCGGCGCAAATTAGCACCGCCTGTTTGTACCTCACCGCGCAGGCAAGCATTTTGTGGAGACCGGCAATGAATTCAAGTGATCACTCGTTGCACAAACCGGCGACTAATACGGCTCCGTCAGAATCGACGAACATGGCGGTCGATCCCGTCTGCGGAATGACAGTCGATCCGGCAAAGACAGCACATCATGCCACCCACGACAGTGCTGACTATCATTTTTGCAGTGCGGGGTGTCTGGCTAAATTCACCGCAGACCCGGCCAAATATCTGTCCACTACCGCGCGCCCAGAACCCGTCGCCGCGCCGGGAGCTATGTGGATATGCCCTATGCACCACGAAATCCGACAGCAAGGGCGTATCCATCCGGCGGGGGCCGCCTTGTCTGGGTAGGTATTGAGCGCTCTTTAGCGTGCTCTTGTGAGCGCGCTTAGGAGTGGTCGATGGGTCAGGTGACGGTGTTTTCGGGGCCAG
>Ga0233424_10003540_pt1 | contig 9994 bp, 8 predicted proteins | sample Watercolumn_Towu_FD_181011 | JGI IMG/M metagenome (GOLD analysis project Ga0233424, IMG submission 181011) | Freshwater microbial communities from Lake Towuti, South Sulawesi, Indonesia - Watercolumn_Towuti2014_125_MG | ecosystem: Environmental > Aquatic > Freshwater > Lake | place: Indonesia... | reverse complement strand
CATGAAGGGACTCTTTGCTTCGTTTTGGAGATCTAAAGTGAGTCCAATCGAAGCCACATGGAGGCTGGCCAGATAGTGATCTTTTTCTTCGTCGATGACTAATTTAACGTCGTTGTCGCTGGGAGCAAGATCGCTAATGCGCTCAAGACATTGATTGCAGAGAGTGACTAGCTCCTGATATTTTTTATTTTCCAGTTTGCCTTTAACATTGCAATTGAGCGTTCTCATGATTTTCCTCCTACTTTTTTTAATTCACAAATATCCTGAATCAATTTTCGACAAGTGCTTATTGAAATTGGCTTTTTGAGAAACTGAGGTTCGCCATAATTTAATTGATCTTTTAGCTCAGATTCGGTGAGCGAAGTTCCTGTCACAAAAATAAAGTGTTCGGCGGCCTCTCCCACTTTATTCCATAAATCTGGTCCAGTGCCTTGTCCTTCAAGATAAATATCTGAAACGACAAGATCATAAGGATCATCATTGTGATAAGCCTGTATCAACAAGGCTTGAGCTAATTCTTGAGTGGTCTCCCAATCTATTTTGACCTCTCTATCCAGAGAGTGAAGAATGTGGGACCACATTAGCCATTGTGCTTTGTCATCTTCAACAACCAACACTTTTAAAGGAAGGGGCTCAAGGGATTGGTGTTGTAAAGAATATGGCTTTATAGAATCTGCATTTTTTTTTGCAAAGTTTGTTAGTTCCATATTTCCTCCTTTCATCTCACTCTTTTAGCTTGAGTGTTAAATTATATATTTCTTTAAATACCGTTTGAAGATTTCGCAAAATGTGACTATCTCTTTGAAATCATGGCAAAAATTTTATGCGTCGAAGATAACGCAGAATTTTATCTCTACTTGACTTCAGTCTTGAGCAATCACGACCTAACACTAGCCACAAGTCTAGGAGACGCCTTTCAAATATTGCGTCAGGGAAGAGAAAGTTTTGATTTAGTGATTTTAGACATTTCTTTGCCTGATGGAAATGGCGTTAAATCTTTAGCAGCATTGAAGGAGTTAATCCCATTGAAATCAGTGCCCTTTGTCGTCGTAAGTACAGAAGATGACATACTTATCAAAGTGGCTGCATTCAGTGTTGGTGCCGATGATTATATTCTTAAACCTCCAAATGCGGATGAGTTGAAAGCTCGTATTGAAGCTCGACTTCGTAGCAGTCAGATTCAACAAAAAAAAATAGATCATATTCAAGTCGGAGACTTACTAATTAATTCAGACAATATGATGGTCGAACAAATCCTTTCGAACCAAGAAAAAGTACCGATCGAGTTAACTCCTATCGAATTTAAAATTTTAAAGCTTATTGCCACACGACCCGGGCAAGTTTACAGTCGCGATCAGCTGATTGATCAAGTTTGGGGAATATCAAAATACATAACTCAGCGATCGGTAGATGCACATATTAGTCATTTGCGAAAAAAGTTAATCAAAAGTTCAGTTCTTATAGAAACCGTATTGAGTATGGGTTACAAAGTGGCCGTTAGAGATAATCATTCATTCTAATAAAGGCTTTTTCAATTTCATTTTTTAATAAAAGGGTTTCGTCTATATATTTAGTGATTTCGGGCATCAGAGAGAGATCATTGGAGGCTTTAATGTTTTTACTTAATTCGCGGGAAATCTGCCCCAAGTTGACAAAGCCAATTAACTCGGCAGTGCCAGCCACTTTGTGGCAAGCCTTCCACACCAGTTCGGCATTTTCGCTTTCTAGACCCTTATTTATAAAACCAATCGATTCAATCAGCGTCGTATGGAAGCGAGCTAGCATTTTTAAAGCCACTTCATAATTCGTATCTTCCTGTAATTGCGAAAAAATTTGAGAATTAAAGGCCGGAGTTTTTTGAAGGGCGCATTTAACTTCTTCGAATTCAGTTTTAATGTCCAAAATTGTTCCTTTATTGTTTAAACAATTGAAACAGGTCTTTATGTTCTGGATTTTAAATTCATTTGAAGGTTTCTTCAAACGAATTTAGGCTAGACTTCATATGTTTTTGGAAAACTTCAATTATGCATAAAATGGAAAGAGTATCTTCTTCATTTTTTGAGCAGTCAAAAAAGGTATTTAAAAAAACCCGAGCTTTTGTTGTTTGGGTGCCAGTGCTTAGTTTGATGATTGGTTTTGCACTTTCGGCTTACGTGCATCGTTTTCTTGATGAAAAAAATTTAGAGAGTGAAAAGGCAGAGGCCTTTCGTAAGGCTAAGGAAATCACCAATCAGTTAGATCTGATGCTTGCGAACAGTATTTTGAGAGTGCAAAGTTACGAAGAAACCTTTGGAGTGGCTCCATTAAAATATGAAAAGCAAGAAGTCTTTTATATTCGTCAAGCTATGCCTTACACGATTTTTAAGCGCATTTCAGTTTTTAAAGAAATTGAAAGTCGCCCTTCTTCAAAAAAGCCTGTGCAAGTACGACAAATTTTTCGTGTGACTTTGCCAAATTCGAATTTACCCGATGTGCCTTTTGATTACTTGCATGCTGCAGATTTGGTACAGACTTTCCAAGCCATGAAGGCCAAAGGAAGTTTCATTAAGTCAGTTCTTTATGAAAAAAACTCACAGGCTCGTCTTTCAGTAATCATTCGATCTAAAAGTCAGAACAATATCTATTTTATATTTACCACTCCTTTTACCTCGCTATTCGCCAATGTTGATCTTGAGCCGATGGAGTCTTTGACTTTGACTGACTCTGAACAAGGGATTCGCTGGCTTATAAAAAACCATAAAGCCAGCAAAGAGCCTGAGATTGAGTTAAAGAGCACATCACAGAGCGAAGCCATGGAACCCACAAGCAAAGAAAAATTTCATGTCGATATTATTGATGGCATGGAACAATCTGGCTTGACCTTGGATTTAAAGTTTACATTCACAAAACAAACGGCGCAATTTTTATCAGCAGGCAACATCGCGTTTGGCGGTGGAATCTTTATTACAATTATTATTTCATTTCTGTTTTATGTCTTGATTTCACAGAATCGCAGCGCGAATAAATTACTCATCGATAAATCATTGGCTCTTGAAAAGACGGCTCATGATCTGCAAGAGGCCTTAGAAGAAAAAACGAAATTTTTGGGTAAAGTCAGTCATGAAATTCGCACTCCTTTGAATCTGATTTTAGGTATGATTGATTTGTGTGAAGAAAATGATACTGAAAAAAAATTAAGCACCTATTTGCGAAGCATGAAGTCTTCTGGAGACCATTTGTTATCTATGATTGATGATTTGATCGATTTGGCAAAAGTGGAATCTAGAGATTTACACTTTCAAGGAAAAAAACTTAATCTCAATCAATTTTTGGGTGATGTTTTGAAGCTCATCGGTCAAGAGTGCCAAAAGAAGAACTTGAAGCTCTATTCGTTATTATCAGCGAATTTACCGAATGTGGTGGTTACAGATCCCAATCGATTGCGGCAGGTATTTTTGAACCTCCTTAGAAATGCGGTTAAATACACTCAAGAAGGACATATTATTTTTTCTGCCACGGCCACAACACCGGTTGTAAACAATAAAATCAAACTAAAATTTGCTGTGCAAGACACCGGAGTTGGAATTCCTTCAGATAAAATTAATAAAATTTTTGATGCGTTTTTTCAGGTTGATGGTGCCGCGGCCTCTGCAGAGGGCGGAGTCGGCTTGGGTTTATCTATTGTCAGTGACATTGTTAAAAGAATGGACGGCCAGGTTGTTGTGCGTTCGGCTCCTCTTTCGGGTTCTATATTTGAAGTCGATCTCGAGATGGAAGCTCCGGAGTCTGAGTCGTGGCTTCAATATTTCAAAACTTTTGAAGGTGCAAAAACGAATCTTGTTTTGGTGTCGAATGATGAGTTGTTTCGAAGCACCTTTGCTCCTCTCAAAGACCACCCGAATTTTAATTTAAAAATTTTAAATGGAGCTGAGTTCAGAAGCTTCATGGGCTCTGAGGCCTCAATTGAAAATTATTATATTGTCTTGGATGGAAGTCTTCCTAAAGACGAACTCCAGACTATTAACTTTAAGTTTAATTATAAAAAAATTATTGTTTTTGGATCCGCAAAAGATTTGGGCATTGATACTGAGCTAATTTTAGCTTCTCTGACGAATTTTCCGGCCTTAATTTCATCACTACTGAATGCTATTGGCTTGTCCAATCGTTCCCGAGAAAGAAAGGATTTAAAACCTGCTTCTCATTTCAATAAGGCTGACACAGAACGGTCCTCTTTAGAAAAGCAGAGCATTTCTTTGCTTATAGCCGATGATGATCTTGGCAATATAGAACTTTATAAGGCTTATTTTAGCAGTTTGAATTGGGACATTCGTTATTCTTATAACGGCCTTGAAGCGTGGGAAAATTATTTGCAACGGCGACCTCAAGTTTTAGTTCTTGATTTGCGTATGCCCGTGATGGATGGATTTCAAACGATTGATAAAATTCGCGATTACGAAAAGACACAGGGTTTACCGATCGTGCCGATTATTTTAGTCACAGCAGATCTGCTTGAATACACCGCGACCACCGTCAAAAAATATCAAAGTGTTGAGTTGCTAACAAAGCCTGTTCGCAAATCTCAACTTATATCTGCTATTGAAAAAATTGTGACCCATCCAAAAGAGCTTGAAGTTCGGTGATCACTAGGGAATCAATCGTCGTCTCAATAGTTTCAGAAAGACCAAGCCCCGAATGGAGCTATTGTTCATATACTTCGGCAGCGTATAGAAAAACCTATAAGTGCAATCTGCAATAAATTTAAATTAATCTTCAGAAAACATCAAAGAACGCATTGATATGGAGCTGTTCTGCATGCCTTCAAATATCCAATGAACTTGATCCTTTTCGGTTCGAGCCCCTAAACTATAGAGCAAGGGAATGTAATGGTCCAATGAGGGATGAGCTTTGCGAAAAAGATCAGCGCCACCCATATTTTCTGGAGCTAAAAATTTTTCGTATTGGCCACTTTGTAGTGCTTCTGCAACTCTTAAATCAAAATCTTGTGCCCAATCTGCTGTAGGGGCATCTTCTTGCCATTGAATCGTGCGCAGATTGTGAACGATATTGCCGCTAGCAATAATGAGCACTTCTTGATCTCGTAAATGGATAAGCTCTTGAGCCAATTGATAGTGCTGAGAAAAATTCATATTCACATTTAAACTGATCTGCGAAACGGGAATTTCACCCTCAGGGTACATATGATAAAGAACCGACCATGCGCCATGATCTAATCCCCAATTTGTGGTGGCAGACACTTGCGGCTTGAGTTGCTCTTCTAATACAGATGCAAGTTGCGGAGCCCCTTCGGATTCGTATCCTGTTTGATACAAAGAGGCAGGAAAACCATAAAAATCATGAATAATGGTGGGACGTGAAGAAGCCTGTACAAAACTGCCTTCGGTCTCCCAATGAGCTGATATAATTAAAATTGATTTTGGCTTTGGCAATGAGAGGGCGAAACGAGATAAAGAGCGTGTGTATTCGTTGTCAGCCACGATATTCATAGGAGAACCGTGGCCAACGAAGAGCACCGGCATTCTAGAACTTTTTTTATTTTTTAAAAAAGCTTCAAGTGCAGTGCTCATAGAAACTCCTAACTACTTTGATTTGGCAGCTTGGATTTTTAAAGTGATGGTAACAGTATCACCAACAGCGGGACCGGCTTCAATCATAGAACTCCAAGTAAGACCAAAATCTTGTCGGTTGATTTCTGTTTTAGCATTGAAAGCGACTTTCTTATTGCCATAACCATCAACCACAGTGCCAAGGTATTTTGTTTTGAGAGTCACAGGGTTGGTTTTACCTTTGATTGTGAGTTGACCTTTGATTTCTAAATTTTCAAGTGAGCCTTGAACGGAAGTGCTTTTAAAAGTGATATTTTTATTTTCTTTTTTATCAACATCGAAAAAATCTCCACTTCTTAAGTGATCGTCTCGTTTTTTCACGCCAGTGTCGATAGAAGCTGTTTCAATTGAAACTTCAACAGAAGACTTTTCAATTTTTTCATTTAAATCAATTTTACCAGAAAAACTATTGAACTTACCTTCCACTGTTGAAATCACGAGATGTGGAATTTCAAAGCCAACACTTGAGTGCGCAGGATCAATATCATACGAACCAGCTTCATATTTGGCCGCAGTTGATTTGGTGCTTGCTTCTTTCGCTTTTGCTTTTTCTTTTGCTAAGGCCGATGTTGAACCTAGTAAAAGTGCGATAAGGGCCGGGACTAAGAATAGCTTTGTTTGTTTCATTTTTTTCTCCTTAAGGGTGATTTTAATGTGGGCTTATATTAAAGCTTAGAATTTAAGTGATGCCAACGTATATAGTTTAGCCTTTTTTTATAGTTCCAGTAGATAGATTATTTGAAAAACATTGTTCAATAAAATGGAACAATGTAAGATGGCTTTATGATTTCAGTAGATATGAATAGGTTGTTGCAGTTTGTTAAAGTTGTTAAGGCTGGCAATATCAGCCGTGCGGCCGAAAGTCTGGGTGTCCCTAAATCCATTCTCAGTCGTAATTTAGCTTTGCTCGAAAGAGAGGTTGGGCAGCAGCTTGTTTATCGAACCACCCGCCAATTTCATTTGACGGAGAGTGGACATGTTCTTTTTGAGGCGGCTCAGCAGGGATTGGGTTCTATTGAGCGCTCCTTAGAAGATTTGCATATTTCAGAGAAAGAAATTTCTGGCACAATCCGTATCACAGCACCTGATGATGTTGGCGTTTTGGTGCTTATGAGAATTATTGACGAATTTTCAAAGATGTATCCAAAGATCCATTTTGAAATCATTTATACGAATGAAACTTTAGACCTTGTCGCTGAGGGAATTGATGTGGCTGTTCGTGTTGGTGTTTTAAAAAACAGTTCTTTAAAACGCCGACACGCGGGGCGGGTGGAATTGATTTTGGTGGCGGCCCCGAGTCTTTTAAATTTACAAGGCAAAGCCATAGCCTTAGAGCATTTGACAAATATACCAGCTGTTGGATTTTCAAAAAAAGGCCGAAATCTTTTATGGAGTTTGCAATCAGGAACTCAAAAGGTGCAGATGAAGATGAAGGCTTCAATGATTGCCAATAATTATTTAGCTGTTTGTGATTTAGTGGTACGTGGGCATGGAGTTGGATTTGTTCCTCGATTTTTATGCGAGCCCTATTTAAAATCAGGAGAACTTATTCATATTCTAAAATCTTGGCGGAATGATGGAGTCCCTATTCAAATTGTTTTGCCAGGGCAAAAAGAAACTCAAAAGAGAATTAAAATATTTTCAGATTTTTGCGCAAAAAAACTAGCAGAAACTTTCTAACTAACCCCTGGAAACCCACTCAAGTGGGTCAGTTCGAGCTTTTCAATTCATCCTCTTGAGCCAGCTCCAAGCAGTAGCCTTTTTTTATAACGGCTCTTAGACGATGTGAGGTGATGGCAATTTTCTTTCTCAAAGTAGAGATATGAGTATCGATTGTATGTCCCGTAATATGAACAGAGTCTCCCCAGATGGCGGTAAATAGTTCTTCGCGAGAAACCACTTGTCCTTCCTTGCGAATAAAATAAGCGAGCAATTTGAATTCAATAGGAGTCAAGTGCAGTTCAGTTTCTGTTTTGTCAGAGTTAATGACAAAAATGCGTTGAGACTCAAGGTCGACGACAAAGTTTGATTTTTTATAGCTGGTTTGAATTTGCGCTGTGGGTTTTTTTTTGAGCTTTGATTTAATGCGAGCTAAGAATTCTTTAGGCTCTAATGGTTTAACGACATAATCTTCAGCTCCTAAAGAAAACCCAAGCACGCGATCTTCTGTATCGGTGGCTCCGGTTAAAAAAATAACTGGAGTGTTTTGCCATTGAGGGTGAGCTTTTAGTTTTTTACAAAAATCAAAGCCATTGCCATCGGGGAGTTCAACGTCGAGAATTAACAAATTATAATCATGTGCGGACAATTTCTTTTCGGCATCATTCAAAGTTCCGACACAGGTGAGTTCGCAAATATCTTCGATCAGTGATTTTACAATCAGTTGAGTGCTTAAAGCATCTTCAACAAGCAAGATGGATTCTTTTTGCATAAGACAGCCTTTAAAAATATTCAAGTTAATCACTAAACAATAACAAATTAACAATTGCCATGCAACGGTTAAGAATGAACTGGGTCCAATCTTGTAAATCAGCGCTCACGGATTCTTGGCTTTTGAGTCCAAATACGATTGTAAAGCTTGAGTGGAAATAGTGTATTCAATGTCTAAACTATGGACTAGCTCCAATAATAGATCTGTTTTAGCATCAGATCTAAATTTTTCGATACGCTCGCTCAGAGCTTGCATTCGAGAAAGTCCTAAGTTGGCGCATGAAGATTTTAATAGATGAGCCGTTTTTGCAGCGCCTAAAAGTTCATTTTTTTCAATTTGCGACTTGAGTTGAGAGAGGACTGGGGGAGTTTCTTTGTGAAACAGCAAAACTAGTTCTTCTAATAATTTCTTTTTATTCGCACTGGCAATGGACTCTATGCTCTGTATAGCCAAAGGGTCCATGACTTGACGACCTCGAGCAACCCATTTTTTCAGTTTGTAAGTGAGATCGTCGAAAAGAATAGGTTTGGTCGTGATGTCGTCCATTCCCACCGCATAGGATTTTTGCAATTCCCCAACAATGGCGCTTGCAGTGACTGCTATAATAGGAATACTACGGTTTTCTTCTCCCGCGGCTCCTTGGCGAATGCATTTGGTGGCTTCGTATCCATCCATTTGTGGCATCTGTCCGTCCATCAATACAAGATGAAAAAATTCTTTTTTGAGAGCCTCAAGGGCTTCATGACCCGTCTCAACGATTGTACAAGTGCAGCCCATAAGTTCTAGCATTTCGCTGATTACTCTTTGATTCACTTTGTTGTCTTCAGCCACTAAAATGTGAGCCTTGACGTGATCCTCTATTTTCAAGAAGGCCGTTTCATCATTGAAAGCGGTATCTTTCGTCAAAGACTCTTTGCCGAACTTAAGGGAGATATCAAAAGAAAATTTTGAACCAATTCCTTTGATGCTTTCCACACGAATTTGTCCTCCCATCAGTTCGACGAGTTGCTTGCAAATGACCAGGCCTAAGCCAGTTCCACCAAGACCGCGTGAATTTTCACCTTGAGAAAAAGCTTGAAATAGCTTTTCTTTGGTGAGGGTGTCTATGCCAATGCCTTGATCTTCAATTTCAAAGTGCAAACGGCGACTCTCTTGATTTTGAAAAATTTTACGAACTTTCAGATTAATAGTTCCTTTTTCAGAGAATTTTACAGCATTATTCATTAAATTAATAAGAATCTGCTGAATGCGAAACGAGTCACCCAAATAAAAGCCATCGGCATTTTCATCTAACTCATAACTCAGAGCCAGTCCCTTCGTTTGTGCAGACACTTCAATAATAGGAATCGTACTCTGCAATAAATTTTTTAAATTAAAATTAATCTCATTGAGTTCCAATTTTCCCGATTCCACTTTGGCAAGATCTAAAATTTGATTGATCAGTGTTAGAAGGATATTCGATGAGAGTTCAATGGTCTTAACGAAATCAGTTTGCACGCGATTCAAATCTGTTTTGCTAAGGAGCTTTAGCATGCCTATGATACCATTGAGCGGGGTACGAATTTCATGACTCATATTGGCTAGAAAGTCTGATTTAATCTGACTAGCGGTTAAGGCTCTTTGGCGAGCCTCAATCAAATCCGCCTCGGCCCTTTTGCTTTCAGAAATATCTTCGATAAATACGGTGTAAATGATATCGCCGTATAGATCGACTGCACAAACCGCCATTCGCATAATAAAGCTTTCACCGTTTCTTCTAATGCCGGTGATTTCAAAAGGATGAGCTGGAGAATTGGGTCGTAAGGTGCGAACGATCTTTTTAAATTTTTCTTTGTAATCTTGATAAAGAGTCGAAGGAGCTACAATATTTATAAATTTCTTGCCAATGACTTCGTCTTTCTCCCATCCAAATATTACCTCGGCGGTCGGATTCCACTCGATAATTGATCCATCAAATCGG
>Ga0233424_10003539_pt1 | contig 9994 bp, 11 predicted proteins | sample Watercolumn_Towu_FD_181011 | JGI IMG/M metagenome (GOLD analysis project Ga0233424, IMG submission 181011) | Freshwater microbial communities from Lake Towuti, South Sulawesi, Indonesia - Watercolumn_Towuti2014_125_MG | ecosystem: Environmental > Aquatic > Freshwater > Lake | place: Indonesia... | reverse complement strand
CCCTCCTGATCGCCAACGACAACAACTACCCCCACCACCGGCGGCCGCGGCCCCGGCGTGAAGGACGACACGCAGTTCCTGTGGCTGCGCCTGGACGAGCCTCTGAACCTCGCCCCGAACCTCGGCGGACGCTGAACCCAGCACAAGGAGGAGGCCACCCAGATTGACCGGGTGGCCTCCTGTCTTGCCGCGCTGCTTCAGGGCCGGACGAGCAGCACCATCCGCCCTGCCCGCCGGAACCCGAGACGACTGTAGAACGCCTCAGCCGGTGACTCCCGCGCGGTCATACGGATTCCGTTTGTTTCGCCGACAATCCGGAACTTCACCGGATTGCCAGCTCCACGTCCGGAACCCGTTTCACTCCTACTCGCATCCGCTCGGATTGAATGGCTTATCAAGCCGTTCAATCCGAGTCTGTATCAGGAGCGACACGTTCGTCACCCCACGCACCCCGGCGGCCGCCAGATGCGCGTCCAGCACGCCCGGCCCACCCCGCCGCGCTGCCGCTCGGGCCGCACGAACATCTCCTGCACCTCATGTGACAGGAACGAAGCCCGCACCTGATCGCGTCCCAGCACCGCCCCCACGCATACCCCACCGTCCCAGGCGACCAGCGCGGCACTCCGGAGCGTGGCGAGCAGGTCACTCCGGGCCGCGCGGGCCGATCCGTCCGTCCAGGCCTCGTTCCAGGGCGCCGCGGTGAACGTCGCGCCGAACGCGTCGGCCAGGGCAGGCAGATCAGCCACAGAGGTGGGGCGGAGATCCATCCTCAGTACTGACGGCCGAAGATCACGCGTTTGCCGTACGCGGCGGGGCGGCCGGTGTGCACGCACACGCCCTGCTCGGCCTCGTTGAAGAACTCCGCGTCGTCCAGGGGGACGTTGCGGGCGGTGGCCTTGGTGTCCTCCTTGATCTGCCGTTCGCTCTCGGGGTCGCCGCAGTGGAAGGCGCGCACCCACTTGCCCGCCTCAATGGCGGCCTTGAACTCCTCGTAGGTGTCCACCGTGACGGTGTTCTCCAGCATGAAGCTCGTGGCGCGTTCCAGCAGCCAGTCGTGAATGCCGTCCAGGCGCGCGGTCATGCCGCCCACCGCCTCGGCGCGGGGCAGGGTTTCCTTCTCGTCGCCGTTGCGGTTTTTCACGACGACCACGCCGCTCTCCAGGTCGCGGGGGCCGAGTTCGATTCGGACGGGCACGCCCTTGAGTTCCCAGTCGTTGTACTTGAAGCCGTTCGTCACGCCGTCACGTTTGTCGACCTTGACCTTCAGGCCCTGAGCGCGCAGTTCGGCGGCCAGTTTCTCGCCTTCCTCGACCATCTGGTCGAAGTTGTCCTTGCGGCCCACGGGAATCACGACCACCTGAATGGGCGCGATGCGGGGCGGCATGATCAGCCCGAAGTCGTCCCCGTGCGTCATGATGATCGCCCCGATGATGCGGCTGCTGATCGCCCAGGAGGTCGTGTGGGCGAATTCCTCGCGCTGCTCGCGCGTCTGGAACTTCACGTCGAACGCTTTGCTGAAGTTCTGCCCCAGGTAGTGGCTCGTGCCACTCTGGAGGGCCTTCCCGTCGCGCATCATGCCCTCGATGGAGTACGTGGCGACCGCCCCGGCGAAGCGCTCGCTGGCGGTCTTCTCGCCGCGCACCACGGGCAGCGCCAGCACGTCCCGGCAGAACTCGTGGTAGATGTCCAGCATCTGCCGCACCTCGCCGCGCGCCTCGGTCTCGTCGGCGTGCGCGGTGTGGCCCTCGTGCCAGAAGAATTCGCTGGTGCGCAGGAACGCCTTCGTGCGCAGCTCCGCACGGAACACGCTGCCCCACTGGTAATGCAGGAAGGGCAGGTCACGGTAGGAGTTCAGCCAGCCGCTCCACATGTGCCCGATGATCGTCTCGGACGTGGGGCGCATCACGTACGGCTCGCTCAGCACCTCCGTGCCGATCTTGTTCACCGTGAACAGCTCCGGCGCGAAGCCCTCCACGTGATCCGCTTCCTTGGTAATAAAACCCATGGGAATCAAGGTGGGGAAGATCAGCGACTCGTGCCCCGTCGCCTTGAACTTGTTGTCCAGCCAGCGCTGAATGTTCTCCCACAGCGCGCTGCCGTAGGGCCGCACGACCATCGCGCCCGCCACGGGCGAGTTGTCGGCCAGGTCGGCCTTCTTCACGACCTCGTTGTACCAGTCGTTGAAATCCACGCTCTGGGGCGTCACGCCGTACTGCTGCGCCTTCTTGTCCTGTTTGCCGCCGTCTTTCGTCATCGCCCCGCATGATACCGGGCGCAGGCAAAGCGCCGCGCCGAACCGGGCACGCGTCCGCTGCGCCACCCTGCGGATACCGGGTCAGGCCGGGTGGGGGAGACTGAGCCCATGAGTCCCGAGCCCGTGTTCTTCTACCGCACCGCGCATCCTTTCTCGAACTTCCACCCCAGCGTGTTCACAGAAGGGGGCGCCACCTATCACTGGGCGGAGCAGGGCAGAAATGCCGGGTGATGCGCCCTTCATCACCCCGAACGGAGTGAGAAGGCAAGGGGTGGCGGACGGTGGAGGTGGAGCGATCTCCGGTGCTCTTCCGGGGAGCGCGGAACCGGAGCGGTCTGCCACCGACCTGATGGCCCGCAAGGCCGCGCTGTTCGGGGATGAGGTGACCCGGCAGGCGATCCTGGCGGCCCGCACGCCCGGCGAATGCAAGGCGCTGGGCCGCCGCGTGAGCCCGTACGACGATGCACGCTGGGCGGAGGAACGGTTCGGGGTGGCGCTGGACATGCTGCGCCTGAAGTTCGGGCAGAACGCGCGCCTGCGGGCGGCGCTGCTGGCGACAGGCGAGGCGGAACTGGTCGAGGCCGCCCCGGACGACCGGATCTGGGGCATCGGGTTCAGTGAGCAGGATGCGCCGGGCGCGCGGCAGGCGTGGGGGGAGAACCTGCTGGGTCACGCACTGATGGCGGTCCGGGCAGAGCTGGGTGGTAACGATTCCCTCAAGGGGGCGTGACGTTGGTCTGAATGGTCCTGTCATGGGGGGGCCATGTTCGCGGCCCAGACTGCCCGCATGACGAAGATGAACGCCGGAGAGATCAGCGACCACATCGCGCAGTCCGTGAAGGCCCGCCTGGAGCAGGGTGGCGAGCACCTGCAGGTGAAGGACGTCAACGGTGAGCACGTCGGGACCGTGGATCACATGGACGGTGACCGCGTGAAGCTCACGAAGTCGGACAGCGCGGACGGGCAGCACCACTACCTGAGCCTGGATCAGGTCGAAAGTGTGGATGACGTGGCGGTGTACCTGAACGTGGAGCGCAGCGCCATCGCGTAACCCCCACGGTTGGACCCCCGGCGGCGTGACGAGCAGGTCACGCCGCTTTTTTCGTGCCTGGAAGGTTCAGGTGCGCTGAAGTGTTGCTGAGGGGGCCTGAAGGTGACGCTCAGGGGCGGTCCGCGCGGGGCGCATAGGGTGGTGGTCGCAGCGACTTGACATCACACGATCTCATTCACGCGACCCCTGGAGGTCCCCATGCCCACGATTCAGACGAAGCACGCCCACGCCCCGCAGACCGAGCTGTACTACGAGACCTACGGCCAGGGCCGCCCGGTCGTGCTCATTCACGGGTGGCCGCTGTCGGGCCGCATGTGGGAAGGGCAGATCGACGCGCTGCGCCACGCCGGGTATCAGGTCGTGTCGTACGACCGCCGCGGCTTCGGCCAGAGCGGCAAGACCGCCACCGGGTACACCTACGACGTGTTCGCCAGTGACCTGAAGGACCTGCTGGAGGAACTGAACCTGACCGACGTGACGCTGGTGGGCTTCAGCATGGGTGGCGGCGAGGTCAGCCGTTACGCGGGGCTGTACGGCACGGACCGCGTGCGCAGCGCGATGCTGGTGTCGTCGGTGGCTCCGTACCTGCTGAAGACGGCGGACAACCCCGACGGCGGTATGACCCACGAGGACGTGGAGGGCATGGTGAAGCAGGTGGCGCAGAACCGCCCGCAGTTCCTGGCGGGGTTCACGAAGAAGTTCCTGAACTGGGACGAGAACGGCGCGAAGCTGGGTGACGAGTTCCTGGACTTCGCGGCGTCGATGTACATGCAGGCGTCCCCGGTAGCGACGCAGGAGTGTGTGCGGGCCTTCGGTGAGACGGACTTCCGCGCGGATCTGGCGAAGCTGACCGTGCCGACGCTGGTCGTTCACGGGGACGCCGATCAGATCGTGCCGCTGGAGGCGAGTGGGCAGCGCGTGCCGCAGTACCAGCCGAACGCGGAACTGCACGTGATGAAGGGCGCGCCGCACGGCCTGAATGCCACCCATAACGACGAGTTCAATAAGATCCTGCTGGACTTCGTGGACCGCTGAGCTACGACTGAGTGGGGGCGGTCTGTCCGGGTGCCGGGCCGCCTCTGCCCGTGGTGGGGGAGGGGGGGACCCCCCATCTTGGAAACAGTTCCAAAATCTGGGTATGCTGGGGGGGCCATGCCTCAACCTGCCCTTTCCCGGACGCTGATGACCGGGGCGCTGCGCGCCGCCTTCGACGACGACCGCGACGCCGACACCTTCGCGCTGCGCCTGGACCGCTACGGCCCGGAACTGCTCGCCAGCCTCCAGGCCGCCTACGGCGAACAGGCCGAGCCCCTGCTGGCACAGCTGCTGGAGGTCATGCTGCACGCCTACCACACCCGACCCGCCGACCTGAAACGGCTGGACGAGGCCCGGCTGCTCACCCCCGACTGGCTCCAGCGGCCGGACACGGTGGGGTACGTGGCGTACACCGACCGCTTCGCGGGCACCCTGAAGGGCGTGCAGGGCCACCTTCCGTACCTGGAGGACCTGGGGGTCACGTACCTGCACCTCATGCCGCTGCTCAGGCCCCGGCCCGGCGAGAACGACGGCGGGTACGCCGTCCAGGACTACCGCGCCGTGCGGGACGACCTGGGCAGCATGGACGACCTCTCGGCGCTGGCCGCCGACCTCCGGGCGCGCGGCATGAGCCTGGTGCTCGACCTGGTGCTGAACCACGTGGCGCAGGAACACGAGTGGGCACAGAGGGCCCGCGCGGGCGATCCCACCTACCGCGCGTACTTCCATATCTATCCCGACCGCACCGAACCGGACGCCTACGAGCGCACCCTGCCGGAGGTCTTCCCGGACTTCGCACCCGGCAACTTCACCTGGGACGCCGCCGCGCAGGGCTGGGTCTGGACGACCTTCAACACCTACCAGTGGGACCTGAACTGGTCGAACCCCAACGTGCTGCGCGAGTTCGTGGACATCATCCTGCACCTCGCCAACCGCGGCGTGGAGGTCTTCCGGCTGGACGCCATCGCGTTCCTGTGGAAGCGGCTGGGCACCGACTGCCAGAACCAGCCCGAGGTGCACCACCTCACCCGCGCGCTGCGTGCCTGCGCCCGCATCGTGGCGCCCGCCGTGGCCTTCAAGGCCGAGGCGATCGTGGCGCCCGCCGACCTGATCCACTACCTGGGCACCCGGGACCACCACGGGAAGGTCAGTGACATGGCGTACCACAACTCGCTGATGGTGCAGCTCTGGAGCAGCCTCGCCAGCCGCGACACGCGCCTGTTCACGCAGGCCCTGTCCGCCTTCCCGCCCAAACCCACGAACACCACCTGGGGCGTGTACGTCCGCTGTCACGACGACATCGGCTGGGCGATCAGCGACGCCGACACGAACGCCGTGGGCCTCAGCGGGCCCGGGCACCGGCACTTCCTGTCGGACTTCTACAGCGGCGAGTATCCGGGGACCTTCGCGCGCGGGCTGGTCTTCCAGTTCAACCCGCAGACCGGGGACCGCCGCATCAGCGGCACGCTCGCCAGCCTCGCCGGACTGGAGGCCGCGCTGGACACCGGCCACCCGCAGGCCGTGGATCACGCCGTGCGGCGCATCCTGCTGCTGCACGCCGTCATCCTGGCGTTTGGCGGTGTGCCGCTGCTGTACATGGGCGACGAACTGGCCTTCCTGAACGACCACGCGTTCGCGGACACGCCCGAGCACGCCGCCGACAACCGCTGGGTGCACCGTCCCCGCATGGACTGGACTCGCGCGCAGGACGCCGCCCGCGACGCGGGCACCCCGCACGGCCGCGTGAACGCCGGACTGCGCCACCTGATCCACGTGCGGCGGGCGCTGCCGCACCTGCACGCCAGCATCGAGAGCCGCCCCCTGCCCAGCCCCGACCCCTGCGTGCTGCTGCTGCGCCGCGACCACCCGCAGGGCACGTTCCTGGGCGTGTACAACTTCAGCGAGCACACCATCCAGTTCCCCGCCCACGTCCTGCGGGACGTGCTGGGCGAGCACGCCGTGGATCACGTCGCGGGCAGCGCCTTCAGTTTCGGCGGGCAGCCCGTCCTGCTCGAACCCTACCGGGCGCTGTGGCTGACCGCCGGGACCGGCCCGCTGGGCTGACCGTCCGCTGGGAGCTCACTCCGGCGCGGGTTCTCCGTCTGCTGGCACGGCGGGCAGCGTGAAGTGCACCTGCACGCCCTCGGGGCGCGACTCGATCCAGATGCGGCCCCCGTGACGTTCCACCACGCGGCGGCACACCGCCAGCCCGATCCCGTTCCCCCCCGCCGCCGCGCGCGAATGCAGCCGCTGGAACATCCCGAACACCTGCTCGGCATGCTTCGGCGCGATCCCGATCCCGTTGTCGGTCACCGTGAACTGCACCCAATCTCCCTGCTCCTGCGTGGACAGGTGCACCCGCAGGGGCCGGTCCGCGCGGAACTTCAGCGCGTTCCCCAGCAGGTTCGTCAGCAGCTGCCGCACTTGCGGCGCGTTCGCGTGCACCTCCGGCAGGTCGTCCCGCGACACCCGCGCGCCCTCCGGCCACGGCAGCGCCCGGCACGCCTCGTCCCACAGCGGCCCCAGGTTCAGCGGGCTCATGGGCGGCTGGGTGGCCACGTTCGACAGCGTCAGGATGTCCCGCACGAGCTGCCGCGCCCGGAACGCCTGCTCGGTGATGCGCTGCAGGTACGTGTCGGCCCGCTCGTCCAGCACCTTTCCGGCGTAGCGGTGCCGCAGGATATCCGCGTACGCGCCAAGCGTCCGCAGCGGCTCCTGGAGGTCGTGACTGGCCACGTACGCGAACTGCGCCAGCGCCTGGTTGCGGTCCTCCAGCTCGGCGTTCTGCCGCTCCAGCGCCGCCTGACTGGCTGCCAGCGCCTGCGTGCGCTCCTGGATGCGGCTTTCGAGTTCCAGGGTCAGCTCCGCGGCCTCCAGCTCGGCCAGTTTGCGCCGCGTGATGTTCTCGTGCGCCACCAGCGCGAACTGCGCGCCGTCCTGCGTGAACGCCGTGACGCGCGCCACGAAGAACCGCTGCTCGGTCGGCGAGTGGCACGGGTACTCCAGTTCGAACAGGGCCGCCCGGCCGGCCAGCACGTCCCGGATCCCTGCCGCGATCTGCTGCGCGTCCTCCTGATCGGCCCCCAGCGCCGCCTCGCACACGGACAGGTAGTTCACGCCGACGTCGTCGCTGCCCCCATTCTCCTGCGAGAAGACCCGCCACGCCGCATTCACGGCCAGGATCACGCCCCGGTCATCCAGGATGGCAATGATGGCGGACAGCGCGTCGAAGGCGGCGCCGGCAAATCGCTGCGGCACCGTCGTCACATCCGGCCCGCGACTGGAGGACGGACGCGGTGGCCGGCGCGGGCAGTCATGCCGCTCACCCTAACAGCTTCCCCTGCCGCGCACCCGGGCGGACGTCACAGGCTGCCCGGGTGCGGCAACCGTAAAGCCTGCCGCGCTGGTCGCCCCGCCCGACCTGCGCTAGGCTGAAGCGATGTCCAGACCCTTCACCGTCCTGCTGGTCGAGGACGAGCCCGCCGACGCCGAACTGTTCCAGGACCTGCTCGCCGAGGTGGCCGCCGACATCCGCGTGGAACACGCCGAGAACGGGCAGGCCGCCCTGGACCTCCTGCAACGCCCCGGCGCCCAGCGCCCCGACCTGATCGTCCTCGACCTGAACATGCCCGTCATGAACGGGCACGACTTCCTGTCGCAGGCCAAGGCTGTTGCGGACCTGCGGGCCATTCCCGTGATGGTCCTCTCGACCAGCGACCACCCGGACGACATTCACCGCGCGTACGACGCCCACGCCGGCGGGTACGTCGTGAAGCCCGGCAGCTACCAGGAGTACACCCAGGTGCTCGACACCGTGCAGGCCTACTGGCGCGGCCTCGTGCGCCTGCCCCGCCTGGAGGACCTGGCCCGCTGAGTGCTCCTGGGAAGTCCACGGGCCGTACAGAGAAGGGGCACCTGAACGCGGGTGCCCCTCCTCTGTACGGCGTGCGCAGCGTCAGCCCAGCAGCAGCAGCGCCTTGTGGAACGCCCAGCCGAGCACGATGCACACGGGGATCGTGAACACCCACGCCTGCACGATCCGGCCCGCGACCTGCCACTTGACCTTCTTGAAGCCCTTGGTGGTGCCCACGCCCATGATGCTGGTGCTGATGGTGTGCGTGGTGCTCACCGGGATGCCCAGCGCGGTGGCGCCCGTGATGATCGCGGCGGCGCTCGCCTCGGCGACGAAGCCGTCCACGGGTTTGAGATCCACGACCTTGAAGCCCATGGTCTTGATGATGCGCCAGCCGCCCATGGCGGTCCCCAGGCCCATCGCGGCGGCGGCCGACAGGATGATCCACAGCGGCACCTGCTCGACCTGCGTGCCCAGGTAGGCGCTCAGGGCGAAGGTCATGATGCCCATGGCCTTCTGCGCGTCGTTCCCACCGTGGCTGAAGGCCATGAAGGCCGCCGAGCCGATCTGCAGCCAGCGGAACGTGCCGGTCACGGTGCGGGGCCGCATGTGCCGCAGCACCAGCCACGACAGCAGCGCCATCAGCAGGATCGGCACGATGAAGCCCAGGACGGGACTGGTGAACAGACCGGTGACGGTCTTCTGCACGCCCTTGGGAATGATGATGCCCCACCCGCCGGCCGCGACGCCCGCGCCCACCAGCGAGAAGATCAGCGCGTGGCTGGAGCTGCTGGGCAGACCCTTCCACCACGTGAACAGGTTCCAGACGATGGCGCTCAGCAGCGCCGCGCCGGTCAGTTGCAGGGTCGCGAACTCCTGCGGGACGATGGACGTGGCGATCGTCTTGGCGACGGCCGTGCCGGCCAGGGCGCCCACCACGTTCAGGATGGCGGCCATGGCGATGGCCTGCGCGGGTGTCAGGACCTTCGTGGCGACCGAGGTCGCGATGGCGTTCGCGGTGTCGTGAAAGCCGTTGATGAAGTCGAAGGCCAGCGCCAGGAAGATGATGATGAGAAAACCGATCAGCAGAGGTTCCATGCAGCCGGGCCTCAGGCGTTCTTCAGCAGGATGCTTTCGACGGTCTTCGCGACCCGCTGCGCCTGATCGCTGGCGTCCTCGATCAGCGCCACGATCTCGCCGCCACGCATGGCGCGGATCATGCCCGGCACGTCGTTCACGCCGTCGTACAGGTGACGCTGCACCTCGTCGCTGATGGTGTCGCCCTGGTCCTCCAGCGCGCGGATCTCGCGGGCGATGCGGGTCAGTTCACCCAGCTGCCCCTTGTTCTCGATCAGCGGCATGCCCTGCGCCAGCAGCGCGCACTGCTGCTCCACGATGCGGGCCAGCTGCGCCATCTGCGGCAGCGGTCGCTCCACGCCGTACAGGCTGAGCTTGCGCGCAGCGTCCTCCATGTCGTCCACGAGGTCGTCGAGTTCGTTGTTCAGGCTGATGATGTCCTCACGGTCGAAGGGCACGATGAACGACTCGGCGAGCAGGTTGGTGATCTCGCCTGTCAGGCGGTCGCCCTCATGTTCCAGGTCACGCACGCGTTTCACCTTGGCGTCCACGTCGGTGTAGTTCTCCAGCAGATCGACCAGTGCGGTGGCGGTCGCGTGGGCGTTGCGGGCGGCTTCAGCGAACTTCAGGCTGAATTTGGGGTTGCTGGGCATGAATTTAGACAGAACCATGACAATCCTCCCGATTCTCCACCCGAATGTCATGGGAATGTCAGCCCGTGCGG
>Ga0233424_10003538_pt1 | contig 9998 bp, 5 predicted proteins | sample Watercolumn_Towu_FD_181011 | JGI IMG/M metagenome (GOLD analysis project Ga0233424, IMG submission 181011) | Freshwater microbial communities from Lake Towuti, South Sulawesi, Indonesia - Watercolumn_Towuti2014_125_MG | ecosystem: Environmental > Aquatic > Freshwater > Lake | place: Indonesia... | reverse complement strand
AGCAACTCAGCCAATCCATCTTCAGCCACGTCGGGATCGTATTCCATATCGCGCAGATCAAGCGTGTCGTCGTGCTGGAGAGCGTGGAGAATGCGGGGGTCCGCCTGATCCCCCTCAGCCGCTACCTCAATAACTACGACGGCGGGAAGCCGTACGACGGCCGCGTCTATATCGCCCGCTTTCACAAGGATCTCTCGCCGGAGCAGCTCCGCACCATGGCCGACACGGGCTGCACGCACCTGGCCAGCCCCTACGACATGAACGAGCTGGTCATGATCATGGCGCGGATGGTCGTGGGATCGAGCATCGTCAGGCGGCCGGGCGCCTTCGTCTGCTCCGAGCTGGTCCACGACTGCTTCAAGGCCCTGAACGTCCACTTCAAGTACAACAGGAACAAGTTCATCGCCCCGGAAGACATCGCCAAAGACAAGCGGGTGGAGTTTCTGTATCGGCTGCTGTGAATGGCTGCCGACATGTCCCGTTGTCGATACGCTTATGCGGTACAAAGCCTTCATCTCCTATAGCCACGCGATGGACGGAACCTGTCAATAATCCGAATTGGCGCCGTAGAGGAAAGCAGGCTCTTTACTGAGTGAGTGACTAGATGGCTGACGTCTTCATCTCTTACGCGCGGGAAGATGCGCAGTTCGTCAGCGGGCTGCGCGAGACGCTGAAGGCACGTGGACTTGACGTGTGGGTGGACCTGGAAAGGTGTTAGCCAGCGCAGCGACATGGCTGACAGGTCTCAAGCCGCTTGCCGATTCTTGAGGCAATGATGCCTGACATCTTTATCAGCTACCGTCGGGAGGACAGCGCGGGCCATACAAGGTCGCTCGCCGACCACCTGAAAATGCGCTTCGGGCAGGACAGCATCTTCAAAGATGTCGACACGATTAACCCGGGAGACGACTTCGAGCGGGAAATCAAACAGGCAGTAGGCTCGTGCAAGGTTCTCATCGCCGTGATCGGCAGAGACTGGCTATCGGCGTCTGACGCCGACGGATCTCGACGCTTGGACAAGCCGACGGACTATGTTCGCCTTGAGATCGCAACCGCGCTCGCCAGAAATATTAAGGTGATCCCGGTTTTGGTGGAGCGAGCACCCATGCCAAACCAGGATGCCTTACCCGAAGACTTACGGAAGCTCGCGACACGCAATGCCATCGAGTTTCACGATCAGAGTTGGGAATCGGATTTCGGTCGTCTCGCCGCGATTCTCCGCAAGGAGCTGGGCTTAAAGGAGCCGGCCCCGCCACGTGGGCCGATTCGGACGGTGTTAACAAGATATGTCGCGCCCATTGGAGTGGTAGTCGCATTGATTTACTACTGGCTCCCCCTCCCGAACGGAAAACCAGAGGCCGGGGATGGTCCTTCTCCCGTTATTGAGAACCCTCAGCCGCCAGCGACCAAAGAGCCGGACCGCACTGGGGGCCCGACTGACAGCCCAGTGAAATCCCTCGTGCGGTACCCGATCAAGCTCCCCGTTTCCGGTGAGATGAAATTCCCCGGCGCTTTCGGCGGCGAGATCGTATACACCCTCTTGGCCGCTCATCTTGATCAGGACAGCATGGGAAAGCTGGCTTTGAAGTTGTCGGTCCGCATGACGAACAACAGCCCTTCCTCCGACGTCTTTTCACGCGATGACTTCCGCTTGTTGCTCGATAACGTACCGCGGGCGCCGATCAGGGGTCCCAATGACCTTGTGGACGGGCATAGTGCACGGGAAGGCGAAGTGCTGTTTGTTGTGCAGGACACGGCCACCTCCGCCACCTTGGAGGTGCGACATCGTGACAAATTGAATCGAGTCCAGATTGATCTCAGGCCTGCAACCGACAAAACTGTCTCTCCTGCACAGAAAGAAAGTCGTGTAGCCCCTTCAGAGGACCAGCCGGGCATGCCCAAGTCGAACAAACTGTCAGGCAAGATCAATGAGGAACTCTCCTCAACACAATGGGGTCTCCAAGCCCGCAATGTCACCGAAACTGCCGAGTACCGTGACCGCTTTGCCCAAGAGAAACATGTTTTTCGTCCCCAGGGAACAGACGATATTCTACTTGTCTTTGACATGCGGGTAACAAACCTCATCCAGAAACCTCAGCAGCCCATCCTGACAAGAATGCAATCGTTTAACACCGGCCTTGTCGCTACAGATGGTCATTCCTATCAGCCCCTGCATTACGATGCCCGTCGGGTGGAGTTTGACCAGGCCGCTCCTATTCTTCCCGGCGCAGTCAGCGATTTCGCCCTGATTTTCAGCGTGCCGAAGGGGACAAAACCCAAATCACTAATTCTTACCCTCAACGATGAGATGGAACAGTTCAAGGGCATCAAAGGCACAGACTTCCAGATTTCGTTGGAGCGTTAATCGATGAATCCATTGGCCCGTGACCCCTGGCCTTTTTCGGTCTTGCCTTCCCCGCCGCGGCGGCCCGTGGCGGGCTGGTTCACATGGTTTGGTGGCTACCTGCTGGCGAGTTTCGGCCTGTTTCCACTCGGTTTCTGCCTTGCTCCCCTCCTATTTGCCGGCAAGATCATCGCCGAGTTTACGCCGGCGGCTTCCGCAGCGATTCTTGGCACGTCGGTGCTCCTGTCCTTGTTGTCGTTGAAGCTGGCGGTGCGCACCCCGCACGGGCTTGAACTGATCGAGCGTGGGCGGAGAATGAGGGCCTGGGATGCGCTCAGCCTGCTGGAACGCGATCGCCGAACGCCGGTGCTGTACCTGCGATCCTTCCAGGACGACGACGTGGACGACCCCACCCCGCCCGTCTGGGCCGGCCTCCGCCAGAGGTACGAACATGGTTTGGCTCGCGTCCTTGGCTCGCTTGGGCCGGTGATCTCCATCGGGCAACCGGGTGAAGAGCTTCCCCAGATCGGCACGGCTCGACTGTACGTCCCGAACGAAGACTGGCAACAGGCGGTGACCTACTTTTTCACGCACGCCGCAGCCGTCGTCATCATGGTGGGCAAGTCGGAGGGGATTTGGTGGGAAATCACCGAGGCGGTCCGGCTGGTTCCCCGCGAGAAGCTGCTCTTCTTTTTTCCTTACGTGGAGGACAGCCAGGCCCGTCGGTCTTTATGGCGCCGGTACTACTTGGCCTACTTTCGGACTTTCTCACCCACCACGCGCCCACAACGTCCGAGAATGGAAGCCGAGCGCCAGCAACGGTATGTGCTCTTTCGGGACCGATGCCAGGACCTCTTTTCGTCCAAGCTGCCCGACAGCCTCGGAGATGCGCAATTCCTCGACTTTACGGCGGAGGGAGCACCCCGCCTGCTGGACACGAGACGGCCATCGCCCTGGCCAGCACTCTTGAGAGGGAAAATCCTCTTCGGGAACAGGATGGTCATTGATCTTCAGCGGACCCTTGGGCCATTTATTGAGAAATTCAGAATGTCACAAGCTGCCCCTCAACGGTAACCGGGAGGTATATCGAGTGACCCATCCCTTGTGTTTTGTCCTCATGCCGTTTGGAAAGAAGCCGGGCGCCGGGGGCGCGCTGGTGGACTTCGACAGCGTGTACGAGCAGCTCATCGCGCCGGCCATTCGCACCGCGGAGCTGGACCCGCTCCGGGCCGATGAAGAGATGACCGGCGGGATCATCCACAAGCCGATGTATGAGCGCCTGATCCTCTGTGAGTTTGCCGTAGCGGACCTGACGACCGCGAACGCCAACGTGTTTTACGAGTTGGGGCTGCGCCATGCGGTGCGCCCCTGGAGCACGGTGCTGCTGTTCGCGGAAGGGAGCGGGCAGTTGCCCTTCGACGTAGGTCCCCTGCGAGCCCTGCCCTACCGTCTCGGCCCGGATGGCAAGCCGGCCGACCTCCCGCGCGACTGGCAGGCCTTGACCGCGCGGCTGCAAGAGGCCCGAGCCAAGGCCACGGACAGTCCGGTCTTCCAGCTTGTGGAGCATTTCCCGGACATTCAACGACTCAAGACCGACGTGTTCCGGGATCGCGTGCATTACTCCGAGGAGATGAAGACGCGCCTGGCCGCCGCGCGCAAGGCCGGCGTCGATGCGGTCCGCGCCATGGGGCACGAACTGGGCAAGATTCCTGACGCAGAGGCGGGAGTCGTCATCGATCTCTTTCTTTCCTATCGGGCGGTGAAAGCCTGGGCGGACATGATCGCCCTGGTGAAGAACATGACCCCGCCCCTGGCCGCCACCGTGATGGTCCAGGAACAACTGGGTTTGGCCCTGAACCGGGCTGGACCGCTATCGAGGCTGCCTTGGCCTCGCTGTTTCCGGCCCTCACCGCCTGGCTGGCCGCCGACCTGCTGGCCATTCGGCGGGAGTCCCGGTCCCGCTCCCAACTGGTCCAGGAACAACTGCGATTCGTCGAGTCCCGGCACGACGAACTGCGCGAAGCTTATCTGGAGCAGGAGCAGCGGACCATCGAGCTGCGTCAGCGCATCCGACGCCTGACCATCCTCCACCGGACCGGGCTGCTGTTTCACGCCACCCGCGATCCGGATGAGCTGATCGAGAGCGTCTTGCAGGCCTTGATCCGCGACTTGCCTTACGACCGGGCCATGTTCTCGTTCTACGACGCGGCGAGGCAGGTGTCGCACGATGCCCGCGTGCGGGGCGCCTCGGCAGAGGTGGCGGCGATGGCACGCGCCAGAGTCATGCCGATCACGGACCCGGACAGCCTCGAAGGCACCGTGTTCTTGCGGGGCCGGCCCCTGTTGATTCCCGATCTCAATGCGGTGTGGGACCGCCTGCACCCGCTGAACCAGCAATTGGCGGCGGCCAGCGGAGCGAATGCAGTCGTGTCGGTGCCCTTGAAAGTCCAGGAGCGCGTGCTCGGCGCCCTGACCGCGGAGCGGACCAAAGCACACAGCCTGACCAAGGACGACCTGGAGGTGATGACCACGCTGTCCCATCAGGTCGCCCTGGCCTTGGCCAACGCGCTGGCCTATCGCCAGGTCGAAGAGCTGAACGCGAGCCTGGAAGACAAAGTCCGCGAGAGGACGTCGGCCTTGGAGCAGACCAACCGCAACCTGGCGACGGCCAACGTGCGGCTCCATGAGCTGGGCCATTTGAAATCGTCCTTCGTGTCCATCACCTCACACGAATTGCGCACGCCCATGGTCTCGATCAAAGGCTACGTGGACAATCTGCTGGACGGGCTGGCCGGCTCGTTGACCCAGAAGCAGGCCCATTACCTGGCCCGCATCGGGAAGAACGCGGAACGACTGGCCCGGATGACGAACGATCTGCTCGATCTCTCGACCATCGAAGCGGGCCGCATTGCGTTGCACTTCGAGCCCCTCGCCCTCGGAGAAGTCGTGGATGATGTCGTGGACAGCCTCCAGACCCTGGCCCGCAAGAAATCCATCGCCGTGCGCAACGATGTTCCGCAATCGCTGCCGTGGGTCACCGCGGATCGAGACAAGCTTCACCAGGTCCTGACCAACCTGATCCAGAACGCCATCAAATTCACGCCGGCAGGGGGCGACATCCACATCAAAGCCCAGGCGCAGGACGATCAGCACATGCGGGTCTGGGTGACTGACACCGGATGCGGCATCCCGTCTCATGATCTTGAGAAGGTGTTTGAAAAATTCTATCGCAGCCAATCCGCGCCCGCCGAGTCCAAGGGGGCCGGCTTGGGACTCGCCATCGTGAAGACCCTGGTGGAGCTCCAGGGCGGCCGGCTTTGGGCAACCAGCGAGGTAGGCCGGGGGAGTCAATTCTTTTTCACGGTCCCGATCCACCGCCCGTCGGCCCTTGGGCCCGCCGCCGGAGGCAGGCCGGTACGAAGTTCGACGGAAACGCCATGACTGAGCTGCTGGACAGAACCCACACCATCCTGGAAAAAGGCCCCATGGAATTCCCTCCGTTCGGGGCGGGGCCGGACGGCGAACAGATTCGGGACGTCACCGGCTTCATCGTCCAGGCCAACGTGGACTTTCTGAAAGACGTCATGGAGCAGGCCGAGGGCCCCGGCGCCGGCGCACGCGCCGTGACGGACCTGTGCCGCCGGCTGAACGAACGCATCCGCGACCCCGCCTACCACGTCACGCCGGATTTCCTGAAAAACGTGTGGAACGGCTACTCCTACGAGTTTGTGTGCTTCCTGGGCGAGTTCTGCCGGATCATTACGGGTGATGCCAAGTTCCAATTCGATTTGGGCAAGGAAAAACTCATTCATCCGGCCATCGGGATCATGGGGCGCCCGTTCCCGGTGGCGCAGATTTACAAGCTGTTCCCGCACTTCGCCGAGCAATTCGCGAAAGGCTCCCTTCTGTACAGCGTCGTCTCAACGTCGCCCCGCTCTGCCGTCCTGCAGATGCGGTTCACCGACCGGCTGGGTCGGCAATTCGGGCCCTATCGTCGCCGCTGCGCCGAACTGATCTGCGAGTCCGCCAAGGGTGGCCTCGTTGCGGTGCCGCAGAAGGTCCACGGTCTGGACCCTGCGACCGTCCAGGACCATGCCTGCATCGCCAACGGCGACGACCGCTGCGAGTGGGAATTCACCTGGACTCCCAAAGCCTCCGCTGTCACCTTCCGGGTCCCGCCGGCCGCCACGGCCGCCGCCGTTGGCGGACTCGCTTTTGCGGCGCTCCATGTTTCGGCCCCGTCCATTGCAACGGGCGATGCCGCCGCGCTGGCGTTGTTCCCCGCGCTGGCCTGGGTCCTCGGTTCAACCAGACGGGCCGCGCGCCGGGAGATCGCCGCCAAAGAGCAGGTGATCCACGAGCAGATCCGGTTTGCGGAATCCCGGCATGAGGAGTTGCGCGCCGCTCATCAGGAGCAGGAAAAGACCTCCGTGGAGCTCAGGCGAAAGGCCCAGCAACTGGCGACCCTCCAACGCGCGGGGCTGATCGTCAGCTCCACACTCGAACAGGAGCTGCTCCTTCAGAATATCGCGCGGGCTCTCCTCCAGGAGCTCCGCTACGACCGGGTGATGATCGCCTTCTACGATCCCCAACGGCAGGTGGAGCACGGGGTCCGCCTCTTCGGCATGCCCGATCAGATCGCCGAGTTCGCGCGGACGCTCGAAGTGCCGGTGTCGGACCCCGGGAGTGTCGAGGGCACCGTCCTGCTCCAAGGAAAACCCGTGCTGGTGAGCGATGTCCGAGAGGTCCAGGACCGCCTCCATCCGTTGCACCGGCAACTGGTCACGCTGGCCCAGACCAAGGCCTTTGTCTCCGTTCCCGTCATCTCTCCGTCCGATGGTCGCGTCATCGGGTCATTGACGGCCGATCGGGTCCAAGCGCACGGCCTTTCGGACGACGACCTGTCGCTCCTGAGCACCGTGGCCGGCCAGGTCGCCATTGCTTTGGAGAATGCAGACGCCTACGACCGGATCGAACGGTTGCACGCAGAGCTGGAAAACCGGGTGCGTGAACGGAGCGAGGAACTGGAACAGTCCAGCGGCTTGCTGGCGGCTGCGAATCAACAACTGGAAGAGCTCGATCGGCTCAAGTCCGCCTTCGTGTCCATCGTTTCCCACGAGCTGCGTACGCCGATGACCTCGATCAAAGGCTACGTGGAAAACATGCTGGACGGCCTCACCGGTACCCTGACCGACAAACAGGCCTACTACCTGGGACGAGTCAAGTACAACGCCGAGCGGCTGACCAGAATGACCAACGAGCTGCTGGACCTTTCTAGGATCGAAGCGGGACGGATGGATCTGCACCTGAGTTCGGTTTCGGTTCCGGAACTGGTCTCCGACGTCGTGGAAAGCCTCCAGCCCGTTGCCCGGGAAAAAGGCATCACCATCCGGCAACAGCAGGAAACATCGCTCCCGTTCCTCCAGGGCGACTGGGACAAATTGCACCAGGTCCTCACCAACCTGCTCCACAACGCAATCAAGTTCACTCCGCCGAACGGTCAAGTCCTGGTGGCTCTTGAAAACCGGAATGACGAATGGATGGAGCTCTGCGTCGCCGATACGGGCCGTGGGATTCCCCCGGACGAGCTCGGCAAAATCTTCGAGAAGTTTTATCGAGGCGGAGCGGCCCAGGCTGAATCCCAAGGGGCCGGACTCGGCCTGGCCATTGCCAAGAGTTTAGTGGAGCTGCACGGGGGACGCATCCGGGTCGAGAGCACCCCGGGCCAGGGAAGCCGTTTCTTCTTCACCCTGCCGATCCAGCCGCCCTCTACCTAAGCCCCCTCCTCTTCGTGCGGTTGTATTCAATCAGATAGCTCCTGTATTGGATTCGATACCGACCGGGTTCCTCGGGCACCCCCTTCCTTCTCACAGTCCGACCTTACGCTTGTTTGATTTTCATAGTCTGATCAATTGGTTAGAGAATGCAGACGTTCCAACTAGCGGCTTGGCATGTCCGTTGCTGTGTCTCCTTGCGACAAGGTTTCACCCGCCTACGCAGGAAGCCACGGCTGCCCGGCCTTCGTAGCCGAAGCTACTTCGGCGGAGGAGGCTCAAGCCGTGGAGGAATGTGCAGCGGGTGTCCTCCGAAGCCTTGGCGAAGGAGGACACGCTTCGGCGGGTTCCGCCGAAGATCACAAAGGGACCACGGCTGTGAAGCCGTGGGGCTCCACTTACCTAACTTTGTTGAGGAGACACCGTGGTTAAAGCCGACGCGCCCAGAGACTCGATCCTGATCGTGGACGATGATCCGCAGGCGCGATGTATGTTGAGCACCGCGCTCGAACCGGAGCGGTACCGGCTGGATCTGGTCGGCTCCGGGACGGAGGCGGTCGAACGAGTTCGCCACGGCACCTACAGCGCGGTCCTCCTCGACATCCAACTCCCGGACCTCAACGGGCTCGCGGTCCTGACGCAGGTTTACGAGTTGGACCCCAAGCTCCCGGTCGTCCTTCTCAGCGGCCGGACCACCGTGGAGACCCTCATCGGGGCGCTGAATTTGGGCGCCTTCGCCTATTTGAACAAGCCCTTCGACCTTGATGAGCTCAGGGGTACGATGCACCGTGCGGTCGCGGCCAGAGCTCTGACCGCCAAGACCGATCAGATGGAAGCGGCCCTGCGCGACAGCGAAGAGCGATTCCGCTCCGTCGTGGAATCCACGCCCGATGCCATCGTCCTGGCGGATCACCAGGGGACGATCGTTTCGCTGAACAAGAGCGCCCAGCGAATCTTCGGCTATCTTGAAGAAGAGATCCTCGGCCGGCCGCTGACTCTACTCATGCCGGCTCGCTACCGAGAAGCCCACCAGAAAGGGGTCGAACGGAGTCGCGCCGGCGGCGGCGGGCGCCTGATCGGAAAGACCATCGAGCTGCACGGGTTGCGAAAAGACGGGAGCGAATTTCCCCTGGAACTGTCGTTGGCCACCTGGAAGACCGCCTCGGGCACGTTCTACAGCGGCATCATCCGCGACATCACCGAGCGCAAACTCCTGGAGAATCGCCAAGCCGCGCAATTGGCCATCAGCGTCGTCCTTTCGGAAGCAGGCTCGCTCGAAGAAGCGGCGCCGCGCCTCCTGCAGGCCATCTGCCGCACGATGGGATGGGAGTTCGGCGCGATCTGGCTGCTGGATCCCCATGCCCAGGTACTCCGCTGCCGAACCCTGTGGCACGTGCCGTCGGTCGAAATCGAAGCGTTCAAGGCCGAGACCCTCGCGGTCGCATTCCCGCCCGGGGTCGGCTTGCCAGGGCGAGTCTGGGCCGGCGGCGAGCCGGTCTGGATTCCCGACGTGCTCCTCGATGCCAATTTTCCCCGCGAACCCATCGCGGTCAAAGCCGGCCTGCACGCGGCGTTTGCCTTCCCGATTCGAGGCGGCGCGGGCGTGGTCGGTGTGGTCGAATGCTTCAGCCGGGAGATTCGCCAGCCGGATAACGACGCCTTGCAGATGATGGCGGATGTCGGAATCAAGATCGGCCAGTTCATCGAGCGCAAGCGGACGGAAGGCGCGCTCAGAGAGAGCGAGGAGCGGTTTCGCCAGATCGCGGAGAACATCCGGGACGTGTTCTGGATGACCGATCCCGGGAAACAACAGATGGTCTACATCAGCCCGGCCTATGAGGAGGTCTGGGGCCGGACCTGCAAAAGCCTCTATGCCGAAC
>Ga0233424_10003536_pt1 | contig 10014 bp, 8 predicted proteins | sample Watercolumn_Towu_FD_181011 | JGI IMG/M metagenome (GOLD analysis project Ga0233424, IMG submission 181011) | Freshwater microbial communities from Lake Towuti, South Sulawesi, Indonesia - Watercolumn_Towuti2014_125_MG | ecosystem: Environmental > Aquatic > Freshwater > Lake | place: Indonesia... | reverse complement strand
TCATGTTGCGACGGCGCACGTCGACCGGATCGAGACCGAGCGCGCGCGCGATCGCGTCGATCGTGCCTTCGGTCACCCAGCTGCAGATCAACATCGGCGCGCGGTACGGGCCCGACGGGCACTTGTTCGTGAGCACCGCCTTGATCGCGTAGCGGTAGTCGCGCAGCCGATACGAGCCGGGCACCATCATGCCGACGACACGGGCCATGTAGTTGGCGGGGAAGTAGGAGTAGGCGCCGAAGTCCGCGAGGATCGTCACGTCGAGGCCGAGCAGGGTGCCGTCGTCTTTCACCGCGGCGCGCGCGTCGACGATGTCCTCGCGCGCGTGGAGCGAGGCGAGCAGGTTCTCGCGGCGCGTCTCCAGCCAGCGCACGGGACGTCCGAGCCGGCGAGACGCGACGGCCGTCGTCAGCTCTTCGCGATAGAGCGGAATCTTCTGACCGAAGCCGCCGCCGACGTCGGGCGCGATCACGCGCACCGCGCTCTCCGCGATGCCGAGCCGCGCCGCGAGCGCCGAGCGCATCGGATGCGGAATCTGCGTCGAGTGCCAGAACGTGAGCGTCTCGTCGCCGGGCAGCCAGTGCGCGAGGCATCCGCGCGGCTCCATCGGCGCGTGCGTCTGCCGGCCCTGGTGGAAGCGGACCTCGACGACGCGGTCGGCGCCCCGCAGCGCCGCGTCGACGTCGCCGTGCGCGAAGACGCCGGCATACGGGCGATTGCCCGGAATCGCCTCGTCGACGCGCGGCAGCCCGTCGTCCCCGGCGCGCTCCGGATCGATCACGGCCCGCAGCGGTTCGTACGCCACGTCGACGAGCGCGCACGCGTCCTCGACCCGCGCGCGGTCGTCGCCGATCACGCACGCGACGAGGTCGCCGGCGAAGCGCACCTTGTCGGTGGGGAGCGTGGGCATCTCCATCGGCAGGAGGCCGGGGATCGGGGGCGCCATTCTCAGCGGCGCCGCGACACGCGTGACGTCGTCGCCGGTGAGGACGTCGACGATGCCCGGTACCCGGCGCGCCGCGCTCGTGTCGACGCGCTTCAGAAGCGCGTGCGCGTGCGGGCTGCGGACGAACGCGGCGTGCAGGAGGCCGGGCATCGTGAGGTCGCCGACAAAACTCCCGCGCCCGAGGACGAGCTTGCGCGATTCTCGCGGGCTCAGCGCCGCGCCGACGTACGGCATGCGGTATTATCCCGCAGGCACACGCAGATCGCGGAGAGCCGCGATCGAGGTCGCGGGAGGTCCCGATGTCGACGAATGGGCACACCGATGCGCGGAAGCTCCGTGCGAGCCTGAAACATCCCGTCATCGACGCGGACGGGCACTGGGCGGAGTACCACCCGCATATGCGCGACGAGTTCCGCCGCGTCGGTGGCGAGGACGCCGTGCGGGCGCTCGACATGGCGAGCGCGCGCATCCCCCGGTCGCTCTCGATGTCGCTCGCCGAGCGCCGGCATCGCAAGATCGGTCAGGAAGCCTTCTGGTTCCTGCCGACGAAGAACACGCTCGATCGCGCGACCGCGATGCTGCCGCGCCTGCTCTACGAGCGGCTCGACGACCTCGGCCTCGACTTCTGCGTCGTGTATCCGACGGCCGGGCTCGGCTACTACCGGCTCCCCGACGACACGCTGCGCCGGGCGCTGTGCCGCGCGTACAACACTTTCACCGCCGAGCAGTTCCGCCCGTACGGAGACCGCCTCATCCCGGCCGCGATCATTCCGATGTACACGCCCGAGGAAGCGGTCGCAGAGCTCGAGTACGCGTCGAAGCAGCTTGGCCTCCGGGTCATCATGATGGGCGGGCTGATCCGCCGTCCGATCCCCGCGCTCGTCGAGGAGCACCCCGACGCGTCGAAGCTCATCGAGTGGTACGACGTCATCGGCATCGACAGCGACCACGACTACGATCCGGTGTGGGAGAAGTGCCGCGAGCTGCGCATCGCCCCGAGCTTTCACAACGGCGCGCGCTCGATCCTGCTCCGCAACTCACCGTCGAACTTCTGCTACAACCACATCGGCCACTTCGCCTCCGCGGGCGAGGCGATGGCGAAGGCGCTGTTCTTCGGCGGCGTCACCCGCCGATTCCCCGAGCTGAACTTCGCGTTCCTCGAAGGCGGGGCGGGCTGGGCGTGCTCGCTCTTCGCCGATCTGATCGGTCACTGGGAGAAGCGCCACCGCGCCGCGCTGGAGAACACCAACCCGGCGAACCTCGACCGCGCGCGGCTGCTGTCGCTCGCCGAGAAGTACGGCAGGCCGGAAGTCGCGGCGGCCGTGCGCCGTGGCGAGGGGCTCGACGACAACGGCGACGGCACCGGCAACGTCGAGGACCTCGACGACTACTCGCGCTGCAAGATCACGAAGAAGGACGACTTCAAGGATCTCTACGTCAAGCCGTACTACTTCGGGTGCGAGGCGGACGATCCGCTCAACGCGTGGGCGTTCAACCGGAAGGCAAACCCGATGCGTGCGCGGCTGAACGCGCTGTTCAGCTCCGACATCGGCCACTTCGACGTCCCCGACATGGGCGAGGTCCTGCACGAAGCGTACGAGCTGGTGGAGCACGAGCTGCTGAACGAGGACGACTTCCGCGACTTCATGTTCGCGAACGCCGTCCGGTTCTGGGGCCGGGTGAACCCGGATTTCTTCAAGGGCACCGTGGTGGAACGGCAGGCGGCGGAGGTGCTCGCCCATGGTCAATAGGATCGTGACGAAGGAAGAGATGCTCACGCGCGTCGCGAAGTTCAAGGATCTCAAGGCGAGCGCGCGGCCGCTCGTCGACGCCGTGCTGCCACAGTTCCAGCGCGAGATCTTCCAGATCATCGGCGGCGGCGTCACCGAAGACGGCGTGATCAGGCCGCCGATCACCGCCGTCGAGGGCTTCCACCTGTCGATCATCAAGGCCGGGCCCGGGAAGGGGACCGGGCTGCACAACCACAAGACCGTCGAGGTGTTCGTACCGCTGACGGGCACATGGTCGGTGCAGTGGGGTGACAACGGCGAGAACGAGCTCACGCTCGGTCAGTGGGACGTGATCTCGGTCCCGACCGGCATCATGCGGGGGTTCCGCAACGACAGCGCCGAGGAGGCCTACATGCTGGCGCTCGTCGGCGGCGACGATCCCGGCCGCGTGGCCTGGGCGAACGACGTGATGCAGGCGGTTCGCGACAAGGGCTTCGACCTGGACGAGAAAGGCAAGATCATCGAAAGGGCGCGCGCATGAGTCTCCTTTACGCGGCACTCGTTGGCTTCGTCATCGCGCTGGCCGCCGGTCCGGTCGCGGCGGCCCCGCAAGGTGAAGTGAAGATCGGCCTCGCGGCCGAGCCGAACACGTTCGATCCGCACCTGACCGTCGGCCGGAACTCCCAGATCTTCATCGTCAACGTCTTCGACGGGCTGACGGCGCGCGACGCGCAGGGCACCCTGGTCCCCGCGCTCGCGGAGTCGTGGAAGCGCATCAACCCCACCACGTGGCAGTTCGCGCTTCGCAAGGGCGTGAAGTTCCACAACGGCGACGACTTCAACGCGGACTGCGTGAAGTTCACGCTCGACCGCGGCACGAACCCCGAGACGAAGGCGACGATCAGCTCGGAGCTCAGCACGATCGCGAGGACCGAGATCGTCGATCCGTACACGGTCAACGTCATCACCAAGACGCCGGACTTCCTGCTGCCCGTGCGCCTCGGCGAGCTGTTCGGCCTGATGCTCTCGCCGAAGCACACCAACGCGGTCGGCAAGGAAGGCATCGCGACGAAGCCCAACGGCACCGGCCCGTTCAAGCTCGTCTCGTGGGCGAAGAACGAGCGGCTCGTGCTCGAGGCGAACGAGAGCTACTGGCGGGGCGCGCCGAAGGTGAAGACGATCGTCGTGCGTCCGATCCTCGAGGACGCGGCGCGCATCGCCGCGCTGCAGGCCGGCGAGGTCGACATGATCGCGCCGATCCCGCACGTGCGGATCGAGGAGCTCAAGCGGAATCCGAAGCTCGCGATCAAGACGATCCCGGCGCCGCGCATCTTCCACGTCACGATCGACGTGCGCAAGCCGCCGTTCGACAACGTGAAGGTTCGGCAGGCGCTGAACCACGCGGTGGACGTCAACGCGATCCTCCGCAGCCTCTACTTCGGCCACGGCACGCGGCTCGCGACGGTCGTCGACAAGAACGCGCTCGGCTACGACCCGAGCCTCCAGCCGTATCCGTACGATCCCAACCGCGCGAAGGCGCTGCTCGCCGAAGCCGGATTCCCGAACGGCCTCGAGACCGAGTTCGACAGCTTCACCGGGAGCATCGCGGATCACAACAAGCCGGCGGAGGCGATCGTCGGCTACCTGCAGAAGGCGGGGATCAGGGCGAAGCAGAACGTGTTCGAGTTCGCCGCGTTCGGGCCCCGGCGCGTGAACAACCAGACGGCGCCGCTCTTCATCTACAGCATCGGCAACTCGTATCTCGAGCCCTCGTGGGTCATTCGCTGGCTGACGCAGGGCGGGCTCGGCATGCACTGGAAGAACGGCAAGCTCGACGAGATGCTGACGCGCATCGAGGCGACCGACGACCGCGCACGGCGCGGGCAGCTCTACGGCGACGTGCAGAAGCTGATCAAGGACGAGGCGCCGTTCATCTTCCTGTTCCAGGCCGACGCCGTGTTTGGGATGAGCACGCGGATCGACTACACGCCGCGCCCAGACGAGACGCAGTGGCTCTATCCGCTGGGCATCAAGGGGTGAGAGCCGCGGGGATGGCCGTCTCCGCGTAACGCATGCGCCGGTTCATCGTGACGAGGATCGTGACCGCGATCCTCGTCATCTTCGGCGTGTCCGTCATCTCGTTCCTGCTGACGTTCCTGACCGGCGACCCGGCGGAGATCATGCTGCCGCCGGGCGCCACCGCGGTGCAGATCGCGAAATTCCGCGCCGAGTGGGGCTTCGACGATCCGCTCGCCGTGCAGTACTGGCGCTTCCTTCGTCGCGCGGTGCAGGGGGACTTCGGCATTTCTCTGCGCCACGGGCAATCGTCGCTGCCGCTGATCGCCGCCCGTCTCCCCGCCACGTTCCAGCTCACGGTGACCGCGATGCTGCTGGCGATCGCGCTCGCGGTGCCGCTCGGCGTGCTCGCGGCGACGCACCGCGGCCGGGCGATGGATCTCATCGCGATGAGCGTGGCGGTGCTCGGACAATCCGTGCCGAACTTCTGGCTCGCGATCATGATGATCCTGCTCTTCGCGGTGTCGTGGGGGATCCTGCCGACGTCAGGCCGCGGGGACTGGGCGCACGTGGTGATGCCGGCGAGCGCGATCGCGATCAACCTGATGGCGCTCCTCACGCGTCTCGTGCGCGCGGCGGTGATCGAGGTGCTTTCGGAAGACTACGTGCGCACTGCGCGGAGCAAGGGGCTGCGCGAGCTGTTCGTGGTGATGCGTCACGCGGTGCCGAACGCGCTGATCCCGCTGGTCACCGTCGTCGGCCTGCAGTTCGGCTACATCCTCGGCGGCGCGGTCGTGATCGAGACCATCTTCACGTGGCCTGGCGTCGGGCTCTTCACGATCCAGGCGATCCTCAATCGCGACTATCCGGTCGTTCAGGCCGCGGTGTTCATCCTCGCGACGTCGGTCGTCCTGCTCAACCTCGCGGTCGACCTGCTGTACCACTGGCTCGATCCGCGCATCCGCGTCCTGTAGGTGGGTACGCTCGTCCGCAAGAGTCCGCTCGCGACGGTGGGCGCGGTCATCGTGGGCCTCGTGCTGATCGCCGCACTGGGCGCGCCGGTGCTCGCGACGAGCGATCCGATCGACCAGGACCTGACCGTCGTGCTGAAGCCGCCGTTCTGGCTCGACGACGGGTCGATGCAGCACCCGCTCGGCACCGACCATCTCGGTCGCGACGTGTACTCGCGCCTCGTGTACGGCGCCAGGATCTCGCTGACGATCAGCACGCTCGCGGCGCTGCTCGGCGCGGCGGTCGGCGTGGCAGCGGGATTGCTCGCGGGATATCTGCGCGGGCGCGTGGACACGGTGATCATGCGGATCGTCGACCTGAACCTCGCGTTCCCGCTGATCCTGCTGGCGCTCGCGGTCGTCGCGTTGCTCGGAGCGAGCCTGCGTAACCTGGTGATCGTGATGTCGATCACCACGTGGATGATCTACGCGCGCGTGGTGCGCGGGCTCTGCCTCACGCTGCGCGAGCGCGAGTTCGTCCAGGCGGTGCAGGCACTCGGGGCGCACGACGCACGCATCATCACGCGCCACGTGCTGCCGAACGTGCTGCCGTCGATCACGGTGATCTGGACGCTCGAGATCGCGCGCGTGATCCTGATGGAGTCCGCGCTGTCGTTCCTGGGGCTGGGCGTCCCGCCGCCGACACCGACGTGGGGCCGGATGCTCGCGGAGGGGCGCGACTATCTCACCGTGGCCGGCTGGATCGCGATCTTCCCGGGCCTCGCGATCCTCGTCACCGTCCTCGGCATCAATCTCCTCGGCGACGGTCTCCGCGACCTGCTCGACCCGAAGGTCAGCGCTGGCGCACGTACTTGATCAGCCGCTTCGACCCGACCGACGCGAGATAGATATCGCCGCGCGAGTCGACCCAGAGGCCGTGGCCGGAGGCGGCGGTCTCGAAGCGGGCGAGCACCTTGCCGCTCTTCTCCATCACGCTGATCGACGGCCGCTGCTCGCTCACGTAGGCGATCTCCTGGGCGTCGAAGTAGATGTCCGTGGGCTTGTGGATGTCCCGCCACTGCGAGAGAAACTTTCCCGCCGCCGTGAAGACCTGGATGCGGCTGTTCTCCCGATCGCAGACGTACACCTGGCTCTGCCGGTCCACCCACAGGCTGTGCGGCAAGTGGAACTCGCCGGGCTCTTCTTTGCCGGGCTTGCCCCAGGAATCGAGCAACGCGCCCTGACTCGAGAAGCGATGCACGCGGCTGTTGCGATAGCCGTCGGACACGTACAGGTCGCCGGACGGCGCGACCATCATCTCGGTCGGCTTGTTGAACGGCCCGGCGGAGCGGGGTGGCAACTCGATGTCCTTCGTAGCGCCGGTGTCGGATGCCTGGCCGCGCGTGCCCACGACCATGAGGGGCTTGCCGTCGAGGGTGAACTTCAGCGCGACGTGATCGTCGCGGTCGGTGACGTAGATCACGTCGTTCACGATGTTGATGCCGTGGGGATCGGTGAAGGTGCTGCTCCCCCACGAGCCGAGAAAGGCGCCGTTCTTGTCGAAGATCAGGATCGGCGGATCCTTGCGCTGGAACGCGTAGACGCGATCCTGCGAGTCGGTCGCCACCGCGCTCACGCCGCCGAACGTCCAGCCGGTGGGAAGCGTCGCCCAGCTCTCGATCACCTCGTAGCGATAGAGGCCGCTTCCGACGATCGTCATGGTCTCCTCCTCACGTCCACAGGTCGCGAAACCGCGTCGCCACCACGTCCTCGTACGGTACCGGCGCCGCCAGCATACCGATCGCTTGCGCGAAGCGGTTCATCGTCGTCACAGCGCCCTCGGAGATGGCAGGCTCGTAGAACGGAAGATCGCGTTCGACGAGCGACGCGATGATCTCCGCAGACGCGGGTGGGAAGCGGCGGCGGCCCACCTCCGTCGCGCGTGACGGATCCTTCTTCAGCACACCCTGGGCACGGACGATCGCGCGCACCGCCGCCGCCACGCGGTCGGGGTCACGCGCGATCAGCGCGTCCGTCGTCGCCAGCGCAGCGAACGTGTAGCGGCCGGCGTCGGGAGGGCCGTCGCCGCGGCGGACGTCCGCGACGATCTTTCCGACACCGCGGCGCACCGCCGTCTCGCTGCCGAGCGCGTTGGCCCAGAAGCCGTCGACCTCGCGGCGCTCCAGCGCGTCCGCGGCCGCCACGCCGAACGACGCTCCCGGCGCGTGCGCGCCGGGCACCGGGCCGATCGTGATCCCATCGCGCGTCGGATCGATTCCGGACTCCGCCAGCAGTCGCAGGAACGCCCGATCGGGGCCGGCGGCGGCGCCGATGCGCAGGCCTTTCACGGCCGCGACGTCGCCGCGGCGCGCGGGGAGATCGGCGCGCAAGACCAGCAGCCACGGCGTGCCTTGCGAGAGCGTCACCACCAGCTTCGCGCCGTGCCACTGCGGGAAGGCGAGCAGCATCGTGTGGGCGCCGCCGGCCACGAAATCCACGGCGCCGTCGCGCAACGAGTTCACCGCCTCCAGCGACGGCAGCAGCTCGACGTGCGCGTCGAGGCCCTCTTCCCGAAAAAGGCCGAGTTCCTCGGCGGCCAGGGTAGGGAAATACGAGTTGGTGACGAGATCGGGGGTGGCGATCTTCATGGCTTAGAATCTCACTTATGACAGTCTCCAAGGGCCGCGAGTTCCTCAGCATCCCCGGGCCGACGAACATCCCCGACGCCGTGCTCGCCGCCATGCACCGGCCGGCGATCGACATCTACGCTGGCGACATGATCCACGTCACCAACAGCCTGCTCGAAGACCTGCCGAAGGTATTCCGCACGAGCGGGCGCACCTACATCTATGCCGCGAACGGCCATGGCGGCTGGGAGGCCGCGCTGACGAACGTCCTCTCGCGCGGCGACACCGTGCTGGTTCTGGAGAGCGGGTTGTTCGCGCTCGGCTGGGGCGACATGGCGCGGATGATGGGCGTGAAGGTCGAGGTGCTGAAGGGCGATCCGCGGCGCGCCGTCGATCCGGCCGCCGTCGCGCAGCGTCTCGCCGCGGACACCGCGCACGAGATCAAGGCCATCCTCGTCGTGCAGATCGACACCGCGTCCGCCGTGGTCAACGACCTCGCCGCGATCCACGAGGCGATCGCGTCGGTGAAGCATCCCGCGCTGCTGATGGTCGACTGCGTGGCGTCGCTCGGCTGCATGCCGTTCGAGATGGACGCGTGGGGCATCGACGTGGCGATGTCGGGATCGCAGAAGGGCCTGATGACGCCACCCGGCCTCGCGTTCGTCGCCGCCAACGAGCGTGCGCACGCCGCGCACAAGAAGGCGGATCTGCGCACGCGCTACTGGGACTGGACGTTCCGGAACGGTGAAGCGCACTACCAGAAGTACGGCGGCACGCCGCCGCAGCATCTCTTGTTCGGGCTGCGCAAGGCGCTCGACATGCTGCTCGAGGAGGGACTCGCCGCGGCGGCGCGCCGTCACGCGCTGCTCGCCGAGGCCACGCGGCAGGCCGTCGCGAAGTGGTCGGAGGCGAGCGTGCTCGCGTTCAGCATCGTGCGCCCCGAGGAGCGCGCGAACTCCGTGACGACCGTCCTCGTGCAGGGCCGCGACCCGGCGCCGATCAGCGATTACTGCCGCACGAGGTGCGGAGTGGTCCTCGGGCGCGGGATCGGCGAGCTCCAGGGCAAGGCGTTTCGGATCGCGCACATGGGACACGTCAACGCGCCGATGGTGCTCGGCGTGCTCGGCGCGATCGAGATGGCGCTCGGCGCCCTCGGCATCCCGCACGGCCGCGGCGGCGTGCAGGCGGCCGTCGAGTATCTGGGCCGCGAAGTCCGACCGTAGCGTGATCGATTCGGCGGATGTCGTCGTCGTCGGCTCCGGCGCCTTCGGCGCGAGCGTCGCCTACCACCTCGCGCGGCGCGGCGTTCGCGTCGCCGTGCTCGAGCGCGCCGCCCTCGCCTCGCAGACGTCGCCGCGCGCGGCCGGGCTGACGAGTCAGGTGCGCGCGACGCCGGCGCTCACGCGGCTCGCGCAGCGGGCGGTGACGAAGCTCGCGGCGTTCACCGACGAGACCGGCGAACGGCTGCGCTTCACCCAGAGCGGCGCGCTCAAGATCGCGCGGACGGATCGCGACGCGGAGCAGCTCGCGCGCGAAGTGCAACGCTGCGCGACGGTCGGCGTTCCCATCGAGATGATCGCAGCATCCGACGCGCGCCGGCGGTTTCCGCTGCTGGGTGAGCGCGGCATCGTTGCCGTCACGTGGAGCCCCACCGACTGCAACGTGGAGCCCTCCGAGCTGCCCATCGGCTACTGCCGCGCGGCGGAGAAGCTCGGGGCAGTCTTGCTTCCGCACACGCCGGCGAC
>Ga0233424_10003535_pt1 | contig 10015 bp, 7 predicted proteins | sample Watercolumn_Towu_FD_181011 | JGI IMG/M metagenome (GOLD analysis project Ga0233424, IMG submission 181011) | Freshwater microbial communities from Lake Towuti, South Sulawesi, Indonesia - Watercolumn_Towuti2014_125_MG | ecosystem: Environmental > Aquatic > Freshwater > Lake | place: Indonesia... | reverse complement strand
GTCTTGCCATCCGGGCTGAACGCCACCGCCGTCACCGCCGCCCCCTCCTCGCGCGCCGACCACAGTTCCTTGCCGGTCTGCGCGTCCCACACTTTCACCGACTCATCCTCGCCGCCCGACACGAGCCATTTTCCATCCGGGCTGAACTGCACCGCCGCGACACACCGCCCGGCAGTGTGCCCGTGCAGCCACGTCGGTTCTGAAACCTCCGCGCCAAAGCCCCGCGCCGCCGCCAGCGCCAGCGCCACCAGTGCGAAGTGCGGGAACAGCCTCATCGCTCCTTCCCCTCGTTCGCCGTGGGCGCCTCCGAGACGGCCGCGACTGCCGCGCCATTGAGCCGCACGACATCCTCCGTGCGGAGTCTAACCAGACGCTCGTTGGTGCCGCCGCCGCCGTAGATCCATTCCCATTGCCGCAGCGCCTCATCCACCACCACGGCTTTGATTTTGTGATAGTTCACCGGCGGCGTCGCGCCCGGCGGGTAACCGGAAAATTTGTGCGCCTCCTCGAATGGACAGAGACGCACCTTCTTCTCGCCCACGGCCCGCGCGACTTCCTTGAGCCGCGTGCGATGCGTCCCCGGGATCACCGCGACGTAGGCCAGCCCCGTCTCGCCGAGCACCACGAGCGACTTGGTAATCCGTTCGAGCGGAATCCCGGTCGCGTCCGCCGCATCCGCCGTGTGGACCGTCGCGCGCTTTTCGACGAACTCGAACTCCACGCCCTGCGATTTCAGATATCCTTCGAGATTCATTTGCCGGGCGAGGGTGGCGCTGGTTGCGCGGGTGAAGCCGGCAGTTTTCTCGCGGCGGGAGGCACCTGCCAGTTCGGATCGGGCTGATGCGTTTCGTCCAGAAGCTTGGTGGCATGGCGCAGCAGGTCCGGACGGCGCGCCGCGTAGGTGTGCTTTTCCGCAAAGTCATTCGACAGGTCATACAACTCGACCTCGCCGGTGAACATCGGCGAGCGGATCGCCTTCCATTTTCCGAAACGCACCGCCTGCGCCGACGCGCCCTCGTAGATTTCCCAATAAAGCCGGCCCTTGCGTTTCCATTGGTCCTTCTCGATCTGCCCGTGGAGCGCGGGGACGAGGCTGTCGCTGTCGAGGTTCTCGGGCGTCTTGACGCCGGCGAGTTCCGCCGCGGTCGCCATCAGGTCGCCGAAATACCATTGGCGATCATTTTCGCCACCCGCCGCGATCGTGCCCGGCCACCACGCGATCATCGGCACGCGGATGCCGCCCTCGGCGAGGTCGCGCTTGATGCCGCGGAACTTGCCGGACGAATTGAAGAAACCCGCCTTGTGACCGCCCTCCTGGTGCGGGCCGTTGTCCGAGGTGAAAATGACGAGCGTGTTCTCCGCGATGCGCAGTTCCTTGAGCAAATTTAGTAGCCGGCCCGTGTCGCGGTCGAGATTGCGGACCATTGCGGCGAAGCCTTTCTCCGGCTCGGGCCAGTCCTTGGCGGCGAACTCGCCGAGGTCGGGCACCTCCATGCCCTTGGCGCCGGCCTCGTTGTTCGCGTGCGGCGTGTTCAGCGCGAGGTAGAGGAAGAACGGCTTCTTCTGCTGCTCGCGGATGAAGCGGAGCGCGTCGTCCACGAACAGGTCCGGCGCATACTCGACGCGCTTCACGGCGACGCCGCGGCCCGCGTCGGGCAGCTTCGGGTTCTGGAATTTCTTCCAGGCCGCGCCGACCTTGTTCTGGAGCGGCACGACCTGGCCGTTGCGCACGAGGAACTCGGGATAAAAGTTGTGCGCGTGCGACATGTTCACGTAGCCGAAGAAGTGGTCGAAGCCGACGTCGTTGGGGTTCGTGAGGTTGTCCGGCGTGCCCACGCCCCACTTGCCGATGCACGCGGTGGCGTAGCCCGCCGTCTTGAGCACGGAAGCCACGGTCGGCTGGCCGGGTTGGAGCACGATTGGCTTGAGCGAGTTGCCGCGCACGACGGCGCGCCCCGCGTGCCGACCCGTGAGCAGCACGCAGCGCGACGGCGCGCAGACCGCGCTGCCCGCGTAAAACTGCGTGAAGCGCATCCCTTCTGCCGCCATCGCGTCGAGTCGAGGTGTCTGAAGCACCTTCTGCCCGAAGCACCCGAGGTCGCCGTAGCCGAGATCGTCCGCGAGGATGACGATGATGTTCGGCTGCTTGCGATCAGCGGCCTGCGCCGCGGCGGGTGAAGCTGTGCCGAGCGACAGGAGGCAGATGGCGACAGCGATGGCGACGGCGGATGGCTTCATTTGCGGAAATCGTAGCACACGACCTGCCCCTGCCAGTTCCGCATCAGGAACCGGCCCGCGACGTAGGGCAGTTCGATGAACACTTCGTAGGCCGTGGTGTTGTGATGCGGCGGCTTCCACGCGGCGCCGAGGCGGCGGATGTCTTTCGGATCGGTCGTGATCCACTGGAGCGTCGTGCGGTCGCTGTGCGCGGCGTCGGGGATGTTGAGGATGCGATCCTCGACGAGCCACCACTGCCCGAGGATGTTGTTGCGCGGATTTTCCGCGGAGGCGTGGCCGAACTCGCCGGGCTTGCTGGTGTAGAGCACCGCGCCGGTCGCCTCGTCGAAGATGCTGAAAAAAAACGCCGCCTTCGCCGGGTCGAGCGTGTGCCCTTGCGTGGAGTGATAGACGCGGCCATCGCGGATGAGCACGCGGCGCATCGCGCAGATGTCCATGTGATTCTCGAACCAATACTCCGGCTTGTCTGGCGCGGCCCAGGCCTGCTCCGCCTTTTCCGGCGTGAGCTTGAACGCGGCGATGCGGCCCCACGACTGGCCCTCCTTTTTGGTCGTGTTGTGCGCGGACTTCACGTTCACGCAGACGTGATCCGCCGAGGGCGAGAGCGGGTAATACACCGGCTCCAGGCCCGTCACCGTCCACAGCACCTTGCCGTCCTTCGGGGCGATGAGCCGCAGCGCGCCTTTGATCGTGGCGACGAGCACGAATTGTTTTCCGCCGTGCGTCCACACGGCGGGCGTGGCGAAACGGCTCGTGCAGGCGGGCACGGTCCACAGCGTCGCGCCGGTCGCGACATCGAGTCCGCGCAGGCTGATGTCGGGATGCGGCGTGTCGAACTCGGGGACGATCAAGACTCCGTCGGCGACCATCGGCGACGCGCCCATGCCCTCGCCATCGGGCAGATCGTTGCGCGCCTTGAGCAGCTTTTCCTTCACGGCGGCGGCGTGCTTCACGAGCGCGCTGCGGTCCTCCTCCCACAACTTTTTCCCCGTCGCCGCGTCGTAGCAATAGACGCGGCCCGTGGTGCCGAGCGAAAAGACGCGCCCGTTGAAATACACGGGCGTGCCGTGGAACTGGAGGCGCTTGCCGGCATAACGGTTGATGCCGCGGCCCTCCTCGATCGCGGTCCACACGGTCCGGCCCGTCTCGAGGTCGATGGAGACGGTCAGGTCGTCCGCATCCAGCGCCGAATTGCGGCGGATGGCGGCGGCTTTTTTCGGATCGTCGAACAGCGCGCGGAACTTGTCAGACTTGAAATGAGGCATCAGCTCCGGCCACGCGCCGCCGCGCGGGCGGAACGAACTCGCGAACACTTTTCCCTCGGCGACGATCAGCCCCGAGGAAGTGCCGGGATGCGTGGTGTCGTCGGCGAGATGATTCACGTAGCCCGAGCTGCTGCCCTTGGCGAAACCGAGATCGCGGAATTCGCTCACCCACGCCTGCCGGGCTTGCGCGATGTCCTCGACGAGTTTCACGCCGTATTGGCGCGGGTTGAAGTTGCCGAAGGGGCCGTTGGCCTGCGGCCATGCGGGAGTGTCGTCGGCAAAAACGGCGGCGTGCGCGAGCAGGCACGCGGCGAGCGCCGGGAGAAATTTTCGCGACGCGGCCGACGCGGCGTTCACGGGAAGCGGAAAAATGCGCGCGGTCTGCGGCGCGAACTACGCCAGCAATTCCGGCAGCGGCCCCTTGAGCTTGAGGTCCTTCAAGTTCGGATCGCTGAGGCCGAAGGTGTCGCGCTGCGCGCCGGCGGCGGCGAGAAGGGTGAGGTAGAAATTTGCCGTGGTGCGATGCGCGGTGTGGCCGTAGCGCGGGTAGTTGAGGAAACGCCCGGCGGTCTTGAGGCGTCCGCCGCAGTTGCCGAGGACGACCATCGGCCATTCCCAGCAGCGCGAGTGATGGCTCTCGGCGCCGTCGCTCAGATAGACGATGACGGTGTTGTCCAGCATCGTGCCGCGGCCCTCGGGAATCGCCTGGAGCTTTTTCGCCAGCCGCGCCATTTGCTCGAAATGGAAGCGCCGGATCGTGATGGCGAGGTCGTCCCACGGGCGTCCGTTGAATTCCTTGCCATGGCCGATGCTGTGCTTGTCGAGGCTGATGCCGAGGCCGTGGAAGCGCACGCTGAAGTATGGGTCGCCGCAGCCGCTGGCCAGCACGAGCACGTTGGTCAATCCGCCAATCAACGCCGCGGCCCCAAGGTCGAATCCCGCGTCGAGACGGTCGGTCTCGACCTCGGAGCGGAACTTGTCGGTGACGACCGGTGCCTTGGCTCGCAGCGTATTCTGGATTTCGTTCAGCCTGCTGTGGCGGTGCTTCATTGACTCGAACGCGCCGAGGTAGCTGCCGAGCCGCTCGCGTTCCGCCGCGGGGAGCGCGCTCCCGACGCGCTTCACGTCGTCCACCATGAAGTCGAGCAGGTTGCCGCGCGCGACGAATTCCTCACGGCCCACGCCTTGCGCGACGCTGCCAAAGAGTTCGTTGTAGGCGAGGTCCGGCCGGCACTGGATGGGGGCGCCTTTGTCCGGTCCCCAAGCGGAGATGTTGTAAAGGATGCTGTGCTCCGGGCGATCCGAGATGCCGAGGCCGACGCGCGGGAAAAGCGCGGGCACGGCCTTGGCGAGGGCACAGTCGATGGTCTCGCCCGCGGGGCCTTTCTTCGCCGAGTAACAGCCGAGCGCGCCGAAGTTGTTCGAGTGTCCGCCGCCACAGACGCGGCCGGAGAGGCCCTGGATGATCGTGAGGCGATCCTTGAACTCGGCCAGCGGCTCCATGGCGCGCGAAAGTTCGTGCTGCGCGAGCGGCAGGTCCACGAGGCCGTCGGCGTCGTTCCGGCTTTCGGCGTTGCGCTTTCGCGGGATGGTCGCCGGCTGCACCTGCTCGGGGTTCACGCCGTTGCCCTCGATGACGAAGACAAAGCGCCGCGGCGCGGGTGCGCCGGCGGACTCGGCCTGGAGGCGCTGCAGCATCGGCGCGAGGAGGACGCCGCCAGCTCCGAGGGTGGTGCCGTGGAGGAAGGAACGACGGGAGAGGAGTTTCATAGTGGGATTCTCTGTCAAGGTTGGCTGGTTTTCAATGTTTGCCTGGAGGCGGCGGACCGGGCGGGATCGACGCGAAAGAGGAAGGCATCGCTCGTGAGCAGGTTGACGAGGAACGCCTTGAAGCTGCCACCGCCCGCGACGTATGCGCGGTCGGCGGCCTGGAGCACGGGGGCGTCGGCGAGCGTCTCGTTGCGGCCCATCCAGTAGCGGAAGGCGTGGCGGACGAAGATCTGGCGCGCTCGCTCGCTGTCCGCGAGCTTCCGGATCATGGCGAGCGGGTCGCTCGTGTCCCCTTCGATGCGCTTGTCGCCGGTCAAAGTGATCGCGCCTCGCGTGTCGAGCGCGACTTCCTTGAACACAGCCCCGAGCGGCTTGCCCTTCTTGTCCACATTGGCGGCGGTGGCGGCGGCGTCCTGCACCCGCTCGGTGGTCCGGAACCGGCCGAAGTGGTCGAACATTTCGAATGGCTCGCCCAGCGGGTTCATGCGCGAGTGGCACTGCCAGCAGTATTCCTTTCTCGTTACCTCCAGCCGCTGGCGCAGCGTCTGCGAGGGTTCGTTGGGCAGTTGCGCATCCACGGTGATCGGCAGGTCCGGCACGGTGCCGCCGAGGAGGCGTTCGCGCACCCACTTGCCGCGCGTAATGGGGTGGTTGTCGAAATTCATCGAGAACGCCACGAGCCAGCTCGGCTGCGTGAGAATGCCCGCGCGCTGGCTCGCGGGAAGCTCCACCGGCTGCCGGTCCGGATAATCATCGAGGCCATAGGAGAGAAAGACCTCGCGGCCCTGCGGCTTGAAGGTTTTGGTTTTGAACTTCTCGGGGTTCTTCGACTTCTCCTCCTCAAACTTCGCGAGCGCCTCGGCCCGCTTCCTTTTCTGTTCGGCGGCGGTCTTGTGGGCGACGAAACTCTTCGTGGTCGTCAGCAGTTCGCGCAGCACGTCCTTGTCCTGCTCCAGCACATGCAGCACGAGCTGGTCGGTGTCCTCGACCAGCACGCGCGCATCGTGACTGCCGTTTTCCTTGTCGTCCTTGAAAACGTCGATCGCCCGGTGGTAGCCGAAGTATTCGCGGAAGAATCGCAGGATGCGCGGCTTTGCGAGCTTCGGGTCCGCGAGCATCCGGAGCACCTCGCGTTCGGCGGACTCGCGCGACGCGGTGAACGTCCCCTTGTCCAGCGCCGTCTGGAGTTCGCCCTTCGGCGGCGCATCCGTGAGCGCAAAGCTCAGCGCGCTCGCCAGTTCCCGCGGCGAGAGCATTCGCCGTCCGTGCGCGTCGGGTTCGCCCGCGCCGAGTTCGCTGCGGAAAATCGCCTCGGGCAGCAGCAGCACCGCCGCGAGCGTCGTGCGCACGCCGGTGACCTGCCCGGCATCGGCAATGTTCTTCCGCATGAACGCGGCGAAGCGCGCGCGTTCCTCCGCAGTTGGATCGCGGCGCAGCACATTCCTGAACTGCTTCGCGATTCCCGCGTCGATCTGCGCGTCGGTGGGCGGCGCAGCGATGTCCAGAAGCGCCATGAGCTCGCGCATCGTGTTGCCGCCGGGCTTGAACTTCCCGTTCTCGATGCTGAAGCGTGTCTGCGACGCGACGATCGCCTCCGCATTGCGCAGCAGCAGCCCGGTGGCCGGCTCATCTACCACGAACGATCCCGCGTAGTCCTTGAACCCTTCGCCCGTCAGCCCCGAGAACGGCTGCGTGACACCGCGCGCGTTCTTGCCCAGCTCCCCGCGCAGCATCTCGTCGTAGATCTCCGGGCTGATCCGCCACAGCCGCGCCGCCGTCGCGGGAGGCGGCGCGCCCGCGCCCGCGCCCGGCGCGAACAGCGCCTCGTGGCTCACGCGGTTGCCACCGCCCGGCAACTCCATCGCGGCCGGAGGTGTGAGCTTGTGCCCCGCGCGCGCAAATTCCGCGGTGAGCCAGCCGAGCACGCGCCCCGTCGCATGCGGGCTCGGGCGCGGTTCATCCTCGGGCGGCATCTCGCCGAGCCAGAGCTTCTCCGCCACGCGCGCCCACGTCTCGCGCGCTTGCGCGGAGGAAAGCGATCCGCCGAGCGTGTCCAGCCGCAGCTTGCCCTTCTGCTTCTGCGCGCCGTGGCACTGCGTGCAGTGCTCCTTCAAAAAAGGACGCATCGCCGCGTCGAACTCCGCCGGCGGCGCGGGCGCGGCGGCAGCGGCGGCGCAGATGAAAATGCCGAACCATGTGGAGAAATGGGCGCGCACGGAAAAACTTTCGTTGTTCGCTAGGAGTAGTTTCTAAACTCAAAATCGGATGGCTACAATCACCAAAGCTAGGGCGTGCTTGTAAACTCGTGGAAGGCTCGTGCAAGGAACAAGGGACCAAGGAACAAGGGACGGACTGAAAATTCGCTGCTGCCCGATTACTTCCGCCACTTCCAGCACCCCGGATCGTCTTCGTGCCCGTGACCGACGGGAAAACGGGGTCAGGGTGCAACTGTTTGACAAAAATGGCGGCAATCATGGGTTCGGGGCTTTGACTGGCTTGTTCTCGCGTCTCATCTCGGTGACATCTTCCCCGAGCGCGGATTCCCACTCCAACGGCGCGAGCAGCAGGGCGGTGAGAGCCGGGCGGAGCAAGACAGCCTGCCAAACTGATTTCAAAGAGATGCAGGCAACGGTGAGGGTGGGTTTCATGGTTGAGCTTTCGTTTTCATTGTTTCGTCAGTTCCAGTCACTGGAAGCGAGCGAGACGGAAGTTCCCAATGCTTGCTTTCCAATCGCCTGGACGGTTACGAAGCGCCCTTCTTTGTCATGCTTCACGGCGCTGGCTGTTTCGCGGACATGGCCTTGATTTCCTCGACGGTGAGCACGCGGCGGTGAATCTGCAAATCACGAATCTGGCCGTTGAAGGGGCCGTTCATGCCAGTGCCTAGGCGGAGCGGTGCTTGGGTGTCGAGATTCCATGAAGAAGCATCGAAGCCGATGCTCTCGGCGACTTGTTTGCCATCGACATGCAGGCTGAGGCGATTCGCGGTCTTCACGGCGGCGATGTGATGCCAGCCGCTTGGCAGCGTGTGATCCCAAGAGACCTGCCGGCCATGCCGTGCGGCCCAGACTTTGCCCGAAGGAAGGGTGGAGCAGAAAACCTCGCCCGCGTGCTCGGCCATGGTCCAGGCGCGGCGATATTTCACATCGGGCGTGTGATCGAGACGCTGCCAGAGCGTCCATTTGCCGTCGCCCTCGTAGGCATGGACTTCGCCGAGCGGCAGGGTGCCTGCGATGAAGCGACCATTGTGAACCATCATGCCCATCACCTCGAGTTCCTCGCCGAGGCGGCCGATGTCCGTCCAGCGTGCCAGGTCTTCAAAACGATACACCCGGCCGCTCGGCCACATGGCGACGTGCAGACGGCCCTCGTAGCTGGTGAAAGCATAAGTTTGCGTGTCAGAGCCGATCTGACCGCAGTCCGTCCACGCCTCGCCATCGAAGCGATAGACGCGCCCGCCATCGTAGCTGCTGGCATAGAGCAGGCCCTCATGCACCGTGAGCGACACGACACGCTTCGGTCCCAGCTCGCCCGTCTTGAGGTCGGGACCGATGGCATCGGGCATCCGCCTCCACTGCGTGCCGCCCTCGTAGCGGAAGAAGCCCGCCGGTTTGTAGAGAGACGAGGCATAAAGCCGTCCCTGAAACACCACCAGCCCGCCCACGGCCTCCGTGTCCGGCAACTGCCCGCAGTCCACCCACTTCGTGCCGTTGTCGTATCGAAAAACGCGGCCACCGAGCGTGGTGTTCGGCGACTCCGGCAAACTCGAACCCGCCACGCGATACTTGCCCGTCCCGGCATACAGCGCGCCCTCGAAAGCAGCGAACGCGGTGACAGAGTTGCAGCCATCGAGAATGCCGCAATCGCTCCATTTCTCACCGCCCTCGTAGCGATACACACGCCCCGCAGCCCCCGCATCCGGCTCGCAAGTGCCCGCATACAGACTGCCCTCGTGAGTCGTCATCGCAAAGGCGAACAGCGCCTTGCCGGGCCGGCCGCAGTCGCGCCACGCGCTGGGTTTGTCATCGTCGATGCCGAACTGCAGGTGCCGCCAGTTCGCCTGGCTGGCCGTGACACCGGGAGTGCTTTTCAACGTGAGATGAAAGCCACGCCGCTTCTTAGGATCGTATTGGCTCACCAGATCGCCCGTAACGCGATCCGTCGCATCCGCCCGCGCCCACACGGAGATCGAAAAATCACCGGTGCCCGGCTTCGGGGCCTGGTCAGCAGCGATGACGAGCGGCTGATCAACACGCGGCCACGCGGCTGCGGGTGGTTCGGCAGCGTGCAAAAACGGAGCACAGGCCGCGACAAGAAAGAGGCAAGGCGAGGTGAATCGGGTGCGGATGGGCTTCATGATTCTTCTCTTCTACGCTGGAGAATCCTTCATTTCTTCGCCATCTTGTCCACCTCGCTCATCTTGAAGCGGACGCTGACGATGGACGGATTCTCCTTCGGCGTGAGGCTGGCGTAGGTAGTGGCGACGATGGTGCCGTCGGGGAGCAGGTGGAGGCCGGGGTAGAAGCCGTCTTTGAAGGTCTTCAGCAGGCTCACGCGATACTGGCCGGGTTTGCCTTGCTGGATGTCTTCGTAGGTGCCGACCCAGGCGATGAATCCTTTGTCCTTCGCATTCGGCGAGGCGTTGCGGAAGACGATGAGGAGTCGTCCGTCGGGCAAACGAATGCCGTGATGACGGTCGCCGGTGAGGCCCCACGGGGCGTCCACCGCCCGCGACCACGTTT
>Ga0233424_10003532_pt1 | contig 10020 bp, 10 predicted proteins | sample Watercolumn_Towu_FD_181011 | JGI IMG/M metagenome (GOLD analysis project Ga0233424, IMG submission 181011) | Freshwater microbial communities from Lake Towuti, South Sulawesi, Indonesia - Watercolumn_Towuti2014_125_MG | ecosystem: Environmental > Aquatic > Freshwater > Lake | place: Indonesia... | reverse complement strand
GCCTTGCAACGGTTCCCCGGGTTCGAGTTGCGCGGAAAGGTGCTTGGCATCGTCGGGACGGGACGCGTCGGGCGCGAGGTCGCGGCGCGTGCAAAGGGTTTCGGCCTTGAGATCGTGGCCTACGACCCGTTCCCGAACCACGACTGGGCGGCATCCGCTGGCGTGACCTACATGGACATCGACGAGTTGTTCGCGCGCGCGCGGATTGTCTCGCTGCACGCTCCGTCGATGGCATCGACGCGACACCTGGCGAACGAGGCACGGCTGGCGTCGATGCCCCAAGGCGGGTGCCTCATCAATACGGCCCGCGGCGAACTCGTGGACGAGGCGGCACTGCTGTCGGCGCTCGACGCCGGGCGGATGTGGGGTGCCGCACTTGATGTCGTCGCCGACGAACCGCCAACGTCCGCGCAGGCGGCGCTGATCGCGCACCCGAAGGTCATCACCACCTCCCACTGCGCCGGAGCAGCCGTGGAGGCGAATACCCGGGCGGCGGCCATGTGCCTCGACGAGGTGCTGCGCGTCGTTGGCGGCGAGGTGCCGCTCCATGTGGTGCCCGAGTTGCGATAGGTTGGTTTGTGGCGGACGGGGGATGCCGGTAGTGGACGTCACCGGACCACCGTGGGCAAGCCAAAGGAGACTTCCAGACGGTGCGGACTCGGCTGGCACATGTGGGGGTTCGGGCAACCGATCTTGATCGCTCGCTGCGATTTTGGCGGGACGCACTCGGTCTAGAGGTGGCCGGTTCGTTCGCTGGGTGCACGGACCTGACCGATGGCGCATGCAACTTCCGGATCTTCCAACATGGGGACGCGCCACGGCCTGCCCACGTCGGGGGCATGCTCGATTACCTGCACGTGGGCGTGATCGTCGATGACCTCGCCGGGGCGGCACGCCGGTGTACCGACCTTGGCTTCACCATCATCTGGGATGGCGTGGATGGCGGGACTGCGTATGACCCGTCGCGCGCCCCGACGGCTTCATTCAAGGTGGAGGACCCGGACGGCATCGTCGTCGACGTCACGTCGGACTCTTTGCAGTGGCCCGGCGTCGCATTGAGGGGTGAGTAGGGATGGTCTGCGCGCGGCACGCCGCCCGGCGGCGTCCACGAATGCGGTGATGGCACGGACACGCGGGGCCATGCGCGCAAGGGAGGTGCGATGACCCCTGCGCGGCCGTACCGCATGGCCGTCGTTGGCCTTCAGCACAGCCACCTCGGGACCCTCGACGCCTCCAAGCCGTCGGGGCTGCTCGGGACATTCAGGGCGCTTGCGGGGGCGGGGAAGGTCGAACTCGTTGCGCTGTGTGAGCCCCACGACGCGGCGCGACTGGCCCGCGAGGCAGGGCACATGCCGGGCATCGGTACGTTTGGTGACGTCCGGGAGTGCGTTGCGGACACGCCGATTGATCTCGCTCTGGTAGCTGGGCCCGCCGTCGATGTCGCGCGCGACGTTCACGTACTGGCCGAACGAGGCATCCATTGCTTCGTGGAGAAAAGTCCGGCGAGAACGGCCAACGAGTGGCGACCGGTCGTCGAAGCCTCGCGCCGGACGGGCGCGCACATCCTTGTGCACTACCCGTGGCGACACCATCCGGCAATCCGCTTGGCCCGCGACTCGTTCGGGGCGGGGCAATTCGGGCGACCAACGGCCATGCATGCTTCCATGACCACGGGGCAGGTCGGCCATGAGCCGTTCCAGCGAAGCCCCGATGGATGGTGGTACCGACCCGAGACGGAAGGCGGAGGCATGCTGCACTGGCTTGGTGCCCATTTCGTCGAAGTGATGTGTGCGCTGTTCGGCGATGTCGTCACCGTCTCCGCGACGTGCGCGCCGGTGATCGGGAACCTCGTGGCGCACCCCCGGATGGACGACGTGTCCGCAGTATCGCTGCGTTTCACCAACGGCGCGGTCGGCACCCTGCACGTTGGCTACCTCAACGGCGCGGGCGGCGAGAACCGTGACTTCCTCCGCGCCTGGGGTACCCACGGGGATGTCTGGTGGCCGTCATTGGGATCGGCAATCACGGTTGCCCGTCGGGACTTCGAAAGTGGCGCGACGACCTACGAGACGGTGACCTGCGACCTCCCGGAGCGATCAGGCACGTACGGGAACCGGGCTTGGCTCGCGGAGATTGCCGAGGGGTTCGTCAGAGGTATCGCTTCTGGAACCCGCCCCGAGGTTGGGGCGGAAGAAGCGTTGCGCGTGCTCGAGATCATCGACGCGGCCTACGAGTCGAGTGAGACCCGGCGCACGATTGACCTGTGACCTCAGGGCGCACCGCGCGCCGTTCCGGGCCGGGGTCCCGTTGACACCATCCGAGGGATGTGACTACACTGCCGCGGCGAGTTGCAGAGGACGGCACGGGATGCGCGAATGACGCAACGGACCTGGCGGGTAGCGATCATCGGGTCAGGCCGAATGGGTGGCTTGATCGAGGACGAGTTGCCGCCACGCGGTTTCGGGATGCCGTATGGGCATCTGAGCGCCTATCGGGCAATCCCTGGCTGCGAGGTCGTGGCCGTTGCCAACCGCGGCGAGGATCGCCTCAAGCGCTTCGCCGCCCGGTTCGGTATCGAGCGGACCTACCTCGATTACCGGGAGATGGTCGAGCGGGAGCGCCCGGACATCGTTAGCGTGACGACACCGTCATTTGCCCGGGCGGAACCAATCATCCACTGCGCGACCCACGGCGTGCCGGCGATCTACGCCGAGAAGGGCTTGTGCGGGTCCCTGGCCGAGGCCGATGCGATTGCCGCGGCGGTTCGGGAGAACGGCGTCGCGTTCAACTGGGGTGCCTTGCGGCGCCACCACGATGGCTATCGCCAGGTGCGCGAGGCGATTGCGCGGGGCGACATCGGCGAGCCGCGACACGCCACCATGTGGTTCTTCACCGACCTCATCAAGCACCACCCGCACACCATCGACATCGTCGCGATGCTGCTTGGCGACCCGGCACCGTCGTGGGTAGAGGGCAGGTTGATCGCGCCCGACGATGCGCGGGTGGCAGGCCGTGCCCGGCCGGAACCCACATACGACCCGGAGACTTACCGCTTCATGCCCCCGCAAGGGCACGAAATCGCGGATCCTCACGTCGACACGTTTCGGGTCGGCTACGCCTCAGGCGCGGAGGCCACCTTCCTGCCCTTCGGGCGGTTCGAACTCGACGTAGTCGGGACGGAGGGCCGGGCAATGGCGTGGGAGAACGGCGGGCACTTCGGTGTGCGCCGCCTCGCACCCAAGCGCGGCACCGTCAGCGAGACGACGTTCACGCCCCAGGGCGATAGCCCAACCGTCTGCACCATTCGCGACTTGATCAATGCGGTCGAGACCGGCACGCCCACTCGCGGGAACCTCGACGTCACCTTGCCGAGTGTCGAAGTGCAGTTTGGGGTAGCGCATAGTCACCTTGTGGGTGGGCGACGCATCCCGCTGCCGGTTGTCGACCGGACGTTGCGAATCCCCGGGGGTTGAGGACTGTCCGCCCCTCTTGCCGGGCGACACGGGCGGTTCTCGCGTGGCGAACAGGAGGGAGAGTCGTCGTGGTGGCGACGTACAGGGCAGCCCTCATCGGGTGCAGCCGAATGGGGGCGTTCATCGACAATGAGGTGGTCGGCAACGCTTCCGTGGCGCTGCCCTACTCCCATGCGGCCGGATACGAGGCATGCCCGCGCACCGACCTCGTCGCCGGAAGCGACATACGACAGGAGGTGCTGGACCGGTTCGGTGAGCGCTACGGCGTTGGCGTTGGTCACCGGTACCTTGACTACCGGGACCTGTTGGCGAACGAGCGCCCGGACATCCTGAGCATCGCGACGCAGCCTGAGCAGCGGGCGCAGATCATCCTCGACGCGGTCGAGGCCGGCGTCAGCGCCCTGTACGTCGAGAAGCCCCTCTGCGCATCAATTGATGAGACGTACCGAATCCGGGACGCGGTACGTGCAGCTGGCGTCGCCCTGAACATGGGGACGAACCGGAGGTGGCAACCGGGTTTCCGGACCCTGCGATCGATCATCGATACGGGCGGCATCGGGCCCCTCCGGTCAATCGTGGTGTACGCCACCGGGACGTTGTTCAACACGACAAGCCACTGGTTCGACATCACCCAGTACCTCTGTGGCGACGCCAGTCCTACGTGGGCGCAAGGGTGGCTGCCCGGTAGCGAACACCTCGTCGATGGCGATGTGGTCACTGATGAACCAAATGGCTCGGGTGCATACGGCACGTCGACAGGCGTCACTGTCCATTTCCTGCGGACCCCACGACCGAACGACATCGAGGTGATCGGAGACCACGGTGCGATTACGGCGTGGGGCGCCGGCGTGTCGTTCACCATGCGCGCGCGCCCGGCCGCAGGCGGGGGTTGGGCCGACGTGCCGTACCCGGATCACCCCAAATCGAGCAGCACCCTCCACCTCATTGAGGACCTCGTCGAGGCGCTCGATCGGGGAGACACCACGACGGCCGGGGGTATCGACGTTGCGGTGACGAACGCGGAGCTGATCTTCGGGTTCATCGAGTCGTTCCGTGCCGACGGGCGGAGGCTCAACCTCCCTCCGGTTGGCAGCACTGCGCGGTTTCACCGGAGCGGGTTCCAGGCGAGGACGCCCCGTTTCGTGGCATCGGCCTGACGCCGCGCCAACGGGATCGGCATCGCGGTGCGGAGCGGGGCGGGGGCACCGCACCAGACGGTTCATCGAGGGTTCTGGCAGGAGGGTCCACCGTCGCATTCACGGCTTGAGGGCCGAGAAAGGATGATCCGGATGGCGAAGAAGGGCACACGACGGGCGGTATTGGGGGTGACGGCCGCCGCGCTTGGAGGAGTACTCGTCGCATGCGGCGAGGGGAGCGCGCCAGGTGGTGCGGCCCCGGCCCCGGCTTCTGGCCCGGTCAAGCTGGCGTACCTCTCCAACCTGGCCGAGACACACCCGGAAGGGGCAGCGCGCCTATCGCTCTTGGCGGAGTACCAGAAGGAGTTTGCCTCCAAGGTCACGATCGACGTCGAAGGAGGCAAGGCGGCGACCGGGCTGGACAAGTACAAGACGGTGGCCTCCGGCGGGTCTGCGCCGGATCTTGGGTACGTGGCGTACTACGAGGCAGCGGACATGTTCGCTTCCGGCATGGTGATCGACGTCGATACCGAGCTGAAAGGCGACAAGGAGTGGGTCAAGCAGCGGGCAGACCTCTACCCGACGATGCTTGAGAGCAGTTCATGGACGGGGAAGCTGGTGAGCATCCCGATGTACACGAACGACGTCGCGATGATCTACAACAAGGGTCTGCTTGACCAGTCAGGGGTCGCGGCGCCCAAGGAAGGTTGGACTTGGGATGACCTGACGACCGCGGCGGCGAAGGCCAGCAAGCCTGACCGCATCTCCGTGTCGATGAACTGGGGCTTCTGGCTCCTGCTGCTGCGGACATCGGGGTCAAGCCCCATCACAACCGACGCAAAGAAGATGACCGTCGACAGCCCCGACATGCTGCAGGTGATCGAGTTCATGCAGTCGCTGATCAAGGCTGGCCATGCGCCCGCGGACGGGAAGACCGAAACGTACCGGGAGGCCAAGAACGACACGGTCTTCGAGTTCCAGGGGCCGTACCGGATTCCGACGTTGCGCCAGGTCAACGCGCCGGCGTTTGGCGTGATTCACGCGCCCGTCAACCCGAAAAAGAAGGTGATCGCGACGACGAATGGCGGGCACAACGTCGTGATCTTCAAGGAGACGTCCGCGCCCCGTCGCGCCGCCGCTGCCCAGCTCGCGCGATGGCTGAACGCCCCGCGTGCGCAGGCGCAGATGTGCATCAAGGCCACGTCGCTGCCGGTCAGCAAGGCGGCGTTCGCTTCCAAGGAGTTGCAGGACTACCTCAAGACTGATGTTGAGCTGAAGGGGTTTGTCGACCTTGCGCCGAACGGTTGGCGATGGCCGGCCTTGCCGTCTTGGCCGAAGATCAACAAGGCCGTGCAAGACTCGGTCGCGGCGATCCTCAAGAACGAGACGAGTCCGAGAGATGGCCTCGCGAAGGCACAGCGAGACGCGCAGGCGCTGCTTGACGAGGACGTCAAGCTGATGAGGTAGTGCGCCTGACCCGATCGCAGGTCACGCGCCGGGGCGCACGTACTTGTTCGGCAGCAGTGTCTTCATGGGCACCCGCTCCGGGCCTTCAACGCCGGGAACGATCACGTGTGCGCGTGGCGCGTAGTCCGAGATCAGTTCCCGGCAAATCCCGCATGGGGCGACCACGTTGCCGGCGCGGTCGACCGCCACGATCACCTCGATGTCAGTGTCTCCGGCGGCGGCACCCATGCCGACGGCAATGGCCTCGGCGCAGACCGCCACGCGCCCGATGTACGCCTCGAGGTGTACTGCCGAGAAGACCCGCCCCGACCGGGTACGCAGGGCGCACCCGATGTGATGCCAATCCTGCCGCTGCCGCAGGGCAATGATCGCGCGCGCCTCCGCCAGGAGTGACTCGTCGTTCGCGTCCAAGGTTGGGAGCATGCGCGATTGTAGTGACGTGTCGGCGAAGGCGGGGCGCGCGTGCGATGATGCGTGGCGCACACCGCTCCACCATTCGCGAACCTCCCACGATGACTGCCTCGACCGTCCGGCTGCTTGTTGTCGGCCTCGGCGCCATTGCCGTCGACCAATACCTGCCCCAGATCGCGCAGATGGCCGATGCCAAGGTCGTTGCCGTCTGTGACGTGCGCCCGGAATGGGCGCGGCGCCAGGCTGACCGGTTCGGGATTCAACACGTCTTCACCGACGTCGACGTGATGCTTGCATCCGTGGAGGCCGACGCCCTCGTCGACCTGGCGAGCATTCCCGCGCACTTCGAGGTCAACCTGAAGGCCCTGCGGCACGGCCTCCACCTGTACTCCCAGAAGCCGTTTGCGTCGACCGTCGAGGAGGCGACGATCCTCATCGACGAGGCGGCGGCGCGAGGCCTGCACATCTCGGCGTCACCGATCCACATGCTGCGCCCCGAGATCCGGGAAGTGAGGCGTCTGGTGGCTGCGGGGGCCATCGGGAAGGTCTCGCTTGCACGCGTGCGGTCCTCGCACGGGGGGCCGGAGTACTTCCAGTACCGTGACCACGACCCGTCGTGGTTCCATCAGGCGGGGGCAGGTCCGCTCCTCGACATGGGTGTTCACGGCCTCACCCAGATCACCGGCATCCTTGGCGCGGCCAGGGCGGTGACGTGTCACTCAGGGATCGCGGAACCGGTGCGTGTCGTGCGGTCCGGCGCGTTCGACGGCAAGGAGATCGTCACCGGGGTGCCGGACAACTACCTCATCACCCTGGACTTCGGGGATGCGTGCTTCGCGGTGGTGGACTCGAGCTACGTGGTGAAGGCAGCGAACGGCCCGTCGCTTGAGATTTTCGGCAGTGCGGGGACGGTGTCGATGGGTGGTCCGGGGACGGAGCGTCAGGGAGGTGCGCCGTTCGACCTCTTCCTGGATGACGCGGCAAAGGGCGTCCGCGGGTGGACGCAACCGATGTACCGAATGGCCCGCGCACAACAGGCCGTGGGGGTGACCGATCTTGTCGCGGCGATCCGGGAAGGACGGGCGCCGGTATTGACCGGGGCGCACGCGCGCCATGTCCTGGAGATCATGAATGCCTGCCACGTGGCAGCGCAAGAAGGTCGGACAGTTCGCCTCGAGACCACCTTCGACCCGGCGTGACCACAGGGGTACGGGCACGTTTGGGCGCGAGGGGTTGTTCTGCCCGCTTCCCGGTCACGTTCCCGGCAGGCGCCTCGTAGATGGCGTTCACGGCGTGGCGCGCGACGGTGAGCGGTGTCGTAGGGATTCTCGCGTGGGTGTGGACCCGCGTTCTCCCGGAGCGGCTGCGCATCGCCACGATGTGGTGGCTGAACGAGAAGGTCGCGGTGCGGGTTGTCGCCGTCGTGCCGGGCCCTCACGGAAGCGTCTTGGTGCGGGTACGCCGGGGCCGTCTCGGGCTTCCGTCGCGACGACTTGGCCGGGATGCCGACCCAGAAGCGGCGGTCGGTGCGCTTGTTCGAGAGACATGTGGGTTGGTGCACGAGTCGTGGATCCCAATCGACGCCGTGCGGCGGCCGCGTGCGAGGTTGGACGCGATCTTTGTTGCGAATGCGCCTCGTGCCACGGGTGCGGGCGGTCGCGGTCGTGTCGCGTGGGTCGCACCCACGATGATCGACGACGAGGGTGTCGCCCGTTGGTTGGAAGCTGGCTCACCGTGACGACCCGTCGGCGGGTGCTCTCCCCGGCGGTTGTGACGACGACGCTGGTCCTCGGGGGAGGCGTCGCTGGAACGCTGTTCGGCATGTACATGGAAGACCCGGGCACGATGGCGGCAGCTGTTGCCGGGCGGATTGGCGGGGCCGTGGCAACGTGGGAGGCGCGCATCGGGGGCGTGCCGACGCGCGCGACTGGTGAGGCGGGCGAGGTTCGCCTCACGTGGACGGCGGCACCGGGGCGCATCGTCGTTGACGTGCTGCCGTCGGGTCGCGTGCGACAGGCATCGCTCGGGCGTGAACGTTTCGTGCCGCGATCAACCGATCCGGCACCGGGCGACTGGTCCATGGATGAGGCGATGGCCTTGGCACGGGAGTGGCTGCCAACCGATGTCGAGGACGCGGGCGCCGATACCTTCACGGTCGGTGACCGGACGGGGCCCCGCGACCGGTTCTCAAGCCGGGCGCTTGCGCGTGCGGTTACGGTCGCGGAGTACCGGGGTGCGCGCGCCGACGGTCCGCCCGGCGCGTGCCTGGCCCAGTACTACGTGACGAACGCGGGCGGCGTTGCGTTCCTGCTGGTGGGGTTGGCGTGATGGTTGATCGAAACGATGGTGATGTGCGTTGGCGGGCAACCGCGCCCGCAGACCGGGGCGAATACGAGGAAGAACCCGCCCTGCCCGGCGCCAAGCAGGAAGCGCCCGGCCCCGGTGGTGCTGATGGTGACGCTGCTGTCCCCACTGCGCCGACCGGGAGACGTGGTGACCCAGGCGCGCAAGGTGTGGACGTGGGCGCAGGCTTGGGACGACGCGCCACGTTCTGGCCGATGCCGGTGACATGGACCCGTCGGGTGATCGTGGGCCTCATCATTGCCGCGTTGGTCGTCGGGTTCACGGGACGCCACGGTGGCGCCGTGCTCACCTCGTTTGCGCTTGCCCTTGCCGCGTTGGCAGTCGGGTTGCTGTCGATGCCTGACGGCGACCCGGAAGTCGACTGATCGGTTCGGGACGCCGAAGGCCCGGCACCGAGTTGGTGCCGGGCCTTCAGGTTGCAGAAACGGTGTGCCCATCGGGGCGGTTGGGTGCTAGCGAGCGACAGGTTTCACGACGAGGCCGTCGCGGAGGTCATCGGTCGCAGTGACGACGACCTTCTCACCGGCCTTCACGCCGTCAAGGACCTCGATGACGCTGCCGGAGATGATGCCTACCTTGACCGAGCGGAGCTGAACCTTGTTGTCGGTGCCGAGGACGTAGACGCGGTTCTCGCCCCCAGTAGCGACAACGGCGTCGCGTGCGACGGTGACGGTGTCGCTCCGTTCGTCGGTCGCGATGGTCGCCTGGACGAACATGCCCGGGCGCAGGGCCTTGGCGTTGTCGGTGGGGCGGACGCGAGCCGTGAACGACCGGTTGCGGGTGTCACCGCTCGGCGTCATCGCACTGACCTTGCCCGCGATCGTGGTGCCGGGAAGGGCAGGCGAGGTCATGGTGACTGTTTGACCTTCACGCACGGACCCGACGCGCGCCTCCTCGATGGGTAGGGTCACCTCCACGGTTTCGGAGATGACGGTCACGACCGCCTGGCCAGGATTGACAAGAGTTCCGACCGAGACGTTCCGAGAGGTGACGGTGCCGTCGAATGGCGCAACGATAGTTGTCTCGGCGAGGTTGGCGCGTGCCAAAGCGACGGCGGCCTCGGCCTGTGCAACACTGGCGCGCGCGGTCTTGAGGTCGTCCTCGGTGTACGGGTTCGCGCGGAGCCGGTAGGCAGACGCCGCTTGGTCAGCGGAAGCACGTGCACCTTC
>Ga0233424_10003530_pt1 | contig 10025 bp, 10 predicted proteins | sample Watercolumn_Towu_FD_181011 | JGI IMG/M metagenome (GOLD analysis project Ga0233424, IMG submission 181011) | Freshwater microbial communities from Lake Towuti, South Sulawesi, Indonesia - Watercolumn_Towuti2014_125_MG | ecosystem: Environmental > Aquatic > Freshwater > Lake | place: Indonesia... | reverse complement strand
CTCCAAACGCCCAGCAAGTGTAGCGTTTCTGGCGCCGCAGTCATACCGTCATCGGCATGCTCACGCTTCTGTCCGCCCTGGGTTCCCTGCTCTCGTTCCGGGTTCGCAGCCGCGCCTCGCTGGAACTTGAGGTGGTCGCCCTGCGACACCACGTGACCGTCCTGCGCCGGCAACGCCCTGGCCGGCCTCGGAAGCGGTTAGTGCCCGCATCGTCGAGCGAACCGTACAGCTCGCCAAATTCCATCCCCGCATCACGTCCTGCCGTGTCGTCGTTCGCGCACCGCACCGACACAGCACCAAAGGCCGTCTCTACAGCATCCGTATCGATCTCAAGGTGCCTCGTCGCGACATCGTCATAAATCGGACGCCGACGCCCCGCCAGGCGCACCAGGACATCTATGTCGCGGTCCGCGACGCCTTCGATGCTCTTGACCGTCGACTGGAAGATACGGCTCGTCGCCAGCGTGGAGACATCAAAGCCCACTCCAAAGGCAAGCCGCGTAAGCCTCCCTTCTAGGCGACCTGTGCCATGGCGTTCGGCGCCACGATCTTCGCGGCGACATTGGGTACGATGATGGCCGTCGATTCACCGCTGCTTCTGGTCGCAAGCCTGCACTGATCTGGTCCTGGCGCCGCTGCGGGGCAGCCGCACAGAGCTGCCCCGTAGAAGCAAGGCTACTCCGCCGCCTCTGTGTGGCGCCCTGATTCCATCGAACCCGCAAAGGCCGTCTCCGGCGCCATCATCTGGCCGCCCATACTCGATGCCAGCTGAATCATGCGCTTTGTCTGATTCAGATAGTCCTGCGCCATCGTGCCGGCCCAGTCCTGCTGCAGTCTGAGCGCCTCTGACCAGCTGCCACAGGTCATAAGCTTGCGGCCGAGTTCGCCGTCGCTCTCGAGCCGGGCCGCCACGAAACGGGCCACCTCCTGCTGCCAAGCCTGGCACGCGGTGCTGCATGCCTCGCCCATCCGCATCATTGAATCGAGCGTGGGGCCGTTGATCCATGGCAGCGTGGCGACGGGCCCCGGCGACTTGGTGCTGTGAGCTTGTTTCGTCATTGATCATCTCCCACGTGAGAAAAGGGCGTTTGCCCCTGTCGGGGGCACAGCCGTTACTTAAACAGTGAAAAAGCTGTTCTTCGCACGACGCTGGCAGCGCCGCGTTGACTTGAATCAAAAGCTACCAATGTAGCGTTGCGATGCGGCATGCGTGCCCGCGATACGATCTTCGCCCCAGTATCCAGAGTGCCGAAATCAGAAGCCCCGCCACGGGCTCCATGATGATGCTTTCGAGTACAGCTCGCGGACCAGAGCTTCGGGCCGGGCTTCTTTCTTGCGCCTCTAGCGTCGCACAGGCCCACGCGGTATGGCCGCTCCAGCCGACTGAAACCCCTCGCCCGCGGCGATCGGGTTCCGCGGCATCACATCCACAGACGCTCGCCCTGCTTCTCCAGACCGGTGTAAAGCGACGCCACGAAGTCGCCGTAGCCGTTGTAGAGCTGCGTCGGCACGCGTTTGCCGCCGGTGCCGATCAGCTCCTCGGTGGCCTGGCTCCAGCGCGGGTGCGAGACCTTGGGATTGACGTTGGCCCAGAAGCCGTATTCGGAACCCTGCGCCACCTCCCAGAAGCTGCGCGGGCGCTCGTCGGTGAAGGTGACCCGTACGATCGACTTCACGCATTTGAAGCCGTATTTCCACGGCGTCACCAGCCGGATCGGGGCTCCCATCTGCTTGGGCAGCGGCTTGCCGTAGACGCCGGTGGCCATCAGCGTCATCTCGTTGGTCGCTTCCTCCAGCGTCAGCCCTTCGATATAGGGCCAGGGGTAGAACGAGCCCTTCATGCCGCTGGCGACGTCCGGGCGGTTGAAGGTCTCCATGCGCACGTATTTGGCCGACGACTTGGGATTGGCGATCTCGACCAGCGCCTTCATCGGGAAGCCGGTCCACGGCACCGCCATCGACCAGGCCTCGACGCAGCGATGGCGATAGAGCCGCTCCTCGAGCTGGACCTTCTTGAGCAGGTCGTCGATGTCGAGGATCATCGGCTTGTCGACCAGGCCGTCGATCTTCACCTGCCAGGGGCGGATCGGCAGCTTCTGCGCCGCCTGCCAGATGTTCTTCGAGGTGCCGAACTCGTAGAAATTATTGTAGGTGGTCGCCGTCTTCTCCTCGGTCAGCTCGCGGTCGAGCCGGTAGCGCATGCTGCGCTGTGCGGGATACAGCCCGACCGAGGGATCGGCCTGCGCGAGTTGCGTCGCGGCCGTGGCGGTTGCCCCATCGCCGCCGCCGCTCAGCGCCAGATACGAGGCGCCGCCGATGGCCGTGATCCCGGCCACACCGGCGGTCAGGAAACGCCGGCGGTCGCGGAACACCGCCTCCGGTGTCGCCTGCGATTCCGGCATCTCCCAGCCCTTCTTACGCTTGATGAACATCGCTCGGCATCCTCCGCGGGCAATGGCTGGACCCAATAATCGGCACCAAGGCGCCGGCCAGCAAGTCACGTTGGGGTGATCAGATGGCGCCCTGGCTCCGCTTCTTGCGCAGCGCCTCGAGGTTGGCCTTGACCCCCGGCATGTGCGGATTGACCTTGAGCGCCTGCTCGAAGGCCGCGATCGCCGCCTCGTCCTTCGACAGCCTTGTGTTGATCAGCCCGAGGCCGGACAGGGCGCCGAAATGGCGCGGCTCGAGGGCGAGGACCCGCGCCACGTCCTCGGCGGATTTCTCCATGGCACCCATCATGTAGAAGACCGTCGCCCGCTTGTTCCAGCCTTCGGCGAAATCGGGGGCCCGAGCGGTGACGGCGTCGAACAGCGACAGCGCGCCCGGCAGGTCACCGCTCTGCATCGCGCCCATGCCGAGCTGCATCAGCGTATCGGTGGCACGGTCGCCGGCCTCGGCCCAGATCTTCCAGATGGTCAGCTCCAGCATCTGGGCTTCCGCCCCGCCGGCGCTGCTGCGCAGCTTGGCAAACAACTGGTCCAGGCGCGAATCCTTCTGGCCAGCCCCTGCGGCGAGCGGCAGGAAAGCGATAGCGGCGATAATCAGCCAGGCGAGTCGACGAAACACACATAAATTATGCGCCGGCTCCGCTTGGCTGTGAAGCGGCTGGACAACCGCCCAGCCTGCGGGCAGAACACTGTTTCCATGAGCATTTCCCGCCACTTCCCGGCCGACTACCGCGAGGCCCGGGCCAGGTTCCTGGCTGCCGCCAGCGCCGCCGGAGCAGTCAGCGAAGCCATCCAGCATCCGCTGCGCGGGCCCCATGGCGAGAAGCTGTTCACCGACGTGGCCTGGATCGGCCCGCGCGACGCGCGTGCCGCGCTGGTCACGATCTCCGCCACGCACGGCGTCGAAGGCTATTGCGGCACCGGTTGCCAGGTCGCCTGGCTGGAGGAAGGGCTGCAGCGCGAGCTGCCGAAGGGCGTGGCCATCCTCGCCATCCACGCCATCAATCCACACGGCTACGCCTGGACCCGGCGCGTGACCGAGGACAATGTCGATCTCAACCGCAACTTCATCGATCACGCGCGGCCCCATCCGCTCAACAGCGGCTACGCCGAGCTGGCGGACATCGTGACGCCGAAGACCTGGGACCGAGAGTCGATCGACCAGACCGCGCGCGCGCTCGCTGCCTACCGTACGGAGCAGGGGGAGACGGCTTACAAGGCCGCGATCTTCAGCGGCCAGTTCGTCGACCCGCACGGCATCTTCTTCGGCGGCCATGCCGCCACCTGGTCGAACCGCACCCTCCTGGCCATCTTCCGCCGCCATCTCGCTTCCGTGCCCCAGGTGGGCGTGATCGACTATCACACCGGCCTCGGCCCCTACGGTCACGGCGAGCTGATCTACGGCATGCCGGCGAACACCGATCTCTTCCGGCGGATGCAGGAATGGCTGAACGACGAGGTCAAATCCACCGACCTCGGCACTTCGGCGGCGCAGCCGATCAGCGGCATGAACCAGTCGGCGATGATCGAGGCGTTGCCGCGCTCGCAGGTGCACGTCGTGGCGCTGGAATACGGCACCTGGGAGCCAGCGGTGGTGCTGACGTCGCTGCGCGCCGACAACTGGCTGCACAAGCACGGCGAGCTCGACAGCCCGCAGGGCCGCGCCATCAAGGCCGAGATCCGGCACGCGCTCTACCCCGACGCGGATGACTGGCGCAATCTCGTCTGGGAACGCGCGGCGCAGATCAACCGCGGGATGATCCGGGGCCTGGCTCAAGCCTGAGGCTGCAGCGCCCGCGGCATGGGCCCGCCGGTCGCCCAGTCCAGCAGCTCCACCGTGTGCGCCACCGGGATGCCGGTGCCCGAGGCGATCTGGGTGAGGCAGCCGATATTGCCCGCCGCGATCACGTCCGGCTTCAGCCGCTCGATATTCGCCAGCTTGCGGTCGCGCAGCGCCGTGGCGATGCCGGGCTGCAGCAGGTTGTAGGTACCGGCCGAGCCGCAGCAGAGATGGCCCTCGGGCACGTCGCGCACCGTGAACCCGGCGGCGGTGAGCAGCGCCTTCGGCTCGGCCGTGATCTTCTGCCCGTGCTGCAGCGAGCAGGCCGAGTGATAGGCCACGGTGAGCGGCTTCGGCGCCTTGCCATTCAATCCCAGCTCGGTCAGCAGCTCGCTGATGTCGCGCGTCATCGCGGCAATCCGCGCTGCCGGTCCGGCCAGCGCCGGGTCACCGCGGAGGAGATGGCCGTAATCCTTGACCATGGTGCCGCAGCCCGAGGCGTTGATGACGATGCGATCCGGTCCCTTGCCTCCCCACAGCGCCTGCCAGGCGCGGATGTTGCGCGTGGCAGAGCCGTGCGCCTCGTCCGTGCGGCCGAGATGATGGGTCAATGCCCCGCAGCAGCCGGCACCCGGCGCCACCGCCACCTCGCAGCCCAGCCGGGTGAGCAGCCGGATCGTGGCCTCGTTGATCGCCGGATCGAGAACCTGCTGGGCGCAGCCATTGAGCAGCGCCACCCGCAGCCTCGCAGCACCCTCGGCCGGGAAAACCTGCGGCGCGTCCATCGGCGACGGGTTGGGCAGCAAGGCGGGCGTCAGCCGCAGCATGGCGCCCAGCCGCCCGGGCAGAAACCGGGCGAAGGGTCGCACCAGCAGCCCGCCGATCAGCGCCAGCCGGAAACGGGCGGGATACGGCAGGATTGCCGCCAGCAGCGCGCGCAACATCCGGTCGAAGAAAGGTCGTCGAAAAGTCCGCTCGACATGGGCGCGCCCGTGGTCGACGAGGTGCATGTAGTGCACGCCCGAGGGACAGGTGGTCATACAGGACAGGCAGGAGAGGCAGCGATCGATGTGCAGCGCGTCGCGCGAGGTCGCTGGCCGATCCTGCTCCAGCATCTCCTTGATCAGGTAGATGCGACCGCGCGGGCTGTCGAGCTCGTCGCCCAGCAGCACATGGGTCGGACAGGTCGCGGTGCAGAAACCGCAATGCACGCATTTGCGCAGGACCTGCTCGGACACCTTGGTGTCGGGATCGGCCAGTTGCTCGGGCGTGAAATTGGTCTGCATATCAGCTGCCGGCGTAGATCCGGCCGGGATTGAGCACGCCGCGCGGATCGAACTGTTCCTTCACCCGCGCCGACAGCGCGGCCAGCGCCGCTTCCGGCGGCTCGAAGACCGGCACGGCGGCGCGCACCGGCAGGGGGGCACGTACCAGCGTGGCGTGGCCGCCGCCCGCGGCGCGCACGGCGGCGCGGATCGCGGTGGTACCGGCATCGCCGGCCAGATCGGTGGCCAGCCAGATCAGCCCGCCGCCCCAGTCGAGGACGAACTCCGCCGACACCGCGGCCACCACCGCCGCCCCCGCCGATGGCGGCACGGAGACGCGCCAGATCGCCTTCGCGGCGTCCGGCAGCAGCGGCGCCACGTCGCGGATCTCCTGCCAATGCTTGATCGAGTTCATAGTGTGCAGCTCTTCGATCGCCGCCAGGTGGCTGAGCTGGCCACAGAGCGCCTTACAGCGCGTCTCCGAGGAGCGCGGCGTGCCTTCGAGACGGAAGGCGGTTACCGAGGTTCCGGCGCGCCGGACGTAGTCGACGCTGGAGCGCTGGGCGGCGGCGGCCGGCAGGTAGGCGGCACCCGACACCTCGTGCGGAGAGTTGAGTGCCTGGGCCATGACGCTCACCGCCTCTGCCGGCCCGAGCCCGAAGAGCAGCGCCGTACGCTGCCTCGCGGGTGCGGGCAAGACCTTGACCGTCACCTCCTCCAGAGCAGCGAGCGTGCCGAAGGAACCGGCGAGCAGCTTGCAAAGATCGTAGCCGGTGACGTTCTTCACCACCTTGCCACCGGCCTTGAACACTTCGCCGCGGCCGCTGACCGACACAGCGCCCAGGAAATGGTCGCGCGCGGCACCCAGCCTGATGCGCCGCGGGCCCGCGAGGTTGGCGGCGATGGCGCCGCCGAGCGTGCCGGCGTTTCCCGTGCCGTAGAGCGCGCCGAGATGCGGCGGCTCGAAGCCGAGCATCTGGCCCTTCCCGGCCAGCAGCGCCTCGATCTCGGCGAGAGGCGTTCCCGCACCCGCGGTCAGCACCAGCTCCGCCGGCTCGTAGCTGCGCACGCCGGCGAGCGCCGAAAGATCGAGAACCCGCGCCGCCTGCACCGGCCGGCCGAAGCCGCGCTTCGTACCGCCGCCGAGCACCTCCAGCGTCGCCGTATCGGCGACGGCCGCGGCAACGGCGTCGCGGAGCTGTTCCAGGGTCTGCGGGCGGCTGTTACCGGTCATCGGCGAAGCAGAAGATTGTTATTTCACTTCATATAGTTATTAGCATCGGCCCGAGCCGGGCCGTCAAGCCCTGTGGATAACTATTCGGCAAGGATTAATCGTCAATAATAGGTCACGGAGGACACGGATCGGAGCGGCGGATGGCCAAGTGCCTGGAAGACTATAAGGCGCCGAGCGAGGAGGAGCTGAAGAAGTTCACCCTCGAGCAGGCGGAGCAGATCGACACGGCCAATGCCGAGATCGTCAAGCGCAACAAGCAGCTTGTCGATGGCGCCAAGCGCGTCCTGATGGAAGTCGAGCCGGAGAACCGCACCCTGCGCAACATCGACTGCCCGGTGCCGCCGGTCAAATACGCCTACGTCCTGCGCCAGCTGCAGCAAAAAGAAGAAGAGATGGAAGAGACCGCCCGCCTCAACGCCGCGGAAGCGCGCGCCTAAATCGGCCTCAGAAACGCGGCAGGTCGGGGAACGGCACGGCACCGCCGCGCACGATCATGCGGCCGAGCTCGGCGCAGCGATGGAGGACCGGGAAGACCTTGCCCGGGTTGAGCAGCCCGTCGGCATCGAAGGCGCATTTGAGCCGCTGCTGCTGGGCGAGATCGTCCTCGGAGAACATGGTGCCCATCAGATCACGTTTCTCGATGCCCACACCATGCTCGCCGGTCAGCACGCCGCCGACCTCGACGCAGAGCCGCAGGATATCGGCGCCCAAGGCCTCGGCGGCGGCCAGCTCCTCCGGCTTGTTGGCGTCGAAGAGGATCAGCGGATGCAGATTGCCGTCGCCGGCATGGAAGACATTGGCCACGCGCAGCCTGTGCTTCGTCGTCAGCTCGCCGATGCGGCCCAGCACGAAGGGCAGCTGCTTCCTCGGGATCGTGCCGTCCATGCACATATAGTCGGGTGAGATGCGGCCGACCGCCGGGAAGGCCGCCTTGCGCCCGGCCCAGAAACGAACCCGTTCCTCTTCCGAGTTGCTGAGCCGCGAATAGACGGCGCCGCACTGCTTGGCGATCTCGCCCACCGCCGCGATCAGCTCGTCGACCTCCACCGCCGGCCCGTCGAGCTCGACGATCAGCAGCGATTCGACATCGAGCGGGTAGTCGGCGTGGACGAAGGCCTCGGCGGCGTGGATCGCCGGCCTGTCCATCATCTCCATGCCGCCCGGGATGATGCCGGCGGCGATGATTGCGGCGACGCAGTCGCCGCCCGCCTCGAGCGTCGGGAAGCCGAGCAGCAGCGCCCGCGCCGTGGCCGGCTTGCGCAGGATACGCACCGTCACCTCGGTGACCACACCGAGGAGCCCTTCGGAGCCGGTGACGACACCCAGCATGTCGTAGCCGCCGGCGTCGAGATGCTTGCCGCCGATGCGCATGACCGTGCCGTCGATCAGCACCAGCTGCACGCCGAGCACGTTGTTGGTGGTGAGCCCGTATTTCAGGCAGTGCACGCCGCCCGAGTTCTCGGCGATGTTGCCGCCGATCGAGCAGGCGATCTGGCTCGAGGGGTCGGGCGCGTAGTAGAAGCCGTCGCCGCTCACCGCGTTGGTGATGCCGAGATTGGTGACGCCGGGCTGCGTGACCACGCAGCGGTTGGCGTAGTCGATCTCGAGGATGCGGTTGAACTTGCCCAGGCCGAGCAGCACGCCGTCGGCGAGCGGCAGGGCGCCGCCGGAGAGTCCCGTGCCCGCACCCCGCGGCACGACCTTGATCTTGTGCTCGTGGCAATAGCGCAGCACGGACGAGACCTGCTCGACCGTCGAGGGCAGCACCACGACCAGGGGGAGCTGGCGGTAGGCCAAAAGCCCGTCGGTCTCGTAGGCGCGGCGCTCCTCCTCGGCGTCGATCACGCCCTCACCCGGCACGATGGCGCGCAGGGCCGCGACGATCTCGGCGCGGCGGGCGAGCACCGATTCGTCGGGAGCGGGCATGGTCAGCATGAAGGTGACCTTAGCATTCCGAAGCGCTCTGCTCCATCGCAGCGCCCGACACGGTGTAGGCGCGCCGCTATTTCGGCCGGCGCTGCACGACGTGGTTGGCTATGAAGGTCTGCACCGTCTCGCCGCGCTGGTTGAGGGTGCTGTGCCGCGCCCGCACCAGGCCGATCTCCGGCCGCGATCTCGACGGCCGGCTTTCGACGATCTCGCTGACCACCGTCAGGGTGTCGCCGGGCCGTACCGGCATCGGCCAGCGGAACTCGTCGACGCCGCCGCCGATCACGCCGCCGGCCGGCCTGAACTCGCCGTCGACGATCAGCCGCATCGAGACGGCCATCGTGTGCCAGCCGCTGGCCACCAGCTCGCCGAAGAAGCTGTCCTTCGCCGCCGCTGCGTCGGTATGAAAGGGCTGCGGATCGTACTGGCGGGCGAACGCCTTGATCGCCTCGGCGTCAAGCACCTGCGATCCGGTCCTGAAGGTCAGGCCGGGTGTGAGATCCTCGAAATAGAGGGGAGCGGCCACGGCGCGTCGGCAGCCGCGGCCCCGGCCTCAGCCCTGCCGCGCCTTGTAGCGCGGGTTCGTCTTGTTGATGACGTAGATGCGGCCCTTGCGCCGGACGATCTTGCAGTCCTTGTCGCGTTTCTTGGCCGATTTCAAAGAGTTGACAACTTTCATGGGGGCGTCTCGGCAGCGGAATTGGCGCGGGAGCGGACCCGCGAAAGGGCGCGACCTTACTGGCCACCCCCACCCCTGTCAACCGCCCGTTCCGGCCCTGTTCCGGCGGCTCAGGACTTGTAGCCCATGCGGAACCCGCCCCAGTGCCGGCCGCGGATGACGATCGGCGCCGAGGCGTCCTTCATCAGGGCGAAGACCCCGCCGCCCATGTCGCGCCGGTAGGTCTGCAGCAGGCTCGGCTTGGTGTTGCGCCCCGAGGCGAGGCCGACGCGGTCGTTGAACATCCGCCGGTTGCGGCAGTTGGCGGTGTTCCAGGCCACGTCCGTGCCCTGCGGCTGCGAGAACTTCTTGTTGTGGGTGGGCAGGTAGCCGTTGCGGTCGATCGCGGCGCAGAAAACGATGCGCGAATTCAGGCCGAGGATCGGTTCCTGGATCTCCGGCAGAACGCGATCGGTGAAATTGACGAAGCGGGTCATCACCTGTGCCGGATTGGAGCCGGCGATCGGCGCGTAGGTCTCGTCGAACAGGTCGGCCATGCTGAGCACGCCCTTGTCGAGCGCCTGCTCGAAAATGCCGGTGATCTTCTGTGCCGCGTCGCGCACGATAGTGAGGAACGGCGTGTCGTCGGTCTCGAACCCGGTATCGTTGACCAGCGCGATGACCGTCTCGCTGACGCATCTGCTGGGCGTCA
>Ga0233424_10003528_pt1 | contig 10029 bp, 10 predicted proteins | sample Watercolumn_Towu_FD_181011 | JGI IMG/M metagenome (GOLD analysis project Ga0233424, IMG submission 181011) | Freshwater microbial communities from Lake Towuti, South Sulawesi, Indonesia - Watercolumn_Towuti2014_125_MG | ecosystem: Environmental > Aquatic > Freshwater > Lake | place: Indonesia... | reverse complement strand
GCCAATAGTTAACAGGATTAGTTGGCTCTAATTCAATAACCTTTTGCAAGGTTTTAATTGCCCACTCGCGGCCATCAGGAATTAAAGCGGAAACATTTTCATACATAGTAGCTAAATTCTCCCACAGTAGCGCCGACTGCGGCGACAAATCTGTGGCAATTTTGGCTTCATTTATCGCTTTGGCCATCAGATCAGTGATGGCCTGCACATCAGGACTGCTGACCTTGGCCTTTTCCGAGGCTTGATTAAGATAAATTTGCGCCAAAGTGGCATGATAGATATCAGCGTTGGATCGTTTATCAATCGCTTCTTTTATATAACTTTCTGCTTTAATCATATCCGGTGAACGTAAGGCCTTGGCATAAGCCATCTCACCTAAATAAAATCTCACACCAATAATACTGATTAATACCAAAGCGGTAACTGCCACAATTAGACCAAAAGAAAATGACAAACTATACTGCGGCGTATCTTGTAGGACCCAATTGTATTCTTTAACAAAATTCCGATGATTAAAAGAAAATCCGCAAATAATCAGAGCTAATAATAAAAACCACAAACCCCAAATCACCTGATTATAAGACATAAAAAACAGCCCGCCACTCAATATTAAGTAGACAATTATCAACAAGAAGATATCAAAATCAATCCTGTCTTTACCATCAACTAAATCATGACTACTGATATGCTCTCTTTTCCAAATAGTCAGGGCGTGACCAAGTAATAAAAGAGTTACAAAAATCAAAGCAATTGGCAACAAAATTCCACCCTCGGATAATAACGCCAAGGCTGTACTATAAGGCTGAAAGAAACGCAGAGACCAGGCCAGGTTGTCATTATTAAAGTTTGCATCGCGGAATTTAGAAAAATCAAAACCAAAGGATCCTAGCCCACTACCAACCAAAAAATTCTTTGGTGATGATAATAAAGTATCATAGACAACAGAGATCGACGGCTTAAAACCAAGCGCCACCTCTGATGGGGTCGCCAGTTGAAAATTTTTGGGTACGCCAAAAACGATAAAAACACCAGATAAAATTAAAGTGGTAAAAATTACCGACAACCAGGCAGTGCGGGCATCTTTTAGAAAACTAATCCCTAGCACCAACAATAGAGCCAGAGATAGTAATAAAATCCACCATAAAATTTTAAAATTTAATAACACCAGTACTGTCAAAGCTGATAGACCAATTAAAAAATACCAAACAGAACGAATCCAAGATAAATTTTTCTTAATTAACTGCCCAAAAGACAAGGCCAAAATCATGATTACCCAAAAACCAAATGGACCATTGATACTATCAACCGTATTGAAAACCACTCCAAACCAATCATCTAAAATTTTTACTTTCAGCAAATTTTTTCCGATAAAAAACCAGATAGAAATAAAACCGCTGACTAATAAAATATCAAACAAAACGCGCCAAGATTGTACTGAGCGCACTACGTTGACAATTACATAATAAAAAACCACTAACAAGAATAAGGTTATAAAACTCAGTGTAAAAAAATCAGAGCGGCCAAAAAAACTGTCGTAAATATTAACGGAAAATATACTAGACAATAAGCTGGCCAATAAGAACATTAACAGGGATTTATCCAAAATGGTTTTTGAAAAATGAAATTCTTTGGTCAACACAAAACCAAATACCCACAAAATCACATTGATCAATACCAAACTGCCAAACACATACTGTTTTGGTATGATATAAAAATTATTTAAATTTTTATCCAAAAAAAGCGGTACCAAAAAAACATTCAAAGCCAAAAAAAAGTAAGACAAATTCCTAAATACCCTACTAAATCGAGCCGGTAAAAACATAAAAAATATATTTTATTTTTTCAAAAAATATCTTAAATTATTATAGCACATTTTTTATCTTTTTAATATGTTGATAAAAAAACAAAAACCAGGCTTTACGCCCTCTCAAATTTATATAAACTATGAAACTTTGATATGCTAATATAAAAAATGTTTCACAGGAAACATGTTTAGTTCAAATGACATAGCATCAGTGAATTAAAATTGCATTTAACATTTTATTTATGATATAATTAAAAAACCATGACAAATGGAGGTGATCATGGCAGAGGTCTACATGGGGATCGGTGCTGTTATCGGTCTCATCATCGCCATTGGCGCTGAAATTAGCGATCACCGCAACAAATGCGGTAACGATCTGCGTCTGCTGGCTCACTTGTGGATGATCCCATTGTCCATGGTGATTTGGCCGCTCTTCATCGGTCTGGCGCTGGTGTGGGCCTGCGCTGAGTGGAGGTGCGCATTTCCGAGAAAAGGATGACCGTCGACTTCTGGCTATCAGCCAGGCAGTTAGCGCTTGGCCAAAAACCACTCGCAAACATGCTTTATTTTTAATTATTGAAGATAAAGCCGGCGGGTGGTTTTTTGTTTCACAAGAAACAATTTTATTACAGACTACCAAAACATAGCCAATTATAAATAAAAATATAGTTGTTTCACAAGAAACAAAGAAGACCTAAATAAATAGCTCAAATAAGATAAAAATATAAAATTTGTATACACTAGTGTATACAAATATGCACTTATTATAATACTTATACCCAAAGTTATCCACATTTTTATAAACAAAAAATGGGATACTATCCCATTTTGTGGACCTGAGGGGAATCGAACCCCTTGCCTCAGCAATGCGAATGCTGCGCTCTACCAAATGAGCTACAGGCCCATTTGTCAGTGCCCCCAGCATGAATCGAACACACATTTTGCCCTTAGGACGGGCCTGTTCTATCCATTGAACTATGGGGGCCTACAATAATAGGCATATTCTAGCGTATTTTTAGATTTTTTGCAAGGGTGGGGACTGTCTCTAATGACATTGCTGATAAATAATGCTAAGATAATAGCACTATTTATCAAAAGATTATGCTAAATTATATTTTAATAGCCGCCATATTCTGCCTTTTGGTTATTATCGCTTTACTTTATAGAAAAAACCAAGACAAAAATATACAAAGTAACCCAAATTCACTTGTTTTGCTACAAAACCAAATTCAAGAATTGAGCCTGAAATTAGAGCAAAAAATAGCTCAAACACACGAAGTGATTAACACTGGACAGCATAATATGCATCAGGCTATCCAAAATCAATTTGGCCAAAGCGCCAAGATAATCACTGAAGTTACCGAAAAATTAACTAAATTAGACGAAACTAATCGGCAAGTCATGGGATTTGCCAACCAACTCCAAGACTTGGAAGATATTCTACAAAACCCCAAACACCGCGGCATCCTCGGTGAATACTATTTAGAAAATGTCTTAAAAAATGTTTTGCCGCCTGGCACTTTTGAGATGCAACATAAATTTAGCGATGGCGATATTGTAGATGCGGTGGTCTTTGTCAAAGATCAAGTCATACCAATTGACTCCAAATTTAGTTTGGAAAACTATAATCGCGCAATTGCCGAAAAAGACCCGGCCAGAAAAGCTGAGCTGGAAAATCTTTTTAAGACTGACCTTAAAAACCGTATCAATGAGACCAGTAAATACATCAAGCCCAAGGAAGGAACAATGGATTTTGCCTTTATGTTTATACCCTCAGAAGGTATCTATTATGATCTCTTAATCAATCAAGTGGGGGCACTCAAAACCAATACCCACGATCTCATTGAATACGCTTTTAAAGAAAAACACGTGATTATCGTATCACCAACCTCCTTTTTAGCTTATTTGCAGACAGTATTACAGGGTTTAAGGGCACTGCAAATAGAGGAGTCGGCCAAAGAAATTCGCCAACGCGTCGAAGAACTAAACAAACACCTCTTGGCCTATGATGAATATCTCAAAAAATTGGGTAATAATATCTCTACTGTGGTAAATTCCTATAATTCCGCCGCCAAAGAATTCAAAAAAATTGATAAAGATGTTATCAAAATTGTCGGCGGTGAAAAACAAAATGAGCCTCTCTACTTAGAGAAGCCCAATTTAGAAGATTAATTATTTTTAAATTGTCTGGCAAAACTTTTAGTCACTGAATTTTCTCCCGTACGATCAAAGATATAGGTACGTTCAATGTCATCAAATACCAGCAGGCCATTTTCTTTGGCCCGATTATAAAAAAGGTAGTCTTCACCATAATCAACTTCTGGTAAAAGACCAATTTTAGCCAATATTGAGCGCCTAAAGACAAAAGTACCCTGTGGGTGACACTCTTCCACATCAATAAAATCCTCTAGATTTTCCATATCGCGCACTAAGCGTTCGCCCAGCACTTGCACTCGCCCTCGCCAAAAATCACAGGCGGAATTTTCGGCAAAATATTTTACGGCCCTAGATAAATGATGCGGCAGATAATAATCATCGGAATCTAAAAAAGCAATCAACTCGCCGCTAGAATTTTTTATTCCAAAATTACGAGCGGCGCTCTGACCCTTATGTGGGATAACAAAATATTTGATGCGTTCATCGCGATAAGATGCAACCTTGTTTCTGGTATCGTCCGTAGAGCCGTCATCTACAATTATCAGTTCCCAATTAAAAAAATCTTGTTTTAATACAGAATCAATAGCTCTACTGACTATGTAATTACGATTAAAAGTAGGCAAAATGACACTTACTTTTAAATTATCCATAATTATTTCTCAATTATTTCAATGGTCCTTACTATGGTCGGCTCTGTGGGGTGAGATGGTTCGCCAAAAGGACTATACACCACTGGACTATTGGCGATTTTATCTAACGTATCAAAACCACTAATCATTTTGCCAAAAATTACATAATTCTTTGGCAAAGGATAATCAGTGTGCATAATAAAAAACTGACTACCGTTGGTATTAGGACCGGAATTGGCCATGGCAATAGTGCCGCGGGTATACTCACCAACAAACGGCTCGTCATCAAATTTATAACCTGGGCCGCCAGTGCCATTACCCAAATGATCGCCACCCTGAATCATAAAATCCTTGATAACCCGATTAAAAATTGTACCATCATAAAATCCCTTCCTAGCTAATTCAATAAAATTTCCAGCTGTCTTTGGTGTCTTTTTGACATTTAAGCCAACCTCTATATCACCATTACTAGTATGTAAAATAGCAATATATTCTTTGTTTTTATCTAAATTTTCCATATTTTTAACTAATAAATATTTTTTAATTGTTTTCTAACTTCTCTATAATCAGAGATGGTGATCTCCACTAGCCTCCAAAATCTAGAGCTGTGGTTCATCTCTTTTAGATGACATAATTCATGCGCCACCACATAGGTAGACAGCTCATCAGGCAAGTATACCAGTTTAAAATTAAAATTCAAATTGCCGTGTTTAGAGCAACTGCCCCAGCGACTATGCTGGTTGCGAATGGTCACTTTATTAAATTTAAACTTATAAATCTGATTAAGTTTTTCAATTTTTTTACGCACCAATCTCAAAGCGCGACTCTTATTTAGAAGATAATCTTTATGACTACCACGGAGAACACTTTTATCATGGCGTTCTTTAAAAAAATGTAATCTCCCCAAAATCCAACTACTGTTTTGCAATAAAAAATCCTTTATTTGTTTTAGAGAAATAAAAACTGGAGCAGTAACTATCACTTTACCGCCAATTTTTACAGATAATCTCAACGTCTTTGATTTGATCAACCTTTTTAGATTAAAATTTATTTCTTCACCAGCGATAATAATTCTCACATTAAATCAATAATAGTAGACCAATCATTATGAATATAAATGAAAATAGTTTTACTAATAAATTTCTTCTATCCAGCGATTCTTGCAATAGAGAAGGAAAAAATTTTATTATCGGCATTGACAACAAAAAAACAAATAAGACCTGCAATCCTTCAAAGGCGTAGACCAACACTCCGGGTCTAAGCGACAGAGCGAGGGTGTTAAAAAGGTTGCCCAAATCCATCATCACTACCAATAATAAAAAAGATAAAAATAGATAAAAATTACTATTTTTTATCGTGGTTAAAAATTCTAGGCGGATGCTCCTATGTAAAAGAAAAATTAGAGCTAAAAAAGCATTACATACAGTCACCCAAAAAAAGATCGTGGGCGCAGGCAGATCTTTTGATAAAAATCTTATCATAATCGCATAGACTGAATATAAAAAGCAAGAAAAAACCATCAGCAAAAAAGCTTTGGAAAATTTAAAATTAATTTTTTCAAATTTAAGCGAGGTTAACATTGCTCCGCTCATTAAAAAAAATATTGCCATGAAATCCATGGGCCCTATTAAATCATTTAAAAATATTATCCCTAAGACAAAATTAAATACCGGAATAAGATTCCACCAGATATTTATCCTGGTAACTTCCTCTATACCCATCGCTTTTAAATAAGGCAACCCAGCAAAAACATATAGAGCGCTGGACAATATTATTATTTTCCAATCAGAAATGGCTGGGAAGTATATATATTTAGCGGGTATAAATAGCAACGGCAAGACACTTAAGACAAATAATAAAACCGAAAAAACATAAGGGTTTTTTACTCTATTGCCAACCATAATCTTGGTAGCTACATTTTCTACCGCCCAACTAAAATTAGAACTAATGGCAAATAATATCCACATATAATTGAATGCTCATAATCATACTATAAAGTGAATCACTTGTCTAAATTGTGGTTATAATAAAAAAGTGCTATACTATAAATAGTAATTTAATTTTTAATCTTAACATATATAAATATATGGAGGAGAAAAAACAAATGAGTAGCGGTAAGATGTATGGCTGTGATCATAAATCATGGCTATGGTGGCTAATAGGTTTTGTGGTGTTAGTGATTGTTTTTTGCGCCGGCTATAGATTGGGCAAATGGGCGGCCTATTTTGGCTATGGTGATTATTATGGCTATGGTAGCTACCAATACGGCCCGATGATGCGCTGGGGCGGCCCAGGATACGGCGGCTATGGCATGATGCGAGGTTGGAGATATTATGACGATGCCCTGCCGGTTCAACAAGCGGCCACAGCGACAGCACCAGCTACTACTACGACAAAATAAAATAAAAAAATCCTTCCAAATAACTGGGAGGATTTTTTATTTGGCGGTGTTTTTTGGACGAAGTTCGAATATTTTTTGAACAAAATCAAGAATGATTGCCCCGCTGGTTGCGGGGCGCAAAACCGAAACGCTCGGGCGGGCAAAAAGGAAGGGGGTTGGGGGGAAGGAATTTTTGCCCGCCCTCGCTTTCCGCCGCCGCCGAATTTCGTATTTTGCTTTGCAAAATGCGCCGCCAATACGGTTGCGCTTGACCCGCCCAGCCCATTCGCGCGCAACATCAAGGAACTCCCTATTGTTTGGATTAAAAACCTAAAGTATGATATATTATATATAGGCGTGGATAACATATATCAATTATACTATATCATAATTTAATAGTAAATAATTACTATATCCACAACGGGATTTTATATGATAGCCCAAAATATCAAAAAATATCGCAAGAAAAAGGGCATTTCGCAGGACAAACTTTCTAAACTTGCCGGAGTCACCTACAACACAATTATCAAAATTGAATCCGGCGCAACGCCAAATCCACGAGTTGAAACATTAAGGCTTATCGCAAAAGCCCTCGATGTTACTGTGGATAGTTTATTAAACGGAAAATAAAAATATGAGCGAACTTACAAAATCATTAGAGAGTGCCACTCGAAAAAGGATTGATAGTTGGCTCACAGAACTCGGCTGGAATATTGACGAGGATTCTTTTGATTGCAATGTTTTTACCGAACGAGCAAAAACAAAAGAACAAAATCAAAAATTCAAAGGAAAGAAACCGGATTTTGTTTTATACAAATCCGGAACTGATGATCCGGTCGCAGTCATTGAGGCAAAAAGAAAGGGGCAACCAATAGAAAAAGCATTACAGCAAGGAATTGAGAGATACGCAAAGCCCTTAGGTGTTGATATTGTTTTTGCGATAGACGGCGCTTTTGTAAAAACTTACAGCATAAAAAATGAGAAAGAGTTGACTATTGATAACGCACCTCTCCACGAACTTATTTCGGAAGAAAAATTACTGCGTTTCTTGAAAGAAGGAACAAATATTGAGGAAGTTACGGAGGAGGTAAAATATACTCGGGAAGAACTGATTAAAATTTTTGAGTGGGCAGACAATCTTTTAAGAAAAGAAGGATTACAAAAAGGAGTAGAGCGTTTTACTGCTTTTTCCAATTTTTTATTTATAAAAATTATTAGTGAAATTGAAGACGACAGAGAAAAAAGAGGAGTAAAGCGACTGTTAAAAAAATCTCTTTGTTGGGAAAGTTTTGAAAATATCGAAGATGAGGAAACGCTTTTGAATTACATAAACAATACCGTCCTAAAAGATGGATTAGCAAAAGAATATAATCACAGCGATGATATTTTTCAAGAAAAACTAAAGATAAGAAACCCGAAAACGGTTAAAGAGATTGTCAATAAGCTTTCCAAGCTAAAGTTAATTAACACCGAAAGCGAAATTAAAGGCGATGCTTTTGAATATTTCATTAAAAGTATTGCATCCAGTAATGATCTCGGAGAATATTTTACTCCTCGCCACATCGTTAAAATAATGGTTCATTTAATAAATCCGAAGTTTGGAAGTAAAATTTTGGACCCATTCTGTGGCACAGGCGGTTTTTTGATTGAGGCTTTTAGACACATTCGAAAAGGCATTGATGAAAGAGATGAGAATTTAATGGCTACGCTTAAAAATTACACTCTCTTTGGCGTGGAACTTACCGAAACTTATAAAATCGCGAAAATGAATATGATTATTACTGGCGACGGCCATAATAACATTATTCAAGACGATACTGCAAAAAATACTTTCTGGGAAAAATTTTCTGAAGGCGAACAAGACAAAGAGAAGGTAAAGAAAATTGAAAAAATAAAAGAAACAGGATTTGATTATATTATTTCAAATATTCCTTACAATCAAAAAACTGATTATGGTAATTTATATCCCGTTCCTTCTAATAACGGCGATAGCGTTTTTATTCAAAATATAATTAATGCTCTTGCTAAAAAAGGGAAAGTTGCTGTTATTGTCCCAGAGGGTTTGATTTTTAGAAAACTTTACGAAAAAACGAGGCAGTGGATTTTGGAAAATGCAAATATAATATCAGTTATTTCATTGCCAAGGGGAGTTTTCTTACCTTATGCCAATGTCAAAACAGCAATTTTTGTTTTTGACGGAAAGCAAAGGACAGAAAGAGTTTGGTTTTATCGTCTTAATAACGATGGTTTTGAATTAAATACTAATCGCAGACCAGCCAAAGAAAACGATATACCGGATTTATTGAATAAATGGGACGAAAAACCGGAATCGGAAAATAGTTTTTGGGTGGACTTTGAAGATATCCAATCTAAAAATTATAGTTTGAATATTGACGATTATGTTAAACGACAAAAAGATAAATCGGAACATCCGCTTGTTGAAATCGCCAATGTTTGCAAAGAAATAAAATCTGGCGGAACACCGCCACGAAATAAGGTTGAATACTTCAGGAACGGAAATAATCTTTGGGTTACTATCGGAGATATGAAACAAAAATATATAACCAATACCAAAGAAAAAATTACGAACGAAGCGATTGAAAATAGCAATGTCAAAAAACTTCCAAAAGGAACGGTTTTGATATCAATTTTTGCGACATTAGGTGAAGTGGCGATTTTGCAGAAAGAAGCAACGACAAATCAAGCAATTTCTGGCTTAGTTGTTGATGACGCAAAAATTGATAATGAGTATCTTTATTATGTTTTGAAAAATAAAAAAGAGTATATCGAAAGTTTGGGGCGTGGCATCGCACAGAAAAATATTAACCAGAGCATATTAAAAAAGATAAAAATCCCGCTTCCGTCATTAGTAGAACAAAGGAAGATAGTTGATAGGCTTCAAAAAGAAGATTTAGAAATACAGAAAATGAAACAAAAAATTGCTGATATTGAATCGGGTAAAAAAGAATTATTAAATAGAATTTAAGCGGCGCGCCAACTTCGTTGGCACGAAATTCGGCGGCGGCGGAAAGCGAGGGCGGGCAAAAATTCCTTCCCCC
>Ga0233424_10003527_pt1 | contig 10029 bp, 8 predicted proteins | sample Watercolumn_Towu_FD_181011 | JGI IMG/M metagenome (GOLD analysis project Ga0233424, IMG submission 181011) | Freshwater microbial communities from Lake Towuti, South Sulawesi, Indonesia - Watercolumn_Towuti2014_125_MG | ecosystem: Environmental > Aquatic > Freshwater > Lake | place: Indonesia... | reverse complement strand
AGGGCTTTTATTTCTCGCCCAAGCTGATCGAGTGGCTGGGGCCGCGCCGCCAGGGCGACATCGCCGACGACCCCTACATCCACTATGCGGCGAGCATGCAGAAGCTGTTCGAGGACATCGCCCTGCGGATGCTCGAGCACTACCTCGGCGACATCCTGCGCGAGACCGGGCGCCTGGCCTTCGCCGGCGGCGGTGCGCTGAATGTCAAGCTCAACCAGCGCATCATCGCGCGGCCCGACGTGAAGGAACTCTTCGTGCAGCCGGCCTCGGGCGATTCCGGCACGGCGGTGGGCGCGGCGTCGTACGTCTCGGTGGCGCGCGGCGTGCCGGTGGAGAAGATGGAGCACGTCTACCTCGGCCCGGCCTACACCAACGAGGAAGTCATCGCCGCCTGCGAGCGGCACCCGTCGAAGCCGGTCTGGCAGAAGATCGCCAATGGTGACACCGAGGTGCCGCAGCGCATCGCGCGGATTCTCGCCGACGGCCAGCCGGTGGCCTGGTTCCAGGGCCGCATGGAGTTCGGCCCGCGCGCCCTCGGCGGGCGCTCCATCCTCGGCTGCCCGAGCGTGCCCGGCGTGGCCGACCGCATCAACGAACAGATCAAGTTCCGCGAGCGCTGGCGGCCGTTCTGCCCCTCGATGCTCGACACGGTCGGCCCGCAGATGCTGGGCTCGACGCATCCGGCGCCGTTCATGACCTTCACCTTCCCGGTGGTGGAGGGCTGGAAGGCGCGCGTGCCGGAAGTGGTGCACGAGGACGGCACGGCGCGCGCCCAGGTGCTCCGCCGCGAGTTCAATCCGCGCTACTACGACCTGATGCAGGAGATGGAGAAGCTCACCGGCAACGGCGTGGTGCTCAACACCTCGCTCAACCGCCGCGGCGAGCCGATGATCTGCTCGCCGACCGACGCGCTCGACATGTTCTTCGGCTCCGACCTGCGTACCCTGATCATGGAGGACGTGCTGGTCACCAAGTGACTGCACTGTGTCGGCATGCATTCCAGTGAAATCGCCGAGTATTACGCCGCCGAACGGCCCGAGCTGCTGGCCTTCCTGCGTTCGCACGGGCCCTTCGGCACCGCGCTCGACATCGGCTGTGCCTCCGGCATGCTCGGCGCCGGTCTGCTGCGCGAGGGCATCGTTGGCGCCTGTGACGGCGTCGAGCTGAATTGCGCCGCGGCGCGCCTGGCCGAGACCCGCCTGCGCCACGTCTGGATGGGTTCCATCGAGTCGGCGGCGGCCGAAGTGCCCTGGGAGCACTACGACCTGGTGATCCTCGCCGACGTGCTCGAGCACCTCGCCGATCCCTGGGCCGCCCTGCGCCTGCTGCAGGCGCGCACAACGCCGGGCTGCAAGCTGATGCTCTCCGTGCCCAATGTGCGCCATTACAAGGTGTCGCTGCCGCTGCTCTTCAGGGGCGAGTTCCGCTACGCCGACGACGGCATCATGGACCGCACCCATCTGCATTTCTTCACCCGCGGCAGCCTTGAAGAGACCCTGCGCGATTGCGGCTGGGTTGTCCGCACCTGGGGTAGCCACATGAAGGGGCGCTACCGGCGCTGGTACATGCCGACGCGCCTGCTCGAACCCTTCGTCGCCGTCCAATACATGCTGCTGGCCGAGAAACAGTGACACAGCCGCTCGTCAGCGTCGCCATCCCGGCCTACAACCACGCCGCCTACATCGAGGACTGCCTCGCCTCGGTCTGCGCGCAGACCTATCCCGAGCTGGAGCTGGTGCTGATCGACGACGGCTCGCAGGACGATATGCTGGAGGTTGCCCGGCGTTATCTCGAATCGCATGGCGACCGCTTCCGCCGCATCGTCCTCGAGCGGCAGGAGAACCAGGGGGTGAGCGCTGCCTCGAATGCAGTCATTGCGGCCTGCCACGGCGAATGGGTGCACCTCCTCGGTTCCGACGACGTACTGCATCCGGACAAAATCGCCCGCATCCAGCAGGCCATCGCCGACTGGAACAGCCCCGACCTGGCGCTGGTACATGCCGATGCCGACACCGTCGACGAGCATGGCCGGTCCGTCATGCGCCGCCGGCAGAAGCCGCGCCCGGCCCCGGGGCCGGACCGCGAGGCCTGGCGCGTCCTCTTCCTCGGCGACAACTACATCATCAACCCGACCGTCACCCTGCGCCGCGACGCCTTCCTCTCCGTCGGCGGCTTCGATCGCCATTTGGCGCTGGAAGACATCGACTGCTGGCTGCGCCTGTCGGCGCGCTACGCCATCGCCCGCGTGCCGGAGGTACTGGCGAGCTACCGCAAGCATCCCGGCAACACCCTGCGCCGGCGCGTGCGCATGCTCGGTGCGCAGTTCCACACCTTCGGCAAGTTCCTCGCCGAGCATCCCGGCCTCATCGCCGATGCCGACGTTCGCCACCATTTCCGGCACAACCTCATGCGCTTCTGGCGTCGCGTGCGTCGCAGACGGCCCTGGCTGTTGATGCGCGTGCTGGCCGCGCAGCTAATGAGCCACCTGCGCACACCGCAGCCGGAGGATTACCGGCGATTCGGCCGGTTGCTTGATGAGGTCGCTGACAAGGCCGGCTAAGCCACTGTTTTTCCTGTATCATTCGCATTTTTTGCCCGGCAGCCCATGCAGAGCCCCCTGTTTTTCTCCATCGTCATCCCCGTCTACAACGAGGCGGAGAACATCGAGCCCATGGTGCGCGAGATTCAGGCCGCCTTTACCGGCCGGTCCGAATCGTATGAAGTAATTTTCGTTGATGACGCCAGCACGGACGACAGCCCCGCCGTGCTGCAGCGGCTGACTTTGGAAACGGATGGCGTCGTGCGCAGCCTGCGCCACCGCCGCAACTACGGCCAGAGCGCGGCGGTTGGGACAGGCTTCCGCGCCGCGCAGGGTGAATGGATCGGCACGCTCGACGGTGACGGCCAGAACGATCCGGCGGACCTGCCGCACATGCTGGACGAGGCGCGCCGGCTCGGCGTCGACTGCGTCACCGGCGTTCGCGCCAAGCGGCAGGACAACACCATCCGCAAGCTTTCCTCGCGCGTCGGCAACGGCTTCCGCAACTGGGCGACCGGCGACCGCGTCACCGACAGCGGCTGCGGCGTGCGCGTGGTGCGCGCCCATTGTGTGCGCGAGCTGCCGGTGTTCAACGGCCTGCACCGCTTCATGCCCACCCTGCTGCGCACGAAGGGTTACGTCGTCGCCGAATGCCCGGTGAACCACCGTCCGCGCCTGCGCGGCGTGTCGAAGTACGGCGTGCACAACCGGCTCTGGCGCGGCATCCGCGACTGCTTCGGCGTGCGCTGGTTCGCCGCGCGCGCCGTGCCGGCCGATCGGGTGGAGGGCGACGCGGAGCAAGGGCGGGTAAGATGAGCCTGGAGGAGCGGGACGTCGGCAACGGCGCCGATGCCATCCCGGAGGGGGCCGAGGACGAGATCGAACTGGAATCGGTGGCGCCCGGCTTCAACAAGGAGCTGCGCCGCCTCCTGTTTCTTCTTGCCGCGGCCGCGGCCGCATTCGTCCTGCTCTACTTCACGCCCGTCGGCGCCATCGTTCGCGACATCCACCAGCTGCGCACCGTCCTCGCCGGCGACGACCTGTGGGCCGAAACCGTCTATGTCCTGCTCGTCATCGTCCTGGTCGCCATCGGCGCGCCGCGGCTGATCTTCTACGTACTCGGCGGGATGGCGTTCGGCTTCTGGCAGGGACTCCTTTTGGCGCAGGTCGGCGCCGTCATCGGCTCCTGGCTGACCTTCTGGGCGGTGCGCCATGGCGGGCGCGCCTGGGTCGAGCGCCATCTCGGCAGCCACCGTCTCCTCGGCCGCGCCTTCCGCGTGCGCTCCTCCGTGAAAGCGGTGGTGCTCATACGCCAGTTGCCGCTCACCAGCGTCATGATCAACAGCGGCCTGGCGCTCTCCAAGGTCAGCGCGCGCGCCTTCATCCTCGGCACCTTCCTCGGCTACCTGCCGCAGGGCGTCATCGCGGCGCTGATCGGCAGCGGCGTCGTCGATGAAAAGGCGATCGAGGGGCTGGGCAAGCTGGCCGCCGCAGGCATCGTCCTGCTGCTCGGCGCCTTCATGCTGTGGCGCTGGCGCGGCAAGCGGACGGGCGGATGAACCGGACCGACCGGCACGGCCGGCTGATCTGGGCCGCGCTGATCGGCCTGCTGGTACTGGCCTTCTACGTCATCCGCCTGACGGGACCTTCCAACCTCGAGGCCGACGCGCAGGACCGCAACGTCGGCTACGTCATGGACGTCGTCTGGCAGGGCCACTGGCTGGTGCAGCAGGACATCCGCGGCCGCATCATGTCGAAGCCGCCGCTGCACACCTGGGTGACGTCCGCCTTTGCCGAAGCCGGCGGCATCAACCGCCTGACGCTGACCCTGCCTTCCGTTCTCGCCGTGCTCGCCATGGCGCTGCTCGTGCTGGAGATCGGCCGCCGGCGCTACGGGTCGCTGGCGGGCGGACTTGCCGCGCTGGCCGTGGTGCTGGCGCCGATGATGTCCAAGCACATTGCGCTCGTGCGCACCGACGCGCTGTTCGCGCTGGCCGTCGCCCTCGGCGCCTTCGCCGCGCAGCGCGCCTGGGCGAGCGGCAGAGGCTGGACGTGGTTCTGGTTCTGGGCGGCCTTGGCCACCCTGATCAAGGGGCCGCTCGGCCTGGTGCTCGCCGGCATGGGCGTGCTGGCCTGGTTCTGGCAGCGGCGCAGCGACCCGGCCACGCCGCCGCCGGCCGGCTCGCATTGGGCCGGCATCGGCGTGTTCCTGCTGCTGACCCTGGGCTGGCTCGTGCCGGCCATCCTCTCCGCCGGCCAGCCGCTCGTCGACAAGCTGTTTTTCGAGGAGCTGGTGGGACAGGCGACGGGTGTGGGCAAGGGTGGCTTTCCTGGCCGCAATCTGCCCAAGCCGACGCTATATTTTGTTCTGCGCTTCCTGCCCTTCAGCCTGTTCGCGCTCTATGGCCTGTGGCGCATCGTGCGCCATCCTGCCGCGGAGGCTGCCGAACGGCGCTTCGAGCGCTTTCTCTTCTGCTGGATCGTCGGTGGCATCGTCCTCTTCTCGCTCGCCTCGCACCACCGCGGCGACCTGCTGCTGCCGCTGTGGCCGGCGGCCGCGCTGCTCGCCGGCCGCGAGATGGCGCGCGCGGCCGGGCGCATCGGCACGCGGACGACGGTCGCCGTACTGGCGGGACTGACTTTTTTCTTCCTCGGCGGCGCCGGGTGGTCGTACCATTCGAAGGCCATGTGGCAGAACGAGGAGGTGCGCTATACCCTGGCGGCGGAGGGCGCCGCGCGCGCGCTGGCTGCCAGCGGGATCGACGTGCAGGCGATCCGTCATCTCGACACGCCCGTCACGCTGCAACTCGGCCTGGGTACCTTCAGCACATGGATCGGCGAGGCGGAGGCATTGCGACTCGCTGCGGGCGCGCAGCCGCTGCTGCTGGCGGTGGAATCGCCCGCCCAGTTCCCGCGCCTGTTCGGCGCGCAGGGACCGCCGATGCGGGAAGTGTTCCGATGGCCGGCTGAATCGGACGGCGGCAAGCCGGCCCTGCAGGTGTTCCGTACGGGGGAGGGGAGATGATCGGGCGGCTGACAGGGTGGATGCAGGCGATCGGCCCCGTGCGCACGGCTATTCTCTGCAGCCTGCTGCTGTCGGCGGTTGCAGTGTGGAATTCGCCCGTGCTCAATCGCGACGGCATGGTCTACGTCCTGTGGGCGCGGGAAATCCGCGGCCACGGCGTCGAGGGTTCCGGTCAATACGGGCTGCTGCTTGCCTTGTTGCCGGCGATGATTTCCGTCGTCAGTGCTACGACAGGACTGAGCCACGAAACGGCCGCCCACCTGCTCAATGCGGTGTTGTTGGCGGGCGCCTGCGGCCTGATGGTGGCGATGGTGCGGCGGCGCCAACCCGAAGCGGCATGGGTCGCCTGCCTGGTCGTCCTGGCGATGCCCGGCTATAACGGCTATCGCAACGATGTGTTGCGCGAATACGGTTTGTGGTTCTTCGGACTGCTGGCGCTCTGGCTGGCGATGCGCTGGGAGGAAACCGGCCGCTGGCGCGAGGCGCTCGCCTGCCAGGTGGCCCTGTTCGTAGCCGCCCTGTTCCGCATCGAGGCGCTGGCCTATTTTCCCGCCCTGATGCTCTGGCAGTTCCTGGCAGCACCGGCCGGAGTACGGCTGCGGCGCGTGCTCTTGATCGGTTGCCTGCCGCTGGCCGGCGCAGCCGTGGCCGGCCTGCTCTTTGTCAGCGGCATGATGGAGGTACCGCATCGGCTGGCGCACTTGTCCCAGGCGTTCAACCCGCTAGCCAAGGTGCAGGCCTTCAACGAGATGGCCGGCAGGATGTCCGATCTGCTGTTCGGGCATAAATACACGCGCGAGGAAGCCGGCTACGTTCTCTTTTTCGGGTTGCTGACGATCATCCTGGTGAAGTTCCTCAAGATGAGCGGTCTGCTGATCGTACCGATGATTTTTGCCTTTTCCGGCAGGTCGCTGAAAGCGGTATTGGCTAGATGGCAACCCTTGCCGTGGATATTCCTCGCGCACACTCTGGCGCTCGCAGCATATGTTACCTATCAGTACTTCCTGCAAGGCCGCTACGCGGCGATGCTGAACCTGCTTGCGGTGCCGGTGGTGGCAGTGGGTCTGTTTGCGCTGATGCAGCGCTTTCCGCGCTGGCGCTGGCTCATGCTCGCGCTGGCGCTGATGACCCTGCTCGCCAACGTGGTGTCTCTCTCGCCGAAGAGCATGCAGATCGTCGAGGCGGGGAAGTGGCTGGCAGGAAGTCGGGTCGAGGCTGCGCGAATCTACGTCGACAATCCACGCGTCGCCTATTATGCGGGCCTGCGTTATGCCGGGCGCGAACACCTCGGTCGGGAAGAGCTGGCGAAGGCATTGGCGGACAAACGCTTCGACCTGCTCGTGCTCGACGCACCCGCCAAGGATAGAGCCGGGCTCGACGCCTGGATGGTGGACAATCGACTGCAGGCCGTCCGGACGTTCGCCAACAAGGCCGGCAATACGGTGGTTGTCGCGGTGCCCGCCGGCGCTCAGCCTGGCCCGGAAATGACCGAGCGCAGCCGCTCGAACACGGGACCGATCGAATAGTCAGTCTCCACGCGCCGGCGCCCCGCCTCGCCCAGGCGTCGGCGCAGATCGGCATCCTGCGCCAGTTGCGCGATGCGCATCACCCATTCCTCAGGCGTAGCCGCGAGAAACCCCGTTTCGCCTTCCACCACCACTTCACGGTTCGCGCCGGCATCGGAGGATACCACCGGCAGGCCGGCGGCCATGTATTGCAATACCTTCAGCGCACATTTGCCGCGGCTCCAGTCGTCGTCGCGCATCGGGGCGATGCCGACGTGCGAAGAGGCCAGTTCGCGCGCCTCGCTGTCGGCGCGCCAGGCGACGGGCAGCGTCGCAACGCCGCCGCCGGGCAGGTCGAAATCAGCGACGATCTTCAGGCGCAGGCCGGGCACCTTCTCCGACGCCTGTTTCAGCCAGGGCATCGCCTCGGCCAGGTACTTGCGCGTCGAATGGCTGCCGATCCACACCAGGTCCAACGTGCCGACCGGCTTGTCCGCCTCGATACGGTAGCGTGCGGCATCGACGCAGGTGGGGACCAGCGTCGCCGCCGGGTTGAAGGCGGCGGCGTGTCGGGCGAGGAAAGCGTTGCCGGCGAAGACGTGGTCGCAGGCCCGCGCCATCGCTGCGAAGCGCGCCATGCGCGTGCGCGAGGACGAGCCGTCGGTGTTGCAGAAGATGGCGTCGTCGAAATCGAAGACCAGGCGGCGCGACGCCCGCCGCAGCAGCCAGAGCAGGGCCGCCGGGAAGGTCTTGCGCAGCACGATCACCACGTCGGCTTGCCTCGCCTGCCGCAGCATGTCCAGCGTGGCTTTGATGCCGCCGGAGGCGGTGACGTGCGCCGGCTCGAAGCCTGCCGCGCGCCAGAGCGGGAAGAACTGCAGCGCGCGATAGCGGGTCGAGGAGGCGTCCCTGCCCTTGGAGACGAAGAGGAGGCGGCTGCTCATGGCTGCCGCGCCGGGGTGTCGCCCAACTGCCGGAACAGTGCCGCCATGACCATCACCGAACTTTCCTCGATCATGTGGCCGTAGTCGAAGGCGAAGGGCAGCCGCGCGCCGTCCTTCTCGAGATAGCGCAGGCAGCCGCTGTCGTCGCAGGCGGCGGCGATCGGCGAGAAGAATTCTGCGCGGCCTTCGGCGAGCTCGCGGATCAGCGCATCGCGGCGCGCCATGTCTGGATCGAGGTCGTTGCGCGAGCGCTGGCGCTCGTCGCCGCCGAGGAAGTCGCTGGCGAGCAGTTTCGGCAGCGGCTTGCGCCAGGCCGGCACGCTGCCGACGAGGACGATGCGCGGCCGCCACGAGGGATCGGCCTGCAGCCGGGACAGGGTTTCCGTCAGGCCTCGGCGAATGGTTTTCTCGTCGTTCTTCACCCATGACCCGGCGAGAATTACGATGCTCGGCCGCGTTTCCTTAATCGCGCCCAACACCCAGTCGTTGATGGCGGGGCAATGCGGGCGCTTGGCGAAGGTCTCGTTGAGCAGGGGCGGGCAGCCGGAGGCCGTCCATTGCGTGACCGTGCCTGGCTGGGCATTCGTCTTCAGCCCGTGCCACAGGTGGGCGGCATGGGAATCACCCCAGAGCACGATTCCACCCCGTTGCCCCGTACATTCCGGCGCGAAAGCCGTGTGGGATTGCTCCGGTTTGAGGAAGCAGACCTCCTCCCGGTAGAGCGGCTTGTAGAGTTCGCTGAAATAGCGTGCCTGAAAAAGCTCGAGCGCCCTGACGTCGGCCAAGCGCGGGTGGTCGCGGAAGCGCAGTTGCGTCAGGCGATCGGTGTTGTAGTGGAAAAGCGCTGCCGCGACGAAGGGCGGGAGGACCATTGCCGCGCAAACGGCTAGGGCCGGAACCACCCGGAAGCGGTTGACGAAGCGCCGCGCCGGATTCTCGACGAGGCGGAAGGACAGCCAGCCGAGCAGGATCGATGCCGCCATGGCGGCGGCGATCCAGGCGCCGTTCCTCGGCGACTGACTTTGATGCAACCACACCACGACGGGCCAGTGCCAGAGGTAGATCGAGTACGACCAGCGCCCGATGCCCTGCATGGCGGCGCTGCCGAGAAGCTGCGTCCTGCCGCTGCTGTCGAGGATCACCAGCATGGCACCGGCCACCGGCAGCAGCGCGGCCAGGCCCGGCCAGGGCGTGTCGGCCGTGTAGAGCAGGCTGGCCGCGAGAATGGCGGCGAGGCCGAGCGACTCCAGCCAGCGCCGGCCGTGTGCGAAGCGGTTGCAGGCGCCCTGGTGCATGAAGATCAGCCCGCCGGCGAGCATTTCCCAGGCGCGCGTCGGCAGCAGGAAGAAGGCCTTGGCCGGATTGGCGAAGGCCAGCCAGGCCGACCAGGCGAGCGAGGCGAGGAACACCGCCCAGAGCGCGCCGGCCACGCCGCCCGGCCGGCGGAAGAGGCGCTGCGCGGCGACGATCAGCAGCGGATAGAGCAGGTAGAACTGCCACTCGACGGAGAGCGACCAGGTGTGCAGCAGCCACTTCTCGTGCGCGTCGGCGTCGAAGTAGCCGGACTCCTTCCAGTACACCTGGTTGGAGAGGAACAGCAGGCTGGCGCCGGCATGCTTGGCGAGCAGCTTGTAGTCCATCGGCGAGAGCACGGCCCAGCCGTAGGCGAGCAGCAGCGCGCCCAGCGCCGCCAGCGCCGGGAAGATGCGGCGCGCCCGCGCCAGGTAGAAGGCGAGCACCGAGAAGCGGTTTTCGGCAAGCGGGCCGAGGATGATGCGCGTCATCAGGTAGCCGGAAATGACGAAGAAGACGTCCACGCCGACGAAGCCGCCGCCGAAGCCGGCCACGCGGAAGTGGAACAGCACCACGGCGATCACCGCCACGGCGCGCAGGCCGTTGATGTCGGCGCGGAAGTCGGCGCGGTCGGGCCTCATTGCCGCTGCGCTTCCGAGGTTTGGCGGTAGGCCGTGTCGAAAACCGTATTGGCCTGCAGCCAGGTACGGTCCTGCGTGTCGC
>Ga0233424_10003526_pt1 | contig 10033 bp, 8 predicted proteins | sample Watercolumn_Towu_FD_181011 | JGI IMG/M metagenome (GOLD analysis project Ga0233424, IMG submission 181011) | Freshwater microbial communities from Lake Towuti, South Sulawesi, Indonesia - Watercolumn_Towuti2014_125_MG | ecosystem: Environmental > Aquatic > Freshwater > Lake | place: Indonesia... | reverse complement strand
TCGAATATTATTAGATTTTTCTTTTTTTGTATCGATATTAATATTTCTATCAGGTGATTCTTTACCAGTTGAATCAAATAAATCGCCTAAAATTAGATAATTATTTTTATCACTATATTGTTCTGTCCCTAAATATCTTGTTGGTCCTGCACCTTCTGAATCAGAATAAATTATAGTCTTTTGTTTATTAAGAAATTCAGTTAAATCACATGTGTTCATGTATAATATAATAAATTATAAAAATATTATTCTGAAATTATATTTATTATATAATTAATAAAATATTTACTCTTATAAGTGTATATATTATAATGGATTCGAAATTCAAATATAAATATTATAAATATAAGAGTAAATATCTCAAATTAAAAGGAGGACGTAAAACATTATTACTAACAGGACCACATGCATTTTGTAATAAACATAATATAAATAAAACTATATCAGAGACAGGACATTATTGTGATTCAATTGTAGATAAAACATTATTATTGTTCAGAGAAAAATTTACAGAAAAATTTAATTATTCGAAAAATATAAAAATAATTAGTAATAATAAATTACGTTCAGATTGTGATATGAACAGATTTTATTGTAATAAAGAAAAAATACGAGAAACAAGAAATGAAAAATTTAGACAAGATATAACAAAAGAATTAGAAACAACAAATATATATTTCTTACTCGATATTCATTCTTTTCCTAAAGATACAGAAAATAAAAATCATGATATGTATATATTATGGCAGGATGAACAACAAAGATACGCAGATGATTTAATATTATATATAACACAACATACAGAAAATACAAATATAAATATTGGTATTTATAAAGGAGAGAACAATGATATTATAAAAGAAGCACATGAAAAAAAAATACCAGCATTATTATTAGAATTTAAAGAAATTGATTTACAAAATAATAATGAAATAGAAAATAGAAATATTATTATTAGTTTAGTAATTGATTGGGTTGTTCAATATGACAATACAAATTAAGAAATATTAAAAAATATATTTTTGTATATTAAATGTATTATGACATCTAATATAATAATGAATAATCATAAAAAAGGACCGAATGATCTATATAATATAATAAAACATATACCGTTGCCATTCGAAATAAGTGAATATGATAAAGAAATATATTATAAATTTTTATGTTTAAAAGTTTTCACAAATGACATAAATGGGACTATTTTAAGTCCTACAATTGATTTAGATCGAATATGGCATAAACATCTATTGTATAATAAACACTATCTTGATATTTGTAATAAATTAGATTTTATAATATATCATTATCCTGAAAATTCTTCTCATTCTGATAAACAAAAGAAGAATAGAATAGAAAATCTAAAATATCAATTGTATACATATTTTAATATACAATTAAATGATATTGTCGATAATAATTTAATTCATTATGATTCATATTAAAATATATTATTTACAAGTTAGACGACTTAATATTTTTAAGAAAATAACAATTAAAATAACACAAACAACAATATAAGTGAAATCGAATATATGAGGAAGACCATAAGTATATAGAATATTATCGAGTTGTTGTAATAGTTTTAATTTTTTTAAATGTTCATGAATAAATATATGTATTAAATCGATATTATATTTTTGTCTAATTAAATTAGCAACAATAACTCCACTTTCTGTTGCAGATTCCATACACCAAATATTTGTACTAGTTTGAGTGTAAGCACCTCCAATAAATAAATTATTAAATTGTGTATTTTGTGTAGGTCTATATATTTCATTGAGACATGAATTTACCCATTTTTTATTTCTGCTGGCAACACCATTTTTAGTTTCATACCAATCATCATAAATTTCGAAATGAGTGATATCATTAATTGATAATTTAAAATTATTATGTGTTTCGATAAATTCAATAAAACTTTTACATGAGAATATTTGTGTTAATATATCATCTTTTAATTCGATCATATTTAGACTTGTCATAGGTTTATTATATTTATTACTTTTATTATATGCTGTTACACAAACTCCTGACCATAAAGTGTTTAAATTATTTTTAAGTTTATATTCCTCACACCAACTCGAATCCTGTGAGTAAATTGTAATTCCACCATGTGAATCGATTATAGAAAAAGTAAATACACTATTTGGATATTTAAGTTTTTTATTAAATCCAATTCTAAATGATATTTGATCATTTACAATATTTAATTTTAAATATCGATAATAATAAATTAACATATTGCTTTTTAAAAATATTTCTTGTAGATTAAATGAGTTTAGACATAAAACATATTCATTACCTGAAATAACTTCTCCATCTTTGAAAACACAATTAGAAATAGAATTATTATTATAATTTATAATTTCTAATTCTTTGTTATAATGAAATTTTACTCCTTTACTTGTTAATAATTCAACCCATGGATCGATCCATGCTTCATTTGTAGGTTTGTTCATAACTGTCCAACCTGTTTTATCTTCATTTTTCTCTTGAATTGTCATTTCTATTACTTTGGCAAAATGACCTACTGAAACTTCAGATTTAGTAAATCCAAATGCAGGGGCACTTGCATAGTCAAGTAAATAAGTATGTGAATATTTAGTTAGATATTTATCGATAAAATCAATAAATCTCATTTTATAGAATTCTATTCGTCGAGCATCACAACTGTAAAATTTAGTAAATAAATATTTTAATTTTTTGTGATCTCCAACTCCTAAACCATGTCTAAACATTTTATCTGTCATAAATAAATAAAAATTAATATTACTATCAGTCAAATTATCATATACAGTATATTTTTTATTTTCTGTTTGATTACATTTATATTTTATTGGTATAGATTTTAATATTCGAAATGTATTGAAATAAAATGGTGCATATCCTCTCCATGAATGTTCAGTTGGTATATTGTTGTAATATTTCGATTTCGCCATTCCTCCTGCAATATCATCTTTGTCATATATGTGTATTTCACAATTTTTTATATCGCTCAAATAATGTGCTACTGTTAATCCAGATACTCCCATTCCAAATATTATAACTTTCATATATTAATCGTATATATTAATTATTATTATACATTAATTATATAATTAACTCACATATATATTTTTATAACAAATATATAAAATATAATAAAGATTTTTATATGTTTCGATATTCATATTTAATTACTTCAAATAAAATGTAATAAGTTGTTGAATACAACTATTATTAAATTGTTATATACACAGATATTAAGTATGTATAGAATATTAGAATAATTCTATATTTATTGTTAATAATATCTAAATATTACAATATTGGATGTTGTGTATTTACTAATTATAAACATGACAATTTGAAAGTATATTTAATTGATATAAGATTTCTCTAATGTTATATAAAATAATATTGTGTAATATTAAATTTTATATCAAATATTATCGATATATTTGACAAACTCTATAATATTATTATAGAATTAGAAAAATTAATAATTTACATTTTAATTGTAATGATTTTGACAAGGATATTCTAGATACTATTATTAAAAATAGATTGTTTTGATATATATACAACAATATATAAATTATATAATATAATATGATTTGAATAGTGAATTAAACAAATGTAAATAATATAGATAAAATAGAAACATAAAAAAGAATTAATCGAAGTTTTTATAACAACAACTGAATTTATTATCGATATATATAATTGGATTATTATTGTTGGATTATAGTAAAATAAATATAATATAAAACAAACAAATATAACAAAAAAAATATTAACAGATGTTTGTTACATTGAATGTGATAATATATTTATTCAGAAACAATAAAAAAACTTTTACTTGGCAATGCCTTTAAAAATACATTCCAAGGAGATTCTCCATAGGCAATTTCGATAGCATATTTAGGTTCATTATATAACACTTTATCTTTATAAAAACAATCGAATATGCTTCTGCAATAACACATTATATATAAATATTCATAATTCATATTTGGATCTTTGTCCGCAGTATTTCTATTAATTAATTGTACAAAATTATTCCATGTCGAATTTTCTAAATAATTACTTATTTCATCAATGATATATTTTATTTTTGGTCTCTTTATTGCAGATGTAGTTAATAAATTTTCTAATAAATCTGTGTATTGTGTAAAATTACTTAAAATTACATGTGGATCAGTTTTTTCATTGTGTAAAAATGTATTCAATACTCGTATAATAACATCATTATCTGATATACTCAAATTGTTATATACACTGTTTAATCGTGATTCCTCCATTTTATTGATATTATAATAATTATTGTCTATTATAAATAGTTTTGGTTTCATTTTTTATATAAAAAATATAAAATCGCACTCGATTAATCGAGTGTGATTTTTCATTTTTTATGAACATGTCAGTGCAAGTACTGACATGTAAATAAAAAATATAAAAGTTTATTTAATAAATTAAATAAACTTTTTCATTTTTTATGAAAATGCACATATGAAATATGTGCATTTATATAAAAAATATAACCTACTTTAGTAGGTTTCATTTTTTATGTTGTGGACTTTTTTATCATTTCGAATCAAAGATAAAATTATTATTTGTATTGTATATGTATGATTAATATTATATAGTTTTGATGAAAATGTATGAAAATAATAGTGAATTAATATGTTCATTTGATTTATAAATAGATTATATAAATTGTGTTATTAAGAAAATACAAAAAAATAGTAAATTAATATATTTATTGAATTTATTAATTTTATAAAATTTGTTGATCTCGATGTATATCTTTTGAAATAAATTATTATTAATCAAACACAATATACAATATAAAGTATAATGTAATATATACAATGTATATATTAATAATATATGTCTATTAAACAATCTACTGGAGAAATTGATTCTAACAGTGTGATAATATTTAATACAGACATTGATATTGATGAATTTTATAGTATCGATTCGATTACAACAAAATATACAAAATCATTGTTTAAAAACAATGATACTATCTTATTAGATTTGTTAGTATCACCAAATTGTATTATGAGTGCAGATTTTTTCATGAAATATACACAATCAATAAACAAACTATCAAATAAACAAGATATTAAAATTGGATATTATAAAGGAGGTATTAAAAATTATTTTGATATAATAAATGAAAACAAATCGGATGATTATATTTGTTCTTGTATGATAAATACAACAAATATATTAGTAAATAATTTTATGATATTATTTATTGAGAATAATGGTTATGCAATCAAAATTGAGAAATTTACAATTATATCGACTATTGAACTTGATACAGATACAATAGATAATAAAGATGAACGAAAAGAAAGACATATAGCAAAAGCATCATATATAAATACTATATTCAATGATATAGCATTATTTTATGCACAAGAAATACAAATATTCAATCATCAAAGAAATACATATTATGCATGTAATTTTGTGGGAGGTTATATTGGACTAGCTAAAGACAGGAAACAAATAAATTTTAGTATTTGGAATTCAGACAATGGAAGTGCAGAATTAATTGATTATAATAAAAAATTATGTAAATATAAACAATTCACATCAGACGGAACAGGAATACAAATAAGTATGAAATATAATATTGTGATTAACAATCCATATTGTATAATATTAAAAAAATATTATGATGCAATCTATACATATTACAAAGGATTAGTATATGATAAAATAAATGATATATTGTTATATCTTGGAATCATAAGACGTCCAGGAAAATTCACAAGTAATAAAATGGGTTTATTTATAGAAAATCCTGCAAGTAATAATGGACATATATTACAACGATCGATACAATTAAATGCCTCAAATGTTTATACAGATTTAAATTTATTCAACACCGGTATATCAACTTATCTTAATAAAGATCCAAGAAATTCATTGTGTCAATTTAATAATTCATGTGTAGTGTTATCTATTGGGGCAAATATTGGAGAAGATACAGGAAATATTAAAAATAAAGATACTTTCATATTAAATAATGTTGTCAATTATCTTGATAAATATATTATAGATATCATGAAATAAAATATTTTAAATAAATAAAGATTGACAATTATAGAATAATTATAAAAATTGAAAACTAAGGCTTATTAAATCTTGATGAATCAAGATTTAATAAAGCTTTAATTTAAAATTATTATAACTTTATATGAATGTGAAACATTCATATAAAGTTATAAAAATTGAAAATAATACATATTTAGAATTACAATAAAACAATAACAAATGTCATTACAAGACAAATAGAAACAAATAGAAATGGATGATATAATGAGAACACCACCGAGACAAATAAAAAGAACATGTCCAGAAGGACCAAATAAAATGAAGAATATTCGAAAATCAAAGAAAATAAAAAGAGATGAAAAAGGGGCACGAGAAATAACAAAAAAATATATAATTAAGAATAGAACAATATATTTTAACAATACATTTAATGATAATATTGAAAATTATTTAGATATATTTAGAAAATATAAGATACATCGAGTATTTTTTAAAAAATACATGCCAAATGATATTAATTTTTTTTTGTTCAGTGATCAAGTAGATTACAACATAGATAATTTACCTGATAATATAGATTTTTTACATATATGTAATGAATTAAAAAGACCTGTAAAAAAATATCCATCCAAATTAAAATATTTAACATTGCCATCTAATTGTAATATGGATGTTTATAATATTAATTTATTACCATTGAGTTTAAAATATTTGAATATAGGAAGTGTAAATGAAAATAATTATTTACCTATCAATTTAAAAATATTAAAAATACATAATTTATGTCATAATTTAAATTATTTACCAGATAATCTCGAAGTATTGATATTAACTCCACCATTGGGGGGTAATTCATTTTATCAATGTATATTGCCGAGAAATCTAAAAGTATTTATAAATAATTCTCCTCATGTAATATGTCATGGATTTTTACAACACGTCGAACATTTAATTTTAACACAACAACAAATAACATCGAAATATATTTCAGAATTAGATTTACATAATTTAAAAAGTTTAACTATTGGAACAAGATATGATTATAGAACTTTTGTTAAACCTGAAATTGATAAATTATTATATAAATTATCAAATATAAAAACATTCACAAAAATAAAAATAGGTAGTACATTATTATGTGATATAAATTATATACCAGAATCAATCGATACAATCTATATCAATGGAGGATATCAATATTTATTAACATGTGATTTTACTAATATTAAATATATTGTAATATTTGGTAAATATTTACATATAGAAGATATTTATAAAAGAGCTCAATTATATAATATAAAATTACTTATTTTTTGTGATAAATATAAATATTATCATTATAATTGATAATATATTATTATTTTATTTATATAAAATAATATATCGAAATAGTATTTTTTCTATTTATATTATATGAATAATAAATCATACAAAGACAAATATATCAAATATAAACACAAGTATTTAGAATTAAAACAATATGGTGGTGATGTTCAAATTAATTTGAATAAACTCTACAAACAAATGTATCCTAAAAAAATAGAAAATAAAGATAACAAAGAGATATTATTAAATAGATTGAATATATATAATCCATTGAATATTGTCATAGAAGATTATATATTGTTGCAACTAGATATTATTAGTGTATTATCAAACGTTATTTCACAAAAATATAAGCAATATACAAATTTAAAACAAACTAATGCAATAGTATCATATAATACACAATTAACATGTTTCAGAAAATATAACATAGACAATATTAATAAAGCTGTTAACAAAAAGAAAAAACAAATTACTAATAAAAATATCGATGTGTTAATACAAGAGAATTGTACAAAATATGATTTTTATACAAATAATTTTGTCAATATAAATACTGATATATATAGTATTTTAAATACTCTTAATATAAAAAATATAACTCAATGTCCTGAAAGTCATATATCAATTTCGACATTTATAAATGAAGTAATAAAAGAGAAGAGTGATATTTTTACAGCGATGGAATTATATTGTGAATATACAAAATTAAATTATATTATTGAATTGTGTGAAATCAATAGTATAGATGATATTCTAGACAATGATCCTGTTAAAAAACAAGTATATGATATAAATAATAGTGGTGATGATGTTAAGCTGCGTATAGAAAAAATATCAAACATAAAAGAACCTATTATTAAAGATAAAACAACTTTATCACTTGTTGAATGTATAAATTATTTAGAAGATATTGCATATATAAAATCAAATATAAATAAAAAAATAAAAGATACACAAATTAGGTCTACAGATATATCGTCTGTGTCAAATGTAGAAAAAATAAATATCTTAAAAACAAAATTTAAAAATAATAAACATTATTACACAATATGTGAATCTATTAAGATGATAGATAATATTATAAAAGTATACATAATTAATATAGAAATATTATACAATACAATTAAAACAGATATAGACACAATATTAAAGTTCGACGATAATATACGACCATATGTAACAAATATAGAAAATATGATTAATATTTTATTTTTTAGAACATTTAAACTGCATGTGGCATTAACAATACATAAACATATTAAAATTATAAAAGACGAACTAATATTTTAAATATATATTATATTATATTATATTATATATAATATTATGTTATTTTTTAACATAGATTTACATGTATCAGTAATATCAGATATAGCAGATATATTTAAGAAACTGGGTCATCAAGTGGATGATTGGTCATTATCAGGTCATTATTGGGTGATGAATCGAACGAAAGTAAATATAAGTTTAGGAGATGGAACAAATTTAACATGTGGAGGTGTATGTTCAGATGAAATATGTGAAAAATTTTATAATACTCATAAAGATGAGTTTGAAAAATATGATGGATTTATTGCATGTTATCCTGTAGAATTTGCAATGTTATATGAAAAATGGAATAAACCAATAATAATAGTAAATTGTATAAGATATGAACATCCAACGAATTTTGGTTCGAAATTACACAAAAGATTGGATGAATTCTTGAAAAAATGGAATGAAAAAAAATTATTATGGTATGTTTGTAATAATAAAGGCGATCAATGGTATACTGAATATTTTACAGGTATAAAAAGTATGCATATACCAAATTTATGCGAATATACAAATTGTAAATACACTGGGAATAAAAATACATTTCTTATTCACACTGGTTCCCATATAGAAAATATTAAATCGAATTGTATGAGTGTTGATGCTGTAAGAAATGATGAATATAGATATAAATGGGAGGATATATATGATTATGCAGGTTTTATACACAACCCATATCATAATGGATCGATGTCGATATTCGAACATTATACTGCAAATATCCCAATGTTTTTTCCATCTAAGAAATTTATGAAACAATTATTTTATGAAAATAAATCATTACAGCAATTAACGTTTATAAAAATACATAAAAGAGAAGAACCTGAAGATTTAAATAATCCATTAAGTTTGAGAAATCCAGACATATTACAGAAATGGCTCGATACTTGTGATTTCTATGATGAAGAGAATATGCCATATATACAATTATTTGATAATTGGGATCATATGAATGAACTTTTAAATAATGTAAATCTTAAGGAAATAAGTAATAATATGTGTGAATATAATAAAATAAGGAGAGATAGAATATTTAATAGTTGGACAACAATATTAAATGAAATTTCAACAACATTAAATAAAGTATAGTATTTTTTATTTTGTCTGAGTTAAAAATATTAAAAAAAAGTATAATATAAATATATGTCAAATTTAAATTATACATTATGTCAAAATGTATATAACAATGATGAAATAATTGAAATGAATAAAATAATATTATCTGAAAAATATACAATGGGTGATAATGTATATAAATTCGAAAAATTATTTTCTGATTTTATTGGTGTAAAATATGCAGTAATGGTAAATTCCGGTTCATCGGCAAATT
>Ga0233424_10003525_pt1 | contig 10033 bp, 9 predicted proteins | sample Watercolumn_Towu_FD_181011 | JGI IMG/M metagenome (GOLD analysis project Ga0233424, IMG submission 181011) | Freshwater microbial communities from Lake Towuti, South Sulawesi, Indonesia - Watercolumn_Towuti2014_125_MG | ecosystem: Environmental > Aquatic > Freshwater > Lake | place: Indonesia... | reverse complement strand
TGAATTGGTTGGCCGCATGAACCAGGACGATGTCGAGATTCAGGCAGATCGATGTCTGGATCGTATCTTATGAAATCGGTCTGACTTAACCTATCGTTCCATGATGAACTGTCAGTCACATTGGTATCGCGGCCAGGATCCGCAGCGGGTCACCCGCCGATGGTTTTTCCAGCAATGCGGCGTCGGCCTGGGCGCCATCGCGCTCGGTCAACTCTTCCGCGAAAGCGGGTGGGCCGCGCCCGCCGCGTTGCATCCGCTCGCGCCCAAGCAGCCGCACTACGCGCCGAAGGCCAAACGCGTCATTTACCTTTTCATGGCCGGCGCGCCGAGCCACCTGGAATTGTTCGACTACAAACCTGAGTTGGCCGAGTGGAGCGGAAAGCTTCCGCCCGCGGATTTGGTGAAGGACTATCGGGCGGCGTTCATCAATCCGAGCTCCAAGCTGCTCGGTCCGAAATTCAAATTCCGCAAGCGCGGCCAAAGCGGAGCCGAATTGTCGGAGTTGCTCCCGTATCTCGGCCAGGTCGTCGATGACATCGCCATCGTGAAATCGATGCACACCGACGCGTTCAACCACGCGCCGGGCCAAATCCAAATGAACACCGGTTCGCAGCAATTCGGCCGCCCGAGCCTCGGCGCTTGGGCCAGCTATGGGCTGGGAAGCGAGACCCAGGATTTGCCATCGTTCGTGGTTTTCAGCACGGGTTCCAAAGGCCCGAGCGGCGGTTCGTCCAATTGGGGTGCGGGGTTCTTGCCGTCCGTTCATCAGGGCGTGCTGTTTCGCAGCGTGGGCGATCCGGTTCTTTACCTCTCGAATCCAAGAGGGGTCGATCAATCCATCCAGCGCGACTCGCTCGACACGATCAAACGGCTCAACCAAAAACGCCTCGATGTTGTGGGCGATCCGGAAATCGCCACCCGCATCAATTCGTTCGAGCTGGCCTACCGGATGCAACTGAGCGCGCCTGAACTCATGGACATCACGAAGGAGCCGAAGTCCGTGCTCGATAGGTACGGCGCGGAGCCAGGGAAAGGTTCCTACGCCAACGCGTGCTTGCTGGCCCGGAGACTGGTCGAACACGGCGTACGCTTTGTCGAAATCTTCCATGAAGCCTGGGACCAACATGGCAACCTGAAGCGGGACCTCGAAAAGAATTGCCGCGACACAGACCAACCGACGGCCGCCTTGATTGCCGATCTCAAGCAACGAGGCTTGCTGGATGACACGCTCGTGATCTGGGGCGGCGAATTCGGTCGCACTCCCATGGTCCAGGGCGGAGATGACGGCCGTGATCATCACCCGAATTGTTTCACCGTGTGGCTGGCCGGAGGCGGGGTGAAGCCCGGCCTCACGCTCGGAGAGTCCGATCAATTCGGCTTCAACGCGACCGTCAATAAGGTCCACGTCAATGACCTGCACGCCACCGTTCTGCACTTGCTGGGATTTGATCACACGAAGTTGACGTATCGTTTTCAGGGCCGCGACTTCCGCCTCACGGATGTTAGCGGCGAGATCGTCCACAAACTGTTGGCGTGAACGGGCGACTGTGGCCGCCTTCCAGGCCGCTGCCGAGTGCTCGGTTACACCAGAAAGATCACCCTATGAAAATACCGCGCCGAACATTCCTCGCCTCAGGCGCCGCGAGCTTGATTCCGTGCCTGAGCCCGCAGCTTCAGGCCGCCTTCGCGACCAAGAAACCCCCGGTCAAAGGACTCAAAAAGAGCGACCTGCCGACGCCCGCGCTTCTGGTCGATCTGGACCTTTTTGAGGCCAACGTCAAATTCCTGGCTGAGCACTGCAAGCAGGCTGGCTGCAGCTTTCGCCCGCATGCCAAGACTCATAAATGCCCGGAGATTGCGCGTCGCCAAATGGCCGCCGGCGCGCGCGGCATCTGCGTGGCGACGGTGCCAGAAGCGGAGGCGATGGTTGCGGCGGGAATTTCCGGAGTCCACCTCACTTCGCCCATCGTGGATCGGAACAAGATCGGCCGCATGGTCGAGCTGGCGCGCAAGGCTCGCGGCCTGATGCTGGCCGTCGGACACGCGCGTCAAGTCGAGTTGCTCTCAGAGGCGGTCGAACATCGCGGCGTCAACCTGGACGTCCTGATTGATATCGACGTGGGGGATCGCCGCACTGGAATTTTGCCCGGCCAGCCTGCGCTGGAACTGGCGCGGTTGATCGCAAAATGCCGGCGGTTGCGCTTGCGAGGCTTGCAGGCCTATTCCGGGGCTTCGACCCACGTGCGCGGCTTTGCGGAGCGCGAAAGAACCTCGCGAGGAGTTTTGGCCAAAGCGGTCGAAACTCGGAGCCTGCTGAACAAGGAAGGCTTTGGCTTGTCCATCTTGTCCGGAGGCAGCACCGGCACTTACAACATCGACGCCGGCACCTTGACTGAACTGCAGGTCGGTTCTTATGTCTTCATGGACGTGAATTACCGGGTGATCGGGGGAAAGAATGGCAGCGAGATTTACACCGATTTTCATCCCAGCTTGACGGTGCTCACCACGGTCGTGAACGCCACGCACTCCGATCAAGTCTCCGTGGACGCCGGGATCAAAGCGTTTGCCACCGACGTTCAGGAAAAGCCCGAACCGAGATCTTGGCCGGGGATTTCTTATCGCCGTTTTGGAGACGAATTCGGAGCGATCACAGTCACGCCGGGTGCGAAGCTGCCGAAGATCGGAGATCGACTGGAATTCATCGTCCCACATTGCGATCCCACGGTGAATCTTTACGATCGCATCTACGCCACGCGCGGCGACAAGGTTGACGAAATCTGGCCCATCGCCGCTCGCCGGGAGTTTGCCGGCTGATGGGCTGGAACAGCGGAATAGCCAGGAACCTGGTTGATTCGCGGCGGCATAATTGGTTGACTCTCCCGCATGCAACGCTCCCCTCGTTACGCCGGGATGGCCACCGCTCTTCCCCTTCTTCTCCTGGCGCCCTGCTGGACCTCCAGCCAACGTTTGATCGGCGCGGAACCGATGCCGCGGAAGACAACTGTCAGCATCGTCGGTGACGCCTTCTTCATCAACGGCCAGCCGACCTACGCCGGCCGCACGTGGAACGGACACAAAATCGAAGGGCTGCTCATGAACTCACGGGTCGTGCAGGGCATTTTCGATGATCTGAACCCGGAGACCGCGGGCCAGTGGGCGTATCCCGACACCGGCAAGTGGGATGCCGAACGCAACACGCGCGAGTTCATCGCTGCCATGCCCGACTGGCGCCGACACGGGCTGCTTTGTTTCACGATCAATCTGCAGGGCGGTTCGCCTCAAGGCTACTCCAGGGACCAACCCTGGCATAACTCAGCCATCACCGATGACGGCGCGCTGCGGCCCGATTACCTGCGACGCTTGGAGCGCATCCTCGATCGCGCCGATGACCTGGGCATGGTCGCAATCCTCGGCTATTTCTACTTTGGGCAAGACCAGCGCCTGAAGGACGAAGCCGCCGTGCTTCGAGCCACGGACCACGCCACGCAATGGCTCCTCGATCATGGCTATCGCAACGTCTTGGTCGAGATCAACAACGAGTGCAACGTCCGATATGGTCATGAAATTCTGAAACCCGATCGCGTTCACGAGTTGATCGAACGAGTCAAGAAAAGCGCCCGCAACGGCCGCCGCTTGTATGTCAGCACCTCCTACGGCGGCAACACGGTGCCGAAGGAGAACGTCGTGCGCAGGGCGGACTTCTTACTGTTGCACGGCAACGGGGTCAGCCAGCCCGAGCGCATCGCGGAAATGGTTCAGCAAACGCGCTCCGCCGCCGGCTATCGTGGCCAGCCGATTCTGTTCAACGAGGACGACCACTTCGACTTCGACAAACCTCAGAACAACTTCGTGGCCGCCGTGAGCGAGCATGCGGCCTGGGGCTACTTCGATTTCCGGATGAAGGGCGAGGGTTTTGACGAAGGCTACCAGAGTGTCCCGGTCAATTGGGGCATTTCCAGCGAGCGCAAGCGCGGCTTCTTCAAGCTGCTCCGCGAGATGACCGGGGCCAAGCCCGACTGAGCAAATCCGATATTTATCAGCAAATCGTGCTGGCTTCGGTGATGAGTTCGCGAATCCAGCGACGCGGCAACGGCGGCTCAAGTCAGACTCCCACTTCCTCGATCAACCCGGTCGCAACGGCGTGTGGCCGGAGAAGTGTTTCCCATTCCATCCCGGGCAATCGTTTCATGATGGTCATGATGGCCTCTCTTCCGTTCCCTCAGGTGAGATCGGATTGTAAGGCTGCGGCTCTTCCTCGGCGGAATAATAGTGCGCCGCGTCGCCATAAGCTTTTTCGGGCGTGAGATCGGGATGCGCGGGCGCAGGCGGCGGTTGAGAGGTCGGCGACTTCTCGCGGCGCGGAGGCTTCGATCCCGATGAGCGAGTTGCCGCACTTGATGTTGCTGCCCAGATCGGGAAGCGCGCGTTCGTGGAAGATGCGAAACAGCGGCTCGATGGTTTGCTGAGTCTCACCTTCGAGGACTTTGAGCAACAGCGAAAGCTTGATGACCTCCACCGCTTGCGGGTCGATATCGACCCCGAAGATGTTAAGTTGGATGGGGAGCGCACCCGCGGAGCACGGACCGCCCGGTCCGCGAGGTGCCGTCGAATGAAGAAACTCGCGGACTCGGCGGTCCGCGCTACGGTCAGGTCGCGTCCGGCTTCGGCGGCAATTTGAGCCGGTCGTATTCTCCGCGGAAACGGGCGCTGCCGCAGGGCATTGCCCAGGCGTTTTCGCCAAACCTGCGTTGACCGGATCTGATTCGATGGCAATGCGTGTCGATTTGGCGCGTGTCGCGGAGGCGTCCGGAACCCGCTGCACACACGAGCGAGAATTGAGCACGGAGACGGATGGAATTGTCCAAACGAACGTTGACACCCTCATAGTGACTGTCTAGTGTAGCCGCCGATTCAAACCACATAAAATTGCAACATGTTACTGCGAATTAGCTTAGTCGTCGCGATTCTGGCGGGAGTGGGCGGTCTTTACGTGAGCCATATCCAGGTCGCAGACAAACTCCGGAATCTCACCACGGAGCTCGATGACACGAAGAAGGGGCTAATGGCGGCCCAAGGCACAGCCGCAAAAGCTTCCGCAGACGCCAAGAAAGCGAAGGAAGAGGCGGACAAAGCCACGAAATCTCTGGCCGAGTCCGAAAGCGCCTTGCAGGAAACCCGGAAGAACTACAACGAACAGCGCGCCCGGGCCGACGGAGTGTTCGCGAAATTGACCGACGCAACCAAATCTTTGAACGAAGCCAACACCGAACTCGCCCGCTGGCGCGCCCCGGGAGTCTCGGTCGATCAAATCGTCGGTCTGCGCGACTCCGCCAATCGAGCGGCGAAAGAGCGCAACGCCTTCGCCGAAGAGAACAAGATTCTTCTCCGGAACTTCAACCAAACCAAGGCCGAATTGGACAGTTTGGTCGGCATTAAACCGTACGAACCCCCGCTGCCACCCGGGCTGAAAGGAAAAATCCTGGCCGTCGATCCTAGATACGATTTCGTCGTTCTGGACATCGGGGGACAGCAGGGCGTCATCGAGAAAGGCCAGATGCTCGTGAACCGCGATGGCAAGTTGATCGGCAAAGTGAGGATCACGAAAGTCGAACCCAACCGCAGCATTGCCAATGTCCTCCCAGAATGGAAACAAGGCGACGTGCAAGAGGGCGACCTGGTTCTCCACTAGACTTCCCCTTGAAGACTCGACGCATCAGTTTTGCGGCGCTTCTCCTGGCGGTTTTCGCCGCCTCCTTCGCCGCCGGTTGCGCCAGCACGGACTCGGACCGCCTCTCCGAACGCCCCTGGAACGCTCCCAGGAATTGGGAACACGGAATTCCTCCTTCCATGATGGAAGGCCGGTAGTGAGTTCCCCACGCCCAAACGCCGGGCCGTCTCAACGATTCAACGGATTAGCAGACTCCTACTTCGCGTAGTCGATAAAGCGTGTTTCGCGCACCACGGTGATCCGGATTTGGCCCGGATAATGGAGTTCTTCCTCGATCTTCCGCGCCAGGCCGCGCGCCAGAGCGAACGCTTGCTCGTCGTTCACCTGTTCAGGATGAACCACGACTCGCAGCTCACGGCCTGCCTGCACCGCAAAACATTTGTCCACGCCCGGATACGACAGGCCGATCTGTTCCAGATTCTCCAGGCGTTTGATGTAAGTCGCGACGGTCTCGGAACGCGCGCCTGGCCGCGACGCGCTGATGGCATCAGCGGCGCTGACGAGGATGCCAAGCAAGTTCTTGTTCGGAACTTCGTCGTGATGTGAGGCGACGCCGTTGACAACCTCCTCCGACTCGCCATGGCGCCGGATGAGGTCGGCGCCGACGATGGCGTGCGTGCCTTCGACTTCGTGGTTGATGGCTTTTCCAATGTCGTGGAGCAGGCCGGCGCGCTTGGCGGTCGCCACGTTCACACCGAGCTCCGCCGCCATCAATCCGGTGAGGTGCGCGACTTCGATGGAGTGATCGAGGATATTTTGCGAGAAACTGTAGCGGAAGCGGAGCCGGCCGAGGACCTTGACCACTTCCGCGTGCATGGGAGCGAGCCCCAGCTTGTAAATCGCCTCTTCCCCGGCGCGCACGATGGCTTCGTCCATCTCTTGCGAAACTCTCGCCACGACCTCTTCAATCCGTGTGGGATGAATGCGGCCGTCGAGGATCAGGCGTTGCATCGCCTCGCGCGCGATCTCGCGCCGCACCGGATCAAACCCGGAAATCACCACCGCATTCGGAGTGTCGTCAATCAGGACGGTCACGCCAGTCGCGGCTTCAAAGGCCCGGATATTTCGGCCTTCGCGGCCAATAATCCGGCCTTTGATGTCATCGCCCTGAAGAGTGACGGTCGCGGTCGTTGTTTCGAAGCTGTGGCTACCGGCATAACGCTGGATGGCGAGGCTGACGATGCGGCGGGCCTGCTCTTCCGCGCGGGACTTGGCGTTGTCCACGATGTGCCGGGTCAAATCGGCCGCGTCCTTCAGGCTTTCCTGCTCCACCTCCTTCAGGAGCAGGGCGCGAGCTTCCGATTCACTGACGTGCGAAAGGCGCTGCAACTGCTCCCGGCGCAGTTTGTCTTGTTCCAGAAGCTGCAAATCGCGCGCGTCGAGCTGGGCGGAACGCTTCTCGATCTCCTGCGCTTTTTCCCGGAGATTTTTCTCCTGGTTGAGCAGTTCCTTCAGTTGCTCGTTGATCAGGGGTTCGCGTTGGGACAATCGCTCTTGCACCTCCGTCAGTTCGCGGCGTTGGGTTGCGAAAGCCTTCTCGGCTTGTTCGCGCAGCTTGGCGGCTTCTTCGACGGCGGTGAGGTGTGATTCTCGGAGGATCGTTTCGGCGTCGCGCCGGGTTTGCTCCAGGATTTCTTCCTTGTTTGCAGCAAGGTCCGCCTGGCGGCTTTTTTCTCGCCAGCGGAAAAACCAGTAGCCCAGCAAGCCACCCCCGGCCAGCAGAGCGAGGGCTTCCAAAACTTTTTCGATGAAGCCAGTCATTTCACAACCGCGCTCTGGCCAAACGTCAGCCAGCGCGTCGGCGTCAGGATGCAATCTACAAGTACGTCATGCGGTTCGGCCGGAAGTTCCGCTGTGATTTGCTGATCAAACGCCACCCCGCATTTGATGGCCGGAACGCTTGCCAGCAACCGGTCATAATAACCGGAACCGCGACCGATCCGTCGTCCACTGAGGTCAAATGCTACTCCAGGAACCAGAGCCAAGTCCAGTTGGTTTAATGCCAGTCCGGGCGCATCGGCGGGCGGCTCCGGAATTCCAAATTTCCCCCGCGGCAATGGCTGACGGACGTCCACGGCTTGCCGGACCAAGTAATGGCCCGCCACCGCATCGAAAGCAGGGAGCGCGATGACTTTGTTTTCCGACGCGGCCTCGGGCCACAGCAGAGACGTGTCCGGCTCATCCTCAAGCGGCGCGTAGAACAAGATCGAGCGAGCCCTTCCCCAAATCGCCTGTTGCTTCAGAAGAGAACAGGCGCGTTCGGACATCAGGCGGCGGTCCGGAGACGAGATCCGCCTCAACTCTGCCCGAACGCAAGCGCGGACGTCTGCTTTCAGATGCTTTGGATCGGAGGTCATTTCCAGCAGGCGATTTCGACCGATCATTGAGAGCCTCAGCCGCAATAACTATGTGGCCGAAACTGGGGAGCACATGCGCCCTCGCGTGTTCCGATCGGCGCCTCGCCGGTCGGAAGGCCGGCGTCGGCCAGGCACCAGTAAGCGACTCATTCGATCGCGCCATCGTGGTCGGCGGGGGTGCCGACCACAGCACGCGAGGGCGCGTGCGCTCCCCAGCTTGACTGAATACACACGGGTTGGACTTACGCTATGCACGCATCAGATCGCGGGCTTTTGGGACTGCGCCAGGCGAGCGCGCCACTTTTCGACTCGCGCCTTGATCGCGCGCTCCAAACCTTGCTCGGAGGGTTCGTAATACCTCCGGGCTGCACCGAGATAATCTTGCGGCACGAAGTGATCCGGGTGGTCGTGGGCATACTGGTAGCCTTCCCCATGCCCCAGCCGCTTTGCGCCCTGGTAATGCGCGTCGCGCAAGTGCTCTGGCACCGCCAGCGTCCGACCTGTGCGGACATCATCGAGCGCGGCGTCGATGGCCAGGCTCGTGTTGCTCTTCTCGGCCGTCGCAATGTAGAGCGCCGCTTCCGAGAGCGGAATTCGAGCTTCGGGCCAGCCGATAAACTCCGAAGCTTGATGCGCGGCCACGGCTACCACCAGGGCCATCGGGTCCGCGAGTCCGACATCTTCGGCGGCACAAATAACGATCCGTCGCGCAATGAAGCGCGGATCCTCGCCCGCGTGAATCATCTTGGCCAGCCAGTACAGCGTGGCGTCCGGATCGCTGCCCCGCATCGATTTGATGAAAGCGGAAATGGTGTCGTAATGCGCATCGCCGTCCCCGTCATACACGACCGCCTTTTTCTGGATGCTTTGTTCCGCCACGATCCGGTCGATACAGATCACGCCTTCGGGGTCGGGCGGAGTCGTAAGCGCGGCGATTTCGAGAGAATTCAGCGCTTTACGGGCGTCGCCGTCCGCGACTTTGGCCAAATGCCGCAGCGCCTCGTCTGGCGCTTGAATCCTCAGATGCCCCAGGCCGCGTTCGCGGTCGGCCAACGCGCGGCGCAGCAGATCCAGCAACTCCGGCTCGCTCAGCGGTTGCAACTCGAAGATCTGCGAACGGGAAACCAGCGGCGAATTGACAAAGAAAAACGGATTGTGCGTCGTGGCGCCGATCAGGCGGACCGTGCCGCTCTCCACGTCCGGCAACAAAACGTCCTGCTGCGCCTTGTTGAAACGGTGAATCTCGTCAATGAACAGGATCGTGGGCAGGCCTTTGTTCGCCAGCCGATTCGCCGCCGCCGCCAAAACCTTTCGCATCTCGGCGACGTTGGATTCCACGCCGCTGAGCCGCTCGAATTTGCTCCGCGTTTGATTGGCGATGATCTGGGCCAGGGTGGTTTTGCCAGTGCCGGGAGGGCCGTACAGGATAACGGAATGAACCCGATCCGCCTCGATGGCGCGGCGGAGGAGTTGTCCAGGACCGAGAATGTGAGACTGGCCGACGAACTCCGCTAACGACCGGGGCCTTAGCCGCGCCGCCAGCGGCGCCCGGACTGCCGATTCCGTCAACGTCTCCGGCGTTTGGGTCGAGCCGGACTCTGGCAACGATTGGAATAGATCGTCCGACGCCATGCCTGGAAGATAACACGAGGGGTCGGCGGGACGGAATTTGAAACTTGGCATCGGAAGCGGCCTAACCCGTGAGGATTCGGTGCGATGAAAAGCTCCCCCTGGGAGAGGGTCAGGGTGAGGCGATTCACATTTTCAATAAATAGATACGCCTCAGTGAACTCATTCCAAGAACCTGACGGTAGGGCTGCGTTGCTGCGCAGCCGGTCTTCCATCGATGCGGCGGTGCAGGCGGTGCAGCAGCCCCGCCCTACCATCGATGGGTTCATGGGCCGTGAGCATGGTTCGAGAACCAAGGGAGTTTCCCACGATGCTCTGA
>Ga0233424_10003522_pt1 | contig 10044 bp, 10 predicted proteins | sample Watercolumn_Towu_FD_181011 | JGI IMG/M metagenome (GOLD analysis project Ga0233424, IMG submission 181011) | Freshwater microbial communities from Lake Towuti, South Sulawesi, Indonesia - Watercolumn_Towuti2014_125_MG | ecosystem: Environmental > Aquatic > Freshwater > Lake | place: Indonesia... | reverse complement strand
GTACATGTCGCGCTAGCCGGTCGAGTACAGGCCGTCGAAGACCTTGCCGATGGTGGAGCGGATGAAGTCCTGGGGCAGCTTGGCGCGGTTCTCGCCCCAGTTGGTTTCCATGATGCCGATTTCCGGCTGCTCCTTGACGACGTCCAGGCCGCGCTCCTGCCAGAAGCTGCGCAGCTGCGGCCAGAGCTGTTCGGGCGTGGCACTGGTGCGCAGCCAGCGGTCGCTGCCCGCGCGCTCCAGGCGGACGTCGCCGGCCACATTGGCCGCGACGCTGCCCGGCACCAGGGACTGGGCATTGGTCGCATTGGCCGGCTTGACGGCCGACAGCGCCGACGCGGTGATGGAGCCACCTTGCACCTGGGCACGGTTGTCCTTGGCCAGCTGGGTCAGGTCCGGGGGCACGTCCAGACCCTGGGTCTGGCGCGAGGCTGCCTTGTAGTCGACCTTGTCCGTCGAGAAGACGCTGTCGAGGGTGCTGCAGCCGGCGAGCGACAGGACAAAGGCCGTGCAGGCCAGGCGGGTCGCCGTGGGGCGAAGCGAGGAAACAGACATCACGCTGGAAATCTCCGGGGAACTGGGGCGCCGGTCAAGGCCGGCGCAGCCGCGCATTAGAGCAGACCTGCCTCGACCATCGCCTGACCGACGCTGGCCTGGCCGGCCGCCGTCATCGGGGTGATGGGCAGGCGCAGCGTGCCGCCGCAACGGCCCAGGCGCGACAGGGCCCACTTTGCCGGGCCTGGGCTGGGTTCGCAGAAGAGCTGCTTGTGCAGGCCGAGCAGCTGGAAGTGGATCTTGCGGGCTTCGATGGCATTGCCGGCGATGGCCAGGCGGCACATCTCGGCCATCTGGCGCGGGGCGACGTTGGCCGTGACGCTCACATTGCCATGGCCGCCCAGCAGCATCAGCGTGACGGCCGTGCCATCATCGCCCGAGTAGATGTGGAAGCCCTGCGGTGCATGCTTGATCAGGTAGGCCGCGCGCTCGATGTTGCCGGTGGCTTCCTTGACGCCGAACACGCCGGGCAGGCTGGCGCAGCGCAGGGTCGTCTCGGGGGCCATATCGGCCACGGTCCGGCCGGGCACGTTATAGAGCATCATGGGGATGTCCACGGCCTCGGCGATCGCCTTGAAGTGCTGGTAGATGCCTTCCTGCGAGGGCTTGTTGTAGTAGGGCACGACCGACAGCGTGCAGTCCGCGCCGACTTCCTTGGCATAGCGGCTCAGCTCGATGGCCTCGGCCGTGGAGTTGGCGCCGGTGCCGGCCAGGATGGGAATCCGGCCCTTGGCATGCTCGACCGCGACGCGAATGATCTCGCGGTTCTCTTCCATGCTCACCGTCGGCGACTCGCCGGTGGTGCCGACCACGCCGACGCAGGCGGTGCCTTCCTCGACATGCCAGTCAATCAGGCGGCGCAGGGCCGGGTAGTCGATGCTGCCGTCCTCGTTCATGGGGGTGACGAGGGCGACGATGCTGCCGAGGATGGGCTTCATGGTGGGGCGGTCTTTGAGAATCTGGCGATTTTAGGGGGCTGCCGTCAGCACTCGGGCGGCCGGCAGGCCGCAACGCGCTGGACGAAACGCGGGTTGACGCCGGGCTCGAACAGGTCTTCGTAAGCCACGATGCGCCAGTCACTGCAAACGCGCAGCAACTCGCCGCGCTGCAGCAGGAAATCAGGCCTTGCCGGCCGGCCGACGGTCTGCTGGCCGTCGGCGAAGGTTTCCCAGATCAGCCAGCCGCCGGGCTTGACGGCGGCGCGCACGGTATCGAACAGCGGGCGCCAAAGGTAGTTGCAGACGACGACCAGATCGAAGGCCTCGCCCGGCAGCGGCCACGGGCCGTTCTCGATGTCGGCCGTGACGATGCGGGCCAGACTTTGCAGCGGGGCGGTGGCCGTGGCGTCACGGTCCACGCCCGTCACCTGCCAGCCGGCCTCGGCCAGCCACTTGAGATTGCGCCCGGAGCCGCAGGCGACGTCCAGGGCCGTGCCGGGCGGCTGTGGGGCGAAGCGTTGCAGCCAGGCGGAGGCGGTGCTCATCCGAAGCAGGCCCAGATCTGTTCGCTGAGCTGGATCATGACGGCAGGATGCTGGTAGGCCAGGGCCGTGGCGGCGAGCGCGGCCGCGGCCAGCAGGGGCAGGATCCAGCGGCGCGGCTTCATGCGGCTTGCGGCGCTGCCGGGCGGGGGATGGCCGTCTCGCGCACCGGCAGGTTGGCCAGCATGGCCATCACGCCCAGCGCGATGGCGAGCCACCAGACGACGTCGTAGCTGCCGGTGGCGTCGTAGAGCTTGCCGCCCAGCCACACGCCCAGGAAGCTGCCGACCTGGTGACTCAGGAACACGAAGCCCCCCAGCATGGACAGATGCTGGGCGCCGAAGATCTGCGCCACGACGGCATTCGTCGGGGGCACGGTCGACAGCCACAGGAAACCCATCACGGCGGCGAAGACGTACACGCTCAGCGGCGTGAGGGGCACCGAGATGAAGAGCAGGATCGCCACCGCCCGCAGCCCGTAGATGGCTGAAAGCACATAGCGCTTCGGGAAACGCTGGCCCAGCATGCCGGCAGCATAGGTGCCGAAGATGTTGAACAGGCCGATCAGCATCAGCGCGCCGGTCGAGACGCCCAGGCCCAGGCCGTGGTCCTTCAGATAGCTCGGCAGGTGCACGCCGATGAACACGACCTGGAAGCCGCAGACGAAGTAGCCGAGCATCAGCAACTGGAAGCTGCGGTAGCCGAAGGCCTCGCGCAGCGCCTGGCCGATGCTTTGGTGCGCACCGCTGAAGGCGGCCACGCTGCGCTCCCTGACACCCAGGGCCAGCGGCGCGATCAGCAGTGCGGCGCCCGCCAGCAGGTAGAGCGCGCCCTGCCAGCCGAGGTGGCTGATGAGCCAGGTCTCGACCGGGATCATGACGAACTGGCCAAAGGAGCCCGCCGCCGCCGCCACGCCGAAGGCCCAGGAGCGCTTCTCGGGCGACACGGTGCGCCCGAGCACGCCGTAGATGACAGCGTAGGTGGAGCCGGACTGGGCCAGGCCGATCAGCACGCCGGCGCCGAGCGTGAAGCCCAGCGGCTGGGTGGTCACGGCCATCAGCAGCAGGCCGGCGGCGTAAGCGAGGGCGCCGCCGATCAGCACCTTCCAGGCGCCGAAGCGGTCGGCCAGCATGCCGGCGATCGGGCCGGCGATGCCCCAGGCGAGGTTCTGCACGGCCATCGCGAAGGAGAAGGTCTCGCGGGTCCAGCCGCGCTCGGTGATGATGGGTTGGAGCCAGAAGCCGAAGCCGTGGCGGATGCCCATCGACATCGTGACGATGAGCGCGCCGCACAGCAGCACCTGCTGGACGGACAGGCCGGTAGGCGTGGCGCGGGAGGAGTTCATCTCGGCACTGTAGTCATCAGCGCTTGGCCTTGCCTGACGGTTTGGCTTTGCTGGCCCCCGCCTTGCTCGACGCCTTGCTGGTCGTTGCCTTGCCCTTCTTCTTGGGCACGGCCTTCTTGGCGGGTTCAGCGGTGGAGGCCACCGCCTGCGAGCTCGAAGCGGCCACCTCGGCCAGCCGGGTCAGGAGCCGGCCCTGCTTGACGCGCAGCAAGGGCGTGTCGACCTGCGCCAGATCGGCCAGCGGGTCGCCGCCCAGCAGCAGGAAGCTGGCCTCGCAGCCGGGGTCGAAGCAGCCCAGGCGCCGGCCGGGGAAGAGGGCGCGGGGCGTGTCCTGCGTGGCCAGGCGCAGCAGCGTGGCGCGGTCCAGCCCAAGTTCGTCCAGCGCATGCACCTCGGCGCGGGCCGTACCGATGAACACATCCGAGCCCACCAGCAGGGGCGCGCCGGCCGCCTGCAGCCGGGCCAGGTTGGCGCGCTGCACCTCGCGCAGGGCAGCCAGCCGTTCGGGGTCCAGCTTGAACAGCGTGGTGGCGGCCGTGGTGGTGATGGTGGCCGTGCGCTGGCGGGCCGCCTGGGCGGCGGCGGCTTCACTGAGTGCGAAGCGCTCGACCGGCTCGTCCAGGGTGTTCGCATAGCCGGGCAGGTGGGCGATGGCGTCCACGCCTGCGGCCAGGGCGACCTCGTAGTCGGCCGCCGTCTCGACATGCGCCACCACCTGGCGCCCGTTCGCATGGGCGAGTCGGGTCAGCTCGGTGGCCGTGTCAGGCCGCAGGCCAAGCCGGCCGAACATGGCGGACAGGTCGCGCAGTTCCGGCCGTTCGCTGTGGGACAGCACGATGCGCAGCCAGCGCCCGCCGCGGGCCTGGATGGCGGGCCATTGCTCGCGCGCCTGCTCGGGGCTGTCCACCAGCACGATGAGCTGCTGCGCGGCGGCGGCCGCCGGCGTGGGCTCGGGCAGCACGGCGGCCAGCGGGTAGCCGTCGGGGGAGGTGATGCAGGCGGTGACGAAGGTCACGTCCGGGGCGGCCGGGTGGGCGGCCAGCGGGGCCACCTCGGCGGCGCCGTTCGGGTCGCCGCAGAGCATGGCGGCGTAGAACACGCCCTCGTCGATGTATTTGTCGGCGTACTGGCCCCAGCCCCAGGCGGTCTGCAGGTTGTGGTTGTGGGCCTCGCCCAGCGGGTTGATCAGCACCTGCTGGCCGCGCAGGTCCATCTTGCGGTTGACCTTGGCGGGCTTCTTGGCCACGAACACGCCGTTCTCGACGTACAGGTTGCCGCGCTGGATCTGGCGCCCGTCGAACCAACGGGCGTTCTTGAGCTCCCAGCTCAGCGGCGCGCTGGCCTGGAAGGGCTGGGCGGCAGGAGCTTGGGCGTGGACCTGTGGAAAAATACAGGCCACCATCAGGCAGGCAATCAGAAATCTCAAGCGTCGGCACTCGGTCTTCAAGGGCCGCGAATCCTAGCCCGAGCGCCTCCCTAGAATCCCGCCCCTATGTCCAGCCGTCCCTCTTCCTCCTCTGCCACCCAGCCCGCCGCCTACGGCGAAGCCTCCATCCGCGTCCTGAAGGGGCTGGAGCCGGTCAAGCAACGACCGGGCATGTACACCCGGACCGAGAACCCGCTGCACTGCATCCAGGAGGTCATCGACAACGCCGCCGACGAGGCCCTGGCCGGCTACGGCAAGCGCATCGACCTGACGCTGCATGTCGACGGCTCGGTGTCGGTGGCCGACGACGGCCGCGGCATCCCCTTCGGCCTGCACCCGGAGGAGGGCGTGCCGGTGGTGGAGATCGTCTTCACGCGGCTGCACGCCGGCGGCAAGTTCGACAAGGGCTCGGGCGGCGCCTACAGCTTCTCCGGCGGCCTGCACGGCGTGGGCGTGTCGGTGACCAACGCGCTGGCCAGGCGGCTGGAGGTGGCCGTCTGGCGCGACAAGCAGGTGGCCGGCATCGCCTTCGAGCATGGCGACGTGGTGCAGCAGGTCGTCGCTCGCCCGGCGGCCAGCGGGGACCGCAAGCAGGGCACGACGGTGCGCGTCTGGCCCGACCCCAAGTATTTCGAGAGCGCCGAGCTGCCGCGCCACGAACTGGTGCACCTGCTGCGCTCCAAGGCCGTGCTGATGCCGGGCGTGACGGTCACGCTCAAGATCGAGAAGACCGGCGAAGTCACCACCTGGCTCTACAAGGCCGGCCTGCGCGACTACCTCTCGCAGTCGCTCACCGCCGAGCCGCTCATCCCGCTGTTCGAGGGCGAGGGCTTTGCGGGCGCAGGCGAGAGCGAGAACTTCGCCGAAGGCGAGGGCGCCGCCTGGTGCGTGGCCTTCACGGAAGACGGCTCGCCGCTGCGCGAGAGCTACGTCAACCTGATCCCGACGGTCGCCGGTGGCACGCACGACTCGGGCCTGAAGGACGGCCTGTTCGGTGCGGTCAAGGGCTTCATCGAGATGCACTCGCTGCTGCCCAAGGGCGTGAAGCTGATGCCGGATGACGTCTTCTCGCGCGCCAGCTTCGTGCTGTCGGCCAAGGTGCTGGACCCGCAGTTCCAGGGCCAGACCAAGGAGCGCCTGAACTCGCGTGACGCGCTGCGGCTCGTGTCCGCCTACGTGAAGCCGGCCTTCGAGCTGTGGCTGAACCAGCATGTGGAGCATGGCAAGAAGCTGGCCGAGCTGGTCATCAAGCAGGCGCAGACGCGCCAGCGCGCCAGCCAGAAGGTCGAGAAGCGCAAAGGCTCCGGCGTGGCCGTGTTGCCGGGCAAGCTGACCGACTGCGAAAGCCGCGACCTGCTGCACAACGAAGTCTTCCTGGTGGAGGGCGACTCCGCCGGCGGCAGCGCCAAGATGGGCCGCGACAAGGAGACGCAAGCCATCCTGCCGCTGCGCGGCAAGGTGCTCAACGCCTGGGAGGTCGAGCGCGACCTGCTCTTCAAGAACAACGAGATCCACGACATCGCCGTCGCCCTGGGCGTGGACCCGCACGGCCCCAACGACACGCCGGACCTCTCCGGCCTGCGCTACGGCAAGGTCTGCATCCTGTCCGACGCCGACGTCGACGGCTCGCACATCCAGGTGCTGCTGCTGACGCTCTTCTTCCGGCACTTCCCGAAGCTGGTGGAAGCCGGCCACGTGTTCGTCGCCCGCCCGCCGCTGTACCGCGTGGATGCGCCGGCGCGCGGCAAGAAGCCCGCGGTCAAGCTCTACGCGCTGGACGAGGGCGAGCTCGCCGCCACGCTCGACAAGCTGCGCAAGGAAGGCGCACGCGAGGGCTCCTGGAGCATCAGCCGCTTCAAGGGCCTGGGCGAGATGAGCGCCGAGCAGCTGTGGGACACCACGCTCAACCCGGAAACCCGCCGGCTGTCGCGCGTGGAGTACGGCCAGTTCGACTTCGCCGCCACGGTGGATGCCTTCAACAAGCTCATGGGCAAGGGCGAGGCCGCGTCGCGCCGCGAGCTGATGGAGCTGCACGGCGACGCCGTGGAGGTGGACGTCTGATGCACACGGTCTACAACGGCGAGCACGGCGCGCACGCCGCCACGCACGAGTTCTTCCGCGGCCGGCTGGTGCCGGCCTTCGAGGTGCCGGCGCGGGCCGACTACATCCTGCAGGCCTTGCAGGTGGCGAAGCTGGGCGACATCCTGGCACCGGTGGACCACGGCCGCGCGCCGCTGGAGCGGGTGCATGCGCCGAGCTACCTGCGCTTCATCGAAGGCGCGCATGCCGAGTGGCGGGCGCTGGGCGGGGAGGGCGACGCCTTCCCGGCGGTGTGGCCGGTGCGCAGCCTGCGCAGTGATGTGGAGCCGGCGAGCTTTGCGGCGCGCATGGGCCTGTATTCCATGGACAGCGGCACGCCGCTGACGGCGGGCAGCTGGGCAGCGGCCTATGCCGGCGCGCAGGCCTCGCTGACCGCGCTGGACCGCGTGCTGGCCGGCGAGCGCGCGGCCTACTGCCTGACCCGCCCGCCCGGCCACCACGCCGGGGCCGACTTCTTCGGCGGCTACTGCTTCATCAACAACGCGGCGGTGGCGGCCCAGGCGGCGCGTGATGCCGGCTTGGCCCGCGTGGCCATCCTGGATGTGGACTACCACCACGGCAACGGCACGCAGGCCATCTTCTACGACCGTGCCGATGTGTTCTACGCCAGCGTGCACGGTGACCCGCAGACCGAGTTCCCCTTCTTCCTCGGCCATGCTGACGAGACGGGTGCCGGCGCCGGGCAGGGCTTCAACGCCAACTTCCCGCTGCCGGTCGGGGTGTCCAACGAGGCCTGGTTCGCCGCGCTGGAGCAGGCGCTGGCGCGGCTCACCGCCTTCCGCCCGGAGCTGCTGATCGTCTCGCTCGGCGTGGACACCTACGGCGGCGACCCGATCTCGCACTTCAAGCTCGACGAGCCCGAGTTCCGCCGCCTGGGTGCCCGGCTGGCCGCCTTCGGCGCGCCCACGCTCTTCCTGCAGGAAGGCGGTTATGCCACCGAGGCCATCGGCCGCAATGTCTTGGCCGTGCTGGCCGGCTTCGAGGGCGCATGACCCTGCGGCTGCGTCCCACGATGCTGTCGGACCTCGACTGGGTCGTCTCGGTCGAGCGCGACGGCGCGAACCTGCCCTTCATCACGCCCTGGGAGCGGCCGCAGCACGAGGGCGCCATCCGCTTCCCCGACTCGCGCCACTTCATCCTGGAGGAAGGCGACGCGCTGGAGCGCATCGGCTTCGCCATCCTGCAGGGCTGCCGCAACCCGAACGGCTCGGTCGAGCTGAAGCGCCTGGTGCTGCAGCCCAAGGGGCGGGGCCTGGGCCGCCGGGCGGTGCGCCAGCTCAAGGCCCTGGCCTTCACGCAGCTCAAGGCCCATCGCTTCTGGCTGGACGTGAAGGCACTGAACACCCGTGCCTTCAAGCTCTACGAGAGCGAAGGCTTCGTCGAGGAGGGGCGACTGCGCGAGAGCGTGCGCGTGACCATCGACGGTGCCGACGGCTACGACTCCCTCATCGTGATGTCCCTGCTCGACCGCGAGTACCAGGCGCGCGTGGCGCTGGGCCAGGAGGCCGTGTGAAGGCCTGGCTGCTGCCGCTGTGCCTGCTGATCGCAGCCCCCGCGCAGGCAGAGCTGTGGGGCTATGTGGACGCGGCGGGCGTGGCGCACTTCGCGCCCCGGCAGATCGACAAGCGCTATGCGCCGGTGCTGGGCAGCGCGGGCGCGCTGCGCGTGCCCGGCAAGACCGACGGTGGCGCCCACCTGCTGACCTGGCTGGAGATCGCACCCGAGGTGAAGGCCATGCAGCCCTTCGTGCGCGAGGCTGCGGCCCGGCATGGGGTGGACGCCGAGCTGCTCAAGGCCGTCATCGCGGTGGAATCCGGCTACCAGGCGAGTGCCGTGTCGCCCCGCGGTGCCCTGGGCCTGATGCAGATCACGCCCGAGACGGCCAGCCGCTATGCCACGCCGGCCGATGCCGCCCGCCTGGCCGAGCCGCGCATCAACATCCACACGGGCGCCCGCATGCTGGCCGACCTGATCCGGCGCTTCGGCCGCATCGACGCCGCGCTGGCCGCCTGGAATGCCGGTGAGGGCGCCGTGCGCCGCGCCGGCAACCGCGTGCCCGACATCGACGAAACCCAGGCCCATGTGCAGCTCGTGCTCGAGCTGTACTGGGCCCTGCTGCAGCAGAGCCAGCCGGCCCGTGCGCAGCGTTTGACCTTGCACCCATGAGTTCCCAGACCACCATCGATTTCAACGCCCCGGCCGAGGGCGACAGCGGCAATGCGCTGACCCTGGCGGCCTACGCGCAGCAGGCTTACCTCGAATACGCACTGAGCGTCGTGAAGGGCCGCGCGCTGCCGTCCTATGCCGACGGCCAGAAGCCCGTGCAGCGCCGCATCCTGTACGCGATGAAGCTGCTCGGCCTGGGCTGGAGCGGCAGCTCCGGCGCCAAGCCGGTGAAGGGCGCCAAGGTCGTGGGCGACGTGCTGGGTGACTTCCACCCCCACGGCGACCAGTCCGTCTACGACGCCCTCGTGCGCATGGCGCAGGACTTCTCCCTGCGCTACCCCCTCATCGACGGCCACGGCAACTTCGGCAGCCGCGACGGCGACGGTGCGGCGGCCATGCGTTACACCGAAGCGCGCCTGGCCCCGATCGCCCGGCTGCTGCTGGACGAGATCGACGAGGACACCGTCGACTTCCGCGCCAACTACGACGGCCGCCTGCAGGAGCCGGTCGAGCTGCCCGCGCGCCTGCCCTTCGCGCTGCTCAATGGCGCCAGCGGCATTGCGGTGGGCCTGGCCACCGAGATCCCGAGCCACAACCTGCGCGAAGTGGCCGCTGCCGCGGTCGCGCTGCTCAAGGACGACAAGCTCAGCGACGACGCGCTTTTCGAGCTCGTGCCCGGGCCGGACTTCCCCGGTGGTGGCCAGCTCATCAGCGCGCCGGAGGAAATCCGCTCCGCCTACCTGACCGGCCGTGGCAGCCTCAAGCTGCGAGCGCGCTGGAAGATCGAGGACCTCGCGCGCGGCCAGTGGCAGCTGGTGGTGACCGAGCTGCCGCACGGCACCAGCGCCCAGAAGGTGCTGGAAGAGATCGAGGAGCTGTCCAACCCCAAGGTCAAGGCCGGCAAGAAGACGCTGACGCCCGAGCAGCTGCAGCTCAAGGCCAGCGTGCTGGCCGTGCTGGACAGCGTGCGCGACG
>Ga0233424_10003520_pt1 | contig 10047 bp, 6 predicted proteins | sample Watercolumn_Towu_FD_181011 | JGI IMG/M metagenome (GOLD analysis project Ga0233424, IMG submission 181011) | Freshwater microbial communities from Lake Towuti, South Sulawesi, Indonesia - Watercolumn_Towuti2014_125_MG | ecosystem: Environmental > Aquatic > Freshwater > Lake | place: Indonesia... | reverse complement strand
CGAGTGCGGTCAGCACGTCCGCGCTGCCGCTGCGGGACGAGATCGCCCGCCCCCCGTGCTTGGCCACCGTGAGGCCGCCGCCCGCGGCGACGAAGGCCGCGGCCGTCGAGATGTTGAAGGTGCCGGCCGCATCCCCGCCTGTGCCGCAGGTGTCGACCACCAGGGCGTCCGCCACCCTGATGCTCCCCGCCTTGGCGCGCATCGCCTTGACCGACCCCACGATCTCCTCGACCGTCTCGCCCTTGACGCGCAGCCCCATCAGGTAGGCGGCGATCTGCACGGGTGTGGCCGCCCCGTCCATGATCTCCAGCATGACCTCCTCGGCCTCTTTCTCCGGGAGGTCCACCTTGTCGGCGACCTTGCTGATGGCGTCCTTGATCATGGCGCGGCTAGAGCTTGAGGAAATTGCGGAGCAGGTCCATGCCGGAGGCGGTCAGGATGGATTCGGGATGGAACTGCACGCCCTCGACGGGCATGGTGCGGTGACGCAGGCCCATGATCTCCCCTTCCGCCGTCTCCGCGGAGACTTCGAGGCAATCCGGGAGATTGGCCCGGTTCACCAGCAGCGAATGGTAGCGCGTGGCCTCGAAGGGGTTGGCCAGGTCGCGATAGATGGTCCGGCCGTCGTGGTGGATCATCGAGGTCTTCCCGTGCATCAGCCGCTCGGCGCGAAGGACTTCGCCGCCAAACGCCACGCCCAGGGACTGATGGCCCAGGCAGACGCCGAGGATCGGCAGGCGCCCGGCGAAATGTTTGATGGCTTCGACCGAAACGCCGGCCTCCTTGGGCGTGCAGGGCCCGGGGGAGATCACGATCCGCTGCGGGCGCAGCGCTTCGATCTCCTCGATCGAGACCTTGTCGTTGCGGTAGACCCGCACGTCCTCGCCCAGTTCCCCGAGATATTGCACGAGGTTGTAGGTGAAGGAATCGTAATTGTCGATCATCAGCAGCATGGGACTTATTCCAAGCCTTCTTCGGCCAGCTCGATGGCCTTCATCATGGCCCGCGCCTTGCTGCAGGTCTCCTCGTACTCGCGCCCGGGGTCGGAATCGGCCACGATGCCGGCGCCGGCCTGGATGTACGCCTGCCGCCCCTTGATGACGACGGTCCGGATGTTGATGCAGGTGTCCATGTTGCCGGAGAAGCTGAAGTAGCCGACCGCGCCGGCGTACGGGCCGCGCCGCGTCGGCTCCAGCTCTTCGATGATCTGCATGGCGCGGATCTTGGGCGCGCCGGAGACCGTGCCCGCGGGGAAGCAGGCTTTCATGACGTCGTAGGCCGTCTTGGACGGCTCCAGCTCCCCGCCCACCTGCGAGACCAGGTGCATCACGTGGGAGTAGCGCTCCACCTGCATCAAGGCATCGGCCCTGACCGTCCCCTTGCGCGCCACGCGGCCGACGTCGTTTCTGCCCAGATCCACCAGCATGACGTGCTCGGCCCGTTCCTTGGCATCGGCCAGCAGCTCCCGCTCCAGCAGCCGGTCCTGCTCCTCGGTCGGCCCGCGCCGGCGCGTGCCGGCGATCGGCCGGACCGACACCCGGCCGTCCTCGCAGCGCACCAGGATCTCCGGCGAAGAGCCCACCAGCTCCACCCCGCCGAGCCGCAAGTAATACATGTAGGGCGAGGGGTTGACTACCCGCAGGGCCCGGTAGATCTCGAACGGCGTGGTGCGGATCCGCGTCTCCCATCGCTGGGAGAGCACCGCCTGGAAGATGTCGCCCGCGCGGATGTATTCCTTGGTCTTGACCACCATCTTCTCGAAGTCGGCGCGGCTCATGTTCGGGGAAAAGCGCGGCCCGGCCTGGCGGCCGGCAAACCAGCGGATCCCCCGGGGCCCGATCCGCCGCAGCGGCCGGCGCAGCCGCGCGATCATGGCCTCGATGCGGGCGGTGGCATCCGCATAGGCCTGCTTGAGATCGGCGTCCTTGCCGGAGGGCACGTGCGCATTCGCCACGACCTTGATCGTCTGGGCGACGTTGTCGAAGATCAGCAGCGTATCGGTGAGGAGAAAGGCCAGATCGGGCAGGCCCAGCTCGTCCTTCCGGCGCTGGGGGATGTCTTCGAAATAGCGGACGACGTCGTAGCCCAGGTAGCCGACCGCGCCGCCGAAGAAGCGCGGGAGGCCCGGAGCGGCGACCGGACGGTATTCCGCCATGACGTCGCGCAGCCGGTCCAGAGGCGTCTGTCCGGGTTTGTCGCTGACCGGCAGCCGGTCGCTGCGCTTGCCCCGCGTGACGATCAGCGCGCCCTGTTCCTGCCGGACGACGACCGGCGATCCGCCGCCCAGGAAGGAATAGCGGGCCCAGTTCTCCCCGCCTTCCACGCTCTCCAGCAGGTAGGCGGACGGTCCGTGGTCGATCTTGGTAAAGGCGGAGACAGGGGTCTCCAGATCAGCCAGGATCTCACGGTACAGGGGGATGAGATTTCCCTGCGCCGCCAGGCTGCGGAAATCGTCGAAACTCAACGAATAGCAAGGCTTTTTCATCGTCGGAACCGTAACATGCAGGTTGCTGATTAGTCAACGAAGGGGCGCACGCTGCGAGGAATAACGAGCAGCACGCTTGTGCGCGCCGCCGAGATGGTGAGGCGGCCGGGTCTTACGCTGAACGGTCGGCTGAGTTCAACGAGCTAAGAAGAAAGCTGCCATGCCTTGACGATCTTCTCCAGATCGGCCGGCGAGCATTTGACGAACTGGATGCCCAGCTTGGAGTAGTTCTTTCCCCGGTCGTCGCTGAGCTGCTGCGATCGGACGACCTTGCCCACGACCTCGCCCAGCTTCTCCCCGCCGGGCAGGGTGAACGACAGGATTAGCTCCGAGCCGAGCCCGACCGCTTCGCGGGTGCTGAGCTGCACCCCGCCCCGGCTGATGTTCTTGATGGAGCCCTGGTACACGCGGCTGTTCTGCGCCTCGCGGTAGATCGCGAACACCGAGACCTCAAGCCGGTTGTGTTGCCGATTGTTCTCGCCGCCCTTCTCGGCAGGCTGCTCCAGGAAATCGAGGACCTCATAGACTTCGACCGTCCCGCTCCGGCCCTTGACCTCGATCGGGCTCAGCGGCTTGGCCTGGACCAGGTCCTTCACGTGCCGGTGCGTGTCCTGGCTGATGAGAACGCCCCCGGGCTGCGCGTTCGATTCCAGCCGCGCCGCCAGGTTCACGTTGTCGCCGATCACCGTGTAGTCGATCCGCGAGGGGGAGCCGATGTTGCCCGCCACGGCCGCCCCGCTGTTGATCCCGATGCGGATCTGCAGACCCGTCCGGCCGGCCGCAGTGGCGGCGGCATGCAGGCGCTTGGCCTCCTGCTGCATCGCGATGGCCGCGGACACGGCCTGTCTGGCATGGTGCGGGCTGGCCACCGGCGCGCCGAACACGGCCATGATCGCATCGCCGATGAACTTGTCCAGGGTGCCCTGGTGCTCGAAGACGATCGCGGTCATGGCCGTGAAGAACTCGTTCAGGAGCTGGACCACTTCCTCCGGCTGAAGGCGCTGCGACATGCCGGTGAAGCCGCAGACGTCGGCGAAGAGCACCGAACAGTCGATCCGCTTGCCGCCGAGGACCAGGACCTCCTTGCGGCTCATCACGTCCTCCACGACCGTGGGGGACAGATATCGTTGGAGGCTCAATCTGGCCTTGGTCTCCTTCTGGACGTTCTCGTAGAGCCGCGCGTTCTCGATGGCGATCGCCGCCTGGTGGGCAAACCCGGTCAGGAACTCGACGGACTCCTGGGTGAAGGCGCCGGACACCATGCGGTTGTCCACGTAGATCACGCCGATGATCTCGCCGGTCTTCAACTTGAGGGGGACGCACAAGAGGGATCGGATGTGGTGGGCCATGACGCTCTGCATGGCCTTGAACTGATCCTCCTTCTCGGCGTCGGTGGCCAGGATCGGCTGGCCTTCGCTCGCCACGCGGCTGGAGATGTTGCTGCTGATCGCCCACTGTCCCTTGTCCTTGAGCTCCGCCTCCATCTTTCTGGCCACCTGCATGGCCAGCTCGCCGGTCTCGGCATCCTTCAACATCAGGAAGCCGCGCTCCGCGTTCATCACCTTGATGGCCATGTCCATGATCAGATCCAGCAGGCGGTCCATCGCCAACACCGAATTGATCATGCGGCCCACCTCCGCCAGCGTGGCCATCTCCCGCTGTGACCGGCCGAGCCCGTCCGTGCCTCGCCGCAGCGCGTCGCCGGCTTCCGCCAGCTCTCTGAGCCTGTCGAAGGCCGCGGGCGGCGGACCGGCCCCCTGGAGTGCGTCCTTCATCGCCGCCAGGGCCGCATCGATCCGCCCGAGCTGCTGCTTGACGCCCCCATACTGCTTCATGTGGACGTAGCAGCGGGTGCAGTAGGTCGCCGCAGCCTGCTCCTGGCTGCAGTGCGGACATGTGATCAGCTCATCGCCCATGGATTGTGAAGGCTCCGGACTGTGCATGCGGGCGCGCCGTTGCGCCCGGCAGGACGGGATCAACTTGCACGGAGGGCGAGACCGACGGCTTCCATGTTGGGATACCGGTCCTCAGGACGCTTCTTGAGGCACGTCATCACGATCGTCTCGAGATGCTTGGGAATCTTCGGGTTGATGAGGCCCGGCAGCATCGGCGTCTCGTGGATCTGCCGATAGGCGATATCGCCTTCGCCGAACGGCACCTTGCCCGCCAGCATCTCGTAGAGCATCACGCCGAAGGCGTACATGTCCGTCCGGAGGTCCACCACCTTCCCCTGGATCTGCTCCGGGGCCATGTACACCGGAGTGCCCATGACCGTGCCGGTGCGGGTCATCGCGGAGAACTCCTCCTGCACGCGGGCCAGCCCGAAATCCACGATCTTGACCACGCCGCCCTTCGCCACGAGGATGTTGTCGGGCTTGATGTCCCGGTGGACCACACCCTGGCTGTGAGCATAGGCCAGTGCGGCGCAGGTCTGCTCGATGACCGGGAAGGCGCCTTCGAAGGACATCTCTCCCCGCTTCATGATGTCCCGCAGCGTGCTCCCCTCGACGAATTCCATGGCGATGTAGATGGGTTCCCGGACGTGGATGTCGTAGATGGCCACGATGCCCGGATGCTTCAGATGGCTGGCCGCCTGGGCCTCCCGGATGAAGCGCGCCACCGCCTCGCCGTCGCTCTGGTACTCGTCCTTCATGAACTTGAGGGCCACTGGACGACGCAGTACTCGATCGATCGCCCGGAACACCGTCCCCATGCCGCCCGCCCCGATCCGCACGATCTGCTCGTACCGCTCCTCCACGACCGACATGGACGGTTTGGCGGCAGCCGGCGCCGCGGCGGCGGCCGGTGCGATCGTCTTCTGCGGCAGCTGTGCCAGCCGCTGCGCCACGTCCTGATAGTTCGCATTGAGCTCGAAGACACGCTTGTAGTATTCCCGCGCACGGTCCGGATAGCCCATCTTTTCATAGGCGAACCCGATGTCGTAGAAGTATTCGGTCTTCTTGGCCTCCGGCAGGGCCGCCTGCTGAAGCTTGTCGAACTGGTTCTGGGCCAGGTCTTCGAGTCCCTTGTGCAGGAACGTCAGTCCCAGCCGCAGCAGCGCGTGGTGCTGGAAGGGCGACTCGCTGCGCGCGAGCTGCTGGTAGACCGACAATACCTTGTCTTCCGACTCCCCCCGCTTCAAATAGGTCTCGCCCAGCTCGTACAGCACCCAGTTGGCCTCCTGACCGGACAGGCGGCCGGTGCGGATCATTTCCTCCTGCTCGGCGATTTTTTTCTGGACGAGGATCTCCTCCATCTGCGTCAGCCGGTCCTGATAGGTGGCGTTGTTCGGATCGAGCAGCAGGATCATCTCCAGGATCGTCTTGGCAGCGTCCATCTCGCCGGTCTCTTCGTGCCGCTCCAGGCAGGCCGCCAGCATCCCCATCACCGCGCCTTTCATCTCCGCGCCCAGGGCGGAGCTCGGCGCCACCATCTCCAGCCACTTGCGGGCCGCTGCAAAATTTCCGGATTGTAGATACAGATGAATGAGCTCGCTCACCACGGCCGGCTTCTGCCGGTCGCTGGCGTGATGGGCCAGGCGGTCGAGCTTGTCCAGCACCAGGCTCAGCTTCTCGGGGCTTTGCTCGGCCACCTGCCGGTATTCGGCCATGGCCTTGCCGAAGTCACCGCGCTCGCTGAACAGGTCGCCCAGCACCCAGTGCAGCTCGTGGTCCTCGGGATGCTGCTGCGCATACTGTTGAAACAGCTCCAGCGCCTTGGGCTGCTGCCCCTCGAACTGATAGTAGTAGCCCAGCCGGTAGACTTCCGAGGGATCCTTCGCGCCGCCGCGCACCGCCTTCTCCCATTCCGCCGCCATCGCTTGCAGCTGTCCACGGCTCTTCTGGATCTCCTGGAGCAGCCGGTGCGCCTTGACGCCCCGCGGATGCTTCACGATGATCGCTTGGAGATTCTTCACGATCTTGTCGGCGCGGTCCTGCCGCACCTTCCACATCTGTTCGTATTCGGAGACCGCCTGGTCCACGTGGCCGCGGACCAGATGGATCTGCGCCGCGAGGTGGAATTTGTCGGAGAGATGGCCCTTGAGGAACCGCAACCGCTCGATGACCTGCATCGCCTCGTCGTACCGCTTGCGCGCGTACAGCACGTGCGCGTACACGAGGTGATACCGCATGTACCGGACGCCGAGGGAGGCAACCTGGCGGGAGAAATCCGTTACCGGATGGAGGCGGTCGATTTTCTTGCAGGTCTCCAGGGCTTCATTCAGCATGCCCTTTTGATGGTAGGCTTCGGCGAGATCGTTGAGCGCCTTGATGTCCCCGTCATCCTGCTTGACCGCGATCGAGATGACCTTATCCCAATCCCGGTCCGAGTAGGCCTTTTCGCGCTTGGCTTCAGGATTCAGCCCGAACATGGTGCAGCATGAAAATGGCTTGATAAAGAGTGCGTGCGCACTGGGGTTACTCGTGACCGACGATTAACCGCTGCCCGACTTCGATGTTATTGTCCGTCAGGTTGTTCCAGTTCTTCAGCGTCTGGACGTCCACGCCGTACTGCCGGGAGAGGCGGAACAGCGTCTCACCGGGCTTCACCTGATGGTACCGCGTGGGCCCGCCGGCCTGCAGGCCGGCCGGAGGCGCCGGCGGCTCGGGAGCCGGCATGGGCTCCGGAGGCGCGGTAAAGTCGCTCATCTCGGGCATCTTTTCGGCGCGCTTGGGCTTCGGCGCGGCCTTGCGCGCCTTCATCGCTTCCTGCTCCTTGAGCAGCGCGGCATCCCGCAGCGCCGTCGCATCCTCCTGGATCTTGGCCATCTGCTCGCGCACGGCCTGGATCTGGGCCGTCAGCTCGCGGTTCCTCGCCTCCAGGTCGGCCGCGTCCCGCTTCACGCGCTTGAGCTCGCTGTCCAGCTCGCCGGTCCGCTTCTCCTCCTGCGCCAGCAGCCGCTGAAAGTTCAGGGCCCGGGCCTTTTCCGCGTCGTATTTTTCCGTCATCACGCAGCCGGTCGCCAGGACCGCGCCCGCGCAGACCATCGTCAGATATCCTGCCTGCCGCAACGCCATGTCGAACCTCTGTCTCCTTAGCTGATTGTCCGTTTCACCGCCCCGATTTGAGCCCCCACAGGATAGAGCCGGTCATCCCGAAAGTCAAAGTGAATCAGCGACTTGCTCGTTTGACCCCCTCGACGACGGTGTGCTACGGTTTTGCAGCTGATTGCCGGAGTCTCATGCGACGCAAGCAGGATGCAGCTCAGAGCCGGACGGTCGTGGTCGAGGGCGTGACGCTCCGCCTGGCGCAGCCCCTGGATTCCACCCTGGAATGGGTGGGCGAGCGGGAGATTCTCAAACAGCTTCTGGCCTGCTGGCTCGTGGTCGACCGCCAGGACCTGCCGCTGTCGCCGCGCATCACCGGCCCGCCCGGCATCGGCAAGACCACGCTGGCCATGGCCGGCGCGCGGGAGCGCAAGCAGGACCTCTACATCTTTCAGTGCACGGCCGACACCCGGCCGGAGGATCTGCTGATCACCCCCGTGCTGGCCGAATCCGGCACGATCGCCTACCACGCCTCCCCATTGGTATCCGCGATGCTGACCGGCAGCGTGTGCGTGCTGGACGAGGGCAACCGCATGAACGAGAAGAGCTGGGCCTCGCTCGCGTCGCTGCTGGACCATCGGCGCTGCATCGAGTCGATCGTGGCGGGCCTTTTGATTCACGCGCACCCCGACTTCCGGTGCTGCGTCACGATGAACGAGGACGCCTCCACCTATGAAGTCCCGGATTACATCCTCTCCCGCCTGCAGCCGACGCTGAATCTGGGCTTTCCCAGGCGGGAGGACGAGCTGGCGATCCTGCGCTACCACATTCCCTTCGCGCCGGCGGAGATGCTGGTGCTCACCGTGGATTTTCTGCAGGAGGCGCATCAGTTGAACCTGACCTTCTCCGTGCGCGACGGTCTGCATCTGCTGCAATACGCCCTCAAGCGGCTGGCGCAGGACCCGGCACACCCGCTTTCGAAAGATGCCGTCTGGCGCGAAGCGCTCATCAAAGTCCTGGGCGAGGAGGCGCTGGATCTGGAAGGCCTGTCCCGCCGGCGCGCGCGCGCACTGGGCGGCCAGCCGCTGCCGCAGGGGTTGGGCGATTTCTTTTTCGAGGGGGACGACCCCTTGCATCCGGAGCGTTGACCGCCGGTCGCAATCGTGACCAAGACCGCCGACTCAGTCTTCCGCCTCTCTCCTCGCATCGAGGTCCTTCCGATCCTGCACGGCACAGGCGACATGGCGCAGGAGGTGCGCGAGACCTTGATCAGCCGGCGGATCGATTGCCTCGCGGTGCCGCTCCCCCCCTCCGTGGAGGAGCCGGTGGAGCGGGCGGTGAACAAGCTTCCGCGCATCAGCCTCGTGGTCGCGCGGGAGCCGGAGACGGACAACACGCCGGTGGTGAACTTCGTGCCGGTGGATCCCTGTCAGGCCGTGATCATGGGCATCCGGGTGGCCATGGGCGAAGGGATCCCGCGCGCCTACGTCGATCGCGAGACGGCGTCCTTCGAGCCGGTGGCCTTCGCCGCACCCGATCCCTACGCCTTGAAGCGGGTCCCGCTGGCTTCCTTCGCCTCGGCGCTGCTCCCGGCGCTGCCGGCGCCCGAAGAGGGACAGCGGCGGGAGCGGATCGCCTGGATGGCGTTCCGCCTGCACGAGCTGGAGCTGGACTACGAATCAATCCTGTTTCTGTGCCCGCTGCCGGACTGGCCCTGGCTGCGGGATGCCTACCGCGAGCGGGCGCCCTATCGCGCACCGGACTGCGTGACGGCCGTCCCCTCCATCCACCCCGTGTTGCCCGCCACGCTGTACTTCGTGCTGGGCGAGCTGCCCTTCATCACCGAGCTGTACGAGAGGCGGCGGGCGGAGGTCCGGTCGGACCGGCATCTGGCGGTGGACGGCATCAAGGAGTTGCTGCTGACGGCCCGCACGCACTGGCTCGCCGCCCGCCGGTCCGACAGCCACACGGTGGTCAATTGGGTCACGCCGCACCTCTTGCAGCTGTTCCTGCGCTACGCCCGGAACCTGGCGCTGCTGGAGCGGCGGCTGACCCCGGACCTCTATACCCTCGTCCTGGCCGCCAAGCAGATGGCCGGCGACGAGTTTGCGATCATGCTGCTGGAGACCGCCAAGGCCTACGCCTTCCAGCCCGATGAAGAGCACGAGGACGGCCGGTCGGTGGCGGCCGGCATCGGCAAGGTTGAATTCCCCGACGGCAGCGTGGCTCTCGCCAAGAACCGGCTGCAGGGCCCGTCGCTGCACTGGCGGTCGCTCTCGCTCCAGCCGACGCCGCCGCGGCTCAAGAGCCGTCGCTGGGCGCTGCAATGGAATCCCTTCCGCCAGTGCTCCTGGCCGCCCGAGGACTGCCGCATCGAGAGCTTCGCCCGCCACGTGCGGGAGCAGGCGCGGGCGATCCTGGGGACGGACCTGGCCCGCGTCGAGAAATTCACGTCCTCGGTCAAGGACGGCGTGGACATCCGGGAGACGCTGCGGAACTGGCACGGCGGCGTCCGCGCGGGCGGCCCACGGGCCGCCGCCCCGTCCCGGCAGGCCGATAGGCCGTATCGGATGG
>Ga0233424_10003519_pt1 | contig 10048 bp, 9 predicted proteins | sample Watercolumn_Towu_FD_181011 | JGI IMG/M metagenome (GOLD analysis project Ga0233424, IMG submission 181011) | Freshwater microbial communities from Lake Towuti, South Sulawesi, Indonesia - Watercolumn_Towuti2014_125_MG | ecosystem: Environmental > Aquatic > Freshwater > Lake | place: Indonesia... | reverse complement strand
GGTCGCGCCGCACCCTGCGACGAGTTCGCGCCCGACGGCGCACGACCAGTGATGCGTTCGATCGCTCCCTGAGGTGCCTCTGGTTCCTTCGCGAGGCGAAAGCTCGCACGGATCTGCTTGATCGCCTCCTCGGGTGTCATGGGTGCTGTGTTCGAGGACTCTGGAGTCTGCGTCGCTGCTGGCGCGGTCTGCCCCCGCCGACCGAGCCGCTCGGCAAGTGCGTTCACGACTAGGTCGTATCCGTTGCGCTGCGATTGATCCGTGGGCGTTTCGCCCGTGCGCGTAATGCCCGTCGGCTGCCCATTGTTGCTGCGGCGTTCCGAGGTTGTGTTCGCCACCGCGAGATACGACTTTGCGATCTGATCTCTCGTCGCGCGCCCGTGACGGAGATCGTCGCGCATCAACGCGCTTCCGTACATGCCAGTGCCTAGGGACTCGATGATGTCATCCGTCGGCACGACGACAAGTCCGTTGAATGGGCTCGAAATGAGCCGCGCTTTGCGTCCGCCCGCCATGGGGACGATCCTCAGCGCGATCGGATCAAAGAGCGTTGCGTACTCGTGACCCGCACCGGCGCTGCGCGTCGCGAGGTCAAGTCGCACCCGATTGGAGTTCGCGATCGCGGCATCCCGCGCCGAAAACTGCATGCGCTCGCTGCCGGGCCCGCGAATGACGCTTGGATTCTCCCCCCCACCGATGGCACTTCCGGCACTCATGTCACGGCGAACACTCACCGCGCCGATGCCTGTGGCAACACCAAATCGATCATTCATAGGAATCTGCCCAATCGCAGCGATGCTCGATAGCGCAGAGTTAGCTCGAAACTCGCGCGAATCGTCGCTGCCTGTTCGAGCTGCGAAGTCCCCTTCCGCGGAGTACCCAACCGTCCCCCGAAACCCTCGTCCGCCCGCGACATCACCCGTCACAACCAAGTTGCGCGCCCGGTAGTCCTGCTGTGCCACCGACTGATTGACCCGGCGACCCTGCTGCAAGCCAGCGTCTAGGGTCGACTCGCTGCCGCGCTGCAGGTTTCCATCCAGCGCGTTTTGCCCGAGCGCGCATGCGATGAGCAACTCGCCGATCATGCGAAAAGTGTACAACCCGATGCATGCGATCGAACGCTAGTCCTGCGGCGCGCGCCAGCCGATGGGCAGTGATGACAGCGCTCGCGCTGATCGCTGCGTGCGTCGCGGTAGGGATCTTCGGCCAGCGCATCGGCGACGGTCGCGGTGATGACGCTCTACTTCCGATGGGAGACCTTGCTGTCACAGCGCGCGATGTCCAACAGCGCATGCAGCTTGAAGCTCTCGAGCGACCCGAAGAGGCACCCGGTCCAACATCGAGCGAGCTCGCGATGCTGGCGCTTGAGTCGCTGGGCGCGGAGTGGACGCCGCCTGATCTTGCGAGCGTCGGTGGTGTCGCCGTACTCGCCGGTCCGGTTCCTCTTTCGCCTGACGGACACGGCCTCGCGATCCTGTACGAGTTTGAGGAGCTCGGCGAAGCGCGATTTCTCGCGCTTCTGGCGCTTCCGGACAGTGGTCGGCACGCCGTGTTCGACGAGTTTGGGCGAGCCCGTGTGCTCGAGCCCACGCAGGCGATTCTCGAGCCCGACTCTCCCGAGGATGCCGACGGGCCATCGACGCTCGCCTGGAGCGACGGGACGATGATCTTCGTCGCGCGGTGCGATGAGCGACATGGCCTCGCCCTGGCGCGGGCCGCGCTCGGCGCACCGTGAGACTCGGCGCACAGCGCAACGCGAAACGCGCCCTAGACCCGCGTCCTACCATCGCCCCGGCATGAGCGACCGCGCCTACATAACAACGCCGATCTACTACGTGAACGATCGGCCGCACATCGGTCACGCCTACACGACAACCATCTGCGATGTCTGGGCGCGCGCCTCCCGTGCGATGGGGACCGACGTCTTTTTCCTCACCGGCACGGATGAGCACGGCGTCAAGGTCGAGAAGAGCGCGGCCGCGCGCGGCATACCGCCGCAGCAGCTGGCCGATGAGAACGCCGCGGAGTTTCAGCGCGTGCTCGCGACCTTCGCGCTAACCAACGACGACTTCATTCGCACGACACAGCCGCGACATATCGCGCAGGTGCAGGAGTTCCTCCGTCGCCTCGTGAAGAGCGGCGCCGTCTACCTCGGCACCTTCGAAGGTTGGTACGACGAAGGGCAGGAGGAGTATCACACCGAGAACCGCGCGCGCGAACTCGGCTACAAGAGCCCGATCAGCGGCAAGCCTCTCGTCCGCGCGACGGAGCAGAACTACTACTTCCGCCTCAGCGCGTTCGCTGAGCGGCTGAGCGCGCACTATGCGGAGCATCCGGAGTTCGTGCGGCCGGTCGAGCGCCGCAACGAGATGCTCGGCCGCATGCGCGACGGCCTGCAGGATGTCCCCATCACGCGCACCAATTTTGCGTGGGGTATTCCCATGCCTGATGCGCCCGGGCATGTGGTGTATGTCTGGATCGATGCGCTCCTGAACTATGTGACCGCGCTTGGGCTCGGCGAGCACGCCTCGCCTGCCGCCCGTGAGCGCTACTGGCCCGCGCACTTCCATGTCATCGGCAAGGAGATCCTGTGGTTCCACGCCGTGATCTGGCCGGCGCTCTTGATGGCGCTCGAGCTTCCCCTGCCGCGTTGTGTGTACGCGCATTCGTTCTGGATCGCCGACGGTCAGAAGATGTCGAAGTCGCTTGGAAACTTCGTGGACCTACCGACCATCGAGCGCTACACCGGCACCTACGGGCTTGATGCATGGCGCTGGTACATGACGACGCAGGGACCGATCGCCGCGACGGATGCGGACTTCAATGCTCGCCACTTCCACGAGACTTACACCCACGACCTCGTCAACACGGTCGGCAACTGCCCGAGCCGTGTGGGAGCGATGATCGGCAAGTATTGCGAGGGGAAACTTCCCGCCGATCGTGAGTCGGGCGGCGTCTGGCCGCAGCGGGGTGCCGATGCGGTCGCCGCGTGGGAGCAGTGCATGGGCGCGTTCGACCTTCCCGGTGCGGCGCGCGCGGCGATGGACTTGCTGCGACAAGTCGATGCGATGATCAATGAGACCGAGCCCTTCAAGCTAGCGAAGGACCCCACCCAGACTGAGCGCCTTCACTCGATCCTGAATCAGTGCGCCCAGACGGTGCGGATCGCAGGCGTGCTGCTCGAGCCATTTCTCCCGCAGCGATGCGCGGACCTTGCGCAGGCATTTGGCGGTGCCCATACGCCAACCGCGTCGTGGCGCGACCGCACTGCGTACGGCGCGATCGCTCCGGGCGCGACGATCACCAAGGTGGCGCTCTTTCCAAGAGTCGAAGCGACAGCGCTCACGCCGAAAGCGTGAGCGCTGCGTGCAGATTGAGTGAACGGGTTAGGAGCGGCGGCGGCGGCTGCCCATCGCGCCGGCAAACCCGAGCAGCGCGAGCGCACCAGGTGCTGGCACATAGTGGAAGTCGAGGCTGACCGCGTCGAGGCTCATGTTGACAGTCTGGCTCGAGAACTCGACCGTGAATCGCGTGGGCACGAACTCGGTGCCCTGCGGCCCGAGCTCCCACTTGAATGTGCGAGTCTGTGCCTGACCCATTCCGCCGGGAAGCGGAGTGTCGGACCGCAGCACCTGGCTACCGAAGAGACCCGACCACGCGTGGCCGGCGTTGTCGGCGAGCGTCAGGCGCACGGTGTCGAGGTTCACGATGGTGCCTAGCGTCGAGAGATTCAGGAACACCGTGTTCACGCGATGCGTGAGACCGCCAATCGCCAGGATCGACAACGGGGATGCTCCGCCGTAGATGTTGCCGGTTCCTGTCAGGATGGCGCCCATCCCAAAGTTGAAGAGCGCTGGACCGCTCTCGGTGCCCGCGTAGTTCGTGGCGTTCGCTCCGCCAAAGGCAGAGGTGAACGACTCCCACGCGTAGAACTCGGACGCAGCGCTTCCGCGCCAGTCGGGGATGTACGGATTTGTGAAGTCCGCGAGTGCGGACGAGGACACAGCGGCGATCGCTGCGCTGACGAAGGCCGCGCGCGGCCCGAACGGAACCACCATGACAAACTCCTTTTCTCTCAACCTCTAGTTGGACTTACAGGGGGAACGAAACGGAAACGGGTATCGCTAACTTTCCCCGGCTCGTTCAAAAGTCAAGGAGTTTGGGTCGATTTCGCAGTCGCCCCCGCTGAACGGTGACGGGCTCTCAGTAAGACTTGGCCCAGATAACCCGCTTATTGCTGGGTTTTCCGGTGAAAACGCAGGTCCCTGGCTCCTCGTCGCCGAATGGAATGCACCGCACGGTGACACCGAGCCGCTCCTTGACATCCGCCTCCACAGCAGGATCTCCGCAGAAATGTGCGCTTGCGAAGCCTCCGTGAATCGGCGTCGGGTCGTTCTCGGCCACTTTCGGTGTCTCGAAGAATCGCTCGAACTCCTCCCGTGAATCGATCCGACGAGTGTGCTCGGCGGCATGCGCAGACGCGCGGGCGAAGAGCCCATCCTGGATCTCCTGAAGCAACGCGGAAATGTGCGACACGAATGCGTCGCGCTTGACCGCAGCCTTCTCCTTGTGCGGTCGATCCCGACGGGCCATGAAGACTGAATCTTGAGCCATGTCGCGCGGTCCAACCTCGACTCGCACTGGCACTCCCTTCTTGATCCAACTCCACGCCTTGTCGCCGCCGCGCATGTCGCGGGTGTCAAGCTCAACCTGCACGGGTCGTCCGTCGAACGACTGCCGCTTGAGCTGGGCCGCAAGCTCCTGCGTGTACTTCGTAACGGCCGCAGCATCTTCTGGCTTGTGTACGACGGGGATGATCACCACATGCGCGGGCGCGAGCTTGGGCGGCAGCACGAGCCCATCATCGTCGGAATGAGTCATGATCATCGCGCCCACAAGCCGCGTGCTGACCCCCCATGATGTTGTCCAGGCGAACTGCCGCACACCCTCGGCATCGAGGAACTGAATCTCACTCGCCTTCGCGAAGTTCTGTCCAAGGAAGTGACTCGTTCCCGCCTGAAGTGCCTTGCGGTCCTGCATCATCGCCTCGATGCAGTATGTGTCGACGGCGCCCGGGAATCGCTCACCGTCTGTCTTGCGTCCCTGAATCACCGGCATGGCCATCCACCCTTCAGCAAATGCCGCGTACACGCCGAGCATTTTCATCGTCTCCTCGACGGCCTCCTCCTTCGTTGCGTGCGCCGTGTGTCCTTCCTGCCAGAGAAACTCGGCGGTGCGAAGGAAGAGTCGCGTACGCATCTCCCACCGCACGACATTGGCCCACTGATTGATGAGCAGCGGCAAGTCGCGGTAACTCTGCACCCACTTCGCGTAGGTCGCGCCAATGATCGTCTCCGAAGTCGGTCGTACGACGAGCGGCTCTTCGAGCTCGCCCGATGGAATCAGTTTGCCGCCGGGGCCAGCCTGAAGTCTGTGATGCGTGACGACAGCACACTCCTTCGCGAAGCCGTCCACATGCGCGGCCTCCTTCTCAAGGAAGGAGACCGGAATAAAGAGTGGGAAGTAGGCGTTCTTGTGCCCAGTCTCCTTGAACATTCCGTCGAGCACTCGCTGCACGCCTTCCCAGATGGCGTAACCCCACGGTTTGATGACCATGCACCCACGGACCGGCGAGTTCTCGGCGAGATCCGCGGCGCGAACGACCTGTTGGTACCACTCGGAGTAGTTCTCGCTGCGTGTCGGCGTGATCGCGGTGGTGGGCTGGGCCATCGCCCGAGCCTATCGCACACGATCGCGGCGAAGCGCGCGCGTCAACGCGGCTCGTTGTGACCAGCGGGATCGGTGAGCACGCTCTCAGGCGCGGACGCGATCGGCGCTGTCACGGGAACAAGCCACAACTGCAACTGCGTCGGATAGAAGGGCTGACCGGTCGACCCCGTGAAGTGCACGGTCGCCAACTGGAAGATGCCGTCGGTTGGATAGACGATGTCCACTTCGGCTTTCCCGCCGCTGAGCCGGACTTGCTGGATCGTCCATGCACGCGTGTCCGATGGACCCATCGGCCTGCACGGCTGATCGCGCTTGAGCACACCGCGCCAAACCTGCTTCGGTGTCGTCGGCGGAAGATTCACAATCAACTCGCTCGACGGGGCGAGCCGCTGGTGCGCGAACTTGAGCGCATCAGCCATCAAATCCGGCATCGGCTGCATGCTCGGATCGGCCTTCGGCGCGCCGGGATACGACGGATAGGTCATCACGGCGGTGCAGCCACCAGCGAGCGGCATCATCGCGACAGACGCGATCACCACGACGGGCGCTAGCGCGCGGACGGCGCGCGTGACACGCGCAACACGCAAGCGACGGATGACGCGACGACTCTCGATTGCCTGTGACATCGTTCCTAGTCTCCGCAAGGGTGTGCGATTCTCTCACGAATGGCGCGGGCGCGCCAACTGTCACTTCTCGAGCCGCTGCACGAACCAATACTCCATGTCGATCGGAGCCTGACGGCCGAAGATCGTGACGAGCACGCGGACCTGTCCCTTGTCTGGGAAGACCTCGTCGATCGTGCCCTCGTATCCCTGGAAGGCGCCTTCCTTGACCGTGACATGATCGCCCTTGTGGAGATCCATGCGAAGCTGCGGCGTTTCCTGCGCGGGCCTCGAATCAAAGAGCATCTTCTCGACTTCGGCCACCGACATGGGGGTCGGGCGACCGGCGGTGCCAACGAAGTCGCCGACGCCGGTCGTCTCTTTCACGAGGAAGAAGACATCTTGCGGGATGCGTCCGTCAGACTCGAGGCGCATCTCGACGAAGACATAACCGGGGTAGAGCTTGTTCTCGGTGACCTTGTGCTTGCCCTGCTTGCCGAGCACCTTCACCTTCTCTGTGGGCACCATGATGCGCCCAACATTCGACTCCTTCTGCTCGATCTGCACCTTGCGTAGCAGCGTGCCGCGCACGGAATCTTCTTTGTTGCTGGCGACGCGGAGCACGAACCAGTCGAATCCGTCGCGGAACATCGGGAGATCGCCATCCGCAGTCGGCGCGCTCTCGGCTGGCCGCGCCTCGGTCACGCGGGTTGTCTCGACACCGAGCGCGCGGATCGAGATCGCCGTCGGCGCGTCCTTAGGGCGCACCGCGCGGAGGTTGCGCGGCCCTTCGGGAGCCGCCGGAGTTTCGGCGGCCTTCTTGCGGGGGCGCCGAGCCTTTTTCGGAGCATCGGTCGACGAGGTCGTCTCGGCGGCTGTCTCCGGCGTCTGCTCGAACTCGTTGGCGGTGGATTCGTCTTGTTCGTTCATGAGAGTTTCCGGCGGCATGTCTCAGACGCCCGGTTTGAGCACATTCATCTGCACAAACAGGAAGAAGAAGGCTTGATCAAAGAGAAAACAGAAGAGCGCGATGGCGACGCCCGTTGCGATGACAATGACCGTTGAACCTGACACCTCGCGGCGCGTCGGCCAACTGACCTTCTTCATCTCAGTCTCGGTCGCCACGAGGAAGTCCACTGTGGTCGCCGTACGAGCCGTCCAGAGATAAACGAACGGGATGCAGAGCGCGACAAAGAGCCCTCCGATACCCCACGAGAGATAGATGGGATTGATGCCCCAATCAACCGTCTCAAAGATGTCGTGCAGCCACCACCCACCGAGCACGGCGATGACGCCGCCGGTTGTGGCGGAAAGCACTCTCGTCCAGTAGCCCTGTCCAGACTTGTACATGTCAGTTTCGTTCCTTGCGCGATGCAACCGGAGCGTGCGAACACGCCGAGAGGGGATCGAACCCACGACCTGCGGATTTGGAATCCGCTGCTCTACCAGCTGAGCTATCGGCGTGACTACGGTTGTGAAGCAAGTTCACTTCCGCTTGATCTTGTGGAGTGTGTGTCGCCGCAGCCGGGGACTGAACTTCTGAAAACCTTCCTTCACCTTCTCGGCGATGCCGCCTTTGACGCGGATCTCCGAGCGGTAATTGAGGTCTCCAGTCTCCGTGCACTGAAGCCAGACATACTCACGATCGAGGCTTTTCTTAGCCATTGCTCACATCCGTTTGGGTCAGCGAATGATCTTGGACACGACGCCTGAGCCGACGGTCTTGCCACCCTCGCGGACAGCGAAGCGCACGCCTTCTTCCATCGCGACGCCCTTGCCTTCAAGGTCAACCTTTAGCTTGACATTGTCGCCGGGCATGCACATCTCGGCCCCGATGAGGTCGAGCTTGCCGGTGATGTCGGTCGTGCGGAAGTAGAACTGAGGCTTGTATCCGGAGAAGAACGGTGTGTGACGACCGCCCTCTTCCTTGGTGAGCACGTAGACCTGCGCCTCGAACTCGAGATGCGGCTTGATCGAACCGGGCTTGCAAAGCACCTGACCGCGCTCGATGTCCGACTTTTCGACGCCTCGGAGGAGGCAGCCGACGTTGTCGCCAGCCATACCCGAATCGAGCGTCTTCTGGAACATCTCAACGCCAGTAACGGTGGACTTCGTGGGCTCCGGACGGAGGCCGACGATTTCGACTTCGTCGCCAACCTTGATCTGGCCGCGCTCGATACGACCGGTGGCCACGGTTCCACGACCCTTGATCGAGAAGACATCCTCGACCGACATGAGGAACGGCTTGTCGTTCTCGCGAACGGGCTCGGGGATGTAGCTGTCGATCGCGTCCATGAGGTCCGCGATGCACTTGTTCTTCTCCGCGTCGCCTGGGTTAGCGAGCGCCGGGAATGCCGCGCCGCGAACGATGGGAATCTCCGCTGCCGGGAAGTCGTACTTCTTGAGGAGATCGCGCACTTCCTCTTCGACGAGGTCAATGAGTTCCTTGTCGTCGACGGTGTCGCACTTGTTCAGGAAGACGACGATGCGCGGCACGCCGACCTGGCGGGCGAGCAGCACGTGCTCGCGGGTCTGCGGCATGACGCCGTCGTATGCAGAGACGACGAGGATTGCGCCGTCCATCTGCGCCGCGCCGGTGATCATGTTCTTCACATAGTCAGCGTGGCCGGGGCAGTCGACGTGCGCGTAGTGGCGATTTGCGGTCGCGTACTCGACATGCGAAGTCGCGATGGTCACGATCTTGGTCGGATCGCGGCGGCCTTCGCTCTCGGAAGCCTTCGCGACCTGGTCGTAACTGACGGGCTTGCTAAAGCCGCGCGCTGCCTGAACCGCGGTGATCGCTGCGGTGAGAGTGGTCTTGCCGTGATCGATGTGTCCAATCGTTCCGACATTGACATGCGGCTTGTCGCGCTTGAAGTTTTCCTTGGCCATGGTCGTGTGCTCCGTTTCTAAGTCTGTCCAAGCGGACGCCCAACGCGGACGACCGCGGAAGCCACCGAAGGGGATTGAACCCTCGACCTCACCCTTACCAAGGGTGTGCTCTACCACTGAGCTACGGTGGCGTTCCCGAGATGAAAAACCGCCCTCATCGGGCGGCAGGGAGCGGAGTGTAGCGAGAAATCAGGCGGCGTTCAACGCGGATGAGGTGAAGCGCAACGGAGTTTGAAAGAGTCCACAGGCGATGCACATGCGATGTGCGTCGTGAAGCGCAGTCGCGCCGGGCAACAAACCGTCAGGGACCGGGATTATCGGATCTATTGAGGTTCGTGATGCGGAGACCGCGACCGGTTGGGTCTGCGGGTGGGCTGGCTGAAGTCCACCACTGCCCCTGAAGTTCCTCTATGTCGGCCCACTTGGCCTCGGGCTGGACATGACCGTCGAGGCAGAGGAACAAACAAGTCTCGCCGGGGTAGCGGAAGTCGACTTCGCAGAGCGTCGGATCGTTCGCCTTCCACGGATTCGCGGTTGGCTTGATGACTTCTCCGGCGCGGCTGTCTACGAGGTAGACCGACTCGACAGGTCGCTTGATCTGCCCTGCAGTGATGTAGGTCCCAAGCTGCGCGTCGAAAAAGTCGTTGGCCGCGAAGTAGCCCGCGTGACCAAACTCAAGCAGCGAGGCGCCGGGGCCGTACGGTGTCGCTTCACTGATCGTTCCCTCCGTGTTGACGAAGGGTCGTTCCATGCCCACGGTCGAGCGCAGATAGTTCGCGCTGTATCCGGCGACATCCTGATAGACGAACCGATCAGGCGAGTCG
>Ga0233424_10003518_pt1 | contig 10050 bp, 6 predicted proteins | sample Watercolumn_Towu_FD_181011 | JGI IMG/M metagenome (GOLD analysis project Ga0233424, IMG submission 181011) | Freshwater microbial communities from Lake Towuti, South Sulawesi, Indonesia - Watercolumn_Towuti2014_125_MG | ecosystem: Environmental > Aquatic > Freshwater > Lake | place: Indonesia... | reverse complement strand
GCGCGTGCTCTTCTGGGGGCACGGGTATCTCGCGCCACCCAAGGGGTGGACGGGTTTCGTGCGGCGCGCGCTCAACGCGCTGCCCCACGCGCACATGTTCTATGGCCGCCGCTCGCGCGTTATCGCGCTTGACCTCGGCTGGCCGCCGGAACTGTTGCATGTCATCTACAACAGCCAGGACACCGCCGCGCAGGTTGCCTCGCGTGAGCGCGTCACGATCGAAAGGCGCCGTGAGATTCGCCGCGAACTCTTCGATGGCAGCGATGCGCCCGTGCTCTTCTGCACCTCGCGCCTGATCGCGATGCGCAAGCTTGATCTACTACTTCGCGCTGCGGGAGAACTCGGTGCGCGAGGGAAGACAGTCAATGTGCTCCTGGTAGGCGACGGTCCAGACCGCGCGCGTCTTGAAGCACTCGCGCGCGAGCTAGGGGTGCGCGTGCACTTCGCGGGAGCCTGCTACGACGAGGCGCGACTGGCGGAACTTGCGATGACAGCCAATCTCACCGTCTCGCCCGGGCGCGTTGGGCTCACCGTGACACACAGTCTTGTCTACGGCGTGCCAGTCGTGACACATTCTGACGCGGACGACCAGGCGCCCGAGTTCGAGGCGGTCGTGCCGGGCGAGACAGGCGGGCTGTTCGAGAAGGACAGCGTCGCTTCGCTAGCGGACGCGATCACGCCATGGATCGCAAGCGAGTTTCCGAATGATGCGACCCGCACGGCATGCCAGCGCCTCGTCGATAGATTCTGGAATCCCGACTTTCAACGGCGCGCGATCGAGCGCGCCGTGCTTGGGGAGCCCGCGGTCGACCCGGCGGTTGAGTCGGATGCCCGCGCAACCAGAGGCGACACGGCTCGCCGATAACCCGCAAGCCCGCGCGCGTGATCTATCTATATTGCCTGCCGCATTGTCGTGAGGCACCCGTCATTCTTTCGCACTTGCCTCAACTCATGGGCGTACCCGGACGATTGCATCGATCCGCGAGGCGCTCCCTGACGCGGCTGTGTGTGAAGTGACTGGCGCAAGGAACCCCGCGTGAAGCAGATTCTTCAATCGCTCAGAACTGGCTCTACAGAAGTCGCAGATGTTCCATGTCCAGGGGCACGACGCGGCCACCTGCTGATTCGCACAACGCGCACGCTCGTCTCGGTTGGCACTGAGCGCATGATGGTCGAGTTTGGGAAGGCTGGGTGGATCGAGAAGGCGCGCCAGCAGCCCGACAAGGTGCGGATGGTGCTCGACAAGATGAAGACCGACGGCGTCATGCCGACGATCGAGGCCGTCTTCAACAAGCTCGATCAGCCGCTACCGCTCGGATACTGCAATGTCGGCGAGGTGATCGCTGTCGGGGCTGGAGTGACTGGATTCTCTGTCGGCGATCGCGTCGCGAGCAACGGCAAGCACGCCGAGGTCGTCTGTGTGCCGGTCAATCTCTGCGCAAAGATCCCCGAAAGAGTCACCGACGAAGAGGCAGCGTTTGCGGTGCTGGGCGCGATCGCCCTGCAAGGCATTCGGCTCGTGCAACCGACGCTCGGCGAGGCGGTCGTGGTGACCGGCATGGGGCTGATTGGCATCGTGACCGCGCAACTCCTGCGCGCGCATGGGTGCCGAGTGCTCGGAATCGACTTCGATCCGCGCAAGTTGGAGATGGCACGCAGGTTCGGCGCGGAGACGGTCGATCTCTCCGCCGGACAAGATCCCGTCGCCGCGGCGGAAGCGTTCTCGCGCGGTCGCGGAGTAGATGCAGTCATCGTGACTGCGGCGACGCGAAGCAGCGAACCGATGCATCAAGCAGCGCTGATGTGTCGCAAGCGCGGACGCATCGTGCTCGTCGGGGTCACAGGACTCGAACTCTCCCGCGACGACTTCTTCAAGAAAGAGATCACCTTCCAAGTCTCCTGCTCGTACGGCCCGGGCCGGTACGACCCGGCGTACGAAGAGAAGGGGCAGGACTATCCGGTCGGGTTTGTGCGTTGGACCGAGCAGCGCAATCTCGAAGCAGTGCTCGACATGATGGCGATGGGCGGGCTCGCCGTGAGCGATCTTGTCTCGCACCGCTTCGGAATCACTGATGCGGAGCGTGCGTACGAGGTTGTGGGCGGAAGCGAGCCGTCGCTCGGCATCGTGCTCTCCTATCCCGCGGCGAGCGGGGGCAATGCGGGGCAGCCCACATTCGCGCGAACGATTGAATGCACCAAGGCTGCGCAGGGCGAGGCGAGGCCAGGCATCAGTTTCATCGGCGCAGGCAACTACACAACGGCTGTTCTCGCGGGGGCGTTCAAGGAGAGTGGCGCGAGGCTTCGCTCGATCGCATCAAGTGCCGGGGTCAGCGGCCTCCACGCTGCGCGGAAGTTCGGCTTCGAGCAGACGACAACTGATTCGGCCTCGTTACTCACGGACGCAGCGACTTCTGCTGTGGTCATCACTACGCGCCACGATTCGCACGCGCGATTCACTTGCGACGCGCTGCGGGCAGGCAAGCATGTCTTTGTCGAGAAACCTCTCTGCCTCACGCGCGAGGAACTCGCCGAGATAGAAGGCGCGCACGCGGCTTCGAAGGGCACACTGCTCATGGTCGGCTACAACCGGCGCTTTGCACCTCAGGTTGTTCGCATGAAGGAACTCCTGCGCGGGCGTCCTGGTCCGAAGGCGTTCGTCGCAACGATGAACGCGGGGGCGATCCCCGCAGACCACTGGGTGCATGATGCAGCAGAGGGGGGCGGACGCATCGTGGGCGAAGCCTGTCACTACATCGACCTGCTTCGGCATCTCGCTGGCTCGCCCATCGTCTCGCACTCCGTCGCACTCATGCGCGCGCCGACCGCCGACACAGCGACAATCACGCTCCGTTTCGAGGATGGCTCGCTCGGATCGGTGCACTATTTCGCAAACGGCAGTAAGGCGTTTCCGAAGGAGCGAGTCGACGTGTTTGCCGGCGGCGGCGTCCTGCAACTCGACAATTTCCGCCGACTGCGCGGCTTCGGGTGGAAGGGGTTCTCAAAGATGAATCTGTGGCGTCAGGACAAGGGCCAGCGCGCGTGCGCGGACGCGTTCGTGCGCGCCATCGAGAAGGGAACGGCGGCTCCGATTTCCATGAATGAGATCGTCGAAGTCGCCCGCGCGTGCCTTGAGATTTCGGAGTCACAGACATGAGCGAGTCACTTGTCGACATCATCGCGGGCGCACGCCCCAACTTCATGAAGATCGCGCCCATCATTCGCGCGTTCGAGGCGCGGACGAGCTCAGGCGGTCCACTGGCCTATCGCCTGATTCACACGGGGCAGCACTACGACGCCAAGATGTCCGGCGACTTCTTCACGCAGTTAGGCATTCCCGCGCCGCACATCAACCTTGAGGTCGGCTCAGGCTCGCACGCGGAGCAGACGGCGGGGATCATGACGAAGTACGAGAAGGTGCTTCTCGAGAGGAAGAGCCGAATGTGCCTTGTGGTCGGCGATGTGACAAGCACGATGGCATGCGCGATCGCCGCACAGAAACTCTGGGTGCGTGTCGGGCATGTTGAGGGTGGGATTCGCTCGGGCGATTGGACGATGCCCGAGGAGATCAATCGCATGGTGACCGACGCGATCACCAACGACTTCTTCACGACGAGCGAGGTAGCGAACGCGAATCTGCGCCGATCCGGCGTCACCGACGACCGCATTCACTTCGTCGGCAACACGATGATTGACACGCTGCTGGCGAATCTGCCAAGACTCACGAAGCCGGGGTTCTTCGACGAGCTCGGGCTCAAGGCGGGTGGGTACTTCGTGCTGACTCTGCACCGCCCCAATAATGTGGATGGCCAGTCGACGCTCGCAGGCTTGTTGCGCGCGATCGGCAGCGGCTCGCGAGGTCTGCCCGTCGTCTTCCCCGTTCACCCGCGTACCGCCAAGACGCTCCGCGAGATCGACGGCCTTCCTGCCAACCTTCACTTCGTCGACCCGCAGGCGTACCTCGAGTTCAACTACCTCGTGAAGAATGCGAAGGCTGTCATCACCGACTCGGGCGGCATTACTGAGGAGACCACCGTCATGGGGGTGCCCTGCATGACGCTTCGAAACTCGACGGAGCGTCCCGAAACCGTGACGATGGGAACAAACGAGTTGCTCGGTACGAACCCTGACGCGCTCGCACCGTCCTTCGCGACACTCTTCGCGGGTTCGTGGAAGAAGGGGAGCATCCCGCCGCTGTGGGATGGGAAGACCGGCCCGCGCATCGTCGAGATTCTCGAGCGCCTCCTCGTGGCGTAGGCGGGCGCGTGCAGCGAATCCTTCGCTACTGGCGGACTCTCAAACACCTGCGGTGGGCTCAGATCGCGGCGCGAGTGCGCTTTCGACTGGCGCGGCCGCGCGTCAATCTCGCGCCCGCGCCGCCACGCGCCCGCGCGACCGGCGCGTGGATACCGTCGGTGGAGCGCGCGCAGATGATCCACGCCGGTCGCGCGCGATTCATTGGAGTCGAGCGCGACATCGCCTCCACTTCGGCGTGGAACGATCCTGCTTGCGAGAAGCTCTGGCTCTACAACCTCCACTACTTTGAGGACCTGCTCGCCCCTGCAGACGCAACGCGGAGGCGTGAGCAGGCTGCGCTCGTCCTTCGATGGATTCGCGAGAACCCCGCGCCCATCGGCAACGGCTGGGAGCCCTATCCGATTTCGCTGCGCGTCTGCAACTGGATCAAGTGGTCGCGCGAAGGTGGATCGCTCGACCCCGACGCGTGGCAAAGCCTCGCCGTCCAGGCGCGCTGGCTCTCGCGGCGTATCGAGTGGCACTTGCTTGCGAACCATCTCTTCGTGAACGCGAAGGCGCTCGTCTTTGCAGGACTCGCCTTCGAGGGGCCCGAAGCGGAGCGCTGGCTTCGGCAGGGGCTTGCGATCCTCCACAAGCAGCTACCGGCACAGATCCTCGCCGATGGAGGGCACTTTGAACGAAGCCCGATGTATCACGCGCTGATTCTCGAAGATCTGCTTGACCTCATCAATGCGGCGCAGACTTGGGGAGGACGCATCGATGACGCAACGATCGCCGGTTGGCGCGACGCGGCGGCCGGGATGCTCGCATGGCTGCGGCGTATGACGCATCCTGACGGCTCGGTGGTGTTCTTCAACGACGCGGCGAACCAAATCGCCCCGACATTCATCGCGCTTGAGGCGTACGCGGCGCGTCTTCGCGTCGCATCTCCTGCTTGCGCGATGAAGCCGATCGAATGGATGCACGAGAGCGGCTACGCGCGAGCTGAAATCGCGGCCGCCGTGCTCTTCTGCGACCTCGCTCCAGTTGGTCCGGATGAGCAGCCAGGGCACGCGCACGCGGACACGCTTTCCTGCGAACTCGCTATCGGCGGCCACCCCATCATCGTGAACAGCGGCACTTCTACATACGCGGTCGGCGCGCAGCGCGCCCTCGAGCGGTCGACGCGCGCACACAACACGCTGGAGATCAACGGCGAAAACTCAAGCGAAGTGTGGGGCGGCTTTCGGGTCGGGCGCAGAGCGCGAGTGACGAAGGCGAGCGTTGTTGGCGACGGACAGGGCGTGACGATCACCGGCGCGCATGACGGATACGCGCACCTCTCAGGATCGCCGACACATGTACGCACCTGGACGCTGCGACCAGGATCTCTCACGATCGCCGATGAGGTTCAAGGGCGTTTCGCATCCGCGCAAGCGCGCATCCACCTGCATCCCTCGGTCACCGCAGGCGAAGACGGTGCGTTGCATCTACCCTGTGGCCGTCGCATGCGTGTCGAGGCGCATGGCGGAACGCTGCATGTTGAGCGCACCGCGTGGCATCCCTCGTTTGGGACAAGCCACGACAACCTCTGCCTTGTCCTTCGCATGGAGGGGGCCTCGGGGTCGCTCGTGCTTCGCTGGTAGTGACATGCACATTTTGTTTCTCACCGACAACTTCCCTCCTGAAGTGAACGCGCCCGCGTCGCGCACTTTCGAGCACTGCCGCGAGTGGGTGAAGCATGGCCACCGCGTGACGGTGGTCACAGGCGCGCCGAACTTTCCCAAGGGCAAAGTCTTCGACGGCTACACGAACAAACTCTGGCAGACCGAGGAGATGGATGGCATTCGCGTCATCCGTGTTTGGACATACATCACGGCGAACGAGGGATTTCAACGGCGCATTCTCGACTACCTGAGCTTCATGGTCAGCGCGTTTCTGGCCAGCATCTTCGTGCGTCGGCCGGATGTTGTGATTGGGACTTCGCCTCAGTTCTTCACCGCGTGTGCCGCTTGGGCTGTGAGCGTGGTGAAGCGGCGGCCATTCGTTTTCGAACTGCGCGATCTCTGGCCGGAGTCGATTCGGGTGGTCGGCGCGATGAAGAACGAGTGGATCCTCGACTGGCTTGAACGCGTCGAGCTCTTTCTCTATCGGCGCGCGTTCCGCATCGTCTCCGTGACGCACGCATTCAAGCGGGACCTTGTGCGGCGTGGGATTAATCCGCACAAGATCCGCGTCGTCACCAACGGGGTCGACATTTCGCGATTCAAGCCGCAGCCGCGCGATGCCGAGTTAGCGAGATCGCTTGGACTCGAGGGGAAGTTTGTCGCCGGATACATCGGTACGCATGGGCTCGCGCATGCGCTCGAGACCGTCTTGGAGGCGGCCGAGCGCGCGCAGCGCGAGGGCGACGATTCGCTAGCGTTCATCTTCCTTGGCGACGGCGCGCGCAAGGCCGACCTGAAGGCGCGCGCGGCCGAGCTCGGGCTGCGCAATGTTCGCTTCATCGACTCCGTGGGCAAGGACGAGGTTCCCCGGTACTGGGCGCTCTTAGACGCGGCGATCATCCATCTCAAACGCAGCCCACTCTTCGAGACGGTCATCCCATCAAAGCTCTTTGAGTGCATGGGCATGGGAATCCCCATCCTGCATGCGGTTGCGGGCGAGTCTGCGGAGATCGTCGAGAGGGAACGCGTGGGACTGACCGCGCCGCCCGAAGACGCGGGCGCGATGCTCGAAGGGCTGCGTCGATTGCAGAGGGACTCGACTCTGTATGCGACGCTGCGCTCGAACGGTATTGACGCGGCGCGCCGGTATGACCGGAAGGCGCTCGCACTCTCCATGTTGGAGACGCTGCGCAACAACAGGATCCTGCTGCTGAATCAGGCGTTTTGGCCTGATGTAGTGGCGACCGCGCAGCATGCTGACGATCTCGCGCGATATCTGACGCAGCACGGCGATGATGTCTCGGTCGTCGCGAGTCGCGCGATCTACGGCGAGCGGCGATCGACGCTCCCGAAGCGTGAGACGTGCGAGGGAATCGACATTCACCGCGTCGGTTGGCAGTTCTTCGGGAAGCGCGGGATCACGCCGCGCGTTTTCGACTTTGCGCTCTTCTACTTCGCAGCTGCCTGGCAGTGCCTCTGGATGAAGCGGCACGATGTCGTTGTGTGCTTCACCACACCGCCGTTCATCGCGCTCGTTGGGGTAGTGCTCAAGTGGACGAAGGGCACGCGCGTCGTCTACTGGACGATGGATCTGTATCCGGAAGTAGCGGGGGCTGCGGGAATCATGACTCGTCGTGATCTCACATGGCACCTCTTCCGCGCGATCGACCGGCGCTGCTTGCGAAGTAGCGACCGCGTTGTGGTGCTCGGCAGTTGCATGCGCGATGTCGTCATTGAGAAGGGGGCGAGGCCGGAATCGGTCTCCATCATCTCTGTGTGGAGTGGTGCCGAAGACTTCCTGCCGCGGGCTCGCGAGGACAACCCGCTTCGTCGGGAGTGGAACATCGGTGATCGGCTCACGCTCATCTATGTTGGCAACTTCGGCATCGGTCACGACATGGAAGCGATCGCGGGGGCGGTCGAATCGCTGAAGGCCGAGGACTCGATTAGATGGCTCTTCATCGGCGAGGGGAAGGCGAAGCCGCAGCTTGAGGAGCGCATACGCGCGTGCGGCGCGCAGAATGTCGTGCTCGCTGGCTACCAGCGTCGCGAGCAACTATGCGATGTGCTCGATGTTGGCGACGCACACCTAGTCACGCTCTTGCCCGGCTGGGAGGGTCTACTGCTTCCGAGCAAGTTCTTCAGCGTGCTCGCCGCTGGCAAGCCGGCGATCTGGATCGGCCCGCGGGCGAGTGAGTGTGGTCAGATTCTGCGCGAAGTCGGATGCGGCTACGAGCTCGCGCCTGGTGACGCCGCGGGTCTTGTTCGGGTCGTTCGCGAGATAATCGCGGACCGCGCCAGCGCCGAGTGCATGGGGCAGCGAGGGCGCGCTGCCTACGAAGCGCGCTACTCCTTGGTGCGCTGCTGCGAGCAGTGGCGGCAACTGCTCAGCGAGGTTGCACGGGGCACCGCGTGAGCTCGATGATGTTCAAGCGGATCATCGCGAAGTATCGCCACTTCATCCGCGCGAAGACAAGCCCGGCCCAGCCGTCGAGGAAGCCAAGCTTCCAGACATACGAATAGAAGAAGTACGAGGGAGCGAGCCACCATCTCGTGAGCGATTGGTACTTCCGGGTCTGGATCGGTGTCAGGTGCGCCCGGCTCTCCGGCGTCTGCATGAGTTTGAGGAATCGTCGCGCCTCCCAGTCGGCATACTGCCGATGCCGTTCGATGTATGCGTCGAGTCCCTTGAAGTCCTCGTGATCGACGAGAGTTCGCAGTTCGCCGACCGATCCATCGAGGATGGGATGCTCATGCACCTCCATGTCGAGACGGCTCCACGAGTCTTCGTCGATGCGCTCATAGAGCCCAGCGCCAACGCGAAAAATCGGCAACTTGACCTGCGGCACACCGTGCCGAAGGGAGCGACCGAGAAAGTGATTCGTGTAGGCGACACGGAACCCAGCGTGATGAGTGGTCTTGATCGCGGCGGCTAGCTCGTCGACAAACTCATCGGGCAGATACTCATCAGCGTCGAGAAAGAACACCCAGGGCGTACTCGGCGCGTGGTTCAAGAGGAACCAATTGCGCTTCTTCGGGTACTTGCCGTTCCAGACGAACTGCACGACCTCCACACCCTGCGCCGCGGCGATCGCGTGCGTGCGATCAGTGCTCCCCGAGTCGACGAGCACCACGCGCTCAAAGCGACCCAGTCGCGCGAGGCACCGCGCGAGGTTGCGCTCCTCATTCTTAACGGGGATCACGACCGTCACGGGAAGTCTGGTCGCGTCCATCGTGTGCCGAATAGTATCGGTGTCGATGCACTCCCCAGTGACTCCCACGCGCGGCGACTCGCCATACAGCACGAGCGAGCGAGTGCGTCGCGTCGTATGGGCATGCGTGGGCGCGACGCTCTTCGCGTGTTCGTTCCACAACTGGTACGGGTTTCGCAGGATGCTCCTGCGCGCGTTCGGGGCACGCATCGCGTCGTCCGCGCGCATCCGCCCGAGCGTCCGCGTCGAGATTCCGTGGAACCTCGAGGTTGGTGACGACTCTGCCGTCGGTGACCGCGCGATTCTCTATTGCCTTGGACCAGTGCGAATCGGTGCGCGTGTCACGATCTCGCAGGGAGCGCACCTTTGCGCGGGCACGCACGACTATCAAACTCCCGCAATGGCACTCAAGCGTCTTCCGATCACGATCGGGGATGACGCGTGGATCGCCGCCGAGGCCTTTGTCGGGCCCGGGGTCGTCGTCGGCGAAGGGGCGATCTTGGGTGCGCGCTCCGTCGCGATGCGCGACCTCGCTCCGTGGGGGATCTACTCTGGGCATCCCGCGGTGCGCGTGAGGGACCGGGTGAAGGAGAAAACTCGCCCCGGGTGCTAGTTGCCGAAAAGTCGCCCCGGGTGCTAGTTACCGAGTTTCGGGAGAAAAGTCGCCCCGGGTGCTAGTTGCCGAGTTTCGGGAAAGTCATCCTGCGGAAGGACTCTTCCGGGGCGACTCTTCCGCAGGATGACTTTCCCGAAACTCGGCAACTAGCACCCGGGGCGAGTTTTCCTAGGATCGGTCGCGTGGCGAAACTCGTCCTGCACAACACACTTACGCACAGCGAACAGGAGTTTGCGCCGATCGACCCAAGCGGCCGAGTGCTCTTTTATTCATGCGGGCCGACCGTCTACGACGACGCGCATGTCGGCAACTTCCGCTCGTT
>Ga0233424_10003516_pt1 | contig 10058 bp, 6 predicted proteins | sample Watercolumn_Towu_FD_181011 | JGI IMG/M metagenome (GOLD analysis project Ga0233424, IMG submission 181011) | Freshwater microbial communities from Lake Towuti, South Sulawesi, Indonesia - Watercolumn_Towuti2014_125_MG | ecosystem: Environmental > Aquatic > Freshwater > Lake | place: Indonesia... | reverse complement strand
GAGCCTGCTCGTCGACGCCCGGATCGCCTGTCCAATGAGCTTTCCAGCGCTTACCGGTAACGATGTCGGGCAGCCCGTCTCCGTTGATATCGACGAGGCAGACACCGTGCAGTTGGGACACGGAACGATCGATTTCATGCTGCTTCCATTGGTCGTCGGCCAGCTGCTCAAACCACCACAGGCCGAATCCATGCGGTTCCGAGCCGATGATGTCGTTGTCACCGTCGCCATCGAAATCGTAGACATACATCTGTGCCCCGCGTCCGCCCAGGGACGCCGCGTGGAATTGCCAAAGCCCCGTCGCGCCTTTCGCCGGCGCTTCCCACCAGCCCTCGGGGCAGACAATGTCGTTGCGTCCATCCTTGTTGACGTCGCCGATGCCGAGACCATGCGAATATTTCTGGCAGGCCGGTGCTCCCTTCTCCGAAATCGGATGGATAACCCACGGAGCATAGGGGTCCTGCTGCGGCTTGGCGAACCCCATCTGACGATCGGGGCCGTCGCTCTTCTCCGTGCTTGGACCAAACGCCATCACCAGCTCCCGTTTGCCATCTCCGTCGAGATCGACGTATTGGGGGCTTTCGTTGTTGGTCACGGGAATACAAAGGTGCTTTTTCCAAGGGTGGCCCGTCTGCTTCGGATTCTCGAACCACCATGTCGGCGTGCCCGGAAAATCGACGACGATCAAATCGGTCCAGCCATCGCCGTTCAAGTCTTCCGCGAAGTTGCAGAAGGAATTGCTGTAGCCCATCGGCACATACTCGGGCATTTTCTCGACGATCGGGTGCATCTTCCAGTCGGGTGCCTCGTACCAGGCGAAACCGGCCGCGATGTCCAGCTTGCCGTCGTGATTGAAATCGCCTACGGCAACCCCTTCACTGCGAAAGGCCGGATCGAGCTGCTGCCGAACAAAGGAGACCCGGCCCGCCTTGGGCTGCTCGCCGACCGCCGGTTTTTGCCCACCACCCCGGAGCAGCGACAACGCCAGGAACGGCAACCACGACACGCAAACCAATCCCAACCACGAATTTCGAAAACCGATCGAACCCATAGCGACTCCCAGGTTATCGCAACGGAAACAGCCCAAAAAAAACGCCTCGACCCGCTCCGCCAGCATATCGCCCGACTTGAAGGATGTCCACCAGCGGGGGTTACGGGTTACTGGGAACGGGGAACAGGGAACAGGGAATGGGGAGCGGAGCGCTATTACCATTTTCTTGACCAGTTCCGCAAAAGCTCCTAGCCTGAATTCCATCAACTCCAACGCCGCGTTCGTGGCTGGGATCAGTTCCAGGAGGTGGGTATGTACAGGCGACGAAATGGTCAAATGGTCGCGTTCCTTGGCTGCCTGTTGTGGGCAATGTCGGTCCAGGCGGAGGGGCCGCTCGCTGATCGGGCCGTGGTCAAGTCCAACCCGTTGCACTGGCAGCGGCGCAGCGCAGAACTCGAATTGTTCAAGGCAATCGAAGCAGGACAAATCACCGTTCAGGCCGTACCCAAAGATTCTCAACGGGTCCAGGTTGCGATCACCAATACGGGGCACAGGCCACTGAGTGTGCGGATTCCAGCGGCGATGGCGTTAATCGCCGACGACACTCGAACCCGGGGAACTTCGGGCGCATCGCGGCCGGCCTTTGCGGTGTCCGGTCAAGTTGCCGACGCGATGGTCGATTTCGAGTTGCCTCGGCCGAGCGTCGAACGGCTGGGACGGCTTCTGGAATTGGAGGCGGGCGAAACCGTGCTGGAATTCCTGCCCGCCGTGCGACTTGACACAAGTCATTGGCCCGGACTGGGGATCCGCTTCCGGGTGGCACCCGCCGAAACGATCCCAAGCAGCCGCGCGATCAGCGAACTGCTCGATCAACTCGCCCAATCACGCTGCACTCCCACCGTTGCCCAATTGGCCGCCTGGAATTTGATCGGAGCCCAGCCATGGGAGGAACTCAGGCGCCAAACCGTCGTGCGTGGGGACGGTACGATCGAGCCTCGATTTGGACCGGGCGAAATCCAGCAAGCTCGTCGCCTGGTCACCGCCGCGTCCGATTCCGGCGATCGCGCTGCCGCAGCCGTCGTCGACCGTCACCAGCGCAGGGGGAGCGGAGGACCGGGGAACACGGAACGGGGAACGAGTTACGCTTTACGAGTTACGAGCAGCGGCCTACGGGGATTGGTCGATAAATGATGGCAATCACGCCAGGTCGCGATCCTCGAACAACAGGAGCGCCAGCAGCATGGAAATAAACGTGAAGATGAGGCAATAGAGGCCGGCACCTCCCAAGTACAGTACCGGCACATCTTTGCCGCCCGCGATCGCGGCATACGTATTGAAGTTCTCCAGGTTTGGGAAGACGGTAGCGATCAGCTGCGCGAAGAACTGTACGATCGGAAACTGATCTTCCGATTTCTGGACGATCAACGGCGCGAGATTGCCCAGCAAATAGATCGTGAAGCAGATGGTAAAATTCGCAACCATTGGAAGACGGGTCGAGATTGCGACGCTGATCGACGCCAGCACCATCGTCTCCATATAGGCCAGCACCATCCCCGGAATCACGCGCGTCGCTTCCCAGAAGCAAATCTGCCAGGTGGGATCGTCGTTTGCCCCTTCGCGAGCGTCGTAAATCGGCTTATAGGCCACGAACAGAATGAAGAAACTGCCGAGGATGATAAACATCAAGGCAGCGGTCCAGGAAATCCCCACGAACTTGCCGAGGATAAATGCGCGCCGATCGATCGGCTTTGATAATACTGTCAGCGCGGTGCGGCCCTCGATTTCTTCGGCGACCGACACGCCCGCCGCCCAGATCGCCTGGAAACAGGCCAGCACCTTGATCAGCGTCAGGCCCGAATCCTTCAGGATTTTGATATCCTCGCCAAACGTGTTACCCGGAATGAAAATGAACGCACCCAGGCAAAGCACACCGAAGACCGCCAGGATCACGAACAGCGGCTGGCCCATTTCGGATTTGGCGGTGGCCAGGGCGACCGCCGACATGCGGGGAAACGACGCCCGCTGCATGAAATAAAGCAAAAAAAGTCCGACGACCGCAATCGCGGTCAGCGGGATGGCCGCGACCTCAGGAATCGCCGGACGAAAGTCGACAAAAATAGTAACTTCCGCCGGCTTGGCACCTCGGTTCAACACCCACAGCCGATTGACTTCATCTGCGCGAAAAAGCACTCGCATCGACCCGGGATTCGCCGGAACCTGTTCCACATCGCGCGATGTGATTTCGATCAACCGCGCTTCCATCGTAATGTCTTCATCGATCGGCCGCGATCGAATTTCCACATTCTCACTGCTCTGAAAACGGATCATGCGGACTTCATTGCGATGAAAAGTGACGTCGATAGGGTGGTATTCGGCGACCGATGCATCGGCGGACGGCACGGGAATCGAAAAGGTCTTCTGGATATTGCCGACAGTCGCCCAGCGCTGCAAGACGCGGAAGTACTCCTGCGGATTGCGGATCAATCCGATGCCCATCACCGTAAAAACGGATATGGACAGGGCAACGATCAGCAGCGGCCAGAGCACTCCCTCGCGCACCGCTTCGGGGACTTCCCGAATCGAGCGGCGCGTCAGCAGCATCACCATCGATCGGGGCAGGATATAACAGATCGGCGTCAGCAACAGCATGAACAAGAGCAAGTTGGGACCGGATCGCTCCCAGTTACCGCGAATGAACGGCGTGGCAAAGTAAAAGTAGACCGCCGCCAAAATTGCAGCGCCGACCCAGGCCGCCACGGTACGCCGTTTCGGATCCGTCCCCAACTCGCTGACGCCCGGGATCCGGGAACCAAGGTAAAACAGGCCCCAGATTACGACCAGGGCCAAGATGCCAGCCGTTACCCCGGCGCTCAATATCCAGATCGGAGTCAACCATTGGGCGACCCAAGGCGCGACCCCCAGCAACATCGTTTCGTTCATATTTGCCAACCAAATCTGTTCGTTGCAACGCGCCAAGTTCGTCCTGGCAACGAGAATGGACTATGTACGCAAGGGATTCGGATCGAGTTCAAAGTCTGCCGGGCGAACGGTTTCGGGCCGGGCTAGTGTTTTGTTAAAGGTAAAAGTTCGGGTCGGTAGGACGGGGCTCCTGTCCCGTTCGTGTGAGCAGGACGGGTCGGGAGACCCGTCCTACGAATCAGGACGACATTGCACTAGTGCCGAATTTCGAACCGCTGGTATTCACCGCTGCCTGTGCGCTCCGCCATGCTGTTCTGCCGGATGAAACGTCCCAAATCCTGCTGGATTTCCGCCATAAATCGATCCAATTCTCCAGCGCTGCCCTCGGCCAGCAAGTGGACTCGACCATCGTCCAGATTTTCGACATATCCGGTCACCGCAAAATTGCGGGCGATTTCGCAGGTCTGGAACCGGAACCCCACCCCCTGGACATTGCCCGAGAAGAAGACTTCCCGCTGAATTTCCGGATGTTTCTGCACGGTCCGCGCTCCCGATCGTCGCAAGGCCCAGTATAAATAGCGTCGGGGAACGCGACCAGTAGCGCCGGACGTTTGATTGCCGTTCGGCCGGACCGATGGCCTGGGGAGGCGCAAAGAATCCGATGCATCCTTTGGACAGCCATGGGATCGGCTATCGATTTCTACTGACGGCGGCCATGTTACTGGCCAGCGGGCCGATGGTCGTCCCGGCTAACGGCGCGGATCCGGACGGCTCCGGCCCCTGGGCGGATTATCTGCGCCGCTACTGCCAGACGTGCCACTCCGGAAAGGATGCCCCTGCGGGCATCGACTTCACCAACGCATTGCTCCGAGGCCTACCCGCCAGTTCGCGGGAGACCGAACTGGCATTGCGACAGGTGAAACGCCGGCAGATGCCCCCGAACGTTGCAGAGCAGCCAAGCGCGGCCGAGACGGCGCGCTTTGTCGAGCACTCCCAAGCGGTGCTTGACCAGCGTGCAGCATTACACCCGCAACCGGGACAGACCGCGTCCATACGTCGGCTGAACCGTCGCGAATACCAGAACGCTATTCGCGATATGCTCGACTTGGAGATCCCTGCCGCAAGCTGGCTGCCCGCCGATGAAGTCGTTCACGGCTTCGACACCGCCGGCACCGGGCCGATGACCCCCACCTTGCTTGACCGGTACCTGACCGCCGCGCAGAGAATTGCGCGACGAGCGGTCGGCAGTGCGATCGCATCGCCTGCTGAGGAGACGATCCGCGTTCCGGCCGACATTACTCAGGAAGGGCAACTGGACGGCGGGCCGTGGGGCACGCGCGGCGGAATCCTGTTGCGGCACCATTTTCCACAGAACGGCAGTTACGAAATTCAGGTCCGCCTGGCGCGCGATCGCAATGAACAGGTCGAAGGGCTGCGCGAGCCCCATGAACTGCTGATCGTACTCGATCGCTCGGTCATCGCCCGCTTCCACATCGTTCCGCCGTCCGCCGGAACGGATCACGAATCGGTCGACGCCGAATTACGGCACCGCATCCATGTCGACGCGGGACCACGCACATTGACAATCACTTTCGTTCAGAAGGGCGAGTCGCTCGAGGAAACATTGCGCCAGCCCTACCACTCCCACTACAACACGCATCGACATCCGCGACTGTCGCCCGCTGTCTTTCAAATCTCCATCACCGGCCCGTTCGATCCGCAGGGGCCCGGGCAGACTCCCAGCCGTCTGCGGATTTTCGGCGACGGTCAACGCGAACATCGCAACGATATCGACAGCACGCGCGAACGACTTGCGCCGTTGGTTCGCCGCGCGTACCGCCGGCCGATCGTTGAAAGCGATCTGCAGCCGTACCTGCGCATTGCACGCGACGCCGGCGCCGATGCTTCTTTCGAAGCCGGAATCGAAGCCGCACTTACCGCCCTGCTCGTCAGCAGTCAATTTCTGCATCGTATCGAGCAGGGTCCGCGGAACGAAGCCGCCGGTACCGCTCACCCTGTCGGCGACCTGGAACTTGCCAGCCGAATTTCGTTTTTTCTTTGGAGCAGCATTCCGGACGACGAACTTCTGCGATTGGCCGAAGAACAGCAACTTCGCGACCCGCCAACACTCCGGGCGCAACTCGCGCGGATGCTGCGCGACCCGCGTTCCGAGTCGCTCGCCACCGCGTTTCTGCCGCAATGGCTGCAGCTGACCAACCTTGATTCCATCACGCCCGATGGCCGATTATTCCCGGACTTCGACCACAATCTGCGACAGTCGATGCGCCGGGAAGCCGAATTGTCGTTCCTGCGGATCATCCGGGACGATCGAAGCCTGTTGGAACTGCTGCGCCCCGGCACGATCTGGTTGAACGAAAGGTTGGCGCGGCACTATGGAATTACCGGCGTCCATGGAGACCACTTCAGGGAACTCGCTTCACCGGACGGCGTGCGGCGCGGTGGACTATTGCGTCAGGCGGGTGTGCTGACCGTGACCTCCTACGCAACCCGGACCTCGCCCGTGCTGCGCGGCAAATGGATCCTGGAAAATCTCTGGGGCAGTCCTCCGCCCCCACCCCCGCCCCTGGTGCCGGCGCTGGATGAATCGCCGACGTCGTCCACGCTCTCGCTGCGCGATCGGCTCTCCCGGCACCGCGCCGACCCGGCATGTGCGTCCTGCCATCAACGGATCGATCCCCCCGGATTCTCTCTCGAGAATTTCGACGCGGTCGGGCGCTGGCGCGATCGCGAAGGGGAATCCTGGATCGACGCGCGGGGTGGCATGGCCTACGTCCCCGACATCGAAGGCGTCGACGGCCTGGAGCGCGCTCTGCTCGACCAACCCGAACTGTTCCTGGAAACGATCGCGGAGAAACTATTGGCTTACGCGCTGGGACGCGGCATCGAGTACCACGACTTGCCGTCGATCCGCCGTATCGTGCGGCAAACCCGCGAAGGCCACGACCGATTTTCCGCCTTGCTGATTGCGCTGGTCGACAGCGCGCCCTTCCAAATGAGGTGACCCCATGATCGCTGTTGGAAAACACCTGCCGCGTCGCACCATCCTTCGCGGCGCCGGCGTGGCCATGGCGCTGCCGCTCCTGGACGCCATGATCTCCGTCTCTCCGGCGCAGGCACGCCTGGTCAGTTCCCCGGTGCGACGCCTGGGATTTGTCTACGTGCCGATGGGCTGCGACAGGTCCCGCTGGACACCGCCGGGCAAGGAACAACTCGCCGAACTTTCGCCGATCCTGCGCCCTCTGGAAAAAGTGCGCGATGCGATCTCGGTCCTCAGCAACATGGAGCTGCGCAATGCCTATCCGGGCACGCATGCCACGTCGAACTCGTCGTTTTTGAGCGCCGCGCGCGCCAAGCACACGGAAAGCAATGACTATTACCTGAGCACCACCGTCGACCAGATCGCCGCGCGGCAAATTGGACAGGCCACTCAGTTGCCGTCGCTGGAGCTGGCGATGGACCTGATGCAAACCGTCGGTCAATGCGACAACGGCTACGCCTGCGTTTACCAGAACAACCTGTCGTGGTCGTCGCCCACGACGCCCCTGCCCGCCGAGGCGCATCCGCGAATCGTCTTCGAAAACCTCTTCGGGGAAGGCGGCTCGGCCGACGAGCGGCGGCGACAACGGCAACAGCGCGCCAGCCTGCTCGACTTCGTCCAGGACGACTTGCGTCAATTGGAACGCAACTTGGGACGCGACGACCGTACGAAACTCGACAGCTACCTTACCAGCATTCGTGAGGTCGAGCGTCGCATTCAGCGGGCAGAATCGAATGCTGCCGTGCCGGTGAGTGATGGGAAAGCACAGGATCCGGAGCGACCGATCGGCGTGCCCGCTTCTTACAAGGAACATGCGCGTTTGATGTTCGACCTGCAGTTGCTGGCCCTGCACGCCGACATCACAAGGATCATCACATTCCAGCTCGCGCGGGAAACGAGTTGGCGTACGTACCCGGAAGTGGACGTCAGCGAGCCGCACCATCCGCTCTCCCACCATGGCAACGACCCGGAGAAGATCGCCAAGCTGGCACGGATCAACGGATACCATGTGTCGCTGTTCAGTGAATTCCTGGAGAAACTTCGACAGACTCCCGACGGCAACGGCAGCCTGCTCGACCATACCGTCTACCTCTACGGCAGCGGCATGGGGAATCCCAACGTGCATGACCATCAGAACCTGCCGATTCTGGTTGCCGGTGGAGCCGCCTGTGGATTCCGGGGCGGGCGCCATATTCAATACGCGCAACCAACGCCCCTGGCCAATCTGCACCTGACGCTGCTGGAACGCGTCGGCGTTCGACTGGAGACTTTTGCGGACAGCAACGGACGGATTGATGAATTGTTTGAACCCTTGAATCTATGAGTGGGCAGCAATGGCACGAGGGAGAATTGGTCGAGTTCCACCAGTATTGACGCGAATCGTGATCGTGATCGCGGCGGTGGCACCCTTGTCGCAACTGCCCCGATTGCCTGGTGCATGTCTACCGGAGACCGCGGCGGTTCGTGACGACACTCGGACCGGATCGGCGGTCGCCGACGCGGCCGAACGCGCGCAGTGGGAAAGGCTCGACATACTGCTGGCCGACGGCGCCGATCCTCGGCTGCCCCAGCCGGACGGCTCGACGGCATTGCACTGGGCGGCGTACCACGACGCTTCCGACCAGGCGCAATTGCTCTTGGACCACTCCGTCGACCCGCGCGCCGTGAATCATTACGGCGTACCGCCCTTGGCGCTGGCATGTCGCAACGCCAGTTCATCGATGGTGACACTGTTGCTGCGTTACGGTGCCGATCCGCACCGCCGCCTGGCCGGCGGTGAGACGATGCTGATGCTGGCGTCGCGAACAGGAAATCGGGACGCGGTCGACGTGTTATTGCGCGCCGGGGCGGCCGTCGACGAAGCCGAACGGATCGGTCAGACGGCGCTGATGTGGGCCGCCGCCGAGGGGCATGCGCCCGTACTGCGTATGCTGTTGGACGCAGGCGCCGACCCGAATCGACGCAGCAACACCGCTTTTACGGCGCTGCTGTTCGCCGCGCGCAACGGGCGACTCGCCGCAACCAGACAACTGCTCAACGCCGGCGTCGATCCGCAACAGTCCGTCGAGTCACCGCGGACGGGAGTGTCCAGCCGCGCGCCGGCGATCGGCACGAGCGGCCTGCTGCTCGCCGTCGAAAATGGGCACTTCGAACTCGCGCTTAACCTCGTCGACGCAGGCGCGGATCCCAACGACGAACGATCAGGCTTCACGCCTCTGCACGTACTGAGCTGGGTGCGCAAGCCCAACCGGGGTGATGACGATTCTGGGCAACCTCCGCCGGACGGCTCGGGAAAAGTGTCCAGCCTGGAATTCGCGCGGGAACTGATCCGACGCGGCGCCGATCCGCGCCGTGGCTTGAAGAAAAGCTCCCCAGGACCAGGAAAACTGAATCTGGCCGGCGCTTCGCCCTTGCTGCTCGCCGCACGCACCGATGACCTTCCCTACATGCGTTTGCTCGTCGAACTGGGCGCCGATATTCACCAGGCCAATCTGGACGGTTGCACGCCCCTGATGGCGGCAGCAGGGATCGGCACCCTGGCACCGACCGAAGAGGCCGGCACCGAAGACGAGGCGCTCGAATCGGTCGACTTTCTCCTGAAAGCCGGCGCTGCAATCGATACGGTCGACAAGAACGGCGAGACAGCAATGCACGGCGCAGCCTACAAGAGTCTGCCGCGGATGGTGGCATTCCTGGCCGAACACGGTGCAGCAGTCGAAGTCTGGAACCGCGCCAACCGACATGGCTGGACACCGCTGCGCATCGCACAAGGCTATCGACCGGGTAACTTCAAACCGTCGATCGAAACAATCGACGCCTTGCTTGCCGTCTTGCGCCAGGCCGGCGTTGAACCGGGCCAGTAAACGGGGAACGGGGGGAACGGGGAACGGGGAACGGGGAACAGGGAACGGGGAACGGGGAACGGGGAACAGGGAACAGGGAGCAGGGGGGAACGGGGAAGTGCTCCCGTGGCTGGGGCATCTTGCCCCAGCCGCCCCGGAGTCTCCCGTGGCTGGGGCATCTTGCCCCAGCCGCCTCGGAGTCTCCCGTGGCTGGGGCATCTTGCCCCAGCCGCCCCTGGCTCGCTGC
>Ga0233424_10003515_pt1 | contig 10059 bp, 7 predicted proteins | sample Watercolumn_Towu_FD_181011 | JGI IMG/M metagenome (GOLD analysis project Ga0233424, IMG submission 181011) | Freshwater microbial communities from Lake Towuti, South Sulawesi, Indonesia - Watercolumn_Towuti2014_125_MG | ecosystem: Environmental > Aquatic > Freshwater > Lake | place: Indonesia... | reverse complement strand
ACTGACCACTCTCTATAGAATCTTTAACTATATCCAATTTAGGAAATGGTGTAAAAAGATTCATAGCTACTAAACTTTTTCTTCCATTGCTCAATTCTATTGCAAAATCAAGGGTTTTAAAAGCATCATTCAGAGTTTCATAAGGAAGTCCCATCATCGCCTGCATAGAATATTTTATTTTATATTTTTTAAGCAAATTTGTACATTTTCTGAACTGTTCATCTGTAACTGTTTTTCTCATCTTAAATCTTAACTCTTGACTCCCTGTTTCTAGTCCAAATCTTATGAGATAACAACTTTTAGTGGAAGCTAATGCTTTTGCTATATCCTCATCAATTTCACTAGCAACAGCATTTAAAGTAAAAGGCATATTTATCCTGTTTTTATTAAAGAGTCTACAAAATTCCATTATCCATTTTTTATCACAAGTTAAATCGCTGTCATTGAAGAAAATATTTTTAACCTTTTTGTACTTTCTTTTTATCATTAAAATTTCATCGATGACATTTTGAGGATTCCTTAGCTGAACATATTGAGAATTTCCGACTTTATACATTTTAGCGTACGTGTGATTATAACAATAAGTACATTTCCAAGGACATCCTCTTCCAACCATTATTAGTTCAAATTCTAAATCTTTAAAGAATTCGTGATAATTTCTATAAATGTCTCTATCGTCCCAGGCTTTTTTGTTTACATCGCTAAAAGTTCTAAGTTCATTCTGCACTATTTCTCCGTTTGATTTTCTCACCCATAAATTTTTTATGTGAGAATAGTCTTCTTTTTTATCTATCGCATTTGCCAAATCAACAAAAGCTTCATCTCCTTCTCCTCTGCACAAAACATCAGCCTCAGTAAATTCATTAATCACTTCCGGAGAAAAAGAAGCGTCATAACCTCCGAGAACTATTTTTCCTTCATATCCCTTCTTTCTTACATATTTGGTTACGCTTAACATAAACTTTCTAAAAGAAGTAATAATTGGAACAGCAATAATATCCGGATTATACTTTTTTATTTGTCTCCATAGATTTTCCTCTGTAGTTCCTATTGCAACATTAGCTTGATGTCCAGCTCTTTTCAATTCAGCAGATAATTGAGTAACTGCCTGTGCAGGAAACCATATTTGCTGTAAAAACATAACCTTTGCCATTTTACCTTTTTTAAATAATAAACAATAGTTAATTATTTAAATATTTCTGTTTATCACCACATTTTTTAAAAATGATGAATACTAACAATTTTCATGGAAAATAAAAAAATCCTTATAACTGGAGGGGCCGGATTTCTCGGAGCTAATTTAGCTCGTCGTTTGCTAATTAACAACAAAGTGTCTTTGTTTGTTAAGCCAGAAACTGATCTATGGAGAATTAAAGATATAAAAGAAAATAAAAACGTTGAAATTATAAAAGGGAATTTATTAAATAAAGAAGAACTAAGAAAAGCTTTGGAAGAAAAAGATTATATCTATCATTTTGCCTGGCAGACAGATTTAAAAAAATCCATGGAAAATCCTATAGAAGATTTGAAAAATGATATTGGAGGATTGTTAAATATTCTAGAAAATTGTAGAATGTACAATAAAAATGTTAAAATAATTTTTGCAAGCACTGTAACCGTCATTGGAATTCCAAAAGAAAACCCAGTTAAAGAAGAAGAAAAAGAAAATCCATTAAGCATTTACGATGCAAATAAACTTCTTGCAGAAAAATATCTAAAAATTTATAAAGAAAATTATGGAATTAAAATCTGTATTTTAAGACTTTCAAATATTTTTGGCGAATATCAAAGAATTGACAACTCTAATAGAGGAGTTTTAAATTTCATGATAGGAAGAGCATTAAGAGAAGAAGATTTAATTATATATGGAGATGGCAATTTTATAAGAGATTATTGTTATATTCCAAATTATATAGACGCTTTTATCATTGCTGCAGAAAAAGAAAATACTAATGGAGAAATTTATATTATAGGGAGTGGAGAAGGAAAAACTTTTAAAGAAGTTGTTGAGAAAATAAGATATATTTTTGAAAAATCAAAAAATAAAAAAATTGTTGTAAAATTTATTAAATTTCCTGAAGGAGATAATAAAATAAATAAAAGAGATTTTATTGCTGATTTTTCTAAATTCAATAAAGATGTTGGATGGAAGCCAAAAATAAGTTTTGACGAAGGATTGGAAAAAACTATTGAATTTTATATCAAAAATCAAGATAACTATATTTATAAAAATTAAATTTTTTTATCTGATATTAAGTAACTTCTGAAGAAATAAAACAAAATTGACTGCTATAATATTATTTATACTATAATCAACTTTTTAAATTTATAATGCATGATTCCAATAGACAAAATAGTCTTATTAGATGATATGACAAAAAGAATTAAATCAGGAGAATTAGAAATTAAAGTTAGAAAATGACCAATTCTTTTTCTTCAAACGTGTTTGAAAATTTTGTTTTAAGTTCGCTAGAAGAAGCATATTTTGTTCAAAGAAGTTTATTTGAAAAAGGAATTATAAATGGATTAGTCTCTAATGGGAAAGGAGAAGATAAAGCAACCAGAGGAGATTGGAAATCTGAAGAAACAGTAATAGATTATTTGCGTATAAGAAATCTCCCACTTAGAATAATTTCTGAAGAGCATGGATCTATTGATTTAGTTAGAAAACCGGAATATCTTGTGATTTTAGATGGTATATATGGAAGCTCGGCATTGGTTAAAAATCCTTCAACAAGATGTGGTACTATTATAAGCTTAGCCAACAAATTAAATCCTAGTTACGAAGATTTTACTTTTGCAGGAATAACCGAATTTATTTCAAATAAAATAATATACGGAAGAAAAACAGGGTTAGACTTTGGAGAAGGAGGAGTTTTTGCTATGAAATATAATTCAAATAACAAAAATCATATTTTTGAAAAAATTCCTAAGTTTAAAAATGAAAATGAAGATAATGCTAGAATAATGATAGACTGCTACAATTCAGATTACGCTCAAGGAATTACTAAAGGAATGAATGATTTTGAAATATTTATGAAAGAGAAAGTTGTAAAGTATTTGGATGGAGAAAATATTTCAGGAGCAATTTCAAGCGCTTCAATGTTTATAGATTTATTAGAAGGAAAAACCGATGCTGTTTTTAATATGGTAGCTAAAGGCGTTTTTGAACCTCCAGCAATGTATTTACTTACAAAATTACTTGGAGGATCTGCAACAGATTTACATGGAAATGATTTAGGAGATAGAAAATGGGAGCAAGTAGGAATGAATCTAGAAGGAGCTTTATTTTGCTCATCAGAAAATTTGTCAAAAAGACTAATTGAAAAGATAAATATTATTAGTTAACTTAAGACTATTATAAGTTTAGTGAACCTATTCTTTTTATTAATCTAGTTCATTCAAATATTTTATTTATACTTCCAATCTCAATAATCTTTTTAATTGATCAAATTAGATTATTTTATGCAATATTTTGAAAAAAAAGATTATGAAAAAGAGTTTTATGACAAAAAGATTATGATAACTGGAGGTCTAGGATTTATAGGAAGCAATCTTGCGCATAGATTAGTAAACCTGAATCCCAGTAGAATAATTATAGTTGATGCTTTAATTCGAAATCAAGGTAGTGATATAAAAAATGTCGAGAGCATAAAAGATAAAATAGACATTCCTTTTTTAGAAGATGGGGGATTAAACATAGATGATGATAAAATAATAGATTATTTAGATGTAGATTATATATTTAATTTAGCAGGATCAGTAAATCATTTATACAGCAAAAAAAATCCCTTGGAAGATTTAAAAATTAATTTAATCTCACAAATAAAATTCTTGGAAACTTGCAAAAACTACATTAAAAAAAATCCCTTTAAAAAATTCAAAATACTTTTCGCTTCAACAAGAGATGTTTATGGAAAAGTAAGTGCAGAAGAATTACCTTTAAAAGAAAATTTTGTTTTAGAAAATCCTGCAGATCCTCAAGGAATTCATAATTATAGTGCAGAAAATCATCATTTATGGTATGGAAAAACTTTCGATTTCCCAGTCGTTTCATTAAGATTAACAAATACCTACGGACCAAGACAAAAAATAAATGACTCTGGACAAGGATTTTTAGGACATTTTATTTACAAAACATTAAGGAATGAAGTAATTGAATTATGGGGGGGAGGAAAAAATTTAAGAGATTTTAATTATGTAGATGATGTTGTGGAGGCAATGATAATGGCAATAGCTTCTGAAAAAACAAATTATAACACTTACAATTTAGGAAGTTTTATGAAGAAAGAAAATAAATATCAAGAAATAGGAAATAATATATGTTCTATAAAGAAATCTGCAGAAATTATTGTAAAAATAAGCGAATCTGGATTTTGTAAAGAAATAAATTATCCAGAAGAGAATAAAAACATAGAGCCGGGACATGTTTATCTTGACGCCACAAAAATACATAAAGATATTGGATGGGAACCAAAAACTAGTTTTGAAAATGGGATATTGAAAACAATTCATTTCTATAAAGAACATCCTCATTACCTAAATGATGATATTAAAAACAAAATTCCTTTTTTAAATTTAAACGAGCATCACAAAAACATGCTTAATGAAATAGATAATGCTATGAAAAAAGTTATTCATAAATCTAATTTTGTACTTGGAGAAGAATTGCAAAAATTTGAAGAAGAATTTGCAAAATATTGCGGGAAAAAATATGGGGTTGGTGTTGGTAATGGAACTGATGCATTAAAAATTTCTTTAACTGCTCTGAATATAAAAAAAGGAGATGAGGTTATTGTGCCAGTGAATACTGCTATACCCACAGCTATGGCAATAAAAGATATAGGAGCCGAAGTTTGTTTTGTTGATTGCAATGAGAATTATCTTATAGATACCAATAAAATAGAAGAAAAAATTAACGAGAAAACAAGAGCTATTATTCCAGTTCATTTATATGGAAAAGTATGCAATATGGATAAAATTGAAGAGATATCAAGAAAATATAATTTAAAAATAATAGAAGATTGCTGTCAGGCACATGGCTCTTTATATAAAGGGAAAAAAACTCCCATAACTTCAATTGGATGTTTTAGCTTTTATCCAAGCAAAAATTTAGGATGTTTTGGGGATGGTGGCATGATAGTCAGTGATGATGAAGAATTAATAAAAAAAATTAAACTACTAAGAAATTATGGTCAATCCAGCAGATACAGCGCAGATATTATAGGAATCAACTCAAGATTAGATGAAATACAAGCATCGATATTAAGAATTAAATTAAAATATCTTCAAGAATTTAATAATAAGAGAAAAAATATTGCTAAATTATATAATCAATTACTAGATAAAAAAAACATTACAACTCCTTGTTACAGTGAAGATGATAATTACCATCTTTACGTTATCAGAACAAAAAATAGAGACAAAATATTAGAACATTTGAAAGCAAAAAATATAGAGAGCTTAATTCATTATCCAATACCATTGTATATGCAAAAAGCCTTTAGTTATTTAATGCACAAAAAAGAAGATTTTCCAAATGCCTACAAATTCTCAAACGAGATTTTATCGCTGCCAATCTATCCAGAATTAAAAGAAGAAGAAATTGTTAGAATATGCAAAGAGGTCAACAGCGTCAATAAAACTAATAATCTTTCATAATATTAAAATTATTATTCAATCTTTTTCTAAACCTATTTTTTGTTTCATGAATAATTATTAAATCTTCCTTATCAAGACCTTTCATTAAAAAAATCAAAAGGAAATATAATGAAAAAAACAACACTGACAAAGATATAAAATTAAATATATTTGCTTCTAAGAAAGATTTTAATATTATTAATATAAAAGCAGGAATTATGAATATTATTAGTATTTTAAAGAAACTCTTTTCTATAGGAATTATTTTTGTGCTTTTTTTAGCATGAACCATAAGAAGAATGTTGAATAAAACAATTGATATCATAGTAGATATAGCTGCTCCATTTAGTCCGCTAGCATTATCTATTCCAAATACGCTTTTTCTAGGTATTAGAATTACGTTTAATACAAAATTTAATAAGCTTGTAAACAACAAATCAAATAATAGCGTCTTTGTTTTTCCAGCCATTAACAACAATCTATTAGATACAATTAAAATTGAGCCAGCAAAACTTCCTATCAAAAGAAAAATCAAAGGTTTTGAAGCTAAAAGATAATCCTTCCCAAAAAAAATATTTATTATAGATTCTGGAAACAATACCATTAGAAAAAATAAAGGCAGATTTATTATGAATATCCATTTTGATATTTGTTTACTCAACTTATCTATAATAGTCATATTGTTTCTTGCATATTCTTTTGTTATTATCGGGAATAAAAGGGTTATAAAAAGTTCTGGTGCAAAACTTAAAAGCAAAGCGATAGGAATGGCAGCATTATAAATTCCAACTTCTGTAGTAGTTTTAAAATATCCTAGAACTAACGAATCAGTCCAATAAAAAGTATAAAAAACAAGCCCAAAAAACATTATTGGTATAGAATAAGACATAAGTTCGTTTCTTATTTTTTCTTTTTCTTCTTTCTCAAGATTATATTCCAAAAAGATATTTGATAATTTATATCTGCAATATAAAAAAACGGAGATAAAAAATATAAAAACTCCAAGAGAAAAAGAAAATATTACTGCATTTATTTTTAATCCTAAAAATAAAAAAAACAAAATAAAGAACAACTTGAAAAAGCTTTGAACAATTTTTTCTATTAAGGTCTGCTGTTTCACTTTTTCAAACGCTATCATTACATTCATAAAATACCCAGAAAAAATCCAGAGAGGTATAATTAAGCTAAAAACTTTCAAAAATAAAATTAAAGAGCTGTTATTAAAAATTTTAACAGCTATGAAATCAGACAAAGAAAATAAGATTAAAGAAGATATTATGGTAGATATCAATAAAAATTTGGATGAGAATTTAAAGATATATCTTATTTTGTCCTCTTCATCTTTTCCTCTGTATAAAGAAATATATCTCAAAATACCTTCGCTGATTCCAAATCCTGAAACAGAAGCAAAAATCAAAACTATTACTAGAGACAAAGAATACAAACCATAAATATCTACTCCTAAATATCTTGCTATTATTATTTTATATATATAAGAAAATATTTTTGATATCCCTATTCCTATAAAAATAAATATAGAGGTCTCAAATAAATTTTCTAATATGCTGTTGAATTCTTTTTTTGACATTAATATATTAAAAGATATATATTTATAAAGAGTATTAATTAGTTTTTTTATGGCCTCTAAATATCCTGGAAGTTTATTAGAAGTTCAAGAAGAAACTATTAGTAAAGTCACTGAGATATTAAAGAGAGAAATTGATCCATTGAGGTTCTTTGAAAATATTGAAATTTATTCTCAAGAAATTTCTAAAAAAGATAAAATTTATGGAAAGGTTATCACTAAATATATTAACGAAGCTCGTTATTTAATTAAAGATGAACCTGAGTTAAAGTTTTTTGCCTATTCTCAAATTTTTTCTTATAAAGTTTTTGAACTTCAATATTTAAAAGAAAAACAAAATATGCCTATCATTCAAGAGTCTACTCTTGAAAAAGTTTGTAAAGAATTTCCTAATAAAAATGATATTGGTAAAGCAATTTTAATTTTGGATAGAATACATGAAGAAAATTACGAGTATTCTAAAACTATTCATCAATTAATTGAAGGGTTTGAGAAAATTGCTAGGCACATAATTTCAGGTTGTTTTATAAAATCCTATGCATTCAAATACCTTCTACTTTCAGAACAATCTAAAAAAGATTATGAAACTAGAATAAAAAATAATTAATTTATCATCTTCTCTCTTTGAATAAGAACAAAAACAATTTTTCACATCTAAATTATCTCTTCTATAATTTCATCTAAAATTTTAAAGTTATTTTCTATGTGAAATTTTTTTATATGCTCTTCGGCATTTCTGCCCATCTTTTCTGCAATAGACTTATTTTCTGCAAAAAAATCTATTTTTTCTGCAATTTTCTCTGGAGTTGGATTATTAATCAAAAATCCCGTTTTACCATCGATAACTGTTTCTCTTAATCCTCCTTCGTTTACTCCTATAGTTGCTTTTCCTGCAACACCTGCTTCCTGTGGAGCATAACCTAAATCTTCATTTATAGGAATATAAATTGTAGCAAGACAGTTAGCATAAAGCTCTTTCAATTCTTCATCAGAAACAAATCCCTTTATTTCTACATTACTAAAATCTTTTGCTATTTCTCTTATCTTTTTTTCCAAATCTCCTGAACCAACCATTATCAGTTTTATATTCTTATTTTTTACAAACTTCATGCTTTCCAAAATCATTTCTGGTCTTTTTGCACTTACTAACCTGCAAACTGACAAAATATAATTATCGTATCTGCCTTTTTTGTATTTTTCTGGATTAACTCCTGCAGGATAAATTATAGAATCTCTGTTATAATAAATTTTTATTCTCCTTTGAACTTCTTTGCTAACTCCTAATATTTTTGTAACTTTCTGTACAGATAAATAATCTAATTTTTTGAATAAAAAATTTTTTAAATGAATAACTACTTTGCCCTTGAAACTTGAATTTTTTAAGTTGTGTTCTTTAAGATCATAAAAGAATCTTGGAGGAGCATGGGAAATATATATAGAAGGTTTTTTATAGATATTTCTTAAAGCTGTTAAAGTTGCAGGAAAACATCCTAATATTATTAAGTCAAAATCTTGCTCATTTATATTTCTTTTAAGGAATGCAAAAGGAGCTAAAAATCTGTTTCTTGGTTTTATAAATTTTATTTTGGATGTATTAAAATCAGCCCCTCCTTCTATTAATCTTTGAGTAAAAACTGTAACATCATGTTTTTTAGATAAATATTTTGATATTCCATCCATATTTTTTCCTCCTGGAGGAAACATTCTAGAAGGCTCAAATATAGCTATTTTTAATTTTCTATTCATTTTTATTTTTAAACCAAGGCTCATTTATCATTTTCTCCTTAAAGAAAATTAAATCAGATTTAGATGGAAGTCCGTTATTGTAATAACCGGTTCCAACTTGAATAAAACCGCTAAATCCATAATCTTCAAGAATTTTTATACATCTGCTCATATTATTTTTCGATTCATTTTTTGAGACATGAATCTGCTCTATCTGAACAAAATCTATTTCCCTCAACTTCTCTCCCATTCCTTCTAAAACATTGTGTTCCCCCCCTTCAACATCAATTTTAACAAAACACGGCCGGTTTATTTTTATCGGAAGAGAATCAAATCTTCTTACAGATACTTTAATTTCTTCAATATCTTTAATATCATTATCATCAAGAGAAATAGGTTTCAGAAAAGAACTTTCATAATCGTCTTTTTTTGTATGATAAAAAGTTTTTTCATTGTTTTCATTCCATAAACCACAATTAAATATTGTTATATTTTTGAATTTTGATAGAATATCAAAATGTTTTTTTATAGGTTCTATTGCATAAACATAACATTCTGGAAAAACAGATCTGCATGCTTCTATTAATTTTCCTTCATTAGCCCCAATATCAATATAAGTATTTATTCTATCCGTAAATTCTTTAATTCTAATAAAATAATATTTGTGCATAGGCCTCAAACCTTTCATTAAATCTATTATACCAGAAGGCTGTTCTATAAATCTAGTTACTTTATGCTTTAAACTCATTTTAGAAAAGATTGAACTTAATTTATAAGTATTTGTTTAGTTTTTGATGTTATTAATAATATATTTCTCTCTTACATAATCTATTTAAGTCGTTATTATTAAAAATTATATCAAAAGAAGGTAAAAATGAATTACGGCAGAAAAATAGAAAATTGCAGAATGTGTGATTCTAAAGAACTTTATAAATTCTTAGATTTGGGATTCATGCCTCCTGCAGATGGGATTCTAAATAAAGAAGAAATAAATCATCCAGAAATACACTTTCCTCTAATTGTTGCTCAATGTCAAAAATGTGGACTTACTCAATTAACTTACGCAGTAAACCCTGAGATTTTATATGGAGAAAAATATAGTTACGAAT
>Ga0233424_10003514_pt1 | contig 10060 bp, 11 predicted proteins | sample Watercolumn_Towu_FD_181011 | JGI IMG/M metagenome (GOLD analysis project Ga0233424, IMG submission 181011) | Freshwater microbial communities from Lake Towuti, South Sulawesi, Indonesia - Watercolumn_Towuti2014_125_MG | ecosystem: Environmental > Aquatic > Freshwater > Lake | place: Indonesia... | reverse complement strand
TAGTAATAAATTCTTTACTACGCAATATGTCGTGAGCAATATCTACAACATCAATATTTGCCTGCCTTAGTTCTGCCTCTAATTGTCCAGCTGTTCCGCCACTGGTAATCCGTTCGGGAGCTTTCAAACGACAAAAAAATTCAAGCCTCTCTTTAAAACTAATAGCAAAACCTCTCATTTCTGCTGTCGCTTCTTTTTCTGTTAATTCTTGTTTTGACTGTCTTTCTGCAAGATCCTCCATATCATCCTTAATGAGTCTTTTTATGTATTCAAGATAATATGGCGAGTTTTGTATAAGTAACGCGGCTTCAAAAAATTTTTTCTCTTCTTTCTTATCCAAAGGTCCGTCCTCTTGCATCAAAACATCCCAACATGTATCGAACTCTTCTCCCAACAAACCTAATAACTCCATATTTTCCTGTTGACGTTGTTGTTCAAATTTTTCTAAGGCAACTTTTGCATCAGCTGATATCCCAGCTAAATATTCTACCAAATTTTCTGGACCACGTTTTGACTCAGACATAAAAAATCTTAAAATTTCTTCAATGTTTTAATATATTCCGAAAAATCATACACCCCGCGGGTTTCCAACCAAAGCCACCACTCAGCTCCCCACAAGTAGGCTCGTGGCATGCCAGTACGAGCAGCAAAATTTACATTGCTTTTCAATCTGTCCAAACTCATTGATCTGAACTGTTCTGGCAAAGAAGTATCAGCCAAAGGCTTATCTGGTATCCACGGTTCGGCTTGAAGCTCGGTAATATACGCGCTGCGCATGTCTCGTCCATTTAGCCACAACTTGGCTGTATAGGCAAGCGGTGGTAAAAGCCAGTCATAACTCCAATAACCAATTTTTTTATTCCAAACAACCCTGTACAATGTAGTACCAAAAAGATCGGCTTGCTTGGCTGCTTTTCGCCACAAACTTAATTCCCCGCTATCAGTAACCATTGTTGGATGGCTTGGATCAAGTTTTTTAACCAGCGCCACTTCGTCTTTTAATTGATCTGCGGTAAGCGGCTGGCAATTTCCAAACCCCAAAAATGGCTCATTCTCTACTTGCCAAATTTCCAAAGCCGGATGATTTTTGTAACGACCCACCACGGTTGTTATAAAATTTACTAAATCAGTTTTGTGATTGTCGTGGCTGGAAACATCTACCCAATTTGGAAAATGACACTCTGGCCAGCGCGGTGTTTTGTTACCTACGGCCAAAATAATTTTTGCTTTTCTTTTCCCAGCTTCATTCATCATCCAGTCCAAATCTTTCCAGTCATAATGGCCTTTTGTTTTTTCTATTAAATCCCACTGTGCGGAAAGCCGAACATATTTAAACTGCCAATCATCCACTATTTTTATAAACGACAATTTAGTATCCAACCCCAGATACTCAACATATTCCGTATTAAAACTGACACCATAAATCATGAGGTTCTTTTCATAACCCGAAAGCTTTATCAAAAAAATCCAGGCCAATGCCAGTGGTAATAAAAACAAAAACACGTACATAAATTTTTTAAATCCCTCCATAATTATTTAATTAGTAGTAATACCAAACCTAAACTAATAACACCGACGGCTGTTGTTTTTTGAATTATCTCTTTTTTGGTAAATGTTTCATGTAAAATCTTGGGGAAAAATTTGGAGATCAAAGCGACAAAAATTATCAGCATAGCGAATTGCGCCCCGCCCAGCGCGTTGACCAGCGTCACACTACCCAAAGCTGTGGCATACTGAAGTAAAATAGAGCCAATAACTCCGAGTCCAATATCACAAACAACCAAAGCGAATAATTTTTTACTCTGCTTTTTGCCAGCTGATGTGGCCTGTTTTTTAGCAAATAGAGCGCGTACTGGTGGAGTAAAAAATAAAATGGCGCCAAAAATACCAATCGGTAATTTTGTCAAAATAAAGCCGCTATAAAAACCATAAATATCATAAGAATACTTAGCTATAACATGCGACACCGCAAACAAAAACCCAGCCAGAACTCCCCAACTCATAGAAATATGCCAACCTGGTTTTTTTTCATTCAAGTCAAAAGATATTATCAGCGACCCGATTATCAAAATACTGGCGGCGAGTAATCCATATGGCCCGAGACGTTCCCCCAAAAAAACTCTACTAAGGAGTAAAATAAAAAAGGGCATGGCTGCTCCAACCAGCGGCCCGACATGGCTGATTTCGCTGGATTGGATAGCGATATACAATGTCCATAAAGCAAGAGCGAAACAAAAACCAGATATGCCGAAAAGCAAATAGTCTGTACAGACACTTGGCAAATTTATTCCAAACGGCAAGAGCAGACAGATTGGCAAAACAAAAATAGTGGAATAAAAAACAAAAATAATCGGCTTGGAAACTGATTTTGATAAAATAAATTTATCTATTATCGCCACCGCTGCCAGCATCGCGTTTCCCAGCAGAGCTATCAAAAGCCACATACAAAAAAATATGAATATGCCATATATTTTACCATTAAACCACTCCCCACACAAACAGATATTTGTCTTTTTTTGATTTAACGAAATCATGTCGCATACCGTCCATTGAAACGCGACCGAAATTCCAGTACACTAACAATATGCTTAAATAGCGAGGATATAGCCATGTTCACAAAACAAGCTGGTCCGCTAGACCCTTGGATTATTGAAGAAATACTTAAAAAAGAAGAGGAAGAGAGAAAAAAAAGAGAGGCCGAGCAACAGCCAGAAATTGATGAAAATGATGGTCCTAATCAAGAAATTCCTCCTGAAAAAAAGGAGGACGAGGAAGAAAAGAAAGACCCTGATAGGGGCGTTACTATCATAGATATTTAAGCCTCACCCTGTTAAATTCTGCTTATAGCAGATCGCTTTGCGAATTTAACAGGGTGAATTTGACAAACTGTCCCTAAAATGCTAAAATGTTGTTAGTATTTTAACTAATTGATCTTTGGGTGATTACCTTTTAAAGAAGAATCCGACAAGATTACGTTCAAGCAATGATAAGTCCGGCCATAAATTATGCTAATTAAACGACAAAACAACTTCCAAAGCGACCGTCTTTCCTCAAACTGGACAGCTATTTTTTCCGTTTTACGATAAGCATAACTTCTTAAGCCAATTTCTTCTTAAGCTTACTAGGTAATGACCAAAAGTCACCAATATTTTTGTATATGAACAACTACATCTGGGCCATGTTGGCCATCATAGTCGGCACTGGGGCAGGCGTTGCTTTCGGGTATTTTTTGCGCAAAAAAATCGCCCAGGCCCAAGCCAACTCTATAGAAGCTAAAGCCGACAAAATTCTTACAGAAGCAAAAAGCCAGCAACAGGAAATCATAACTCAAGGTAAAGAAAAAGCTACTCAAATAGTGGATGAGGCTAAACGCGAAGAAAAACAGATTCGCCAAGAACTACACAACGTGCAAGAAAGACTGGAAAGACGCGAAACAATGTTTGATCAAAAATTGATTGAACTGCAAAACAGTCAAAATAAAGTACAGGAACAAGCCAATAAAGTACAGCAGGTAAAGCAGGAAATTGAAAAAATGCGCGACCAAGAAATAGTAAAACTACAAGAATTATCCAGCCTGACCAAAGACGAAGCTAAAAATGAATTACTAAAACGAATTGAGGAACAAAGCAAGTCCGACCTAATGGCCCGAGTTTTGAAATTAGACAAAGAATCTATCGAGGTCTATGATGCCAAGGCTCGCGAACTTATCACCGAAGCTGTACAACGCGTTGCTTCTTCTCATGCGGCTGAAGTTACTTCCACGACAGTTCACTTGGCCAGCGAAGACATGAAGGGCCGTATTATCGGTAAAGAAGGCCGCAACATCAAAACCATTGAAAAATTAACTGGTTGTGAATTAGTTATTGACGATACTCCAGACGCCATTTTGGTATCTGGTTTCTCCCCTATTCGCAGACAAATTGCCAAATTGGCGCTGGAAAAATTAATGGCCGACGGCCGTATCCAGCCAGCTCGCATTGAAGAGTTTGTCGAAAAAGCCAAACAAGACTTGGCTGTGGATATTAAAAAGGCCGGTGAAGAAGCTCTATACAAAATGGGCATCACTGGCATTGATCCAAAATTAGTTGGCATTGTCGGTCGTCTCAAATACCGCACTAGCTATGGTCAAAATATCTTAAATCACTCCATGGAAACAGGATACTTGGCTGCCATTATTGCTAGCGAGCTTGGCTTAAATGCTTCTCTTGCCAAAAAATGTGGTTTCTTCCACGATATTGGTAAAGCTGTGGACCAAGAGACTCAAGGTTCTCACCCAGAAATTGGCCACATGATCTTGAAGAAGTTCAACATGGATGAAGACATCTGCCAAACTGCGCTTACTCACCACCAAGACAAGGCTTACAATATCTACGCCACTATTGCCAAAGCTGCGGATGCTATTTCCGGAGCCAGAGTTGGAGCTCGCAAAGACAGTTACGAACAATTTGTGGCTCGCCTAGAAGACCTGGAAAAAACTGCCAGCAGCTTCCCTGGAATTGATAAGGTATATGCTATCCAAGCTGGCCGTGAAGTACGCGTCTTTGTAAAACCAAATGAAATTGATGATTATTCCGCTTTCCAATTGGCCAAAGACATCTCTCGCAAGATTGAACAAGAATTGCAGTACCCTGGTGAAATTAGAGTAACCATAATCCGCGAAACCAGAGTGGTAGAATACGCAAAATAATCAGTGGGGATAACTAATTTTGCTTAATGTAGGCAAAAAAACCTCGTCGTGCTACAATAAGGCTAATATTAGAGGACTAAACTTTCCTAATTATGTCGCAATTCAAAATTGGAAAGGGGGTGAAACTATGAACAAAGCAGATTTAGCTCAACATGTAGCTGAGAAATTAAACTTACCAAAGCGCCAAATTGAAGATACTCTAAACTCATTATTAGACACCATAGTCGAACAACTAAAGAAAGGTGAGGAAGTTGTTTTAACTGGTTTTGGAGCTTTCAGCGCCAAAATGCGCGCCGCTCGCCAAGGTGTTAACCCACAAAATCCTTCTCAAAAAATCCAAATAAAAGCTGTAACTGTACCAAAATTCAAAGCTGGAAAAGGTTTGAAAGATTCTTTGAAACAATAATCAAATAGAGCTCTGTAATTACGTAATTACAAAACAAAAGGTCCCGATCTGTCGGGATTTTTTGTTTTTATGGTATAGTAAATTTAAAGGAGGTACGCCTTGGCGAAAAAAGGTAAGAAGAAAAGCCAGAGCAAACCTCTGGACAAAAAATTTAAACGTCAGTTCGATCTTTATTATAAAGGCAATCACTATGATTTGCTGGAAATATATAATGCCTTAAACCTTTGGTATTTTGATGGCAAAATAAAGGCCAGGATTTGTTGGGGACGCAGACCCAGTTTTCCTCCGCGCTATCATAAAGAAATGATTATGGGACGTTGTCATATTGCGGAACGTTTGATAGTTATCCATCGCGCCCTTGACCGATCTTCGATACCACCTTTCGTTGTTGAAAATACCGTATTTCACGAAATGCTACATATAAAATACCCGCCAATAGTAAAAAATGGCAGACGGTCCTTGCACCACGCAAAATTTATGGCTGCCGCAAAAAAATTCATTGATTTTAAAAAGGCTGAGCAGTGGGAAAAAAACAATTCATATACTCTACAACATTTCTAGTCCCCGCCACAAATATATGGCGGGGTTTTTAATTTAACGGAATCATGTCGCGCAGCGTCCTTTGAAGCGCGGCTGATAGTTGCATTTTCCGTAGAGCAATGATATATTTCCCCACAACCTAACTGGGAGATGATCTAATGGAAACCCTAGAAAAAGAGATCATCCAACCGTCGTTGGGTGATAAGGTGGGAAACTTTATTGGATTTGTTGGTGTGCATATAGCCTGCTTCGGCGCTATCTGGACTGGCGTCAGCTCGCGCGCCTTAGCAATCGCCTTTGTGCTCTACTGGACGCGTATGTTCCTGATTACCGGAGGCTACCACCGCTACTTTGCCCACCGCTCATACAAAACCTCACGGGCGTTTCAGTTTGTACTGGCTTTCTTGGGTACAACTGCGATGCAAAAAGGCACGATTTGGTGGTCAGCCAGACACCGCATCCACCACAAACATTCTGATGAACCAGAGGATATCCACTCGCCGAAAATATATGGCTTCTGGAGAGCGCATATTGGCTGGTTCCTGTGCAATAAAGAGAGTGGTGCTACAGACCTAAACCGAGTCAAAGACTTGGTAAAATTTCCCGAACTACGCTGGCTGGATAAATATCACTGGGTAGCGCCAATTATGCTTACCGGCCTCTGCTACTACCTAGATGGGTGGAGCGGAATGATAATCGGACTAGCATGGTCTACCGTGGTATTTTGGCACAGCACATTTCTGGTAAATTCTATTGCCCATATGTGGGGTAGCCGCCGCTACCAAACCAATGATGATAGCAGAAATAATCCGCTTATCGCTTTCCTCACCATGGGTGAAGGTTGGCACAACAACCACCATCACTTCCAAGGCTCCGTAAAGCAAGGATTCAAATGGTGGGAAATAGATCTCACATATTACATTCTGCGACTACTGGCACTAACTGGTCTCATCTGGGACCTAAATCCAGTTCCAAAAAACAAACTGGAAAGTAGTCCAAAAGAAAAAACTGCTGCTCTTTAAATAAAGACGGACGACCCAATTGGGATCGTCCGATTTTTTTATTTCCTGAGCAAGGTTGTCATTTTTGGCACAATGTCCATGATAAATCCTCCAAATTTTTCTTTCATGCTCCGGGCCACACTTACCACACCGGCATGCGATACGTCGCCAAGACCAGTACCCATATTGGTTACCAGAGCCAGATCCAAAACTTCTACACCCAGCTGGTGGGCGGCGATAACTTCCGGAACTGTACTCATAGTGGCAACGTCCGCTCCATCACGGCGCATCTTTTCGATTTCCGCCGCTGTTTCAAAGGTACGACCTTTCTTGAAGTACGATACGCCTAAACGAAAGGCCACTCCGAGCTCCAAGGCTCGTGCCGCGGCCAAAGCCAGCAATCGCGGGCTGTAAGCTTTAGCCATGGGAGTGAATTCAAGGCCAAACGCCTTTTCAAATTCAGGCTCGCGAGCTCCCGCAGTTGGATCAGGACAATCCAAAGCAATATGATCGCGAATACCAACGATATCACGCGGTTTTAGATTGTTAGTCGTAGCGCCGGTAGCATGAGTTAAAATCATCTGCTTTGCACCCAGTATAGCCATCAATCTGGTGAGAAAAACTACTTGCTGGATATCATATCCCTCATAGAGATGCACGCGCCCTTGGCACATGACCACATTTACACCCTTCAATTGCCCAAACCATAAACGCCCTGCATGATCCGGGGCTGAAGATACCGGACAATGTGGAATGGATTTATAAATAACTGAGGAGCTGTTTTCAAGCAGATCGACCATATAGCCAAGGCCCGAACCAAGGGTAATACCAACCGTCGGCGGAAAGTTCCTTGTGTGTAACGGACCTAGCCCCATGAGAAATGCACGTGCTTGAACCAGCTTGTCGAATTCGCTCATCTGTCTCTCCTTTTTTTAAACACGCACCATGCGCGTTTATTGTTGCCATACCCTAACTTAGATACTTGCTTTTGTCAATTATTTGCTCCGCGAGATAATTTTTGATATAATGTAAAGTAGGTTGATAAAATCTTACCCCTATGTTTAGAACAAAATTAGAAAAAAACAAGAGCCGAATTGACCGCTTTGCCGATTTTTTAAGAAATTACTTTGGTACTGTTTGGTTTTTGCTTTTAAACATCATTATTTTTTTTCTCTGGATATTACTTAATTCCGGCTGGGTACCAAACTTTCCCATCTTTGATCCTTATCCGCATGGATTTTTGACTACTGCAGTCTCGTTAGAAGCGATATTTCTTAGTGTAATTGTTCTAATCAGTCAAAATCGGGCCAACCAAATAGATGAATTAAGAGAAGAGATTGATTTAGAGATTGATATAAAGGCTGAAAAGGAAGTTACTAGGATTATAAATATGCTTGAAAAAATCCATGATCACTTGGGACTTGCCCCAGACAATGACGCAGCTCTAAAAAAGATGAAACAAAAAACAGATATAAACGCTATCCAAAATGAATTGATGAAAAAAAGAGATGAGTAATAAAAAATACAAAAAAGCCGGTTTAGATACCGGTCTTTTTATTTTTAAAAACTAAAAGTTATGTTTTCTTAAACCGTACAGTAAAAAGAGGTTCGTAATTATTGTTATACTCGTCTGTTACCTGCACAGTTTCACCTTTCATTAATTTAGTTAGAGCGGCGTCGCTTAGCATCACGTTTTCAGATTCAAGATCAATTTTAAAATCGTCTAATTTAGTAAACTCACTGGAAAAAGATTCTTTGGTGGTATTTTCTATCTGTTTTTTTCTTTCTCTTAAAGTTTTAATTTTTTCATTTATCTCTTTGTATTCTGGCGTGGAATCCAATGCATCTTTGTAGGTACTGCGAATATCTTTTTGCTGCTTTTTAATTGACTGCATGCGATTAAAAATTTCCTGAATGTCCTGCATAAATTTTTTAATTAAAATTAATTTACAATATTATATACTACTTTTTTAAAAAAGCAAAGATTATAATTTGGATAAAAAAAGACTTTGCCGAAGCAAAGTCTGTATGAGGGAAAGAGCGGAAAATTGTTATGAGAGAAGTTTGTTGAGGTTTGGTTGCAGTTTTGAAGCTGCGACGTTTACCATCGAACTTACGTTCTCTGATGTTTTTATCGTATACCCTATTTCAAACCGCGTCAACAGTTTTATGGAAAGTTATCCACAGGGCATAAAGAACAGGCTGAGCTCACTACCTTGCAACAGGTAAGGAATGATCTTGCTCGATGCTCTTGGCCCAAGCAATCCAGGCTGAGATGTTTGTATAAGGCAAATTCTCTAAAGCGCTTACATCCAAATTACAATCCACGCCAATACGACCCATCAGTACTGTACAACCACAGCTGACCTGGCCTTCTGGATCAGGCGATGTTTTTTCCAAATACTCCACAATTAGTGGCAAGGCTCGTTTTCCCATTGCTACAATTCGCTTGCCAGCAAGAGAGCGTCGAACCTTTGTTCTAAAATTGTGAGCATCATACACAATATCTTTCTCGAACTGAATCAGAAGATCGTTCATCTGCATTCTCCTTTGTTGTCGATTAACGGACACCGAGTGTTTCGCCGCCAAACTCTAAATTCTTTTCCGTGATAACAACCTTTTTGTTTGCACTAGCCTCAACATGACCAGCTAGTAATACTTCAAACGGACGAGATCGAGCATGAGCAACATCCCAAATCTTTCCTACATCTGAACGCGAAACATAAATAGCAAAACCTGCTCCCATGTTTAAATCTGCATAAGCCGCCCGATCACTGACTGGCCCATGCTTCTGAATAAACTGAAAGACGGGTTGCGGTTCAAAAATATGACTGAGAATATATGCGAAAGGTTGCGGCGCGCGCATCAGTTTGCGCCAACCGTGGCCAGTGATATTCACTGTGTAATGAATATCCGCTCCGCTATTTAGACAATCATCAATAAACTGCACATAAATGCAAGTTGGATCGAGCAAGGCTTCACCATACATCCTGCCATCTGAAAGTTTGGCATCATACCCAGTCTTCTTAGCGATTTCACGCGCCATAGTTAGACCATTGGCATGAATACCAGAACTGCTAAGCAGAACGATAGCGTCATCGGAACGAATCTTGTCAGGTGAAAGCATGCGGCTCTTTGGCCTTATGATTCCGGTGGCTGAACCAGCCAAAACGACTGCGTTTGGCAAAAAAGTATCCTTGAGCGTTGGTGTTTCTCCGCCAGCCCAAATGCAACCAGCCAGATCGCAAGATTTTTTCCACCCTTCAATCAAATCAGAGCAACGCTTCTCATCTTTGAACCAGTCCGATGAACCAACTGCCAAATGCATGGCCACAGAAATGGGTACTGCACCAAGAGTGATCATGTCGTTGACAATCATCGCCACAGTATCTTGGGCAATCTGGTTATAATATGATTTGCCAGTCA
>Ga0233424_10003512_pt1 | contig 10065 bp, 8 predicted proteins | sample Watercolumn_Towu_FD_181011 | JGI IMG/M metagenome (GOLD analysis project Ga0233424, IMG submission 181011) | Freshwater microbial communities from Lake Towuti, South Sulawesi, Indonesia - Watercolumn_Towuti2014_125_MG | ecosystem: Environmental > Aquatic > Freshwater > Lake | place: Indonesia... | reverse complement strand
GACGGGCCGATGCGGCGCCGCTGCTATTCGGGCGCCGAAATCGTCGTCAATGTCTCGTCCTCGCCCTACCGCATGGGCGTGGATTCGACGCGCCGCGAAATGCTCGCGACCCGCGCCGCCGACAACCAGGCGCTGCTGCTTTACGCCAACGCCGTCGGCGGGCAGGACGGATTGATCTTCGACGGCGGCGGGTTCATCTTTCAAAACGGCCGCTTGGTCTTCGAAGCGCCGCGATTTGTCGAGGGGTGGTGGTCGACGGTGGTCGATCTCGACCGCACGCGGCGGCTGCGGATGGAGAACACCACGTGGCGATCCGACTGTGAGGCGTTTCGACTCGAGGGCCGGACGGTCCCGACCCTAACGGTCGAGGGACCGACCTCCGACTTCTCGTCGCTGCCGTTCCCGGCACCGGAGGGCGGCAGCTTTTTCCTGCCCGCCTCCGCCAAGGCTACGGCGCGGCAAGCCCGAGATCCTCGCGACCAGGCGCTGGACGACTTGTTCGAAGCGCTCGCGCTCGGCGTCAAGAGCTACTACGAAAAGACCGGCGCCTTCACCAAGCTCGGCATCGCGTTATCTGGCGGACGCGATTCCATGTTGACCCTGTTGGTGGCGTGGCGCGCGTCACAGTTGATTCACGGAGGCGCACCGATCGCCGCCTTCCACATGCCGAGCAGGCATTCGGGCGGCGATACCAAGCAGGCGGCCACCGTGCTCGCCGAAGAGCTCGGGGTGACGCTGCAGACCGTTCCGATCAACGACGCGGTCGAAAGCGAGATCGCTGCGACCGTTGAGATGTTGGGCGGTGACCAGCCAACCGAGCTGACGCGGCAGAACATCCAGGCGCGGATCCGCGGACAGCGCATGTGGAACTGGGCGAACTCATCGGGCGCGTTGTTCCTGCAGACCGGGGACATGAGCGAAAAAGCCGTCGGTTACACCACCATCGGCGGCGACCTCGAGGGTGCGCTGTCGGTGATCGCCAACGTCCCGAAGACCGTCGTCATCGCGCTGCTCGAACGCCTTGAGACGCGATTCGGCTTCACCGGCGTGTCGGCGACGCTCCAGACCGACCCGGGACCTGAGCTCGCCGACCGGCAGGTCGCCGAAAGCGAGCTGATGCCGTTTCCCGTCCTCGATGCCTGCCTTCACCTCTACGCCGGAGAGAAGATGTCCCCATCTGACGTCGGCACCGCCTTGAAAGCGATGTTCAGCGACTATCCGGCCGAGCGGCTCGCGGCCTGGGCGGAACGGTTCACGAAGCTCTTCTCGCAGTCGATCTACAAGTGGGTCCAGTCGCCTCTGGCGCTCCACGTCGGCTCCCTCGATCTCGATCGCGAGCGCGCTCTCCAAATGCCCGTCGTCCAGAAGAACGAATGGACGTAAAAGGGACCTGTCACATTTTTTCGGAATACGTAAGCCAAGGTCGCAGAATCTGCTACGTTTCTTCCGGTTTCCGTAAAAATGTGACAGGTCCCTTTTTTCTTCCTTTTTTCTTTACGGTGCGGTCCGAAGCTTTGAATGTGAACGGCCGTAGGCGAAGTAGATCACCAGTCCGAATGCCATCCAGATCAGCAGGCGCTCCCACGTTGACCACGGCAGCGCCGCCATCAGCGCCATGGAAACACTCGCGGATGCGATTGGCAGCGCCGGCACCCAGGGCGTCTTGAAAGGCCGCTCGAGATCCGGACGCCTCCTCCGCAACACGATTACGCCGATCGACACAATCACGAAGGCGAACAACGTGCCGATGCTGACCAGCTCACCGAGCACGCCGATCGACGTAAACCCCGAGGCGAGCATCACGATCCCGCCGGTGATCAGCGTCGTGATGTGCGGTGTGCGGAACCGTGGATGAATCCTCGACGCCCAGGCCGGCAGCAACCCGTCCTTGCTCATGGCGAAGAAGATACGGGGCTGCGCCATCATCTGGACGATGATGGTTGACGACAGCCCCATGATGGCGCCGAGCTTGACAATGAAGGGCATCAGGTCGAAAACCGGCTGCCATGATGAGCCCGCCGCCTTGGCGCGCGCCGCGTCAACCGCTGCTGCCATTGGCGCCGGCACGCCCAGCTCTTGATACGGAACCAGCCCCACCATCACACCCGACACCAGTACATAGAGGACGGTGCAGATCAGCAGCGAGCCGATGATGCCGCGCGGCATATCGCGCTGGGGATTGCGCGCCTCCTGCGCCGCGGTCGAAACCGCGTCGAAGCCGATGTAGGCGAAGAAAATCACGCCGGCGCCGCGCGTCACGCCGCTCCAGCCGAACTCGCCGAACTCGCCGGTGTTGGGCGGAATGAACGGCTGCCAGTTCTCGGTAGCGATGAACATGCCGCCCAGGCCGATGATCAGCAGCACGACCGCGACCTTGACCACCACGATCACCGCGTTGACTCGCGCTGATTCGCGAATGCCGATCATCAGCAACAGCGTCGCGGCGGCCGAGATGAGAATCGCCGGCAGGTTGAACAGCGCCGTGGCGCTCGAGCCATCGGCCAGCACGACGACGGTGCCTGGCGCCGCACTCAACAGCGGGGGAAATCGGATGCCGACGTCAGTCAAAAACGACACGACGTATGCCGACCAGCCCACGGCGACCGTGGCGGCGCCCAGCGCGTACTCGAGCACCAGGTCCCAGCCGATCACCCAGGCCACCAGTTCGCCCAGCGTCGCATAACCGTAGGTATAGGCCGAGCCGGCAACCGGAACGGACGAGGCGAATTCCGAATAGCACACCGCCGCCAGCGCGCTGGCAATGCCGGCGACGACCATCGACAGCACCACGGCCGGCCCGGCGTGGGCCGCAGCCGCCTGGCCGGTCAGGACGAAGATCCCAGTCCCGATGATGGCCCCAATGCCGAGCAGGGTCAGGTCGAGTGGGCCAAGGACGCGCTTGAGTGGCTGGGCAGGATCGACGGGCTCGATGGGCTTGGTCGCAAACAGGGACATGGCCCTACAATTGGCCTGAGCGCCGCGGATGTCCTCAAGATGAGCGGAAGAAATCCTGAAGTTGTGAATTTCGGTCCGTATCGGTTCGTCCCCGGCGACGGTCTGTCGCGGGATGGGCGCGCAATCGCGCTGCCCCCGCGAGCGATCGGCGTGCTCAGCATCCTGCTCGAAACGCCGGGGGCGGTAGTGCCGAAGCAGGCCATCATGGACGCGGTCTGGCCTGATACCTTCGTCACCGACTCGTCGCTGCTCGAAGCCGTCGGACTAATTCGCGAAGCGCTCGGCGACGACCGACGCAACCCGACCTACATTCAGACGGTGCATCGCCGTGGTTATCGGTTCATCGGCACCCTGGCACCGATCGCACCCGGGGCACCGTGCGCACCCCAGGCACGCTCCGCACCTGATGCCCCTCCCGCACCTTTCTTTTCGGGGCCGGAATGGCGGCCCATCGTCGCCGCATGTGTGAGCTACGTCCTCACCACCATCGGCGTCGCGATCATCTTTGCGATCCTCGGACACCCTCGCCCGGAACCGAGCATGGCCGACCTCCCCTTGGCGTCACCCGGCTTTGCGCTCTCGAGCAGCGGCGATCTCGTCTATGTCCCGACGGTCGGCGCGCCGATCACGCCGGCATGGACGCCGGATGGTATTGCGATCGCGTTTGCGTTCAGCAAGGCCGGCCCGTTCAGCCTGTTGACGGCGCGCGGCGACACAGCGCTGCTCGCGAGGGCGGGCGGCCGCTTCCCGACGTCGTGGTCGCCGGGCAGCGCTGAGTTGGCGTTCACCGAATATCAGCCGATGACCGGCGCAGACATCTGGGTGGTCGATGTGCGCACGCGCACGCAGCGTCCCCTTCTGCGCACACGGTTTGACGAGACGTGGGGCCGCTTCTCACCCGACGGACGGTCGATCGCGTATATGTCGAACGAAACCGGCCAATGCGAAGTGTACCGCCGGCCGTCGGACGGATCGGGCCGCGCGGTCCGCGTCTCGGTCGACGGCGGCGCCTGGCCGTCGTGGTCGAGCGATAGCTCCACGGTGTTCTTCAGTGCGCCAGGCCGCGCCGAGTTGCGCGTGGTCCTTGAATGGTTCAGTGAGCTCACAAAGCGACCGCGTTAGCTCGATCGAAGACCCGCGGGTTGCGACGTACCAGCACATCTCGGCACACGATCGCCTCCTGGAGCTCGGCGTCTTCGTCGCCGAGGGCCGTCTCGTAGTCCGGAGGCTGCTCGAGTTCCGGAGCTGGGACATCGAATCGTTTCTCCTGACTCAGCCGGCTGCCGATGCGCTCGCCGACGTCCTGCACCTGACCTCGGCGCCGATCTATCTGGTCGATCAAACCGTGATGAACGGGATCGCCGGCTTCAACATTCATCGCGGCTGCCTGGCGCTCGTCAAGCGCCCGCCGCTGCCGACGCTGGACCGAACGGCCACAGGTCCGCTGGCGCGCATCCTGGTGCTGGAGGGCGTCAACAATCCCGACAACGTCGGCGGGCTGTTCCGCAGCGCCGCGGCCTTCGGCATCGATCTCGTGGTGCTCGGGCCTGGCTGCGGCGATCCGCTGTATCGCAAGGCGGTGCGCACGTCGATGGCGGCATCGTTGTTGGTGCCCTTCGTGCTCGCGCCGCAGTGGCCCGGTGCCATTGGCGAGCTCCGCGCCGATGGGTTTACCGTGGTCGCGCTGACGCCACACCGGTCCGCGGCGCCGCTCGAAGACATCTTCCCTCACGCCAAACTGGCGCTGCTGGTGGGATCGGAAGGCTCTGGCCTCAGCGAAGAGGCGATGCGCGCCGCCACCCTGCGCATCCGCATTCCGACGACGGTCGACGTCGACTCGCTCAACGTGACAACCGCAGCGTCGATCGCGATGTATCACTGCTTTGCCGAGACGCGATCATAGCGGCGGCCAAGGGGGCCGGCGCGCCGCGTTAAGCTAGAGAACATGGACTTCGTCGAGGAAGTGCTGCGGTTCCTGACGGAGCGCATGCAGATCGAGGCCGAGTGGGCCGTGCAGGAACGCACGTCGTTTGCCTGGTGGGCGCACACGCTCGCCCAGCGGGTGTGGGTGGCCGAGCCGCGTGAGTTCCAGGGCGTGGAGCTCAGGACCCTGCACATCGAAACCGACCTGCTCGCGGGCGTGCCGATGAACAGTCTGACCTGGGCGCGTCTGGCCGGTGTCAATCGCTACGCGTCGCTGAGTGCCTATGTCGCCGACAGCGGCGCGGGCACCATCCGCCTGCATGCTTCGGTGTGCCTGACTTCGGAAAACTGGTTGCTGGCGCGTTCGATTGCACTGCATGCCATGGCGCTGCAGATGGCTGACGCGCATGCCGAAGCGGCCGAGCTGGCGGATGCCTTTGGCGGGCATGTCGATGTCAGTCCACACCCGCAGCGCGGCGTTCGCGAGCGAGCCGACGAAATGGTCGGCATCCTCGAGATTTATCAGCAACGCGGCGAACGTGAATCGCCGTTCGATGAAGATGAGATCGCCGGACTGGTTCACCTCGAGCCCCGCCCCTGGCTGATGGCCGCCAACCAGCCTCGACAACTTCATGCCGATCTCGAGTTTGCCACCGGCGCCCAGGCGCGGCTCGAATGTGACGCCGCCGCTCGACATGCGTCCCTGGGAAGCGGACTGCAGCTGCGGTTGCTGCTGCCAATCGAGCCTGACGAGGCCATCGCTCAGAAGCTGAACGGCAACGAACGCCTCGAACCGGACGCGCATCAACTCGGCGCATGGTGTGTCGATCCTGAACGCGGTCTGATGTTCGGCGGGTTCGTACCCGCCGCGGCATACACGCCGGGCCTGTCACGGGCGCTGGTGTATCACCTCTCGGCGAAAAACGACTGGGCGCGAGCCCTGCTCTTCCCCGCCGCGTGAGCTGCGTAGCTGCGCTGTCCCCTCAGTGCTCCCAATCGAGCGCCCTGCCGACCGCCCTCTTCCATCCGGCGTAGAGCGTTTCGCGCAGCGCGGCGTCCATCGCCGGCCGGAACTCGCGATCCAGCGCCCAGTTGTTTCTGACATCGTCGAGCCCGTTCCAGTACTCCACCGCCAGACCCGCCAGATACGCGGCGCCCAGCGCCGTCGTCTCGGCGACCACCGGCCGCCGCACCGAGACGTTCAGCAGATCGGCCTGGAACTGCAGCAGCAACGCGTTGGCAGCCGCGCCGCCATCGACTTTCAAGGTGGTCAGCGGCAGCTTCGAATCTTCTTGCATGGCCTCGAGCACATCGCGGGTCTGATAAGCCATGGCATCGACGGCCGCACGGGCGAGGTGTGCCATCTGGGTATTACGCGTCAGGCCGACGATAGCGCCACGGGCACGAGGATCCCAATACGGCGCTCCAAGACCGACAAACGCCGGAACCAGATACACCCCGTCGGTGTCGTGCACTTGGGCCATCAGCTTCTCGACGTCCGCCGATGACGCGATCGCCTTCAAGCCATCGCGCAGCCACTGCACCGCGGCGCCGGCGACGAACACCGAGCCTTCGAGGGCGTAGGTGGTCTCGCTGCCGATCCGCCACGCGACCGTCGTCAGCAGGCCGTTGGCCGATGGCACCGGCTTCGGGCCGGTATTGAGCAACATGAAGCAGCCCGTGCCGTAGGTGTTCTTGGCCGATCCCGCCTCGAAACAGGCCTGGCCGAACAACGCCGCCTGCTGGTCTCCTGCCCCTCCGGCCACCGCCACGGGCGCCCCGAACCATTCCGGATCGGTGTGCCCATAAACTTCGCTCGACGATTTCACCTCCGGCAACATGGCCCTCGGCACATCGAGCAGGCGCAGCAATTCATCGTCCCAGTCCAGCGTATGGATGTTGAACAGCAGCGTCCGGCTCGCGTTGCTGACGTCGGTGACGTGGACCTTGCCTCCGGTCAGGCGCCAGATCAGAAAAGTGTCAATGGTCCCGAACAGCACCTCGCCGCGAGCCGCGCGATTCCGCAGGCCGTCGAACGAATCCAACAGGTGCTTGATCTTCGTGCCCGAGAAATACGCATCGACGACAAGCCCGGTCTTCTTGCGGAAGACCGCCTCGTGCCCGGCCGCCTTCAGCTGATCGCAGATCGGCGCGGTCACGCGGCTCTGCCAGACAATGGCGTTCGCAATCGGCTGGCCGGTCGCCTTCTCCCACAGGACTGTGGTCTCGCGCTGGTTGGTGACACCAATCGCGGCGAGATCGAGAGCCGAGATGCCCGCCCGGGCGATCGCCTCCTTCGCGGTGGTGAGTTGCGTAGACCAGATCGCTTCCGGGTCGTGCTCGACATGCCCAGGGCCCGGGAAGATCTGGGGAAACTCCTGCTGCGCGGCTGACACGGCCCTGCCCGATCGGTCGAACACGATGGCGCGGCTCGAGGTGGTGCCCTGATCGAGGGCGAGAACGAATTTCGACACGTGATGAGCTCCGTTAGTTCGCGTTCGGCGCGACGTGGTGCCTGTTGATGAAGATGTCGTAGAGCCAGGCGCCGAGAATGGCGCCGACGATCGGCGCGGCGACAGGCACCCACCACCATCCGTTACCGGCCGTGAACACGCCCGAACCCCAGCCGGCGACGAACGTGAACAGTCGCGGCCCGAAGTCGCGCGCCGGGTTGATGGCGTAGCCCGTATTGAAGCCGAACGCCACGCCAATCGCGAGTACGAGCAGACCGACGAGCGGTCCGGTGAGATATGCCGGCGCGCCGACGTTTTTCTGATCGGTCACGGCCAGCACGCCGGCCATGAGCAGCATGGTTCCCACAACCTGATCGACGAAGCCTCCGGCGATCGACAGGAACGGCTGTGGGTAGGTGGCGAAGATCCCGGCCGTCGCGGCGGCGCCCTCGACCATCCTGGTACCGCCGTCAAAGGCGCCGAACGCTTCGCGGTAGGTCACAAACACCACGGCGGACGCCGCAAATGCGCCGGCGACCTGGGCGATCGAGTAGGGCACGACCTTGTTCCACGGAAACGCGCGATGGACGGCGAGCGCCACCGTCACGGCCGGGTTGAGATGCGCGCCGGAAATGCCGGCCGACGCGTAGATGCCAAGCATCACCGCGACGCCCCACCCGATATTGATGGCCAGGAACGATCCGTTGGCGTCCTTGCTGAGCACCGTCTGCGCGACGACGCCGACGCCAAAGGCGATCAGGATGAACGTGCCGAAGAACTCCGCAGCGGCTTCCCGTGCTGTACCTCGCAACATGCGCGGGATTCTATCAGGCCATCAGGCCGCCGGACCGCCAGGCCGTCGGGCCGTCAGGCCCGGTCACTTCACGCTCAGGACGATGATGTGTTGCCAGGGCAGCACGTCGATCACGCGGTCGAGGAGGTAACCCTCGGCTTCCAGCTCCTGCTTCACCTCGGCCACGCTCATCTTGTGCACCTCGAGGATCGGCACCTTCGGATCTTCCTTGCGGAACTCGACCAGCACCAGCCGGCCACCGGGCTTGAAGGCATCCTTCAGCAGCTGCACAAACAACTGCGGCTGCTGCAGCTCGTGATACACGTCCACCATGATCGCCAGATCGATTGACTTCGACGGCAGCCGCGGATCGTCCATCGCGCCGAGCACGGTCGTGACGTTGGTTAGTCCTTCGGACGACACGCGGCGGTTCAACAGCTCGATCATGCCGGGCTGGATGTCGGTCGCATACACGCGGCCCGTGGGCCCGACGCGCTTCGACATCCGCGACGTGTAATAGCCCGAGCCGGCGCCAATGTCGGCCACGGTCATGCCGGGCTTCAGGTCGAGCGCGTCAATCGCCTTCGACGGCGCCTCCTCGGCCTCGCGCTCCGGTCGCTCGAGCCACCCGGCGCCACCCACACCCATTACGGGCGCGAAGATCCGTCCGCTGACCGGATGGCGTCGCTGCGCTTCGAGCAGCACGCCTGACGCGATCACGAGAGCGACACTCACGGCAATGACGCGCATTTGTTTGTTATCCTCTAACGAGGCGGAGCCTCAGACCCGCGAGCGTGCATAACTCGCTACCTCTCGGTTCGGCGCCGCCTCGCTAGCGCAGTATTGTCTTGCCCCGCCTCCGGCGGGGCGTCGAAAACTTGACTCATTTGGTCACGATCTGATGAGTCAAGTTTGCTAGTGGAACGTACTCACTGAAGTGCTACCGGGCCGTTCCGTAGGAACGGCCATGTTGAGACTCGAATTGGGTTACCGTTAGATCTTGAGCCATTTGGTCGCGCGCCCAGCGTCTCCCGACGATGCCGATCGCATAGCCCAAATCTATAACGAAGGCATCGAGGATCGGGGGGGAACATTTGAGACGCGTCCGCGCACGCCCGCCGACATCCGGGCCTGGTTCGACGGCCGACACCCGGTGGTCGTGGTCGAAGACGGCGGCCAGACCATCGCGTTCGCCTCAACCTCGAGCTATCGGGCGCGCGAGTGCTACGCCGGCATTGCCGAGTTTTCCGTGTATGTGGCGCGATCGGCGCGCGGGCGCGGCGCCGGCCGCGTCGCCATGCGCGCCCTGATCGACGCGGCACGCCACGCCGGCTTCTGGAAACTGGTATCGCGCATCTTCGTCGAGAACGCCGCCAGCCGCGCGCTGATGCAATCGATCGGCTTCCGCGAGGTCGGCATATACGAACAACACGCCAGGCTCGACGGCCACTGGCGCGACGTCGTCATTGTCGAGCGCCTGATTCCAGAGAACCAAGGCCCGCCGGCTTGAAGGGCAATGTGACGCAAGGCGGCGTGCCGCGCGAAGCGCGGCACAGCAATCCTGTTTCAGCGCGGCGGAGCCTCAGGCACTCACAGGCGGAGCCTCGCTGAGCATGCGACGAACGGTCCCACAGCTGATCTCGCTCGTCGCGATCGTCGTCGGCGTGGCGCTGTTCGTCGTCACCATGCTCGGCATCGATCGTGACGACACGCTACAGGAGGTGCGCACGCTGGGCCTGTCGCTGCCACTGGTCCTGCTGCCGGGCGTCGGCTGGCATCTGCTGCGGGCGGCGGGATGGTATGTCTGCTTCCCACGCGAGCAGCGCCCGGGCTACTGGCACGTATTCCGCGTCCGGCTCGCCGCCGACGGCGTCGGCTACTTCACCATTCGCGGCGTGGCCAGCGAACCGCTGCGCGTCGTCCTGTTGATCGGGCATGTCC
>Ga0233424_10003511_pt1 | contig 10065 bp, 11 predicted proteins | sample Watercolumn_Towu_FD_181011 | JGI IMG/M metagenome (GOLD analysis project Ga0233424, IMG submission 181011) | Freshwater microbial communities from Lake Towuti, South Sulawesi, Indonesia - Watercolumn_Towuti2014_125_MG | ecosystem: Environmental > Aquatic > Freshwater > Lake | place: Indonesia... | reverse complement strand
GTGGCACCGTGGTGCACATCAACGCCGGTATCGCAGGTCTCGTGGGCTGCCTGGTGATCGGCAAGCGCCTGGGCTACCGGACCGAGAACATGCCGCCGCACTCGCTGGTGATGACCATGATCGGTGCCTCGCTGCTGTGGGTGGGCTGGTTCGGCTTCAACGCCGGCTCCAACCTGGAAGCCAACGGCGTCACCGCCGTCGCCTTCATCAACACCTTCGTCGCCACTGCCGCCGCGACCGTCGCCTGGGCCGTGATCGAACAGATCGTCCACAAGAAGCCGTCGCTGCTGGGTGCCGCCACCGGTGCGGTTGCAGGGCTCGTCGCGATCACCCCGGCTTCGGGCCTGGCCGCTCCCATGACCTCGATCCTGCTCGGCTTCGCTGCCTCGATCGTGTGCTTCTTCTTCGTCACCACGGTGAAGAACAAGCTCGGCTATGACGACTCGCTCGACGTGTTCGGCGTGCACTGCGTCGGCGGCATCATCGGTGCGATTGGAACCGGCATCGTCGCCGACCCCGCGCTCGGTGGCCAGGGCTTCTTCGATTACACCGTCTTCCCGGCGGGCGTGGGCGAGTATGACATGGCGGCGCAGGTCATCACCCAGATCAAGGCGGTGGGCATCACCATCCTGTGGTCGGGTCTGGTCTCTGCCGTGCTCTTCTACGCACTCAAGTTCACCATCGGTCTGCGTCCCTCCGAAGAGGTCGAACAGGCCGGGCTCGACATCTCCGAACATGGAGAGCGCGCCTATAACTACTGATTTTTCGAGATTGGTCTGCGGTCGCACCATGACTGGCTGCCGCAGACCTCCAGAGGTTCCTCCTGCGAACTGACAACTCAAGGCCGGGATGGCAACATCCCGGCCATTTTTTATGTCGCGGTCCCAAGGCGCCTGTCGGTAGGTAGGATCATACGTTTTGTCGTGTCCCATACACTTTGTCGTGGGACAACGTTGGATTTGGTTAGCCAACGTGGGATTTTTGGAGGTCGCGCCAGGGGAGAATGTACGAGCCCTCTCCCGCAATTAACGTCCGAAACTCTGGCGCGTCTCTCAAGATAGAGGCGGCGAAAAGAGACACAATGAGAAAGATCGAAGGGGGGAGGCGACACCGGAGAAACCTCCCCCCTTCTGCATCGCGATCCCCACCGCGATGCTTAGGAAGCCAGCTCGGGACGGACGCTCGGGGCGCTCCACTGGCTTCCCGGATCGCTGACCGCCTATGGTGAGATGTGAAAACCACGACAGCCAGCGAAGTCGAATGACTAAGCTCGGTTCATGCTGGCCTTCCCATGCTTCGCGCAATCTGGATCGACCAGGGAATGTCCTTGGCCTGATAGCGGTCCAATGAAACCTTTGTGCCGGGGGCTGCTGATACCTTCAGCTCGATCTTGCCGCCCACGTCGAGAGGCCTGGCGGACGGTGTTTGCTTGGACGAATTCGGAACCCGCGCGCGTGGCAGGTCGGGCACCGGCAGCTTCATCCCCGGCTGGAACCCGTTCAGGCCAACCGCATTGCGAATATCGCGGCGCTGCTCACGGGGGCTTTTGCGCCGCTTTTCGTTGGGATACATTTTCTCCCATTGGGTGTCCGCGTCTTTCGAACCCCAGACCAGCCAGTCCATGCCATAGGTGATGTTCGCCCCTACGCGCTTGATCTTCGAAAGCGCACCATCAATGCTCAAAATGGCATCGGCGAAGCGACCGGCAGCGCTGGCCAGACGCTCCATATCGTTGATGACAGCTTCAAAGTCCTCCATCGTGAACTGGTCAGCCCAGTTCACAACGGACTCGAGCTTGTCGGAAATTTTCTGCGCCCAGGCTGCCAGCCGCCCATCGTCCGACATCTGCTTTACGCGCGCCAGGACGCCTTCGAGCTTGGCTTTGACCAAGTCAAAAATACCCGCATCAGCAACCATCAGCAGGAAGCGGGACCAGCTGTCCTGCAAATTGCTGATAATGCCGAATAGACCGCCGGACTTCTTGGCCATGGTGCCGCCATAAATGAAGGCGAAAATATCCTTCAGCGCTTCGGTAACTGCCGCCGAGTCCTTGGCGACCGTGCGTTGAAGCTGCTTGCCATTTTTGGCGAAGCTGAAGGTTACCTGGTCGCCCGCCTGGCTTGCACGTACTCCAAATTCAAGCATCCGCTCAAACTGGAACATCTGTGCATCCAGGAACATTTCGGTTGCTTGCTCAAGGGTTTTTCGCCGCGCTGCGGCAGCGTCCCCCAAGGCCAGCAAAATGCCGTTTTTCGGATCGGTCGAGCGCACCATATTGGCATATGCATCGGCAACTTCAGCCAGCTGGTAAGGCGTCGTTTCCGCGAATTTCTGAACCCAAGCCATGGCCTCTTTGGCCTTGGCGGCTGACCCCAATGTGGTTTCGAGCTGAAGGTTAAGCTCCTCGAACTCACCAGCCGTCCGGAATAGATCGAACAAGGCGTAACCGCCTGCTGCAAGGCCAGCTGTTGCGCCCCATTTGGCTGCGGTGACCGTTAATCCGGCCATCTTGCGCATCAAGCTGCCAACGGCATATCCGGCCTTGTCACTAGCCCTGCCCAGCAAGTCCAACCCATTCGGGCCTGACGCGCGATTCACAGCCACCAGAGCGCCTAGCAGGCGAGCGCGAAGGCTATCGACTTTGCCGGACAGCCGATCCATTGGCGAGCTGGCCCGCTCGATCTTCTGGCCCGCGCGCTGGACGCCTTCGCCCATCCGCTGCGCCGCTTGCTGGACGCGCTTTGCCGGACCGCTGATACGATCGATGGCTTGCAGCAGAATGGACAGTTTCAGCGACATATCAGCTTAGCTCGGGTTCCCGTAAATGCGGACGGCTTGCTCGCTCCAAAACACGATATCGTCGATATCCATTGCCATCAGCTCGGATGGCGGAAACCGAAAGATCGCGGCCAGGTCTGCTATCTGGTCTTTCCAGCCGTTCGGCCACTCGGCAAAAAATCGCTCACCATCTCGGCCAGCTCGGCGAAGTCTTCGGCATCGATGCGTTCGATGGTCGATTCGTCCAGGCCGGACAGCATGGCCAGCATGGTGATGACCATGCCGATCCTGCCGGTCGCCGTATCGACCACGCGCATTTCCTTGGCGGTCGGCCGGCGCAGTTGGATATGGTCGATCGTCTCTTCACGGGTTTCCCCGTTCGCCTGGCGAAAGGTCAGCGTGACAGGATAGAGCAAGGTGTAGCGGTTCATGATTGCTTCCCCGATCAGAGATTGAAGGCACCCTGGACAGCATCATAGATGCCGCCCTGAAGGTCGAGCTTGCGAAGGTCCGCTTCGATCGGGGCCGCACCGCTTTCCGTGCGGGTGCACTTGATGACCGCTGCGACCATGTCATCGGTCGGCGGTGCCTCGCCGGGGTTCAGCTCACGGCAGGTGAAGCTGGCCAGCGTCGCATCGCGGCGTTCGCCGCCGATCCGGACGGAATGCGGAATGGGGTGATTGAGGAAAAAGGTCATCGGCATGGGATGCTCCATTTACGAAAGCCAGGGGGAGACGATCAGCTCGGCGCTTTCGAACCAGGAATTGCTTTCCCCGGCCTCGCCCAGCGGATTTTTCACGATCTTGATACCACGCCCTTCAAGTGCGCTCGGGACAAGCAGGTGAGAGGCACGGACGCCAAGCAGTCTGCCGGTTTCGCCCTTGCGGGTGGACATGGCAACGCGCGCCGCCTCATAATTCTCAGGCGTCAGCTCGGCCTTGGAAGCATAGGCCAGCTGCCAAAGCCCATAACCGACATTGCAGCGGCCACGGGTTCCCCAGACATATTCGTCGTTGAGGAATACTCCGATATCATTGGGATCGAAGTTCATTCGGTCCATGGAAAAGGGAATGCGCTCCTGGTAGATGAACGGGCGTACCGATCGGGTAAGGTCCAGGAGATACCAAGCCGGGCCAACGCCTGCCTGAAAGTTGGACTGAACGCCGCCTTCCCCTCCATCGTAGAGGCTAGCCGGGTGCTCTTCGTCGAAAAAATTCTGGCCATCATAGCAGGGTGAGTTGAACCCAGCTTCAATGAGCTCAGTCAAAAGATGGTCTGGAAACTCACGGATGACCCGGCCAAAATCTTCGAACATCGGGCCATAGACGCCGACGCGGTCATCTTCGATTTCGGTGCGTTTGACGCCGATCGTGTTCTCGAACATCCGGTTTTCGATCCGGAAGCCATGCTTTACCAGCTGCTGAATGTGGCGCTCGCCGATCCACTCACGCATTTCCGGCATTTGACCAAGCCAGGCATAGATCTCGTCAGAGCCGGTTGACGTGGTCCTCATGCACAGCCGGTCGTAATAGGTGGTCGCACCCTCAAAGCCAGATTTCCACTTGGCGCTGAAGATTGTGTTCAGTGAGGCAAGGATTTCAGGTGTGACGGCGCGAGGCATTACTTGACCTTTCGAAAGGTGTTCTGAAAACGGGTGCGAATGCTGACTGGAAAGATGACGCCCTGATCACGCCACCGGTCGCGGCTACGAGCTACGGTGCGGTCGGTGGTGCCCAAGAGAAGGGCGATCACCCAGGAAGGCAATCCGGCTAGGGACAGAAGGGCGATATGCGCGTTCATCACCGTCAAGCGTGCGTTATCGCCCTTTGGGATGCCGACCCGGATGCCGCCCAACGCTTCTGACAGCAATTGCCCAGCTTCCATGCCGATCGCCAAAACATGGCGATCAGTCGGAGAGGGTCGCTTCGGGACGTAGAACATCATCCCGCCGAAATGTCGCTGAAGAATATCGGCCTCTTCGTGGAGACCATGGCGACGCAGCACGGCCAAGGCGCAAAGCTTGTCTGGATCGTCGAAGTGCTCGACAGTAGATTTGGGGGGCGGGAGCATGTCAATGGTTTACCGGCAATCGTCACCCATAGAGTACCTGACGCAGGTCCGGCAAAAGCCCCAAGGGATCGATATGGATAGTGAAGGTCCGCCCCTAGCGACTGAATAGCCGCTGTAGGCGATTTAAAGGGGCCTAAGAGGCGCTATGAGCGTCTTTCATGGCCTTGGCCTGCTTGGAGGCCTTCCAGCCCCTCAGAGCGCCGATAATCTTCACTGCGTGGGAATGGTCCGCAAAGCGCAGTGCGTCAATCTTGAACTTGTTCCGGATGAATGTGTCCAGGGCGGCTTCGTTAACCTCGCCAGTGCATTCCAGCCAGAGCGCCTTTATCATGTTGATCTGGCCAGCCGATGCCTTGCCAGACAGGTCGCTGCGGTCATAGGCCTTTGCCCTGGCGAAGCTCACAAAGCCCAGCCTGCGGAATTCGTCCATCACCTTCCCGAACCCAGCGCCGTCGAGCTGCGTGGCGCTGCCCACACCCGCGCACCGCTTCAATATGTCGCGATACGCTTCGTCGGACAGCGCCAGCCGCTTCCGGGCAACCTGGACCAGCTGGAGGCGCTTGGCCGGGTTCATGCCGCAGCCGGTTCCCGATGCGCAGCCTTGGCCAGCTCTTGCTCCAGGAACTTGATGCGCTCATGGAGTGCGTCGGCGGGAGTGCCTATCGCAAGGGCCATTGCGACGATCGCGCGGGTCAAAGAATACATTTCTTCGAACTCGGCATGGTCCAGGCCGGACGCGGCATCCATCTTGTCCTGGAGCATCTTGACGAAGTGACAGATGTCGAGTGCCCGCATTTCGATGGTGCTAGCCGCCTCCATCCATTGGTGCTCGCGAAGATGTTCGAAGGTGAAAGGAAAAAGCTGGCTTTGGGCAGCCCGTTCCAAATCCGTCAGCTTAGTGAAGTCAGTCTGCGTATAGTTGAACATTGCGTTTCTACCTTGCTTGGCTAGGGTAAGGTTCATTTTGAAAGTGATCCTAGCTTCACCCCAAAATATCTCTCACGATTTGGTCAGAAATCGGGTTATCACCGGCGCGGCGAGCCATGATTTTGATCATCCGATCTGCGTTGCGCAAATCGGTGGCAATCGATCCCTTTGTGTAGAATCGGGCAATTCTCTCTGCCGCCTTGTCATCATCGACGCCACGGGATCGCGCAAAGGCTAGCAAGTCTTCGAACGTCAGATTGCTGTATTCCAGCGACTCGATGAACAGGGCACGGCTTCGAACAGCACCTGAAATGATGCTTTCGCCGCCATTATGCGGGTCAAGCGAGAACTCGGGGTTACCGATGAATGCCAGCCCAATGGGGAATGGTGTCGCGGTACGGTCGGGGTCATTCCAGAACCGCAGGTAATCGATGGCGTGCCGACTGAGATGCTGCGCCTCATCAAACACAATCGTGAAGGGAGGAATGTCGTCTACCTCGTCTGGATACAGCCGCGCATCTTGGGAATTACCTGCATAGGCAAAAAAAGACGGCCATCGCCGCATCAGGCCGAACACGATCCGCTCCATTGAATAGACCGACGTTTGGTTCTGCAGCCTGAGTTCAACGCCGATATACCGCGCCAATGCTTCAGCGATCTGGACTAGCACTCCAGCGGGGGTCCGCCCGCTTTTGTGGCCGCCAGGCTGCACCTTGACGACAATGGCGTCTATCGGCTTCGCCGCGAAGGACTCGATTGCGGTCGTCTTGCCGATCCCCCAGGGGCCAGACATAACGCTGATTCCTCGCTCGTGATGCGTAAGCACCAGGCGCGACACAATGTGGCGGGTGATGCTTGTATCGACAAAAGGCACCGGCAAATCAGGCGTATTTTTGGGCAATGTATCTCTCCAGGTCTTTGGTCTCAGCAGCCTGCCGCGCCAGTTTCCGGGCTGTAGCGTCCGGCATCGCTTGAACCTTCGCCTCACCATCTTTGATAGCCCTGGCGATCTGCTCGGCCTCGCTGGACAGCATCACGTCGATAAGCGGGGCTGGAGCTGCATTGGTCGGCAGTGAGGCAAGCCGCGCGGCAAGGTTGCGCTCGGGATTGGCCTTGCGCACCTTTCGCTTCATGGCCGTAACCTTCCGGTCTTGGATGGACTGCATCCGGCTGGCCTCGATCGCCCCGGCTATGTCGCCAGGCAAATGCAGCATATCGGGTTGCAGTGCTGCCCAGCCCAGCTCGGGAAGTTCGACCAGGGGAAGCGCGCCGCGCCGCCATGGCCTTGCAATCGTGACCTTGCGGCCATTGGGAAGCTCGGGGTGCGAGAAGCGATTGCCATCGATCGACACAAAGCCCCGATCGACCACACGCGAATCCAAGCTACAGAACGCTGCGTCCAACGCCAGAGGATCGACCATTATCGGACGCCAGCCAGCGGCAACGTGGCGTTGAAATGCGTCATTGGCTGTGAGTCCTTTGAACGGACCACTCTGGAAGGGCATGTTGTGATGCCAATCGAGTATACGTAACTGCGCCTCTTTTACAAAATCGTCAAAAGAACCATCGTAGGGAGACGGGGGTTTGCCTTGTGTTTGATATTTCTTTTTCAGGCGATCACCACCAATATAGCCGCCCTCCTGTGAGAATACGGCCCTATCGAGCATGGAAAACTTACTTTCGATTGGCTTTGAGGCACCCGAATACGGCTTTGCATTGATTATGCATCGTGTTGCGTTGCCGCCAATCATGCCAATGGCTGATCTAATTTTGTCAAAGACCGCGAATTCGGTCCCGTTGTCGCGATAGAGCTGCTTGGGAAAGCCCCATTCGGGGTGGCTTACCATGGCCAGGAAGGCCTCAATCACATGCTCTTGCCTGACGCCTTCGCCACGTGGCAGCAGCACAAACCAGCAGAATATCCGGTGCGTGCCAGTGTCCTGAAAAGCGATCATTTTTGGGCAAGCATCCGACCCGTCTACGCGCAGAACGATGTTATCGATCGGCTTCACGTCCATGACGATCTGCTCCATCGGCGCGAACTTGCTATTGTCGCGGCGAATGCGCGGCTTGGCGTCGTCATAACGCTTGCGATCATTGGCGCGGATATCGACGATCCGGTGATATGACGCGGTCATGATGCGGCGCTTGGACAGCGCGCAGAACCGCTTATGGAGCGGGAATCCTCTATCCTGGCATTCCAGCACCAGGGCGGTTTGCACTTCGAGCTGGACGCGACGCCAGCCCGCTCGCTGTGCTGGCGACTGCCACCAGCTTTCGATTTCTTCGCCAACCCAATCGCCAAGGCTCGCCAGGGCGTCTTCGGGATAGCTTTTGTCTCGCCAAGCCTTATCGAATTTGCGTGACACAATCACACGACGTGCGCCAGAGTTGCGCGGTCGCTGATTGGCCAACGCCCCTACATCGCCGCCGCATTTCTCAATGTTGTGGAGCCACCGTTGCAAGGTGCGCACGTGGACCTTGTGCTTCGCCGCCGCGCGCTCCAGCTCGGCAGTGCGTTCCGGTGATCGGGGTGGATGAACCATCGCATCTTCGATGATCGCCAGCCGCTCCCGCATCTGTGCACAAGCCTTGTCGCGGTCGGACAGTGCAGGGACGGCATAGTGCGTCGGCTCTATCGAAGCGGACAGTTGAGGGGACCTTGAGGCGGTTCTCAGATGCCCTTGAGAAGGCTCTAAAGCACAGTCGAGTGTCAGCGGCTCAACACCGCCTGGGACCGTCGATGCCAGCACTTGGTATTGCTGGCCACTTCTGCCGCCCTTGCTGTTGACGAGCCGGACAGACATTAAGACCCCATTCCACAAGCGGCCATCATGGCACCTCTTTGCGGCCTTCCTCGCAGCCTGTACCGAAATGCCCACTGCTTTCGCGAGCTGGTCGGTCGATATCCAATGGTCTGGGGAATCAGGCTGCGACATCTGTTCCAGCCTGGTCAAACGCTGCCTCCATGACCCGCTCACGGATCGATCGCCCTTTAGGCCCAAGGTTTTTCCCTTGGAGAACCCTCCACACGCGCCCTGTGTCTAGGTTGTTGGCCCGGCACCAGTCGGTTAGGGTGGTCCCCTTGGAAATAAACTGGGCACGGGTCTGTCCGAGGACATCGACCTGAAGGTTTGAAGGCATTGCTATGGAATCTCCCGATCGCAACCGGGTGGCAGATAATGACATAACAGACGATTTGTCAACATTGTTTGCAAACCTTCTGCCATCTCGTGCTGACCAGGTTGAGGTCTTCCTGGAATCGGCGGCAATGGCTCTGCGCGTCTCCGAGGCTGGCTTGGCCCGTGAAATCGGTATTACGCGCGCGACTCTGTCGAGTTGGAAATCGCGAGGGTCTATACCCTCCAAGCATCTACCTTGGTTTCAGCGGGAGTTCGTCGAGCGTGTGGTGTTTCGACGCGGCCAGGAACAGCAGGCAGGAATGAGACACGCTGGCATCCCAGCTGCGCTTGAGCTGTTCCGGCAAACCGAGTTCGATCCCTTTGGTATTCAACCCCACCTGCCCGGAGCCAGGGTCAACATTTGCTTCGACTATTTGGAGGGAATCGCCTGCCTCTGCCTTTTCGTTCAGCACCAAATTGGGATGGACTACCTTGTGAGTGCTGTTGACGATGTCGATTCGGTCATCCCAAGGGACCCAGTCATCCCAGCTGTTGCCAAGGTCACCACGAAATTACTTCGCCACTTGCGCCACAAGGTTTCCCAATCGGTTTCTCAAACCTTTGACGCAATTGAGACGATGAAATAGAAATCCCGAGAAATCAGGTGCTTATCGTGTTGACGCCTATTGAGAAACCCCGTCCCATTGGTTCTGTCGCTCCGACTAGGCTAAATTCTTGGTTTTGTACTGTTTTCTACCCCGCAAATGGTTTCTCAATCCGCTGGGCGAAACGACAAATCGTATGATCCGCTCCATCGGGGCTCGACGGCAGCCTATCGGTTTCAGATCGAAACCATATTGACAAAGCTGTCAGCAAGGTGAGACTTTCTTTCAACGACCGTCACAGGCGGCACCCGCCGGGATCTCGCAGCCCCGGACCCGGATGACACCCTAGGAGAGAGCCATGGCCACCGTTTTGAAAGAACCCGGCACCGCGCTGGATTACGACATGAGCGATTCGCGCTGGTATGTCGAAGACCGCTGGCAGGAGCCGTTCCGCCAGATGCGCGCGCAGGACCCGATCCACTGGACCGAGAATGGCGCATTCGGCAGTTTCTGGAACGTCGCCAGCCACAAGGCGATCCAGCATGTCGAGGCGCTGCCAGAGA
>Ga0233424_10003509_pt1 | contig 10070 bp, 8 predicted proteins | sample Watercolumn_Towu_FD_181011 | JGI IMG/M metagenome (GOLD analysis project Ga0233424, IMG submission 181011) | Freshwater microbial communities from Lake Towuti, South Sulawesi, Indonesia - Watercolumn_Towuti2014_125_MG | ecosystem: Environmental > Aquatic > Freshwater > Lake | place: Indonesia... | reverse complement strand
AGAATGGCGACTGTTGCGGGCGCCGGGGACGATAGACGCCGCCGGTCTCCTTGGCCCCGCAGAACATACCTGACCTCCTTGCGGAGGCAGGCTACGCCCGTGAATGCCCAAGGGCAACCTCTTCAACGCCACGGCCAGCGTGGATTAATATCCCAGCGTGGTCTTCAAAGTTTTCATTGACGGCCAGGAAACCGCCGCCAGCCCGGTGATGCGCATCCTGTCGCTCGCGTGGCGCTTCGACGTGCCGATCCCCCAGGGCGCGCGGTTCATCAGCCTCGCCGTCATGGATGCCGGTGACGGCGCGCGCCAGGATTTCGCCGACTGGGCCAACGCAGGGTTTGTGACGAAATAATCGGAGCGCGGCCTCCAGCCCGCTGCAATGCCGCGCGCCTTTCACCAGATCAGTTTCCACATCAGGAACGAACACGGGCCCGATGTTGCGTTGGATCGGTTTGGGTTGTAGGCGTCGGTCGCCACGATGGTTTCACCGGGAACCAAGACGATAGAGTTGCCGGCGTCGGCCTTTTCCTTGATGAGGGCGAATTGCTCCTCGGCGGAAAGATGGCTCAGGTCCGGGACGGGCGGGCTTCGAGGGACTTCAGGTCAAAGGGCACAGAGGCATCATCTTAGCGCCTTGCCACGGGCTTTCAAGGCCTAGGAATCAGGCCTTTCTGAACAAATAGTGGCTCACGAACCACTCGTTCCCATCGTCGTAGTCCCACAATTCTGCGCAGGCCATGTAGAAGATGCGCCAGTAGGCCCACCATTTGCGGGCTTTGGAAGGGCCATACGTCTCGGCAAAGAGGCTAAGGATCTCATCCCTATTCGCGTCCATGTTCTGCAGCCAGGCCTCGGCCGTGAAGGCGTAGTGGCGGCCATTCACGCGCCAGTGCTGCTCGACTTTGAGGGGGGCGCAGACGTGGAGGGCCAGGGCATCGCTGGGCATCATGCCGCCGGTGAAGAAGTAGCGGCCCATCCAGTCGTTCTCGCCCTGGGTCTCAAAGAGATAGCTGAAGTCGCGGTGCGTGAAGATGTGCTTGAAAAAGGTGCCTTTCGGCTTGAGCCAGGCGTTGATCTTGGCGTAGAGGGCTTGCCAGTTGCGCATGTGCTCGAACATCTCGACAGAGACGACGCGGTCGAACTTCTCGTTCAGTTTGAAGTCGTTCATATCGGCGGTGATGATGCGCACGTTCTTGAAGCCACGCTCTTTGGCAACGTTGAGGATGTGCTCGCGCTGGGTCCTGGAGTGGCTGACGCCCGTGATCTTGGCTTTGGGGAACTTCTCAGCCAGGTAGAGCGTCAGCGAGCCCCAACCGCAGCCGAGCTCGAGGACCTTGTCGCCATTCTTGATCTGGGCGCGCTGGGCGGTGATGCCGAGCATCTTTTCTTCGGCTTCGTCCAGGTTATGAGTGCTCTGGTCGTAATAGGCCGAAGAATACTTCAGGCGCTTGCCCAGGCAGAGCTCGTAGAAGCGCGTGGGCACTTCGTAGTGCTGCTCTTTGCTCTCGGCAGTGTTGAGGGCGATGGACGCCTTGGCCATCGCGGCGATGAAGGCGCGCTGCCTTTCCTGCTGGGCTTCGGTGTCGCCGCTCCATTCCTCGGCCAGGCGCTGCTTGAGCAGGCGGCGGATGCCCCAGCGCAGGGCGAAGTCGGGGAGGAGGTCTTTTTCGAGCAGAGCGTCGAGCATCGTTCAGCCTTTCTTGAACCAGGGCACGAACATGGAGGTCTCGCGCTGGTAGCGGGCGTAGTCCTCGCCCCGCGAGCGCAAGCATTGCTCTTCCGTGGCTTTGACGCCGGTCACGTTGAGCAAGAAGTGCAGCATCAGCGCGGGCGCGTAGAAGGTCGCCCAGCCGTAGGGCGAGGCGCAGGCGTAGAGCCAGTAGCTCAGCCACAGGGTCCACTCGAAGAAATAGTTCGGGTGGCGGCTGTAAGCCCAAAGGCCGTTGCGGCAGGTCTTGCCCTTGCTCAAGGCGTCGGCTTTGAAGGCCGCGAGCTGGGCGTCGGCGAGGCTCTCTCCGAGGAAGCCGAGGAAGAAGAGCGCGGCCGCGGCCAGCTCGAGGGGATGGAACCAAGGCGTCGCGTTGCGGCTCGCCAAGAGATAGGGCAGCGAGAGCAGGCTCGCGAGCAGCGCCTGGAAGAGGAAGAAGCCCAGGAACTTGAGCTCGATGCTGAGAGCCTTCCCTGATCTCGCCGAAGGGCCCCACTCCTCGCGCAGAGCCACGTAGCGGCCCTCTTCAGGATGGCTCAGCACCCGGCGGCTCAAGTAGTAGCTCAGGCGCAGGCCCGTCAGCGTCACCATCGCGGCGATGGCCCAGCGCCGCGGGCCCCAGCCGCTGCCGAAGGCGGCGTAGAGCAGAGCGGCCAGGGCGAGATTGGCGCCCCAGACGATGTCGATGACGCCCGCGTTCTTGAGCTTCAGGTGCCAGAGCCAGGCGCCGAAGGCGCTGAGGCTGAGGAGGGCGAGGGCGCTTAGGTAGAGGCTCACGCGGTCTGCAGGCTTTGGCGGCGGGCGATGCGCTCGAAGATCGGCTTGAGCGCGGCCCAGAGAGCGGGCACGGCCAAGAGGCCCAGGAGGGCCCAGACCGCGGCGCCGTGCCAGGTGACCCACCAGAATTTGCTCATGGCGTCCAAGGGGTGCTGGGTGACGAGGGCCACGAACTCAGAGGGGCTCAGGCGCAGAGGCTCAGCGTCAAAGAGCCACTCCCCTGCGCGGAAGAAGGGGAACAAGCACAGGAACTGCAGTGGGTAGGCGGCGTAGTTCACGGTCTGGATGGCGACCATGTTCAGTCGCAAGGCGAGCGCGGCGGCGGCGCAGAGCAAGGACGTCACGCCCAGGGCCGGAAAGACTGCGATCCAAAGGCCCAGCGCCACGCAGAGCGCCAATTTGGAGGGGGAAAGGCCCTGCTTGAGCTGGGCGAGAAGGGGCTCCCAAAATTTGGAACGGAGCCAGGCGCGCATCTTAGCGGCGGCGCTTCTTCGAAGCAGCCGGCCTCCCTTGCCATTTGGGCAGGGGGCGGGGGGGACGGGCCGCGCGCAGCAAGAGGCCGGCGGCGCCGCTCTTGGGATCCCATTTCGCCAGCTGCCAGAACGCGTAGCCCGAGATGGCGAAGTTGCCTAGGGCAAAGAGCGTCAGCATCCACAACACGCCCTTGAGGACCGTGCCTTCTTTGTAGGCGACCCAGAGCCCGAAGGCCACGAAAGCGAAGTACGCGTCGAAAAGGGTGGCCAGGCCCCAGCGGTCCGAGCCCAGATCCACGTAAGCCTGCAACACGTTCTTCTCCAGGCTAGCCCAGATCGTCGCGCCCAGGAGCACGGCGAAGACGAGAGCGAACCAGAGCTGCAAGCTGCGTTTGGCGTTCATAGCTTCCCAGTGGTTGAGGATGCGGTTGAAAGCTTCGCCGATGAAGGGCGTCTCCCACGTGAAGCCGGCGGCCTTGAGGCGGGCGGGGTTCACTTTTTGCCCGCTGAGCAAGAGCGCGTCGGCCATCTCGCCGAAGGCGAGGCGGGCAGCGAAAGCCGGCATGGGGAAGAAGGCCGGTCGGCTGACAGCGCGGCCCAGGCTGGCGGTGAACTGGGCGTTGGTGACGGGGTTGGGTGCCACGGCGTTATAGACGCCCATGCAGTCCTGCTTTTCCAAAGCGAAGAGGAAGATGCGCACCAAGTCGTCGGCGCTGATCCAGGAGTAATACTGCTTGCCGTTGCCGATGGGCCCGCCAAGACCGAGCTGGAAGGGCAGGAGCATCCTCTTCAGCGCGCCGCCTTCCTTGCCCAGGACCAGGCCAATGCGCAGCTGCACCACGCGGCAGCCCAGTGCTGAAGCCTGGCGCGTGGCGCTCTCCCAAGCTTGGCAGACCTGCGCCAGGTAGGCCGCGCCCGTGCCCTCGCCTTGGCCGGCCCCGGCGGGGCTCTCTTCGCTCAGCTCTTCGCTGCCGCGGTCGCCGTAGATGCCAATGGCGGCGGCGGCGATGAAGGCCTTGGGTTTGGCACCGGCCTTTTCCAGGGCCGCCAACAAGACTTGGGTGCCTTGCACACGGCTGTGGACGATCTGTTCTTTGAACGCAGGGTTCCAGTGCTTGCCGGAGAGGTTCTCGCCGGCCAGATGGATGACGGCGTCGACGTCCGCCAGGGCGGCCCCGTCGAGCTCGCCCTTCTCAGGGTCCCAGTGGATTAGGCGGGGGTCGTCGGGGCGGGCCCCGGCGCGGCTCAGGCGCAGCACCTCGTGGCGCTGGCGCCCCAGGGCCTGGACGATGCGGCTCCCGATGAAGCCGCTGGCTCCTGTGACGAGGACCTTCACAGCTGTGCTTTCGCCTTCGCCGGGGGCTCGTTGATGCCGATGGCCGCCCGGTCGCCGGGGTTGAGGCTGCTCTTGAGCTCGTCGAAGAACTTCGCTTCGGCCAAGACCTCTTCGCTCGGGCCTTTCAAGCCCCAGACCAGGCCGAACCACGAGAGCACGACCAGGATGTAGTGGGTGATGTCGATCTCGTACCAAAAGAAGCCCTGACGTTCGCTGGCGGGGTAGCGATGGTGGTTGTTGTGCCAGCCTTCGCCCAGCGTGATGAGGGCCAGGAAGAGCGAGTTGCGGCTGCTGTCAGCCGTGTTATAGCGGCGCGTGCCCATCAAGTGGCAGAAGCTGTTGATGGTGAAGGTGCCGTGGTAGAGGAAGACCGTGGAGACGAAGAAGCCCCAGATGAGCATCTGGGCGCCGTTGGTGCCCAGGCCCGGCGCATAGGCTTCGGCGAGCTTGCCCACGCCCAGCATCGTGAAGGCCAGGACCACGCCCGGCACCACATGCCACTTGTTCAGCCAGACCAGCTCGGGATAGCGGCCCAAGTCGCGGACGAGACGGTTGATCGTCTGCATGTATTTCTTGCAGAGGATCCAGCCGCAGTGGGCCCAATAGACCGTGCGCATGATGGGGCTGTGCACGTCCTCTTCGGTGTCCGAGTACATGTGGTGGTAGCGATGGTGGCTGACCCACCAGAGCGGGCCCATCTGCGTGGAGCTCGTCGCCACCCAGGCCAGCACGAACTGGAACCAGCGGCTGGTCTTGTAGCTCATGTGCGAGAAGTAGCGGTGGTAGCCTGCCGTGATGGCGAACATGCGCAGCACATACATGGCCACGCATATCCCCATGGCCGCCCAAGAGAAGCCCACGAAAAAGACGCCCACGAGGGCCACCACGTGCACGCCGATGAAGGGCAGCGAGCCTGGGATGTCCATCTTTTCATCTGGGTCAGGGGTCCAGGCGCCCTTGTCGCCGGGGCGCTTTTCCATCAAGAGGTCGGAGATCACGGCTTCCTCCTAGCTGAGGCTCTCGCCGGAGCGGGCCAGCACAAGTTGCAAGTTGCCTAAGAGCCGGCGGGAAAAACCCGCCTCGCAATAGGCGAAGTAATACTCCCACGTGCGCAGGAACTTGTCATCGAAGCCCAGCTCACGAATGGCAGGGCCTTGCTCCAGGAAGGCTTTTCGCCAGCGCCGCAGGGTCGGCGCGTAGTGCAGGCCGATGTCGCGGTGGCTGACGAGGCCCAGGCGGCTGTGCCGGGTCCAAGCGGCGCTGAGGGCCTCCAGGCTGGGGCAGACGGCACCCGGGAAAATGTGTTTCTGGATCCAGTCCACGCCCTGGCGGTAAGCGTGATAGCACTGGTCGGGCAGCGTGATCACCTGTATGGAGGCGCGGCCACCAGGCTTGAGGGCCCTGTCGAGCGCCTTGAAGTAAGCGCCATAGTTCTCGTGCCCCACGGCCTCCAGCATCTCGCAGCTGACGATGGCGTCGAACTGGCCCTCGATCTGGCGGTAGTCGCGGATCTCGAAAGTGATGCGGCTGTCCAGGCCGGCGGCTTTAGCGCGGGTCTTGGCTTCCTTGAGCTGCTCTTTCGAGAGCGTCAGCGAAGTCACTTTCACCCCGTATTCCTTGGCGGCCAAGATGGCCATGGCGCCCCAGCCGGAGCCGATCTCGAGCAGCTGCTGGCCGGGCTTGAGGTTCAGGGGCTTCAGCAAGCTGTGCAGCTTGCGCTTCTGGGCCGCCTGCAGGTCCTCTGCGTCAGCCTTCTCCAAGTCTTCAAAGAGCGCGCAGGAGTACATCATCGAGGGGTCGAGGAATCGCTCGTACATCGCGTTGCTCAGGTCGTAGTGCGCCTCGATGTTCTGCTTTGAGCCCAGCAGGGTGTTGGCGCGGCCCAGGTGGCGCCAGCGGTTCAAGGCCCGGCCCAGGCCGGCGAAGCTCAGGCGCGTGTCGTCGGCGTGCTCGAGGTTGTCGCCCAGGACTTGGATGACGGCCACTAGGTCCGGCGTCGTCCACTCGCCCTCCTGAAAGCTCTCACCGAAGCCGATGTCGCCGGAAGCCACGATGCGGCGGAAGAAGGCCCAGTTGCCCACGGTGATGAAAGCTTGGGTGCCCGCTTCGACGCCGCCAAAGCGATGGACGCTCCGGTCGGGCAGGGTCAGGGTCAACGCGCCTTTGCGCAGCTGCTTGAAGTAGCGGAAGACCAGGTCGCGTTGGAAGCCGCGCCAGGGGCCGGCGGCTTCCGGGATCAGCGTCATCTTGCTGTCGGCGTAGGGCTTGGTGTACACAGGGAGCCTCTTTCGGAAACGGAGCTGGGCGGCTTGCCAGAGGATGCGGGGCATGGCCAAGGCCGCGCTCAAGGGATACGCAGCCAGGGTCGTGAGCAGTTCGCGCCCGCTCAACTTTTTACGCGTGCCCCAGAGCCGCGAGACGAACACGGGCTGGCCATCGCGCAAGATGTTGATGCGTACGTCGAGCTTTTCGCCCAGGGGGCCGAAGTGGAAGTCGTAATCGCCGCTGCGGTCGTAGAAGGGCGAGACATGGAAATCCTTTGGCACCGTGTAACGAGCTTGGGATCCTTCCGGGCCGGGCTTGGGCTCATCGAGCAGATAGAGATGCTTCTCGCCGAAGGTGTTGTTCACCTCGGCCAGGGCGGCTGCCAGGCTGCCGTCGGCGCGGAAGGCGTAGTAGAAGCTCACCGGGTTGAAGACGTAGCCGAAATAGCGCGGCACGGTCAGCAAGGTCACGCGGCTCACTTGCTCCAGCAGGCCCTTTTCGCGCAGAAAGGCATTCACTTTCTCGCGAAGGCTTCCTTCCCCCTTGAGGTAGTCCTTATCCCAGAGAGAGAGCACGGCGGCTTGGTTGTAGCCGAAGAGGGGCCTTAGCTCGCGGCTCTTCGCGGCCAGCGTGTCCAAGTCGAGCGCCATGTAGAAGAGCGGGTATTCGAATCGGTGATCCTGTGGCCCACGGCGTTGATGCATGACCCGGCCGACATAGATGCCGTGCCCGCTGCTGGCGGGGTCGACGCGTAAGGCGTCGCTGGCTTCCCGGACGAGGGTCTCCGGGCTCACAGGCTGCTCCCCAAAGGCTTGGCCCACCAAGGTCGCGCTCAGCACGGCGTCCTCATGGAAGCCATAGCGGAAGTAGGAGCCGGCAAAATAGCTGTTGCGCTGGCCGTTGAGCTTGGGCAGCTCCGTCTGGGTGGCCACGGCCTCCGCTGAATATTCTGGGTGCGTGTAGTCGATGACCTTCACGACCTTTTTGGCATCGATGCGGTCGTCCAGGTTGAGCGTGACGCAGTAGTCGCGCTGGGCCTGCAGCCCCATGAGGCGGTTCATGTGGTAGCTGACCGTCACGTTCTCTTTGCCGTCCGAGCCCTTTTTCCGCAAGTAGTTCCAAGAGGCCCAAGCGGCGCGGCGCGGCGGCAGGAGGCTCGTGTCCCAGTGCAAGACGGTGCGGTTGGCTTGGTAGCGCCAAGGTCCCAGCAGGCGCTTCTCGTCGTCACTAGGGTCCTCTAAGAGCTTCAGGCTCTCGTCCGCGTGCCCGGCGAGGACGACTGCGTCGAATGTTTGGCGGCTGCCGTCCGGCAAGGCCAGGCTGACGCCTTCCGGAGTGCGGCGCACACCACGGATGGGCGTGCCTTTGACCACGCTACCTTGGAAGCGTTGCAAGAAGGTTTTCACGTAACTGTGGCTGCCGCCGATGACGGTCTGCCATTGCGGCATCTCTGTGAGCGTCAGCAGGCCGTGGTTGCTGAAGAATCGCAAGTAGGTCTGGGCTGGGAAGCTGAGGATCTTCTCGAAGGGCGCCGACCAGATGGCGGCGCCCATCGGCACGATGTAGTGCTCCAGCACCCAACCGCGAAAGCCCTCGTTCTCTAGCCAGGTGCCCAGGCTACGCCCTTCGGCGCTGCCATCGGCCAAGGCGCGGGCCCCGGCGCGGTGGAAGCGGCTGAGCTCCGTGAGCATCCCCAAGAAGCGCGGCTCGACGAGGCGGCGGCGTTGGGCGAAGAGCCCGTTGAAGCTGGTGCCGGCGTACTGCAGGCCGCTGACTTCGTCGTAGTAGCCGAAGCTCATGTCCGCGTTGCGCACGGACACGCCCAGCTGGCCTAAGAAGCGGTGGAAGTTTGGGTAGGTGCGGTCGTTGCAGACGATGAAGCCGGTATCCACGGCCAGGCCAGCGTCCGGCCCATCCTCGAGAGTGACCGTGTTCGTATGGCCGCCCACGTAGGCGTTCTTCTCGAAGAGGGTCACCGTATGCTTGCGGCTGAGCAGCCAGGCGCTGACCATGCCCGCCACGCCTCCGCCCACCACTGCGATCTTTCGTCCCGCTCTCATGGCTTCAGCTTAAACTCCGGGCCTTGGCCTGGCTTGCAGGAACCTGCTGTGCCTGCCAACGGCGGGCCCACTGGTAGAAGCTGGGCAGGTCCAAAAAGTGCTCCTAGGGTCCATTCTGCATGGGTGCGCCGCTGCTGCCGACGCCCAGGACAGCGTTTTTGGGGAACTGATAGGCATTTGCTTTTTCGAGGTGGCCGGCGTCTGCCTGACCGGGGTGTTCCTTTCAAGGCAAACGGGGCAGAAATGTCACCTGCGGCTTGCTTGGTCGGCCTATCGGGGCTGGTGGGCGACCGCCCACCAGCCCCGAAAGGCTTTTCAGTTGTTATGTTTTAGTTTCTCGTTCTCGTCAGTTTCTTTTTTCAAAGAGCAATGACGCCAATGATATTTTATACTATAATACCCACAGAGTCAAGTTCGTGCGTACACGAAGGATGGACACACTCTGTCAACTCTCTCCTGTGGAAAACGGGGGGAGAGGGCGGGGAAAAGGCAGTAAAACAAGGGCAAAAACAGGACATAAAAACATTCAAAACTCTTGCGTTTTTTGGACTTCAGAAACTTGCGGACTCTTTTACTACTCTTCCGGGATTGGAAGAAGAAGAGTACGGACTGCAGGTCATGATAGACACAGGACCTTACACTACCGTTTTATTTGTAGTACAATTCACAAACGGCAAGTGGGCTGTCCCTACAGAAGTGCTTAAAGTGAAGTTGGATTACGGTGCCGGTATTGGATGGGTCATTCCGGGAATCCGTCTGATTGAACTGAATGTGGAGGATTCAACAGGAGTCCATCATTTCTCTACCGACAATATCGACGGATACGACTCCGCATGCTTCTTCGGCGTCCAAAATGAGGCGCTGAAGCAAAGTGCGGCTGTGGTTCTCAAAGAATACGCCGTGCCGGAGTTTCAGAAGTCAATTGGGCTCAAGTGGGGCCGGCTCACTTTTCGAGCGCAAGACGGATGCGGAACATTCAATGTTCTGGATGGCTCGCTGGTGGATGTCTCAACTCTGCCTCCCGCATTTCTGAACTCCCTCCGCGCGCCGGAGATGTCGCCTGTGACAAGCGGGCCGAAAATCTCTCGTATTTCCAGAAAGGGAAACACGACCGAGATCACGGTCTCTGCCGAAGCAGGGAGTAAGGCGTACCTTGAGTTCGCCCAGAGTTTAAGTGGCACATGGAACGCGGTCCCCGCGTATCCAGTCCTGCTTTCGCTCCAAACGGGCCAGAGTACCTTCACGCACACGACAGAGAGTCCCGCGACCTTCTACCGTCTGCGAATCGACTGATACTGATAGGCATTTGCTTTTTCGAGGTGGATGGAGTCTGCCTGACCGGGGTGTTCCTTTCAAGGCGAAACGGGGCAGAAATGTCCCCTGCGGCGTGCCTGGTCGGCCTTTCGGGGCTGGTGGGCGGTCGTGGTCTCCAGGAAGGCTGGTCAGCGGGC